>JAESFV010000156.1_pt1 | contig 103950 bp, 92 predicted proteins | sample 9269471 | NCBI WGS metagenome assembly JAESFV01 (sample SAMN14502647, study PRJNA617108) | algae metagenome | isolation source: Symplocastrum torsivum CPER-KK1 and co-occurring heterotrophs from... | place: USA: Central Plains Experimental Range, Colorado | collected 2001-01-01
CGAGAAGGTCCAGGCCACCTGGATCTTGCCAACATTGCCGGCATTGATCTGGTCGAGCTTGGAGTAGCGGGTATTGGCGTAGTCGCCCGTCTGGATGCCCCATTGCTTGGGGTCCTTGATGATGCTTACCAGCCCATCATTGGCCGTTGCAGGCCAAGCATAGACCGCCGCAGCACCCAACAGTGCTGTCGCAAGAAACTTGCGCATGCTTATTCTCCTCGTGAACGATCCTCCGGGACCGACCGAATGCACGGACGACCCGCCGCGGCTTGTTTGCCGTCTGACCTTTTTGTCTTCGACAGCGTGTCACGACCGGCTGGAGGGAGAAACAGCCGGATCTCACGGGGGCGTCCCGCCCCAAGCTGGCCTGCGAACCGGACCCGGGAACTTCTTCCCGATTGCCGTTGAAGCCGAAGACGAGATTACGCTAATCCGAATCCCTCGGACTGGCAATAAGAACTCTTATGAGAAAGAGCTCTTATTATGATTTTGCTGCAAGAGCGAACAAATATACATTATACCACCAGCAACCACGGAATTCCGGGCAGTTTTACCGCCGCAACAATGCTGCGCTGCAGCAAGTTACTCCCATTCCAGCTCGTGATAGGCAGCAATGGCATTCCGGGAGTTGAACTCGTCGAAAAGCGCCCAGTCGCCGCGCTCGGACACAACTGCGTGTGCGGGCGCTTCGCTCATCGGCGCGCCCTCCTCAATCAGCTGGCGCATGTCGCGCCGCAACGCCGCGAGATAACGCCGCTCGGCGTCGCTCGCCTGCGGCCAGACGACGCTGGCCGGGCCATGGCCCGGCACCGCACGCCTGGCAGGCGATTGCGCCAGCAGGTCGAGAAGAGCCAGCCATCCCTGAAGGCTACCGTCGAGCGTCGGGATGTGGCCGACAAAGAGCAGGTCGCCCATCACCCAGGTGCCGCTGGCCACATCGAAGACGGTGAGGTCGTTGTCAGTGTGCGCGGTCGGGTGGGCCCGCAGCTCCAGCGGCCGCCCGCCGAGATCGAGTGTCAGGCGGTCTTCCACCAGCAGGTCCGGCAACACGATCCGGGTCCCCTCCGCCTGCGCCCCGAGCAGGCGCTCGGCCTGGGCGAGATAGGTCTCGGCGCGGAGAGAGAGGGCGCGCGGCATCTTGTGGTGGGCGACAAAGCGCACCCCCTCCCCGGCAAAGGCCGCGTTGCCCAGCGTGTGGTCGGGGTGCATGTGGGTGTTGATGACATAGCGCAGGGGACGGTCGGTGACAGCGCGCACCGCCGATAGAAAGCGGGCACCGGCGCGATAGCTGTTGCCGGTGTCGATGACGGCCGCCGCTTCGTCGCCGACGATCAGCGTCATATTGGCGATCGCCCCGTCATTGGACGGAGCGATCAACTCGTAGGGCGCACGGAAGACATGCACCCCTTCGGCGACCTGCTCCAGCGGCAGCGCGCCGCCGGGCCCGCGCGCCTCCGGGAGGCTCTCGGCGCGAGCGGAGGCAGCCCGCCCGCCCCCGGCCGCAAGCGCGACACAGAGAGCGAGCAGGCCGCGTCGATGCACGCGCGGCAGGACCGGCATCGGAGCATCCTGCATCAGCGGCCTCCCCAAGGAGGCGGGATCGCTACTTCTTGGTGCCGTCGAGATTGAACTGGAGCAGATACGCCTCAAGATTCGCGCGGTCGGTTTCCTTCGGCAGGCCGGCGAACACCATCTTCACGCCGGGCATGTAGCCCTTCGGATTCTCAAGATAGGCGCTGAGGATTTCCGCCGTCCACACGTCGCCCTTGGCGTTGTGCTCCTTCAGCGTGTCCGAGTAGTTGAAGCCTTCGACAGAACCCATCTTGCGTCCGATGATGCCGTTCAGCTCGGGGCCGACCTTGTTCTTGGCATTCTCGCCGATGGCATGGCAGGCCATGCACTTCTTGAAGACATTGGCGCCCTTGACGGGATCGCCCTCCGGGCTCTGGGCCAGCGCGGCAGTGGTACCGAGCACGAGCAGGGCGGCTGTGGTGACGAAGCGATTCATGGCGTCCTTCCAGGCGATGATCATTGTCCGGCGCCCTTATGCGAGGCGCTTGCGGTGAGGCGCGGATGTTAGCGCTACCTTTAGAATGATCCTAGGGGGCGAAAGGTCCAGCCCACCCGCCATGAAACGCCCGGCGCATTTCGTCGCGGGAGCCCCAACGGAAACCGCAACGCACCCCCGCCTTACCGGCAGAGAACAGCCCCACGGCGGCACCATAGAACCTATAGCTGCGCCCTCTTCGTGCGGTCCGGCTGCTCCAGCCACTCGCAGTGCACCATCTGCCAGACCGACCAGCGTTCAAACTCGGCAAGGAAGGCCGCGTCGATGGCACCGAGGTGGCCCCCCGGCGCAATCCTGAACCAGCCTCTTGCCTCCGCTTCCGCGAAAAGGCTGCCGATATGGGCAGTCGACACCTGAAAGCGGTCGGCCAGGTCCCGCCGCCGCAGCGGTCCCTGCGTCGCGGCACCTTCAACCATTTGCGCATAATGGTTGGCTATCACGGCCGTCAGCAGCGGGTAGCCGCAATCGCGCTGGGCGAAGAACAGTACGCCGGGGAAAGGATGCAGCAGCGTGCCATTGGCGAGGACAAAGGCCGCCGAGCGCGCGATCAGCTCCCCCAGCGAATCGGCATCCTCCAGCCGGGCGGCGCGGGCCCGGCGCGACGGATCCGACGGCGGGTCGAGCCGATCCAACGCCTCGACGAACAGCCGCAGGGACCGGCCGATCTCGGCGATGACCACCGGCGAGGGGCGCAGGAGAATGGCACGCCGGTCCGCAGGATCGGCCTCCACCTCGACCAATCTCCCGGCCCGGAGAGCCGCAACGAAGCCAGCGGTCTGCCGGGGACTGGCCCCCGCCACCTTTTGCAGCGCGGAGAGCGTCGGTGGAGGCCCGCCCCCATGGCGCCAGTGATAGTAATTGTGGATCAGCATGAAGCAGACGAGATAACGCCCCAGCTGGTCGAACAGCTTGTAAAAGGGCCAGCGCACGGCCGGGCCGGCGGCCATTCCGCAGCAATATCCGGAAAGGACCAGGCGCAGGCCGGGATGACGCAGCAGTTGGTCGGCGCGCTCATCAAAACCCTCGGGCAGGCCGGCCGCAGCCCGGCCGGTCGGTCCGCGTGATCCCTGCTCCAGCGCGCTTCTGGACACCTGGCATACCTGCAAAGTTTGGGCTGGCTTGCCCGCTGCGCCCAGAAATACTTGGAACGCGCCGCGCGCGGAGGTACCAAGGCAGGGGGGCACCTCCGTTGGCGGCCGCGCGCCGGATTTTTTCATCCACGATACGCCCCCGGGAGAAACACCCATGTGCAACGATCACACCTTCGCCATGTCGCGTCGCAAGGCGCTCACCGCAGGCCTTGGCCTCGCCTCGGCCGCTTTTCTCGGTGGCGTGGCGCTACCCGTCGGCGCTTGGGCGCAAGAAGCAGCACCCAACGCCATCAGCCCCGACGAGGCGCTGAAGCGGCTGATGGACGGAAATGGGCGCTACACCTCCAACACCATGAACAACAAGGATTTCTCGGCTGGTCGCGCCGCCCGCGCCATGGCCCAGTATCCTTTCGCCGGGCTGGTGAGCTGCGCTGATTCGCGCGTCGCCCCGGAACTCGCCTTCGACCAGGGGCCGGGCGAGCTGTTCGTCGTCCGCGTGGCCGGCAACTTCGTCAATGTCGACGGTCTCGCCAGCCTCGAATATGGCGTGAAGTTCCTCGGCGTGCCGCTCATCATGGTGCTTGGCCACACCAATTGCGGCGCCGTCGACGCCACGATCAAGGTCGTGAAGGAGAATATCAGCCTGCCGGGACATCTCGACGAGCTGATCGACAGCATCAAGCCGGCGGTCGAGATCGCGCTGAAGGACAACCCGCAGGATCCGCTGAACGCCGCGATCATCGAGAATGTGCGTTACAATGTCCGCGAACTGTCGGAGGCGACCCCGATCATTACCGAGTTCGTGGCCAATGGTAAGCTGAAGGTCGTCGGCGGCCTTTACGACCTTGCCACCGGCAAGGTCAGCCTCGTCTCATAGCCTGCGCGGCCCGGCGCGACCGGGCCGCCCTCGCCTTGCCGACACAGCACCTCCAGACGGACGGCCGTCGCCGTCAGATGGACGGTCCGAGATCGACCACGCGCTCATGCGTCACCACCGGCGGCGCGGCGAAGGTGGCACCGACCAGGCCGCGCCACAGCTGGAAGTCCTCGGAATTGCGGAAATCCACCATGTGGTTGTCGAGCGTCTCCCATCGCACCACGAGCCGATAGACGCCGGGCGTCTCGATCACCTGGTGCAGGGCAACGCCCTGGCAGCCCTTGGCGCGCTGAAACAGCGGCACCGCCTTGGCCACGCCTCCCTCGAAGGCCGCTTCCTCGCCCGCCTTGATCCGCAGTTCGGCAATCTCGATGATCATGTGCGCTCCTCAAGCCCGATGATACGGGGCGCTGGAGCGCCCCTTGCGCGATCACAAGCACGAACATGCCGGCGCAACAAGACGAAGGCTGCGCGCACAGCCGCGGGCGGCCAGCCGCCCTCTTGCCGCAGGTCGGTATTGCCGTGGCGCCTCAAAGTGACGAGGCGGATATGTATTCTTTTGCGGCGGCGACGAAAAAATACTGCCCCGGGCACCACCTCCATATTTAAAAGTAAAGGGACTTGAATAATGGCCCTTTGCGGCGCATATTGATTTGGTCGATAGACGGTGAATGCGCCCAGTTTTCATACATGAATGCATGTGTGTCGCGCGGCTTTTTATCCCTGAAAATGCAATTTCGACGACCCGCACCTTTTGCGGGAACGCTATGTCTATAATTACGAAAGGGTTTTCCATGACCGTGGGAACCGTTAAGTGGTTCAACGCCCAGAAGGGCTTTGGATTTATTGCGCCTGATGACGGCGGCAGCGATGCGTTCGTTCACATCAGCGCCGTGGAACGTGCCGGCATGAGCGATCTGCGCGAAGGTCAGAAGGTGGGCTTCGAGCTCGTCACCGACCAGCGCAGCGGCAAGATGACCGCCGACAAGCTCGAAGCGCTCAGCTGAGGGCTTGATGTTGGCGGCCCCGTCCAGGGCCTTGCCGACATCGCCCTTTCTCCTACCGCGTCGACCACGGATGTACTGGCGGCCGGAACGAGAAGGCAGAAGCGACAAGGCGCACCGCGCCTGTCAGCCCCGCTCCTCCTTGAGGTTGCGGGGCTTTTCGTTCGTTAACAGCGCCTTTTAACCGGGACCGACAGGAGATCCTCATGGCCAAGGAACAACGCAGCAATCGCGAAGCCAAGAAGCCGAAGAAGGTGAAGGCCCCCGAGGCAGTGGCGCCCAGCCTCGCCAAAGGGCTCTCCACGCCGATCACCTTGCCGAAGAAGAAGAAGGGCTGAAGCGTCGCGCGCCGGCGGATGCCTATGTCTGCGGCGCGCCGTCGACCTCGTAGGTCCACACGCGGAATGATTTCAGCACATGCGGCCCGAATGAGTTGACGAGTGGAATGTCCGCCGCGTCGCGCCCGCGCGCGACGACGATCCGGCCGATCCGCCGCACATTGTTGCGGGGATCGAAGGTGTGCCAGGCGCCGTCCAGGTAAACCTCGATCCAGGCGCTGAAGTCCATCGGGTCGACGACCGGCACACCGATATCGCCGAGATGGCCGTTCACATAGCGGGCGGGAATGTTGAGGCAGCGGCAGAACGCCACCGCCAGATGGGCGAAGTCGCGGCACACGCCGACCCGCTCCCGGTAGGCATCGAAGGCCGATCGGGTCGAGCGGGCCTGCTGGTAATCGAATCGGATATGGCCATTGACGAAGTCGCAGATGGCCTGCACCCGCCCCCAGCCCGGCGAAAGCGCGCCGAACAGGTCCCAGGCCGTCTGGCTCAGCAGGTCCGTTTCGCAATAGCGGCTGCCGAGGAGATAGACGAGGCACTCATCCGGCAGTTCCGGCACCGGCACTTCGCGCGCCTCGGGATGCACGGGGTCAAGCTGGCCGTCATCCTCGATCGTCGCATCACCCCAGATCATCAAATCGCCGACCGGCGCGACCAGGCGCCGGCAGCGATTGCCGAACAGATCGCGATAGGTGGAGGACGGTACGTCCGGCGTGGTGAAGAAGGTCTCGGGCGCCCGGATGTCGGGGCCGCGCTCTTCGTGAACCGAGAGGAGACACACCAACGCGGTCGGCTGTGGGCAGGTAAGCGTCATCTCATAGCCGTAGCGGATCAGCATGAAGTGTTCCCGGAAATGGAGCTTTGTGCGGAGTATGAATCAGATTGCGGGCCTCGTCGGGTGCAATCGACGCCAGGGCCGGTCCGGCGGCATCCGCCCGATCGGCTTGGAGGTTCAGCGGATGTCGGCAGAGGTCAAGGTCAGCGGGCCCCGGCGGCCCTCCGAATAAGCCTTGGTGGCGGCGCTGTAGATGGAGGTGCGCAGCGTGTCGAAGGCAGACAGGCAGGTCGCCTCCAGCCCGTCCGACGGGCGCAACTCCGCCGCCGATTTGCCCAGGGCCGCGATCTCGACCAGGAAGGGCACTTCGAACATGCCGTCATAGCCGGTAAACCGGACGGCGCCGCGCGCGCTGTCAAAACTGCGGCTCGGATTGGGGAAGTTCAGTGTCACGATTTGGCTCCCTCGGCACAGCGCAAGACCGTGCAAGCGGCAGGCCAACCGCCATTCGCAGCTGCCTTGCCGTCGCGTTCAACGTTCACGCCCGTTCCAGTCATGGCGTCGACCCCTCATCCAGGCACTGGAAGCTGTCGAAAGCGCCGCAGAGCAGCACGCGACCCTCGCTATCGACGATGGAAACGGCGTCGGGCTGCTGCGGCATGTCGAGCGCACCGGCTAGGGCCCGCGCCATCTCGATGGCACCTTCCAGGTGACTCACCTCGACGGTTTCGCGGCCGACGACCGCATGCGCGCTGTCCTGAGCCCGCGTGCGGTAGAATTCGATCACGACCTTCATCGCGGTGCGTCCCCGTCGGCCACCGGCTGTGCGGACGTCAGCGGCTGAAGGTCCGGTCCATCAGCGCGTCGCCCTCACCGGGCTCGGCCGCGCGCATCGCCTCAAGGCTGTCTTCGGGCGCCACGCGCTCATACTGCTCGCGCTCGTTGCGGATACGGTATTGCAGCGCATTCCCGCTCGGCGGCAGCGTGGCGGTGATGCGGTAGATGTCGCCCACGCGCGAGGTGAAAACGCCATACCCGCCCCTCAGACGCACAACCTGCCCGACCGCGAAAAGATGGATCGTCGGATCGCGGTGAACGGCGGGCTCGCGGCGGGTCGCGGAATTTGCGGGGGTCATGATGACGTATCGTCCTTTGTAAAGGCGGAAGGGCGACCGTGAAGTCGCCACGGGCCGGTCTGGTGACGCGGCAATAGGGCATGCGGAAAGAGGCGCACGGCGCGCCGGCTTTGCCCAAAGTGGAACTGTCCGATGACCGTCAGTAAATCGGCGATCGCGGGAGGACAAATGCCGCTATGAGGCGGGCAAACACGGGCGCCGCACCGGCACCACCTGTCTGCCCGTCGAAAATTCGAAATCCTGAACCACCGATATGCAGCACTGCCGCGTCAGTTCAATCAGGGACAATTTCTATTGTACGTTTGAATTGCGATTCAAACAAGGCAAAAACAAAGTAATACAACCGCCGGATATTCCCATATCTCGGTTTTTCGTCCCGCGCACGGCAGGACATGCGATGGGCGCGCGACGGATGGCTCGCGCCGCTTCCACGAATGCTGATCGCCGCGCGCTTTCGTTCGTCCGTCTCATGCGCCTGATCGATAGGGGCGCTAACGCATCAGCCCGGCCGCACGCAGGGCCTGCTCGATGATGCCTTTGACGCCGTCCGCTCCCCTGGCAGACCGCCGCGACGAAGCGCCCGGCACCTCGGCCTCGGGCCGTTCGCCCTGCGGGCGGGAAGAGCGGAGGGCGGGCACCGCAGATACCGGACGGCTGGTCCCGGACGTCGGCGACGGCCTGGCTCCGGCCTGCTCGGTGGCCTCGAGGCCCCAGAAGCGGGCGATCTCGCGCGTCGAGGAAATACCGACATCCAGCATATAGGGGCCCGGCACACCGAGATCCTCGCCCAGCGGCGTGCCATGGCCCATGGCGGCGACCGTGTTCAGCTCGATAACTGTTTCACCGGCACCGTTGCACCAGACGCGCCGGGCGCGGCCGCCGGACACCTCTTCGCGCGTCGGCGTGTCACCCAGATGATGCACGCTGCGCCATTGTGCGGCGATGTCGTCAGCATTCGAGGGCGCGACGGTGTGATCGGCCGTGCCTTGCCAGATCGCCACGCGCGGCCACGGCCCGGCATGGGCCGATGCCTCCCGCAGCAGCGCCCAGAGTTCCTCATCCGACGCCGTGCCCTGCCCGCGCATGCAGTCAAACGCCTCCGGTACGGTCGTGGCGCGGCCATAGGCCAGCCCGGCAATGATCGCCCCGCCGGCGAAAATCTCGGGGTAGGTCGCCAGCATCACATTGGCCATCGCCCCGCCGGCGGACAGTCCAGTCACGAAGATACGGTCGCGATCCAGCCCGTGGGTCTCGACCATCGCTTCGATCATCTGGCGGATCGACAGAGCCTCGCCGGAATCGCGCCGCGCGTCGCGCGGACGGAACCAGTTGAAGCACATGTTGGGATTGTTAGTGTGGTTCTGCTCGGGATAGAGCAGCGCGAAACCGGCTTGATCGGCCAGTTCGGACCAGCCGGCGCGATGGTCATATTCGCCCGCGCTCTGCTTGCAGCCATGCAGCACGACCACAAGCGGCGCGCCTTCCGGCAGATCCGCCGGCCGGTGGTAGAGACCTCTCAGAGACCCGGGATTCGAACCGAAGTTGCCAAGCGCCAACAGGCGGCCGGGCGCATGGCCTGCCGAGAAGGGAGTGCCCTGTCCCGCGCCAAGCGAGGCGAGAAGGGCCATGGTATCCGACATTGTCCGCAAGGGAAGTCTCCTGGCTGCGGCGCCCAGTGGCTGGACGGCATGACGCTAACGCCCCCACACCCAGATTGTTGCTGCACTGCACAAAAACAAGAGCCGTCGCGCGAGCGTGACAGTTGGGCACAAGCCACAGACCCGGAGCCTCGCCGAAGGAGGCGCCCGGCTGAGGCGGTATCGAGTCAGCTTTCGGGGGCGGCCTCGCCCCGCTCATGCTGCGCAAAAAGCCGTTTGCTCAGAATGGCATGAACGCCCCAATTGCCGTCCACCACCTGGGTGATCCCGAAATCCACCGCCACCGACATCAAGGCCACGGCCTCGTCCTCGCTCAGTCCCTTCGTGGTCATCAGGAAGCGCCGCATCTTGCGGAAGGCATCGCGCATGGCGAGATCGAGCGAGGATTTGGCATAAACCTCGCTCTGACCGCTGGCGCCGAATTCGGCGAGATAATTGGGATGGCTGAAGCCGGTGAGCACCCAGTCTTCCGGCGTCTCGATCAGCGGATAGGTCAGATCCGCCAGCACGGTGCCGCCAATATCGGCCTTCTTGTGCAAGGTCACCCGAAAGGTGCCGGTCATCGAGCATTCGATCGCCGTGCCCGAAAGCTCGCCGTCGCCCTGCGCCGCGTGCGGGTCGCCGACGGAAAGCAGGGCGCCGGGGACCGACACCGGCAGATACACTGTGGCCCCCTTGCCGAGCCGCCAATTATCGAGATTGCCGCCGAAATAGGCCGGCGGCACCGAATCGACGAGCTCGGCTTCACGCGGCGCCACCGCGATCACACCGAAATGCGGCCGCAGCGGAATCCGCACCCCGTCGAGCACATTCGTCTGCAACGTCACCGTACCGGGCCGCACCAGCACGCCGGGATAATCGTAAAGCACATGCTGAACCCCGGACGGATCGGTCTGCGGCTCCCAGCGGTAGGAATGCAGCGCCTTGGCATAGGGCTCGTCCGCCTCCGTGACGATCTCATAGATCGTCACGCACTCGCGCGGATGCGGCTCGCTGAGCAGTTCCGAGTAGTGATAGCCCCACCAGGCCGCGACGCTGCTGCCGAACACCCGGCCGGCATGAGCGGGATGGCGGGAGCGGCGGGGCTCGATGTCGAGAATATGCACCTCAAGCACGTCGCCCGGCTGCGCCCCGTGCACGGCGATCGGGCCGGTACAGATGTGCACGCCGAACCCCTCCCCGGCGCCGCGCCCGAACACCGAGGCGTCGAGCGGGCCGGCACCGCGCCGGTTCACCGTCTTGTCGGTCGGCGTCCAGTGGAACACGCTCTCGGCGCCGGGATCGCCTTCGATCATGCGTTCGGGATCGTCCGAGGCGTGCTGGGTCAGCGTCTCGATGGTGACGATGTCGCCGGAAGCGATCTCGATCAGCGGGTCGAGCGAACGGCTGAAATAGCCCCAGTGCACGTGCTGGGCATGAACCGGGAGATAGTGCCGTGCCGGCGCCCCCGGTACAGGCGCCCCCGCCTCCCCGTCCTCGCGCAGCGTTGGCCGGCGTGCGGGCCCTGCGGCCTGCCGCGCCCTGAGCTGGGCCAGCGCCTCCTGGGGCCAGCCCCGCTGGCCGCTCGCCACCGCGCTGTGCGTCTGCCGCTCCGCCTCGCGGCGGCGCAGTTCGCGCGGCGGCAGACCGAAGCGCTCGCGGAACAGGCGGCTGAAATGGGCGGCGTCGGCGAAGCCGCAGCGATAGGCGATCTCGGCGATCGGAACCGCCGCCTCGGCCGGGTTGGCGAGGTCGTGCCAGGCGCGCTGCAGACGGCGCTCACGCACATAGTGGCTGAAGCTCTCGCCCGTTCCCTCGAACAGCTTTTGTACATAGCGTTCCGAAATGCCCTCGGACTGGGCGATGTCGGCAATCGAAATGTCCTCGCTACCCATGCTGCGCTCGATGGCGGCGTAAAGGCGCTGAAGCAGCGCCGCACGGCTGGAGGACGGGTCGCTGGTCGCCGCCACCAACTCGCCGGACAGAGCGAGCAGAAGCTCGGCGGCGCTTTGCGCCACCGCCTCCCATTCCGCTTCGGAGAGCCGATTGAGCGCCTCGGCGGTGGCGAGCGCGGTGCGGCCCACAATGTCCGGCAGCCCCTCCGCGCCGAAGACCCGTGGCTGGACGGCGGCCAATGGCGGCACCTTGCGGCCACGAAACGCCTCCGCCGGCACGGAGAGCACGACAGCCCGCAGCCCGCGCTGAAACTGCAGCTGCCAGTCCGCTCCGCGCGGCGCCAGGATGAGCTGGCCGGCAGCGACGATCTGCCGATCCTCGCCGACCACCAGCACCGTGCTGTTCTCCACCGGCATCAGCAGCAGCGGCAGGCCGGCGCGGGAGGGTAGAGAGCGCAGGCTCTGCGCATCGGCGGAGAACTTGCCCAGCCGCACGCCGGTCGAGGAGAGGCGCGAGAGCGCGCTGGCATGGGCGGGCGATCCCTGCCGCGCCCCCAGCGACTGGAGACCGAAGCCGCGCAGCACATCCTGCCACGCAGCCTCGCCCGCGTCGCCCGAATAGGACTCGCTAGTGAAGGGTTGAGCGTTCATCGGCGGCGCCTCGGCATGGCTTCCTGCCAGCAGGGCTTGCTGCCAGCAGCGCCTTCCGCCAGCAAGAAGCGTGCCTCGACCGAGCCTGCGCACCGAGCCTGGATCGCCGGCGCCGTCAACGTGCCGGGAAGATGCTCTTGCGGATCGAGCCCGTGACGCCCCAATTGGCGTCGACCACCTGGGTGACGGCGAAATCGGCCGCCACGGACATCAGGGAGATCGCTTCGTCCTCCGAGAGCTTCTGCGTCGTCATCAGGAAGCGCCGCAGCTTGCGGAAGGCGTCGCGCATGGCGCTGTCGAGGCTGCCCCGCTTGAGGATTTCGCTCTGGTGGTCGGGGCCAAGTTCACTCAGATAATTGGCGACGCTGAAGCCATAGACCGACCAGACCTCGTCGTTCTCGAGAAGCGGGTGGGTCAGCCCCTCCAGGATGGTGCCGCCAAGTTCCTCCTTCTTGTGCAGGATGAACTCGAACTCGCCGGTGAGCGAAATCTCGACGGCAGTACCCGACAATTCGCTGTCGCCCTGCGAGGCGTGGGCGTCGCCGCAGGAGAACAGCCCGCCCGGCACCGCGACCGGGTAGTACATCCGCGCGCCCTTCGCGATGCGCCAGTCGTCCATGTTGCCGCCGGTGTAGTTCGGCGGAATGGTGGAGACGAACTCGGCCTCGGCCGGGGCGAGGCCCATCGTGCCGAAATGCAGCCGCGCCGGCACCTTGATGCCGGACAGGATGCCCTCTCTCTTGTCGATGGTGTCGTGGTCGACCCGCACGCCGGGATAGTCGATGGTCGGGTGGGTGATGCCGTCCGGGTCGGTCTGCGGCGTCCAGAGATAGGAATAGAGCGCCTTCACCACCGCCTCGCCCATGTCGAGCTCAAAGATGGTGACAACCTCGCGGGGGGCGGCGCCCTCGATCAGGTCCTTGTACTGGAATCCCCAATTGGCGGCCGGGTTGGAGCCGAAGAAGCGCCCGGCATAGGCGGGGTTGGCGCTCGGGCGCGGCCAGGTGTCGATGACGCGCACCTCGATGATGTCGCCCGGCTCTGCGCCTTCCACCGCCACCGGGCCGGTGAGCAGATGCACGCCCAGCCCCTCGCCCGACCCATAGGTGAAGGGACCGTCCGTGGCGCCGGCGCCGCGCCGGCGCAGGGTCTTCTGGTCCTTGGTCCAGAGAAAGATCTCCTCTGCCGCCCGGTCGCCTTCGATCATGCGCGCATAGTCGTCATTGGCATGGTGGGTGATGGATTCGATCACCGCCCGGTCGCCGGACTTCAAGGTGAGCACGGGCGCCAGGGTCTTGCTGAAATAGCCCCAATGAACCGTGTCGGGCGTTGCGGGCAGATGATGCTTGGTCATGTCGAACCTCGGAACTGAAGAGTGGCGCGCGGGTCGTCGCGCCTATTCGGCGGTCATGGAGCTGAGAAAGCGCATGGTGAGCGGGTGCTGCGGCGCGCTGAGAACGCGGGCGGCCGGGCCCTCCTCGACGACCACGCCGCCGGAAAGGAACACGATGCGGTCGGCGACATCGCCAGCGAAGCGCAACTGGTGGGTGGAGATGATCATGGCCAGCCCCTCCTCCACCGCGAGCCGGCGGATCACCTCCAGCACCTCGCCCACCAGTTCGGGATCGAGGGCGGAGGTCGGCTCGTCGAGCAGCAGCACGGTCGGCGCCGGCGCCACGGCGCGGGCGATGGCGACGCGCTGCTGCTGGCCGCCAGAGAGATGGCGCGGCAGCGCATCAGCCCGATGGGCGAGGCCGATCCGCTCCAGAAGATCGCGGGCGCGCCGGTCGGCGTCGAAGCGCGAGAGCCCCTGCACCCAGCGCAACGGGCCGGCGATGTTCTCGCGGGCGGTCAGGTGGCCAAACAGGTTGAACTGCTGGAACACCATGCCGACGCCGACGCTGGCGCGCATCTGCGCGGTCAGTCGGGGCGAAAGCGGGCGCCCGTTCTCGTCGACGCCGAGAGACTGGCCGCCGACGCGGATGGTGCCGTCTTCCCAGCCTTCCAGCCGGTTGATGCAGCGCAGCAGGGTGGACTTGCCGGAACCGGAAGGGCCGAGCAACGCGACAACCTCGCCGGCCCGCACGGTCAGGTCGATGCCGTCGAGCACGGTCTGCGCGCCATAGCTCTTGCGCAGCCCGCGCACCTCCACCGCGATGTTGTTGCCGGCGAGGCGTGCGGCACGCGCGACGGGATCTCGAGCGGGGGCTGCCAGCTTCGGCGCGGCCGGCGGTAGTGGATCGGCGGCAATCTCTGCGACGATTTCGCGGGCGACATCCGGTGGCGTCACCCCGGCGGCGGCAACCGCCAGTTCGGGCGCGGCGTCCGGCCGGCCCGGCACGAGGGCGCGCAGGAAGCGGCGCAGCTGTTCGCGCGGCGGCGGACGGTCGAGATCGAGCAGCATCTCGACGACGATCTGGATTACCGCGATCGCGCCGGTCAGCACCAGGTACATCAGCCCGGAGGCGAAGAAGATCGAGAAGAAGTCGAAGGTGGCCGAGGCCAGCTGTGTCGAGCGCAGGGTCAGTTCCTGCACCGCCACGACGGAGGCGAGCGAGGAGTTCTTCAGCGCGCTCACCGCCTCGTTGCCGAGCGCCGGCACCATGGAGCGGATCGCCTGCGGGGCGATGATGCGGCGCATGATGGCGGCCGGCGTCATGCCCAGCGCCTGACCGGCACTCACCTGCCCGCGCTCCACGCCGAGCACGTTGGCCCGGAGGATTTCAGCGATGAACGGCGCCTCGTTGAGGGCGAGCGCCAAGCTGGCGGCGGAGATGGCGGAAAGCTTGATCCCGATCAGCGGCAGAGCGTTGTAGCAGAACACCATCTGCAGGATCAGCGGCGTGCCACGGAACACGATGGCATAGGCCCGCGCAACGATCGCCAGCGCGCGGAAGCGCGAGAGCTGCATGGCGGCGAGGACGACGCCCATGACCAGCCCGCCGAGCAGGCCGAGCACGGTGATGAGGAGCGTGTAGCCCACCCCGTCGAGGAGGTAGGGCATGCCCAGATAATGCAGGAAGAGATCCATCGGCCTTCTTCGCAACGGAGGAGAGCGGCGGCCGCGCGCGGAGCGCGGCCGCCGGTGTCAGCGCGTCGGAGCGATCAGTCGGCGAGCACCAGCTTGGGGGTCTCGAGCTGATCAGCGGGCAGGTTCCACTTCTTCATCAGCTCCGCCTGCACGCCGGCCTTCTGCAGCTCTCCAAGCGCGGACATCACCGCATCACGGAACGGGATGTTGTTGCGCGGCACGGCGATGCCGACCGAATAGGGCAGCGTCACCGCCGTCGCCTTCTCCAGCTTTTCGGGATAGGCCTTCACCGCGCCGTCGACGGTGTTGACGTCGTTGATATAGGTGTCGGCACGCCCGGCGAGGATCGCCTGGATGCAGTTGGCATTGTTGTCGAACAGCAGGATTTCCGGCGCCGGCTTGCCCGCGGCCTTGCAGGCCGGCTCCAGCGCCTGGATCAGCGGCACTTCGACATAGCCGGTGTTCTCGGCCGCCACCGCGCCACACAGCGAAGTGTCGATGCCGGTGATCTTCTTCGGGTTGCCCTTGGCCACCAGCACGCCGTCATACACCTTCAGATAGGTGATGAAGTCCGCCGCCTTGGCGCGGTCCTTGGTGGCGTAGATGTCGGAGATGACGATATCGGCCTGACCGGCCTGCAGCGTGGTCAGCAGCGAGGCGAACGTCACCGCCTTATAGGTCAGCTTGAAGCCGAGGCAGTCGCCGATCGCCTCGCCGAGATCAATGTCGAAGCCGATATAGTTGGTCGGGTCCTTGGGGTCGATCGTCTCATAGCCCGGCGTGTGCGGGTTGATGGCGTTGACCAGCATCTTGCCCTTGAGGTCGGGATATTTCGCCTGCAGCGCCGCGCAGGCTTCCGGCGTGGCGGCCTGCGCCATCTGCGGCAGGCCGGCGGTCAGCCCCCCGGTGGCGAGGGCGAGGCCAAGGGCGCCGAAGAGGGCCGAGCGAAGGTGGGAGACGACGGACAGGCGGCGCCTGCCGCAACGGAAATCGAGAGCGTGTGCCACGTAACTTCTCCTCTGCTAGCGTGCCCCGAAGGACGGCCAGACGGATAGCGAGGCCCGAAGTGTGACGCAGGAGAGGTCGCGGAGACTTGTCTGAGGGCGTACCGATTGTTGGATAGGCCGATGCCAAGGCGCAGGCATAGCTGCCGAATTAATAAGCAACACTCTTCCGGGGCGCGGCGCACCCTCGGCGCGCCGGGCGCTATTTCTCGATGATCTCGCGGATGCGGGTGGCCAGAATGTCCATCGCGAAAGGCTTGGTGATCATCGCCATGCCCGGCTCCAGAAAACCGGATGCCAGCGCGGCATTCTCCGCATAGCCGGTCATGAACAGAACCTTGAGTCCGGGCCGGGAGACGCGCCCGCCATCGGCGACCTGTCGCCCGTTGAGGCCGGGCAGGCCGACATCGGTGATCAGAAGGTCGATGCGCCGGCGCGACTGGAGGATTTCCAGCCCCTTCGGGCCATCGCTGGCCTCGATGGCGCGGTAACCCAGCTCGGTCAGCACCTCGACAATAAGCCCGCGCACGACAGGCTCGTCCTCGACCACGAGGACGACCTCCCCGGCTTCCGACGCCGGTGCGTCGCCAAGGCCAGTGGCGCCCTCCTCGGCTTCCCCCTCGCCGCGATAGCGCGGCAGGTACAGTTTGATCGTCGTCCCCTGCCCGATCTCCGAATAGATGCGGGCATAGCCTTCCGACTGGCGCGTGAACCCATAGACCATGGAGAGGCCGAGCCCGGTGCCCTGCCCGATCGGCTTGGTGGTGAAGAAGGGCTCGAAGGCGCGAGCCATCGTCTCCCGACTCATGCCGGTGCCGGTATCGGTGACGCAAATGCAGACATACTGGCCCGGCTTGACCTCGCGCTCACGCGCCGCGAACAGGCTGTCGAGATGGGCGTTGCAGGTTTCGATGGTCAGCTTGCCACCCTCAGGCATGGCATCGCGCGCATTGATGGCAAGGTTGAGAATGGCGCTCTCAAGCTGGTTGGGGTCGCAGCGCGTCAGCCAGAGGCCGCCACCGAGCACCAGTTCCAGCTCGATCCGCTCGCCCAGCGTTCGCCGCAGCATGTCCTCAAGCGAGGCGACGAGCGGGTTGGCGCGCACCGGGCGCGGGTCGAGCGGCTGGCGGCGCGAGAAGGCCAGCAGGCGGTGGGTGAGCGCGGCCGCGCGATCGGCGCAGGTCCGCGCGCCACCGACCCACCGCGCCAGATCGTCGGTGCGGCCCTGGGCGATGCGGTTGCCGAGAATGTCGAGGCTGCCGGTGATGCCCTGCAGCAGATTGTTGAAGTCATGGGCGATGCCGCCGGTGAGCTGGCCGACCGCCTCCATCTTCTGGCTCTGGCGCAGCGCCTCCTCGACCGCCCTCTGCTCGGTGACGTCGCGCCCCACCGCATGGATGCGGCCATTGCCGGGAACGGCGCTCCAGGCCAGCAGGCGGTACTCACCCGCCTTGGTGCGGTAGCGGTTCTCGAAGGCGAAGGTGGCGAGCCCGGCCGAGGAACTGGCCAGTTCGCGGGCATTGGCGTCGAGATCTTCCGGATGCAGGAAGTCTGCGACCTTCCGGCCGGTCATCTCACCTTCGTCCCAGCCGAGCAGCCGCTCCGCAGAGGGGTTCACCGCCGTTATGGTGCCCTCGAAATCGCAGACCAGCATCAGGTCCTGGCTGATCCGCCACAGCCGGTCGCGGTCCTGGGCGAAGGCTTCCTCGGCACGCTTCTGGGCCTCGATGTCGGTATTGGTTCCGACCCAGGCGCTGATCATGCCTCTCGCATCGATCAGGGGCACGGCGCGCGCCAGATGCCAGCGATAGGTGCCGCTGGAATCGCGCAGGCGCATCTCGGTCTCATAGGTCTCGCCGGAGGCCACCGCCAGCGACCAGCGCTCGCGCGCATGCGGCAGGTCGTCGGCATGCACGAGGTCGGTCCAGCCCTCCCCGTCAAGGCTGCCGGGTGCGGCGCCGGAATAGACGTAGATCTGGTCATTGAACCAGTCGAGCGCGCCATCCGCGCGGGCCGTCCACACCTGGTTGGGCATGTTCTGCGCCAGCGCGCTGAACTGCGCCTCGCTCTTCTCCAGCGCCATCTGGGTCTGGCGCCGGTCGGTCACATCCTGCACCGCACCCACCATGCGGACGGGACGCCCGGCCTCGTCGCGCTCATAGCCGGCCTTGCGCGCGATGATCCGCTCCTCGCCGGTGTCGTACCGACGGATACGATACTCGGTATCGAGCAGCGCCACCCCCGCCTCGCGGCTGGCCAGATTGGAGATGCGCAGGGCATCCTCCGGCACCACCAGGCGCTCGACCATCGACGCGGGAATCTCTGCCGCCGGCGGGAGGCCGAAGAGGCGGCAGAACTCGGCGGTGGCGTGGATCACGTTGCTGGTGATGTCGATGGAAAACAGCCCGACCCCACCGGCCGCCTGGGCGCGACGCAGTTGTTCCTCGCTCTGGCGAAGCGCTTCCTGCGCCGCATACTCTGCTGTCCGGTCCCGGATGAGCTTGACGAAGCCGATCGGCGTCCCCGCCGCGTCGCGCAGGGGCATCATCTCGCTCAGGCCCCAGAAGCGCTCTCCCGAGCGCTTGAGATGCCAGCGCGCATCATGGGCGCGGCCAGAGGCCAGCGCCTCGCCGCGCTTTGCCTTCGGCCGGCCCGCCTCACGGTCCTCAGGAGTGAAGAAAATATCCATGGTCTGGCCGAACATGTCGGCCTCGCTCCAGCCGAGCATCTCGGCGGCGCCCCGGTTCCACAGCGTGCAGCGTCCCTCAAGATCGGTGGCGACGATGCCATAGTCGATGGCGCTGTCGAGGATCTGACGGTGATGGGCCTCGCGCTCGCGCAGGACGCCCTCGGCGCCGGCCCGCTGGATATGCGCCCAGGACCGTTCCGTCACTTCGCGGATCACGCTCAGCTCATAGTCAGACCAGTCATGTGGCGCCTTGTCGTGAACCGCCATCAGCGCGATGAGACGCCCCTGCTTGAACAGCGGCATGCAGATCGTCGCGGCGATGCCCAAGGCCGCGAAAGCGGCGGCCTCCTGCCAGTAGAGCTCCACCCCGGTGTCGCGGATGATAAGCGGTTGGCCAGCCTTCAGCTCGGCGGAGACACGGCTGCCATAATCGGCGAGGCGATAATGGCCCAGGAGAGAGAGCGAACCGGGCGCATGCCAGTTACCGCGGATGGTGAAGCCATCCTCGTCCTCGTCCATGTCGGCATAGGCGCAGATCGAGACGCCGAGATGCTCGGCGGTCATGCGGGTCGTGATCGCGAGAATGTCGCCCGCGTCACGGCATTCGGCCACCGCACGCCCAAGCGCATCGAGGAAGCGCAGCCGGGTCTCGCTCTCCTCGAGGGCGACCCGGGTACGATGCGCGTCCGTCACCTCCACCACGACAGCGATGACACCGGCGGGCGCGCCGTCGTCGCCGGCGACCGGCGAATAGTCGAGATTGAGCCACACCTGCTCGGGATGGCCGTCGCGGTGCAGGGTCAGCGGCAGGTCGCGATAGCTGAGCGTGTCGCCTGCCAGGCCCACCCGCATGACATTGTCGTTGAAGTCGGCGACCTCGGGCCAGCCCTCCCGGACATTCGACCCCAGGAGGCGGCTGTCCCGCCCGCCGGCGAAAACGGAATAGGCGTCGTTGTAGATCATCACGCCGTGCTCGCCCCACAGCAGCACGAGCGGCACGGGGCTGGCCAGCATCAGGCTGACGGTGTTGCGCAGGCTCGAGGGCCAGGCTTGGAGAGGGCCGATCGGCGTGGAGGCCCAGTCAAACTCCGCAATGCGGCGCGCAAGTGCCCCTCCACCGGCAAAAGATGCGCGATCGGTGGCAACGACGCTCTCGTCCAGCCGCACGTCAAAACCCCATGACCCTAACGTTAGCCCCGAACCCCAGCCGGACGGAGCTCCGACCTGCCAGAACGCGCAGGCGGCAGGCCAGTTCCACTCCGGCACGACGTTTTGATCGCGAGCCCCAAGAGCGCGCGTTGCGAGAGCGCGCGTTACGGCGGCAGCGCCAGGAGCCATCCCGGGTCGGGCCGGATTCGAGAGTAATGCCCCTCACGTCCGTGCAGCGCTGGCGGCGAACTCTGAAATGGCGAGAGAAGCCCTGTCACAGGTGCCTCCAGCCCGCTCTCAGCGATCGATGCCTGCGGCGTTCACTGCATCAATCCAACGGGATACCGAGGCCGACTGTTGTCACCAATGAACCCGCGCATCTCTCCCAGCCAACGGAACATTGGGTCTCCGGCCATCAGTTACCGCTCTGATTCCAGCGGCGCGGCCACAGAGCTCTCCAGAAGCTCCTATTCTTTTTTCCGCTGGGGCGTGCGTTCGGAACAGGCCAGCGTGTGCGGACCTCACGCACGAAGTCATGGGTGAACGAACTGTCTCTGAACTTGTGTGCATAGTTTTCGACGAGCTTGTCCTGCCACAAGATATTTTTCTGACACGAGCAGCCACGCGGATCGTGCCAAACTCCCTCCTCGCTTATTACCCTGATGTCGCAACCGCTAATGGCTGCTTCGCGCAGAACATTGCTATAGTGATCATAGGAGTAGAGAGTCCGGGTGCGCCGCAATGTATCCCCGAGGGCCGCCATATCAGGCGTGCGGTCTTCCAATGCTTCAATGACCAAGCCCGGCGGCAAAGGGAAACGCTCCCGCAGAGCACGTCCCTTATGCGTGAAAGAGCAGTCGATTGTTTTCGGCACTGAGGCATCAGGGTAGATGACATCAGGATCGACCAGTCCTGTCCACAAGACGCGCTTGGGGCCCAGCGGCTTGCTCACGGCCCGGCTGACAGTTTCAAGTTTCTGCGGATCGTAGACGAACACCATTTCTTCGTCAGGATAGGTCGTGTCTCCCGCCAGCAAGCCGGGATCATTGAGCGCCCACCTCACCACCTTCCCTGCTTGGAGTGGATTTCCCGAGACAATCTCGGGATAGATGACAATGCTGTCTCCCACCGCGCCGCGATGAAAGGGAACATTCCAATCCGACGCCCGCTCTTCGCGTTCCGCCCTTATAGCGGCGGAATAGCCGGACTCATTCAGATGATGGCAGAGCCGGTAAAGCGCACGCACGCCAGAACTTTTGCTCGTGTAGGGCGGCGCCAATATGACAAATGTATAATTCATACACATCTCTATTATGCGCCACCGCGTTTACCCTTGTGTACTAGGCGCACATTTGTATGGGCACAGACCCGCCGGCGACTTCCTGTCGGGCGCGGTAGGCGGGGAAGTAACGGGTGTCGGGGGTTCGCTCAGCGCAAAGGGCGCTATACGCCCTTGCATCATTGACAATACGCAGCAGGTAGACCGGCTCGGCATGGTTCGCCCAGCGCTGCTTGAACAGCCTCAGACCGTCTGTGCCGGAATCCGGCATGCCTCCCGTCAACAGCCGAACGCCGAGTTCCCTCGCCTGTCGCTGCAGTCCCGCCATCAGCAGATAGGAGGCGTTCCACCGAAGCCCGTCATCCGTGCTGGCCATATGCAGGATCTGCAGCATGTCCCGAAAGAGCACGCCGCACGCCATGGCACCAATTCCCTGCGCGTCACGAACCTCGAAGAACACGCCACTTTCGAGGCGCGCGATGGTTTCAAAGTGCGCGCGTGGAAAATCGACATAGCTGCCTGCCAATCCCCGACGCGCCAGAAGTCGCGCATGAATGTCCGCCATCTGCAGGCGTCGCGTCATCTGGGTGACAGGGCGAAATTCAGCACGATCTTCGCAGCGGCTCAGGCGCAGTCGCGTACGCCGGCTCATCGGAACGTCCGGGAGCCGCGGATCATAGACGAAATGCTGCTTGAGCAGTGTGAGGTTGCCCATGGAAGCATCCGGCACATAACCAGGCTGCGTCACTGCCGTAATCGTCACGAGGTGGCGAAAATCCTCATGGAGTGCCCTTAACTCTTCGCCTCCGCCAATCCAGAGATAGGGCCATGGCCCGACGCCATCGTGCAAATCCGTGCCGTCGATCGAGCGCCGCAGAATAATCAGGCCGCTGCGCGCGCCGCGTTCCGGCGCTCCCATCAAGCCGGACGCGTAGCTCTCCGTGTTGAATGGACAATCAACAACCATACGTCGCTTTTGCCTGGACTAATGACCGACGACCCTGCCTGTCCGCGGCGGACATGGCAGCCCAAGGTCGCAGTATCGCCCACCGCATGGATCGTTGCCAGCGGTATCATGTTCTGCACGACCCTCCGCGCCAGCGCGGCAGCCGCGTGAATGCTACCGAGCCGCCATGCCGCTCGCGATCAGCAGGGCGGCCAGGCGCGTTTCATGTCCACCGATGGGCGTCAGCAGACATCGATGCAGCCATGTGTTTTTCCAGTAGCTCAGGCCCTGCTACGGCGTCGTTTCCCCCGCCCTCGGACGGGCCGAATTATTCCCACTCGATGATCAATCAATTCGGTAAGTATTTGAAGTTCATATCGTTGTAATGTCAAGAAATTGACGATTACCGTCAGATATACCGTCAGATTCATACGCAATTGATTTTCCACAATAAATGTGGCGCGGTGCGCGGCATCAATCTCTTCATTCGTATTATATACGAAGTGCGAGAGAAATGGCCATATCCAATCTCAAAAGTCCGCGATTGACTACGAAACACCACGCGATGACGTCTGAGCGCGACGGGCGCCCAATTCAGGCATCAGAAGGCCGCGCCGTCTGGGTCGACGATGTCCTTATGTCCAACCGTCGCCTCAGGGGCGCGCGCATTCCGCTTGCGCAACTTCGCGGCATACGTCCTTCCGCGTCGCGGCAACTGTTCGGAGGCCAGCGCCAGACCCAAATCATCCTTGCGGATATCGATGAGGTCCGCCAAGCGCTCGACGAGCCCCAGAACGACGAGAATGCCGGCGAGTACGCCGATGCCAACGCCAGGATCACCTTTTTCGAGGCGAGCAATCGTGCTGGGCGAGGTGCCGGCGCGGACCGCCAGGTCGGCCACGGCGATACCTCGGCGCAGGCGCGCACCGCGAACGTCGTTTCCAAGGCTTTCGAGGGCCATCCTCGCCTTTGGGGAACTCACATAATCCTCCATATATGAATGGTATAACCTATTATTCGTCCATATATGACAAGTTATGGTGCACGTGAAGCGTGGGGGATCTGTACGCCAGCTTACGCCGGACGGCATCATTCACGAAGCGGATGGCGTCGTGCTCATTGCTCCCAAGCTAAGCGTCAACCGTCCTGACCGGCGCTCATCGTCCGCCAACCTTCGCCGGGCTTCCAACGCTCATTACCGTCAGCAGGCTCGATCAGGGGGAGCAGAAATTTGGTAAGGTCAGAGATGACGACAGCCAGTTCCGTCGGTGCGGCGGCCATTCGCTCTCGCCCCAAAAAGGCCTGCCACTGTCGCCCCCAGGTTTCGGCATAGGCTTCGCTGAGGCCTGTGGGCTTCGCCGCTGGAAGTGTGGTTCCGCGCCGAGCAAAGGTCTGGCGGACGGCCTCTGCAAGCGGTGCCTGGTCGAATTCGAACGTCTGCGCGATCAGCCAAAGGTCATAGAAATCCTTCAACCGGCTGTTCGCTATGCCTAGCACGACGAGTGCCTGGAATTTCTCGGCAACCACCGTCGTCACCGGATAGGCACGCAGGCGGGGCGCAGGCGCGTCGAGCAGCGACGGATATTCAATCTCGACAGGCCCGGGCGTGACGGCATCACCAAAGCCGATGTCCACTTGGATAGGAACGCGAGCGCCTGCGATCGTCGCAGAGGTGCGCACGCGGATGCCGCCGTATTCAACGTCCTCCCGGATCGGAACAGCCGCGATCGCTACAATATCAAATACGACGCCATCGTCATCGACCGGCTGCCCGCAGATCTCTCGAAAGACCTCTCCGATCGCCTCCGGGCTGTTCTCGCCATAGCCGAGGAAATCGAGATCGCGTGTAGGCCGGAAAGGATCTGCCACCCAGGTCACGAACAGCATCGCACCCTTCAGGATGAAGCGGTCGCGATGAGGTGACAGGCTCAGTCGATACAGCAGCCGTTCCAGCGCATAGCGCGTCAGCAGAATCTGAAAGTCCGTGCGTTCGACGCGAGACCGGTCGAGCAGGCGAGCCCGGACCGATGCACCGACATTTTTTCTTGGTTCACGCGCCATCGGCCACCATCGCTTCAACATAGGGTCTCATGGTCGACCAGACCTTGCCTTTTGTCCCATAGGTCCACAGCTGATCGCTTGTGACCTTCCGCTGTCGTAGTCCCTCACGCAGGCCTTCCAGGGCGACATCCAGTCCGACCTTCGCCCGATAGCGAAAGCAATCGACGATCGTCCGCGCCGGGTTTGTGATCGCCACCTCGATGCCATCGATGGAATGTCGCTCGACACCTTCCGTCAGCGAGGGGCCGGTGAAACGCACGAAGCGAATAGGCGGATAGTCGATCTTGGGACGCCAGGCCGTGCGATCGATGGCCATCCAAACGGCGGATGGCATTTGCAGGGTCAGCTCATGGAACTGCAGCGCTGAGATCAGGCAGATGACGCCTTTGGGAACGAGGGCCGACGCTTCTGCCAGAATATGCGCAGCGTTGCCCGAGCTATCCGCGAGTTGGTAGAGGCCCCGCGCGGGGCGAACGACCTCGCCGTCCCGAACAAGACGCGCCAGGGTTTCGGGCGCGATACCGCGAGCGGCAAAGTCCTTCAGCCGCATCATGGGGCACGTCTTCAGCAGCTTGAGCGCTTGAGCGCGTTGAGAGTCCATGGCCATAGCGATGTGATGTTTCCTTGGCAAAATCCAAAGATAGCAGAGGTTTTATCACATTTCCGAGAAAGGGCAATCCAAAGCGGCTGCCCAAGGCGAACCAGCCTAGAGCTGCGCCGGCCAGCTTCGGATGTCCTCTTCCGACTCCGTTCTGGCGCACTGCCGCTACCGGAGGGCTGCCTCCAACCTCTCTTTTCGTTCTTCCCAATCGGGCATCATCGTCTCAAGCAAAGCACGCCATCCCTCGCCGTGATCCGGGTAGAACGCATGCGCCAGTTCGTGACAGATCACGTAGTCGATCAATCGGGGACTAGCCCGCACCAAGTCGACATTGAGCACAACCCGCCCGCCAGGGGTGAAGCTCCCCCATCGCTTTGACATCGGCCGGATAACGAGGGAAGGCCGTTTCAAGCCCTTACGAACGAATGGCTCCACAACGATTTCAAATCGTTGCCGGAATACCTCGCGCGCTCGCAGCTTATAGAACGTCTGAAGCAGACGCCGGCAATGGGGCTGGTCGTCAGGCGCTCGGGCGCATATCACCAAGCGCCCACCTTCGAGCCGAACATGGGGATCGTCGGATTGCTCAATCGACAACCGATATTGTCGACCCAGCAGAAGATGCGTCTCGCCGGAAATGAACCTGCGTTTGGGTGTGACCTTCGGCCTTTTGGAAATCGTGTCAATTTGAGCGAATATCCAAGCGCCCTTCCGGCGCGCTCTGCTCTGAATTTCGTCGATTTCCTCACCCGTGGGCGCAAAAATAGCGACTTCGCCCGTCGGCCGAACGTCGATCCGGAGAGCACGCCTATCCGTGCGATGGAGTTCCGCGATGACCCGACGCTCACCCCAGCAAATTTCGATCTGCTCGCTTGCCGGGCGACCGATCATAGTCGTCCTCATTGCGCCAGCCGCACGCGAGCCGATGCCAGCGCATCGTCGACGATGCCATCAAGAATGGCGGGATCGATCAACATATCGCGCTGGCCGCGCAGCTCCTCAAAGAAGAAATCGTCAATGTCGTTTCGAATTACGTTCTCGACATCACGATCATATTGCCAGCCGACTTTACGCCGCTTCTGCACAATCCGACTGATCTCCAGCGCGATATCGGCGGCCAGTTCGGCGTCATCAACACCGACCTTTTCCAGATTGCGCTTCGCCAACCCCCAAAAAGCCTGGGCGTGACCATCGTCGCGGAGGCGCGCCGGGGTCGGATCGGTTTCGTCCTGCCGTGTCTGAACCTTATCGCGTAACTCCCTGACCTTTGACAGATAGGTCAGGTCGGTGATGCGCCCCTTGTGGAAATCGGCGATCGTATCGCGAACGAGCTTGGAGAATTTTTCGAAGAAGATCGGATCCTCATCCCATTTTTCCTCGATCGAACGGGTCAACTGATGCGCGATCGTGTCGGCAACCGACGCATCGCTTTCCGTCTTTTCCTGCCGTCGTCCTTCAATGGCGATATCGTCGAAGATATTCAGCGGCTCGACCAACGTTACAACGTCGCGCGCGATGACGTGCCGGTCCAGCAACTGGCGGATACGTTTCTCATAGTCTCGCCAGTCCACGCGCTCTGCATAGCGAAGGCTGACGGCGGCGCGCAACGAAACGAACCGGCCGAGATCGTCCTTCCATCGCTTAAGCAGCTCTGGCTTCGTCGCCTCGATGAAGGCTGGAGAGGCAAGCGCCACAGAAAAGGAGCGGGAGAACGCCGATAGGCGTACATAAAACTCAGCCCGGATCTCCTCGTCGGCCAAGAGGCGAGCGTAGGCTTCGGCATCGAAGCTGTTGGAAACGGATTTGAACACATCGAGCAAGGCGGCATGAGCGCCCGGCACTTTGTTCGCCTCGTCCCGAATAGCCAACACGCTGCTGGCGATATCTTCTGGGCTGAAGCCCTGGAGCGCATCGTAGCTGGCAAGCGCATCGCCAAGGTCCTTGAGGACACCCGTATAGTCGATGATGAAGCCGAAGGGCTTATCCGGCGCACCGTCTTCGTCAAAAACGCGGTTGACCCGCGCGATGGCCTGCAACAGGCCATGTTCCTTTAGGCGACGGGCCACATAGAGCACCGTGTTGCGCGGCGCGTCGAAGCCGGTGAGCAACTTGTCGACGACGATGATGATGTCTGGATCGGCGGGCCCTTTGAACTGCTCGACGATGGTACGGTTATAGGCGTCCTCGCCACCGTACCGCTCCATCATTTTACGCCAGAACGTGCGGACGAGATCGTCGTCGGCCTCATCGACCTCGTCTTCGCTTTCGCGCATTTCCGGCGCGGAGATCACAACTTCGGTCGTAACGACGCCAAATTCATCGAACAGCTTCTTGAGCAGGATCGCCGCTCTCTTTGAGGACGCCGCGAGTTGTCCCTTCAGCCCGGTTCCCTTGAAATTGGCCAGGAAGTGTTGGCCGACATCGAAGGCAATGGATTGAAGCCTCGAATCGACGCCCTCGATTTCCCGCGCCCGGCTCATCTTTCGCTTCAAATCGGCGCGCTGATCGTCTGAGAGACCGCGCGTGTGGACCTCGAACCAGCGATCGATTTGCGCATCGTCAACATCGGTGACGACTTCCCGCCCCTCATAGAGCAGCGGCACCACGGCCTTGTCGGCGACAGCGTCACGCATCGAATAGGAGGGCTGAACAAGATCGCCGAACTTGGCGAAGGTGCTCTTTTCCTTCTTGGCAATCGGCGTGCCCGTGAAAGCGATGAAACAGGCATTGGGCAGCACCTCACGCATGCGGGCGTGCAGGCTATCGAGATTGCCGTACTGGCTGCGATGGCTCTCGTCGACCAGGACGAAGATATCGGCCGATGTATCCACGACGCGCCGTTTGTTCAGACCCGCGCGGAATTTATGGATAAGGGTGGTGACGACTGGCGTCATATCCTCAATCAGGGTCAGCAGGTTCTCGCCCGTCGCCGCCCGCTTCGGTTCCTGGCCGGTGGCGCGGAAGGTCTTGGTGATCTGGTCATCGAGATCGGTCCGATCGGTCACGATGACGATGCGCGCCTGCGGGTGGGCCATGACGATGGACTTGGCCAGGATGACCATGGTCAGGCTCTTGCCCGAGCCCTGCGTGTGCCAGACGACGCCCCCTTTGCGCCGCCCGGCGGCATCGCGCTCCTCCGTCCGCTTCAACAGGGTCTCGACCGTCGCCACTTGCTGATAGCGCGCGACCTTCTTGTGCGGCCCGTCGAAGAGCATGTAGCGGCGGACCAGCCGCATGAAACGCTCCGGGCGGCAAAGCCCGACAATCGTTTCATCCAGCGGCGTGACGAACCGATGCTCCTCCATCAATCCGTCGTGTCGCTTCATGTACGGCGCAAAATCGAGCGCCACACGCTTGCCCTCGACAGTGTCGAGCGGGCGGTTGACCACCTCTTCGGCGAAGCCTTGCGGGTCCTCGCGCTCTTTCCACACGCTCCAGAGTTTGCGCGGCGTGCCCACCGTGCCGTAGAGCGGGTCATGGCTGTTGGCCGACAACAGGAGCTGGGCGGAATAAAACAGCGCCGGAACGCCTTCCCCCATCTTCTGATTACGGATCTGCTGGCTGACGCCCTGGTCGGCCGCGACGTTCGAGGCTTTGACCTCGATGATCCCGAGTGGAATACCGTTGACGAAGAGAACGAGATCGACGCGGATCGTCGGTCCGCCCGGCTCGCTCACGGTGTATTCGCTGGTCACCTGAAAGCTGTTGGCGCGCCAGTCGCTCCAGTCGATGAATTTGAACGGCCACTCTCGCGATGTCGCACCGATGGTTTGCGGCAATGCAATGCCGAGCATCAGGTCATCGGTCATCCGCTCGTTGGCACGCACCACGCCTTCAGGGATACGATCGGCGAGCCGCCGAACCGCGGCGTCGATGTTCGCCTCGGAGAACGAATGCGCACGTCCATCGACTTGAATGCGGTTGAGGCGCGCCAGATCCTCCCGAAGCTGAGTTTCGAGGAACGGCAGCATCCGCCGCCCATCGCGCCATTGATCCGCCTCGGCCCGCGGGACATAGCGCCAGCCGCAGTTGATCAGCGTATGCAGCGCCTGAAGCTGCGCACCGCCCGCCTCTGAGGTTGTGAACTCAGGGGATTGGCTCATGGCGCTACGCCCCCGCCGCCAGCCTTTGGCCCGCGCTTTGCCTTCTTCGTCGTCGGAGCCGGCTTGGTGATCCACGCGAACGCGCATTTGTAGCCAAGAGCCCGGAGCTCATTGGCTGCCTGGCGAAAGGTGACCAGACTGAAGAACGGCAGTCGGTTTACGCCAGCACCTACACCGGAGCAGAGCACCGCATAGACAATAAGATGGCTCGCTTCGCTGAATGCGGTCGTAGAACTCGCCACGACAGCCTGATAGCCCGTTAGGCCGCGCGCAGCCTCCTGGACGACGATTTCAGCTCGCAACCGATCGCGGAATGCTCCATCCATCTTCATGACACGGGCAGACACCGTACCTTGATTGAAGAGATGGCTAAGACGAGACGATGAAGTCTGATCCTTCACATGGATCATTGCCCCGTCAACAGCGAGGAAATCGCAAGCTTCAATTGCGTAGGACGCACCGGTCGGTTTCACCAGCTTGCGGTCAAGGCACAGCATGTCGTGCCCGCCAGCTGCAATTCGGTTGTTATATTTCTCTTCATTCTCATCAGCCAGCGCCGCAGGCATGGCGTGCGGGGTCACTCCGGCAAAGAAGGCCGCAACTTCCGTCGCAAGGTTCTTGTCGATCCGATACCAACGATCCGCCGATAGAACATATTTCTCGCCATTCAGATCGGTTTCAAAGACCAGGCATTCCTTGATGCGCCAGCTCTGGCCATCATCCTTGCCTTCATCATTGCACTCATGGACCTTGTGGCCAGCAAGATGCTCGACGAGATAGGCGCCAAGCGCCTTCTCTTTCAGGTCATCGATATAGCCGCCAATCTCCAGGTCGGTGTGAATGTTTGAGCTGTTGAAACCCTTATAGCGAATATGCCGCGCCTTCTCGGGATCGTAGATCACAGGATAGGCAAGATGCAGCGTGTCCGGGATTGCAGCCGTCAAGCAGCTATTGAGCGCGACGACCAGCGCCGCGTCCAGCAGGTCGATCGTCGCCTTGTCGCGAACATGCTTGATCTGGTCGATCCAGGCAAAATTAGCCTTGTAGTCTGTCTTACCAAAGGCCGAGAACGCATCGGCACAGATTTGCGGCAGATCGCTGACGTCCATCTCCTTCGTCAGGGTCAGGCCGTCACTGCCCGCCACCCTTGAAGCAAAGGTCGTGTTCTTCGGTTCTCCAGCGAGACCTCGGACGATATCTCGCTCGATGTCGATGCTGAAGGCCGTCTGATCGGACCGGCGTGCCGTCTGCGTTCGACGGGACGTGGTGTTTTCATCCGGTGTGCGGATATCGGCGCTGCGTAGCTTGTCGGGATCGACGGTATTCAAGACCACCCGAAGGCCGAAATCCTGCTCAAACGCATCAGGATCGAGCTTCACATGGCCAAGGCCGAATGACACTGCGAACCAGCGCCCGGAGGCTTGGACGAAGACGAGCCCGTAGGCGGTGGAATTGTTGAGTTTGGCTTTCTCTTCCGCCGTCAGATCAAGAAACTTCGCCCATTTGGGTGCTCCACCTCCGATGGTGTCGAGCGAGATTTGTGCTCCTTCGAGCTTGGCCCAAGCTGAGAGCTCTACACCGTCACGAATACTGTCGGCCGGTTGTTTACCCACCCGCAGAAGACGGATCGAAACGGTCTGAGATTTTTTCGTCATACAGCATCTCCTGCATGGAGCGGATGAGGCGCAGGCACCGGATCGAAGCGCCCGTTAAGTCGCCACTCGCCGGTGAGCAGCTTTTGCATCAGACCGCGCTTCTGGGTACGGAGAGCCGATGCGGCCTCTATCGTCGTACTAAGGTCTTGCTCCATGGCGGCGAGTATCTGGCCAATCCGCTTCTGCTCGCGAATATCAGGGACGCGCAGGACCATTTCGGCGAGGCCGTCGAAGTAGATCCTCGTGCGCACGCTGCCGCTTCCGACGGTGATCAGATGATCACGCCACCGCTTGGTGCCGATCAAGAAGCGCAAGAAGTCAGGATCGGCCCTGCCTTTGCGGGCACGGAACACGACATAGTCGGGGCTGACCAGAACGTCTTGATCGTATCGCGACGCCGCGATCGATCCAATGTTCAAACGCATAGGGTTATAGGCGATGGCTCGCGACGGCACGATCAGATAACGGCGAAGGTCGGCGGCCATCACGTGCGAGCGCATGGGCACCAGACCTTCGCCCTTGATCACTCCCATCACGCGATCAGGGCCATGGCCGGCGGCATTTCGTTGCTTCAACTCTTCGGCAATTTCGCCAAATTCAGCCGGCACCCATAAATTGCGGTCTTTTCCCGCTGACTGAAAAGTTTCGATCAAGCGGATTCGGGTGGCATCAAATCGCCGTTGCTTGGCGGCGATCAGGCGTTCGGTCTGGTCGATAGCCTCATCCCAAGCGTCAAGTGCCGCGACCATGAGCTGCTGCTCTGGAAGAGGAGGAACAACAACGGGCATCTCCTTCAGCTGAGTTGAATTGATGCTGGCCAAGTTTGTCGTTTGCTTTGAGCAGCTCAGGAAATAGCGCTTCCCAGCAGCGCTTTCACAATAGGCGGCCAAGAACGCCGACACGATGCGCGTCTGATCTGGCCGAACAGCGAATACGTGGTTCTGGTGGAGGCAAGGAGCAAGCTGCCCCCTCCACACGGCTCCCCGACCGAGCTTATCGAAATCGCCGCCCTCGGTCATCAGCACGTCGCCCTCCTGCAGAGCGTATCGCGCGACTTGGTGCCCGCTGACCGTTATATGTTTGATCTCAGACAGATCAATATGGCCGTCTTGAACGTTAGCAACGCGCAAATATGGCAACCGGACCGGATTCAATCGATCCGGCTCGCCATTAATTGCAATACCGGTTTGGACAAAGGCAATCTCGTCAAGTTCAAGAACTTCCCAGCCCTTCGGCAGCTTACCCCTCACGCTTCACCCCCTTCGCCGATCTGGCGCTTGCGCCAGTCGCCGTAGCTCTGGCCGTTGGTGGCGTGTTTCCAGTAGCGGTTGCCGCTAACATTGCCGCCATAGACGGTGCCAGCTGCACCCGAGGGAGAATCGAAGGCGGTGTCGGCGGTAAAGCGCAGGAATTTCCCATCGGCGTCGGGCACCAACACACCGTCGGCAATGAGCTGCGCGCGACGGCGCTTCAGTCCCTCGCCACAGCTCGGCACCTCCTGGCGCTTGGCGCGAGATCCCGCCAGTACGACGAACTCGTCGCTGGCTTCGCGCGCCTTGGCATCCGTTCCCGCCTCGGTGAAGGTGAAGAGTGCGTCGTGATTGGCTGTAACAGCGATAATGGCACCGGCCGTCTCTGCCCGGCTCTGCCCTCCGGCCTCCTGCCCAGCCGGCCGCAGCACATCGAACCCAAGCACAGGAAGCAGGATCTCGATTTCGTCGAGCACCCGCTCCATGTCGGCGATTTCCGGTTCCGGCAGTCCCTTGAACGGCGGCTCGGTGCCGTTGACGAGCTTGGCACGGCCCGCTCCGCGGATCGCGGCGATGATCCGGCTTTCCAGATAGCGGCCATGGGCCTTGGTCAGATTCTCGTCCTTGGAGACGATCAGCACCGCGCGGGTGAAGAACTCCTTCGTCTCGTCGGCGTCATGCGCCGCGAGCCGCGTCTTCACCTGGTCGCCTTCGCCGACATAGACGAGCTGCCGCCCTGGCAAATCAGGGTCCGGCCCGACCAAGAGATAGATGCCCGTGCGGCTCGCCTCTTCCCGCCGGATCAGATCGGGCAAGGCGGTGCGCGAAGCGACGGCGGCGCGCACCGAGGAGATGCCGAGTTCGGCCGTAATGACGCCGGACGGCGAACCATCGACCAGATAGAGCTTCAAGGTGCGTCCGCGCCGGGATGCGGCGCGTGAGGGAGCGTCAGACATCGATGCCGAGCTCCTTGAGGTAGCCGTTCATCTTCTTCCGCGTCTCGGCGAGTTGGGCCTCGAGGTCGCGGATTTCGTTCTGCACCGCCTGAAGATCGACTTCGGGCTCGGGCTCGAACGTATCGACGTAGCGCGGAATGTTGAGGTTGAAGCCGTTGTCCGCGATCTCCTCGAAGGTCGCCTCATGGGAGTAGCGCTCGATCACCGCCCGGCGGCGATAGGTGTCGACGATCGTGTCGACGTTCTCGTCGGTCAGCCGGTTCTGCTTCTTGCCCGGTTCGAAATCCCGGCTGGCGTCGATGAACAGGATGTTCCGCTCATGTGACCTGAGGCCGCCGGATTCACGAGCCTTGTCGAACACCATGATGCAGACCGGGATGCCAGTGGTCGGGAAGAGCTGCGCCGGCAGGCCGATGACGGCATCGAGCAGATTGTCGCGGATCAGCTTTTCGCGGATCTTGCCTTCGGCGCCGGAGCGGAACAGGACGCCGTGCGGGGCGACGACCGCCATGCGTCCGACCGTCGGCCGGGTGATCGACAGCATGTGCAGGATGAAGGCGTAGTCACCGCGGCTCTTGGGTGGCATGTGGGGCGTGAAGCGCTTGTAAGGATCAGGGAGCGCGTTGCCCTCCGAATCCGTGTTGCCCCACCACTTGTCGAGACTGAACGGCGGATTGGCGACCACCACGTCGAAGCGCATCAGGTGGTCGCTCTCGATCAGCGTCGGCGAATTCAACGTGTCGCACCAGTCGATGCGCGCGCTGTCCTGAGCATGCAAAAGCATGTTGAGGCGGGCCAGCGAGCGCGTGCTGCCGTTCGATTCCTGGCCGAAGAGTTGGAAGTTGCCGTCCGGCACTTCCTCGCCGGCACGCAGCAGCAGCGACCCCGACCCGCAAGCCGGATCGCAAATGCGATCGCCGGACTTCGGATGCGCGAGCTTGGCAACGACCTCCGACACCTTGCGCGGCGTGAAGAACTCGCCCGCCTTCTTGCCCGCGTCCGACGCGAAACGCTCGATGAGGAAGATGTAGGCGTCGCCCAAAATATCTTCCGAGGTTTCGGACAGGTCGAGGCCCGGTTTGGCGAAGTCCTCCAGCAGCGTCTTCAGCCGCCGATTGCGGTCCTTCGTCTGACCCAGGTTGGTTTCCGAGTTGAAGTCGATCGCGCGAAAAAGACCACCGAGCTTGCCTTCGTTCGCCTTTTCCAGCGCATCCAGTACTTCGTTGATCAGCTCACCGATATTGTCGCGCCCTCGGCGTTCATGGAGGCTGTAGAAATCGCCGAGAAAGCTTTCTTCGACCTCGTTGGTTTTGCTGTTCTTCAGCTCCACCGTCGGCAGTTTGAAGCGCTCGCGGTCGAGGCGACGCTGGATACGAAGTTCGTCGCCACCGAATTCGCGGCGGAACTCTTCAACGTGCTTGCGGCGCACATCGCTGATGTACTTGAGGAAGAGCGCGGTCAGAACGTAGTCCTTGTATTGCGTCGCATCGACCGCCCCGCGAAACGTGTCGCAGGCGCGCCAGACCGCAGAGAGAATGTCGTCTTGCTGAAGGGTGGGCATGAAGTCTCCTATGAATTCTGGCACGTGGTGGCAGCGCGGAAGGCGCGCGCAAGGGCCTCACGGCCAAGAGTGGAATTGAGAGCGGCAAGTCGCTGCATCAGTTCGGCTTCATCGCGAAGGGACCGCGCCAAATCGGCGATCAACCGTTGCGTAGCCATTGGCGGCAGCGGCACTACAAGCTTATCGAGAGCGTCTTTGGGAAGTCGAGCGAGGCCGCTGCCCTGCTTGTTGCCGGAGAAAACCGTCTGCGTTGCGGGAAGATCGAAAAAGGCCGCCAAATATCCAGGATCGACTTTCGATGAATTGGGGCGCACCAAGTAAAGATCGAGCGATATGAAGGCGCCAAGCCATGAGTGAGCGGCAAGGCAAACATCGGTTGTCGCGCCCCGTGCAGCGACGATCAGGTCGCCTTCTTCTATCGGCAATGCTCTGGCGACAGCCGGCGGCTCACCGGTTGCGAGTTTTGGGGCACGGCCAGACCTCAGGTCGGACAGGTCGGATAGGCGCACGAAACGCGCCGACCCGCCCCCCTCCTGAACCGCCAGACCGGAATAGATGCCGGATATTTCTCTGAGTTCGAGCATGCCTCAAACTAAGAAAAACCAGCGAAGATGTCAATCCGAATTAGAGGTGCGCTCGAACTGAGATTCTGTTGCGAGCCTCGGGCCTGCTCGGCTTGGTCCTGACGCGGTATCAGGCGGGGAGCTTCCGCCCCTTCCTTTCTTTCGCGAAGCCCCGGTCCGTTGCCATGAACCGCTCCAGCATGGGGACGATCAGGCGAACGGGATCGGCGGCGACTTGTCCTCCCTCCCGTCCGAGGATTTCGGCATAGGCGATCAGGTCGCGATGTAGACTGGCAGGCAATTCCAGCGTGACCTTCACCGGCTTGTCGTCGGCGATCGGGCCGAGTTTCAGCTTTGCCATGTCAGCCTCCGTAGGGCTCAAGCACGAGATCGCGCGTGACGATCACACGGACCGGGAAGCCCGGCCGGATGGTCAATGTCGGTGCGATGTTGAGCTGACGCTGCACGATCTGCTGGCCGGTCTGGTTGATGCTGTCGGATGCACCGTTGCGCAACGCGCGGATGATGTCGCTCTCCTGACCGGATGATCCCGCCTCGGCGCCCACGCTGAGCAGTGTCGATAGCGCCGCAGCCTTGAACAGCTCACCCCAATGGTAGTCGACGCCATCTTCGAGCCCAGCATAGCCCTCGGCGTCTGCGCCCGGCTGGCGCTCCAACACGATCGAGCGGCCATTGGGGAAGATCAACCGGTTCCAGACCAGCAGCACGCGGCGCTGACCGAAGCCGACGCCGTTGTCGTACTGACCGATGATCCGCGTGCCCTGCGGAACGAGCAGGATGCGCCCGGTCGGACTGTCATAGACGTTCTCCGTCACCTGGGCCGTGATCTGGCCGGGAAGGTCGGACCGGATGCCGGTGATGAGTGCCGCCGCGATCACCGCCCCGGCCTGAAGCACATTGGCCGACGCGGGAGCGGCGATACGATCTGACGAGACCGTGCGTTTGTCGGGTGCCTGGTTCAGAAACGCGCGCTGACGATCCTGCGCGGAAGGCGTCGCCGGCTGTGGCGCGAGACCGAGGCTGGCTAGGTCCGTCTGCGGCGTTACCGCCGCCTGCGACTGCGGGACAGCGGCGTTGGCTGGCCGCGTCTCGGTCGAAGCAAAGAGACGGGCTGTCCGCGCGGCCTCCAGCTCCTGAATGCGTCGCTGCTCTTCCTGGCTGATCCCCGGATTGGGCGTCGCGATCCCCGGTGTCGGCACCGGCTGCCCGGCATTCTGGGCGCTGAGGATCGGGCGGCCGAGGTCGCCGGGCAGCGGCGGACCGAGCTTCGGGATGCCGGCATAGTCCTTCGGCAAGGCGGCAAGGCCGTCAGGCGTCGTCCGGTTGTCGGTCGAATAGAGCTCCTCGTTCGTCTTGCCGCCGTGCCGAGTCTGGAGCGCGTAGATCAAGGTGCCGCCGATGCCGGTGCCGGCAAGCAGGCCAAGGGCGATCAGCACCTTTCGAGACAAGCGCGTTACGCGCGGCGGCTCGGGGCGCAGCCGCATCGGCGCGACAGGCTCCCCGGTCAGCGGCCGGGCATCGGAGTCCGCTTCAGGCTTCTCACGATCGGGTTCGATCTCGCTCACGACGCCGGCCTCCCGTCGGTGCGGGAGATGCGAACGCGCTTCTGATCCTTTGCCGCGCCAAAACGAAGCTCGGCGGCGGCAAACAGCCGGTCAACGATCATGTAGTTGTCGCGCACCCGATAGTTCACCAGTTCCGAGGTGTCGCCCTCCGGGCCGACGACGAAGAGCGGCGGCATTTCGCCCTGGCTGATGCCGCGCGGGAACTCGATGAAGACCTGGCGGCCGTCGTCGAAGGCGCGGAGCGGCCGCCACGGCGCGCGGTCGCCGGTCACCTCGTAGCGGAAGTTGACGCGCGAAAGATCGATGCCGGTCGCCACCGGCTGGACTGCCTGCGCCTCGGCGTTCTGGCGGCGCAACGCTATGAGCTGGTCCTGCGGATACTGCCAGGACACCGAGGCCATGTAGGTCTTCTCGGTCGAGCGCAGCTCCATGTGATAGGTGCGCGCGTTGGTGTTGATGACGAGGTTGGTCATCAACTCGGGCCGCGTCGGCTTGACGAGGATGTGAACCTGCTTCGTCGCGCCGGCGCCGCTCTCGGTATCGCCGATGATCCAGCGCACCGTGTCGCCGGCGGCGACAGGGCCGGAGCCGACCAGCGTTTCGCCGGGCTGCAAGGCGATGTCAGTGATCTGCCCGGGCGCGGTGTAGACTTGATAGAGCGCGCCGTCGACGAAGGGATAGACCTGGATGGCGTTGATGAAGCCGTTCCGGACCGGCTGCATCCGCGCGGCGGCATTGGCCTCGTTCACCCGTGCGGCGGGGTCCGGCAGTTCGGGCGTCGGCTTGCCGTCTTTGCCGACCGGTTTCAACTGACCGGGCAGCGGCAGAGGCTTCGGCAGTTCCACCACCCGAACCGGCGCCGGCGGATCGGCGCTCTGAACGGCCGGCATGGCATCGTCATAGGAGATTTCGGGCGGCTTCTGCGCCGTGGCGCAGCCGGCGAGCGCGGACGTGCAGAACAGGAGAAGCGGCAAGACGGATTTACGGAAAGCCGGACGTCCCGCTTGTCCGGGGGCGGCTTTGCGGAAGGTCGGCGTCATTGGGTCAGCTCCTTCGACCAGTTGATGGCGGTGACATAGATTCCGAGCGGGTTGGCCCGGAGCTTTTCGGCGTCGCGCGGCACCTGCACGACGACGGTCAGGATGGCGGTCCAGCGCTCGGTGGAGGCGAGCGAGCCGTCCTGATAGGTCCGCTGAACCCAGGCGACGCGGAAACTGTCGGGCGACGCGCGGATGACGCTCGAGACATCGACGGCGATCTGCGTCTTGCCGACCTTGGTGAAGGGGTCGTTGGCGCGGGCGTAGTCGTTGAGCGCCAATGCGCCGGCCTGCGTGGTGAAGTCGTAGGCCCGGAGCCAGTTCTGGCGGACGATGATGGCGTCGGCCGGGATCGAGCGGACCTCTTCGACGAAGCGCGCGAGATGGAAGGCGATCTGCGGATCGGTCGGACGATAGTCGGCGGTTGCCGGAGCGATGGCCTGCGCTGCCCCGAGCTTGTCGACCTGCACCACCCACGGCACGACCGAGCCGCTCAGCGATTGCCAGACCAGCGCCACGGAGAGGCCCGCCGACAAGGCCAGTGATCCAAAGGCCATCAGGCGCCAGTTCTTCGCCTGTACGCGGGCCGAGCCGATGCGGTCGTCCCAGACCTGGGCGGCGCGTTGATAGGGCGTCTCGGGTTCGGGAGATCTGCCGTAATGGGTGGAGGGTCGTTTGAACATCAGCGGTCGCTTTCGGAAAGATGGACGGACGAGCCGCCGCCGTGGCTGTCACCGGACTTGACCGCATGGGCAGCGGCCTGGACGCCGTGCGACATCACTTGCGAGCGTTTCATGCGCTTGGCCCAAGCGGGCGGACCCTCGGTGGTTACAGAGGAGGAAGCGGCGGCATCCGATGAGCCCCCTTCGCCGGTGACCGACTGGCCACCAGATCCGAAGCTCTCCTTCATCGACGCGGCGGCGCGCTTGAACGGGCTACCGATGGCGGCGCCGAGTTTGAAGGCGCCGGTGCTGGCGACATTGCCGAGGCCAGAGGCGACGCCAGAAACGCCGGTCTGTCCGGCGGCGCCAAGGCTGTAGGCGGTGGATACCCCACCGGCGAGCGTCGCCCCGCCGCGAGCGGCGGCGGCAGCACCTCCCGCCAACACGGCGCCACCGGAGGCGACAGCGCCGACCGTCGCAGCACCCGCCATCGCCATGCCGCCGGCGGCAAGGCCCGTTCCGATCGCCGCGCCCGCACCGAGCTGCGGGCCACCGGAGACGAGGCCGTTGGCGATGCCGGGACCGAAGATGCCGAGGCCGAGCAGCGACAGCGCCGCCAGCACGATCGCCATGGCGTCGTCGATCGTCGGCGTCGCGCCGTTGAAGCCGGCGGTGAACTCGGAGAACAGCGTCGAGCCGATGCCGATAATGACGGCGAGCACCATCACCTTGATGCCCGACGAGATCACGTTGCCGAGCACCCGCTCGGCCATGAAGGCGGATTTTCCGAAGAGGCCGAAGGGGATCAGCACGAAACCGGCCAGCGTCGTCAGCTTGAACTCGATCAGGGTGACGAAGAGCTGGACGGCGAGGATGAAGAAGGCGAGCAGGATCAGCGCCCAAGCGAAGAGAAGGCAGGCGATCTGGATGAAGTTTTCGAAGAACGACACCCAACCCATCAGGTCGGAAATGGAATCGAGCAGCGGCCGCCCGGCATCGAGGCCGGTCTGCGCCACCTTGCCGGGGCGCAGAAGGTCGGCGGTCGAGAACCCCGTGCCCGACGCCTTCAGGCCGAGGCCCGCGAAGCTCTCGAAGACGATGCGCGCGAGGTTGTTCCAGTTGCCGATGATGTAGGCGAAGACACCGACGAACAGAGTCTTTTTGATCAGCCGCGCGATGATGTCGTTGTCGGCGCCCCACGACCAGAACAGTGCGGCCAGCGTCACGTCGATGACGATCAACGTCGTGGCGATGAAGGCCACCTCGCCCTGCAAGAGACCGAAGCCGCTGTCGATGTAGCGGGTGAAGACTTCCAGGAAGTGGTCGATGACGCCGGAGCCGCCCATGGTCAATGCGCCTCCGGCGAGGTGGCGCCGAGGAAGCGATCTCGGTTCTCGGACCAGGCCTTGAGGCAACTCGCGTCACGGCTGGCGGCCTCGCCCATGTCCCGGCAATGCCGGAGCGTGACTCGCAGCGGTTCGGGATCGCCACCTTGAGGACGGCTGACGGTGCGGATCTCCGTTACCTCGTCTTTGCGGGTCAATTCGATCACCGAGGCGGTGATTGCCACCGCGACGAAGGCGACGGCGCCGATGCGTGCGAGGGTCTTGCCGTCCATCGCCACCCCCTCAATTGCTGCCGTAGAACATCTTGGCCGAACCGGGCTGATAGCCCGCGCCCGGCGTCAGAAAGCGGCGGCGCTGTTCGCGACCCTGCTCGGCCGCAGCCGCCCGCTCGGCATCGCTGAGCGCCTGCGCCCGGCCGTTCGCAGCGACGACAGCCGTGAGGTCGGCGAGTTGCTGCGCCTGGAGCGCGAGAAGCTGATTGCCGGCCTGTGTCGCCTGGAGTGCGCCGGTCGCCGACTGGCTGGCACCGACCAGCGTCGACATCTGCGCGCGGTTGGTGTCGATATTGCCGACGACGCCGGCCTGCACGCGCATGGCGTCCTGCAAACCGCCGACGGTGTTCTGCCAGCGCGAGCGGGCATCGGCGACGAGTTGCTGGTCCGCCGCCGACATCGCGGCGGCCGAGTACTTCTGCTGGAAGGCCCGGTCGATCTGTTGAACGTCGTAGGCGATGTTCTGGGCCTGCCCCAGAAGCTGCTGCGTGCGCTGGACGGACTGCTGAAGCTGCTGGAGCGACGAATACGGCAGGCTCGCCAGATTGCGGGCCTGATTGATCAGCATCTGCGCTTCGTTCTGCAGCGAGGTGATCTGATTGGTGATCTGCTGGAGCGCGCGGGCGGCCTGAAGGACGTTCTGCGCATAGTTCGACGGGTCGAAGACGATGATGGCGTGCGCCGGCATCGGCAGCAGCGGTGCGACAGCGACGGAGGCTGAAAGCAAGACAGCGGCGAAGCGCGCCGCGCGCGAACGGCGCAGGGTCATGGGCTTGTCTCCAGATTGGTGAGGTCGGGAATGAGGTCGGCGGCCCAGCCGGCGCCGCGATGGCGCAACCAGGCATCGAGGAAGCCCTTGCGGCCATATTCGGCAACGATCTTCGCGATGGCCGCCTGATCAGTCTTCGAGGACGCGGCGCAGAGGGCGAGCGCCACGTCCGACAGGCCCAGCTCGAACAACCGATTGCCGCGCCGGGACTGGCAGTAGTAGTCGCGCTTAGGCATGGCCCGCGCGATGATCTCGATCTGACGATCGTTGAGGCCGAAGCGGCGATAAATGGCTGTGATCTGTGGCTCGATCGCCCGTTCGTTCGGCAGCAGAAGCCGGGTCTGGCAGCTTTCGATGATGGCGGGCGCGATGGCCGAGCCGTCTATGTCGCTCAATGACTGCGTGGCGAAGATGACGGAGGCGTTCTTCTTGCGCAGCGTCTTCAGCCATTCGCGGAGCTGGCCGGCAAAGCCCTCGTCGTCGAGCGCCAACCAGCCTTCATCGACGATGATGAGCGTCGGCGATCCGTCGAGCCGATCCTCGATACGATGGAAGAGATAGGCGAGAACGGCGGGCGCAGCCTCGGTGCCGATCAGCCCTTCCGTTTCGAACGCCAGAACAGAGGCCGTGCCGAGATGCTCGCTCTCGGCGTCGAGCAACCGGCCCCAAGCCCCGCCGACGCAGTACGGGCGGAGCGCCTGCTTCAGATCGTTGGACTGCAACAGGACGCAGAAGCCGGTGATGGTGCGTTCCTCGATCGGTGCCGAGGCGAGCGAGGTCAGCGCCGTCCAGATGTGCTCCTTGACCTCCGGCGTGATGGCGACGCCTTCGCGGATGAGGATGGCGACGATCCAATCCCCGGCCCAGGCGCGTTCGGCGGTCTGTTCGATGCGGGCGAGCGGCTGCAGGCTGACGGAGGTTTCCGAACCGTCCGTCAGCCCGCCACCGAGATCGTGCCAATCGCCGCGCATGGCGAGCGCGGCGGCGCGGATCGATCCTCCGAAATCGAAGGCAAAGACCTGAGACCCGGCATAGCGGCGGAACTGCAAGGCCATCAGCGCCAGCAGCACCGACTTGCCGGCACCCGTCGGACCGACGACCAATGTGTGGCCAACATCGCCGACGTGAAGGGAAAACCGGAACGGGGTCGAGCCTTCGGTCTTGCCGAAGAGCAAGGGGGCGGCGCCAAAGTGCTCGTCCCGTTCCGGCCCCGCCCACACGGCACTGAGGGGGATCATGTGGGCGAGATTGAGCGTGGAAATCGGTGACTGGCGGACGTTGGCATAGACATGCCCCGGCAGGCTGCCGAGCCAGGCGTCCACGGCGTTGATGGATTCGACCATCGCGGTGAAGTCGCGGCCCTGGATCACCTTCTCGACCAGCCGCAGCTTCTCGTCGGCGACACGCGGATCGGTGTCCCACACCGTCACCGACGCGGTGACATAGGCGATGCCGGCGTAATCCGCGCCCAACTCTTGAAGCGCGAGATCGGCGTCAGCCGCCTTGTTCGATGCATCCGTGTCCATCAGCACGGATTGCTCGTTGGTCATCACCTCCTTGAGGATCGCGGCGATCGACTTGCGCTTGGCGAACCATTGCCGCCTGATCTTCGTCAGCAACTTCGTCGCGTCGGTCTTGTCGAGCAGGATCGCGCGGGTGGACCAGCGATACGGGAAGGCGAGCCGATTCAACTCGTCGAGCAGGCCCGGCGTGGTCGCGGTCGGAAAGCCGGTGACGGTCAGCACGCGCAGGTGCTGGCTGCCAAGGCGTGGTTCCAGCCCGCCGATGAGCGGCTGATCGGCCAAGAGCGCGTCGAGATACATCGGCGTCTCGGGAACGCGAACGCGATGCCGGTGTGTGGAGACGCAGCCGTGCAGATAAGTCAAGGTCTCGCCGTCATCGAGCCAGCGGCATTCCGGCATGAAGGCTTCGATGAGATGCAGCAGCCGGTCGGTTCGATCAACGAAGCTGGTCATTACCTCCTGCGGGTCGATGCCGGTCTTCTCGCGACCTTCGTAGAGCCAGGTCTCGGCGCGCGCGGCGTCCTCGGCCGGCGGCAGATAGGCGAAGGTCAGAAAGTAGCTGGACTCGAAATGGCTCCCCGCTTCTTCGAAGTCGGCTTTCCGCTCGGCGTCGACCAAGGCCGAAGCAGCATCGGGAAAGCGGCTGGCGGGATAGACGCCTGCCGCATGGCGTTGTGCTTCGACGAAGATTGCCCAACCACTCCCAAGACGACGGAAGGCGTTGTTGAGGCGACCCGCGACGGCGACCAGTTCGGCAGGCACAGCGGAATCCAGATCGGGACCACGGAAGCTCGCGGTGCGTTGAAAACTGCCGTCCTTGTTGAGCACGATGCCGGGGCCGACCAAGGCCGCCCAGGGGAGGAAATCGGCGAGCCGGCGGTTGCGGTTGCGATATTCGGCGAGGTTCATCATGGCCGTGTCCCCTCAGACCGAAAGGTGCGCGGGAATGCGCAGATGGCGGCGGCCGACCTCGACAAAGAGCGGGTCGCGCTTGGCCGCCCACACCGCCGCAAAGTGGCCGATCGCCCAAATGGCGATGCCGACCAGCCAGAGGCGCAGGCCGAGACCGACCGCACCAGCCAGCGTGCCGTTCATGATCGCGATAGCGCGCGGGGCGCCGCCGAGCAGGATCGGCTCGGTCAGCGCCCGGTAAACCGGCACGGTGAAACCCGGCACTTCGCCGCTCTGGTCGCCGACGCCCACCATCAGACCAGCGCCCCGCCGCCGAACGAGAAGAAGCTGAGGAAGAACGAGCTGGCGGCAAACGCGATCGACAGGCCGAACACGATCTGAATCAGGCGACGGAAACCACCCGAGGTGTCGCCGAACGCCAGCGCCAAGCCCGTCGTGGTGATGATGATGACGGCGATGATTTTGGCGACAGGGCCTTCGATCGACTGCAGGATCTGCTGCAGCGGCTGTTCCCACGGCATCGAAGAGCCGGAGGCATGGGCGGGCGCCGTCAGCGCCACGCTGAGCGCGACGATCGATACGGTCATGGCGAGGCGTTGGCGCGCGAGGCGTGCGACTTGGATCACGGAGTTTCTCCTTCCGGGTTGGAGCTGATCGCGTTCGATGCGCCGTCGACGGCGGGCACGACGCGGTAATCGCCGTCCGGACCAAGGCCATCGACACGGGCGAGTTCGGTGAGCCGGCGGGCGGAGCCACGGCCGGAGAGCACGGCGACGAGGTCGATCGTCTCGGCGATCAGCGCGCGCGGGATGGTGACGACGGCTTCCTGGATGAGCTGTTCCATCCGCCGCAGCGCGCCGATGGCGCTGCCGGCGTGGATCGTGCCGATGCCGCCCGGATGGCCGGTGCCCCACGCTTTCAGCAGGTCGAGTGCCTCTGCGCCGCGCACTTCGCCGATCGGGATGCGGTCGGGGCGCAAGCGAAGTGAAGAACGCACGAGATCGGAGAGCGAGGCGACGCCGTCCTTGGTCCGCATCGCTACAAGATTCGGTGCCGCGCATTGCAGCTCGCGCGTATCCTCGATGATGACGACGCGATCGGAGGTCTTCGCCACCTCCGCCAGCAGCGCATTGGCCAGCGTCGTCTTGCCGGTCGAGGTGCCGCCGGCGACGAGGATGTTGGCGCGGGTGGCGACGCCAGCCCGCAGCGCCTCGGCCTGCGCCGCCGACATGATCCCGGCGCGGACGTAATCGTCGAGCGTGAACACGGCAACCGCAGGCTTGCGGATAGCGAAGGCCGGCGCCGCGACCACCGGCGGCAACAGCCCCTCGAACCGTTCGCCGGTCTCGGGTAGTTCGGCCGAGACGCGCGGGTGACCTGCATGAACCTCGGCGCCGACGTGATGCGCGACCAGGCGCACGATGCGCTCGCCATCTGCCGGCGATAGCCGCTCGCCGGTGTCGGATAATCCTTCGGAAAGACGATCGATCCAGATGCGCCCGTCCGGGTTCAGCATCACCTCGACGACGGCGGCGTCTTCGAGAAACCGGGCGATGGCGGACCCAAGCGCCGTGCGCAGCATCCGCGCGCCACGAGCCAAGCCTTCCGTATTGTGATGCGAAACCGCCATCTGATCCCCGATCTCGCCGGGGAGAAGTCAGACGGTCCCCAGACGGGGTCGATTAAAAGGGCCGGAAATTGGGCTGATTCAACAAGGTTTTGATGACGTGCGGCCTTGGCGAAGAAAAGGCGGTGATTGGCGGGATTGGTTATTCGCTGTCGGCCGGCCGATATCGCTCAGCGCTGTGCGTTCTCGACGTAGGTCGCCACCGCCTTCTTGTTGTGCGCGTCGATCAATTGGGCTCCGTCGGCAACGAGATCGGCAAGGGTTTGCTGTTGCAGGGCAGTCCGCCAAGCCTCCTCGGCGGCGATCATGCGGGTCTTGATGAAGCAATCGGCCTTGTAGGCGCACGGGTCCTTCGCCTTGCCGGGGCCGCGCCGGCGGATTTCGCGGCAGACGAAGGCGGGCTCCCGTCCGTCGATCGCTTCGACGATGTCGAGCAACGTGATGCGCGCCGGGTCGCGCGCCAGCCGATAGCCGCCGCGCGGCCCCGGCACGGCATCAATGACGGAAGCCGCAGCGAGCGCCCGCAGGTGCTTCAGAAGATAGGTTTCCGAAACGCCGTGCAATTCGGCGAGACTCTTGCCCGGAAGCACTTTGCCCTCCCGCAATCCGGCCAGCACCAAGGCACAGTGCAGCGCCGCCTCCACCCCGTCGCTCATGCGCCGCATCGCCTTCTCCCGTTCCGTTCTTGGATTGCGTCCTAATCATGGATATATATTATCCATGATTCTCAGCCAACCCCTCTCGCTACCGGAGGCACCCATGCACCCCAGACTGAACATCGCCGCGCTGGCACCCGAACTCTATCAGGCTGTCCGCACCCTCGACGGCGCCGTGACCAAGTCGGGCCTCGACAAGCGCACGCTTCATCTCGTCAAGTTGCGCGCCTCGCAGATCAACGGTTGCGCCTACTGCGTCGACCTGCATGTGAAGGACGCTCTGGCGGACGGGATGGACGCCCAGTTGCTGCATCTCGTCGCCGTCTGGCGCGAGTCCCCGTTCTTCGATGCGCGCGACCGGGCAATTCTCGAATGGACCGAGAGCGTGACGCTCGCCGCCGAGACGGGCATTCCCGACGCTGCTTTTGAAACCGTCCGCGCCATCTTCTCGGAGACAGACATCGCCAAACTGACGATCGCCATCGGAACCATCAACATCTGGAATCGCGTCGCGGTCAGTTCCCGCATGCAGCACCCGGTCGGCACGGAAAAGAACGCGGTTGCTCCTTGATCGATTGCCTATTGACCCTGACATTGATGTCAGGGGTTACGAGATGCAGCAGGAGGGCGGATGAAGATCGGAGACGTTGCAAAAAGGACGGGGGCGAGCGTGCGCTCCATCCGTCACTACGAGAAGGTAGGCCTGATCCGCGCCACCCGCGAGGAGAACGGCTACCGCGATTTCGACGAAGCCGACATGCTTCTGGTGCGCCGCATCGGCCGGATGATCCGGCTCGGCTTCACCACCGAGGAAATCGCAACCTTTCTCAACTGCATAGTCGACGATCCCGCCACGGTCACCGCCTGTCCGAAGGTGGCCGCTGCACATCGGTTGAAGCTTGCGGCGATCGAACGGCAGATGGCCGATCTCGAAACCCGTCGCCAGAAGCTTCTCATCACCCTGAAGGCTGCCTCCGGTCAGGACGACATCAGCGTACCGGAGACGCTTGCCCATGCCGAAACCAGCCCCATCGCCCTCGCTCATCCTCGCCACCCTGGCGCTCGCGGTCTATTTCGTCGGCGCGGTTGAGTTCATGCTCGCGCCGATGCTGACGCCGCTGGCGTCGGCCTTCGCCGAGAAACCCGCCGATATCGCCTGGCTCGTCTCTGCCTATGCGGTGTCCTACGCCGTGCTTGCCCCGCTCATCGGCCTCCTCAGCGATCGGATTGGCCGGCGGCGCCTGCTTCTCCCAGCATTGGCGCTGTTTGCCGCCGACGCGCTGGCCGTCGCTTTCGCGCCGTCGCTGACCTTCGCGATCATCGCCCGCATTCTCGGTGGCGCAGCGGGCGCAGCCCTGACGCCGACCGCCTTCGCCCTGATCGCCGAGACCGTTCCCGAAAATCGCCAAGCCGGCGCCATGGGCCTCGTCCTCTTCGGCCTGACCCTCGGCATCGCCACCGGGCCGACCTTCGCGGGGCTCCTCACTGATGCCTTCGATTGGCAGGTGCCGTTCATCGCCGTCGCCTGCGGCTGCCTCGCCGTTCTCGTGCTGGCCGCGCGCATTCTGCCTCCCTCCGTGGCGCGGCAGGGCCGACCGCTCAAAGCCTCGGCGGCCCGCCTGCTCGATGGCGCGACCTTCCGGCCCAACCTCTCCAAGGGCTTCTGGCTCGGCGCGACCATTGCCGGCTTCCTGATCTCCGGCGAGGTTCTGCGCAATCGCTATGGTCTCTCCACCAGCATGGTCGGGCTCTCGGTCACCGCCTTCGGGGTCGGTCTCGCGGCAGGCAACCTTGCCATCGGGCGCCTCGCCGCCTGGGCCGGACGGCCAGAGACCGTCCTCATTTTCGCTATCGCGCTCATCTGCGTAACGCAGAGCGCCTTCTTCGCGACCAACCCGAGCCTCGGTTTGGCAATCGGGCTACTGGCTCTCTGGGGTTTTGCATCAGGCCTCGCCGCACCGGCCAACACCGCCATTCAAGCGAGCCGGGCCGGCTCGGACGCCGGCTTCGTGCTGGCGTCGTCAGAATCGATGAACAACGGCGCGCTGCTTGTGCTGGCACCGATCGTCGCGGGGTGGGTTGGACGGGGCGACACCGTCGGCACGGCCATCCTGCTCGGCGTCTGCACGCTTGCAGCGCTCGGCGTCAATCTCGCCGACCGACGATCCCAACCGAAGGCTCTTCCATGTGAGGCGAATTAGGCCCTCGCGTTCGTCTCCTCTCGGTTCGCATCGACATCGCGGGACAGCTCCTTCAAGAACCGATCCCCTGTCGCCAGTCGCCTCCCAAGAGTTTGCGCGAAGCTCTCGAAGCGCTCTGCGCCTTTCGCCCTCGCCGATGCCTGCGCGCTGTCGGGCAGCGGCGGTGTGATGGTCAGCCAGAAGCGGATGAACAGCGAGAGCGTCTCTCCGACGATGGCGATGTCTTCATCGAGTTCATCGATCTGGCGGCCGATGCGATCCATGCGGCGGGCGAACACGGCCTCAAGTCGCTCGGACGCATCCGCCGACAGGAAGGAGGCGACGGCTGCTTCGATCACGGCGGATTTGGAGATGTTGCGACGGAGCGCCAGCGCCTCGACCTTCTTCAGGAGGTCGGGGGCGAAATAGACATTCATGCGGGTCTTGGTCTGCATGGCCATCCTCACAATTCGAGGCCATCGGCTGGGTCCATCGTCGCCTGCCGGGCATTCGATGTGACCTGCTGGCGCAAGCGGCTGGCACGAGCAGCGTCCACATCGGGATCGTCGTCGAGAACGTCGAATTCGCTGAGGGGCGATCGCTCCGGTGGCGCGATCTCCTCATGTTTTGGCAATTCCGGCTCACGGCGAATCCCGGCATTGGCCGGATCGAAGCTCACGCCATTCCCGTTGTCGGATGTTGCTCCGGCCGATGCCGCCGGGATCGCCAGCGTCGACCAATCATCCGCGGACTGCGCTGCCGGCGCGGTCGCTGCCGGCGCCTTCGGCGGCGGCAAGATGCGTTCCTTGAAACGAGCATCCTCGTAGTAGCGCGCCTTCTTTGCCCGCACGGGCGGCACACCTGCGACCAGCAGCAATTCGTCGGCGGGCGGGAACTGCATCACCTCTCCGGGGGTGAGCAGCGGCCGCGCCGTCTCATGCCGCGACACCATGAGATGGCCGAGCCAGGGCGACAGCCGGTGGCCGGCATAGTTGGTGGAATCGCGCATTTCGGTCGCGGTGCCGAGGGCGTCCGACACGCGCTTGGCGGTGCGCTCGTCGTTGGTGGCGAAGGCGACGCGCACATGGCAGTTGTCGAGCACGCTGTTGTTCGCGCCGTAAGCCTTTTCGATCTGATTGAGGCTCTGGGCAATCAGGAAGGACTTGATGCCGTAGCCCGCCATGAAGGCGAGTGCGCTCTCGAAGAAGTCGAGACGGCCGAGCGCCGGAAACTCGTCCAGCATCAACAGGAGGCGATGCCGGTTGGCGGAGGTCTTCAGGTCTTCGGTCAGACGCCGTCCGACCTGATTGAGGAGCAGGCGGATCAGCGGCTTGGTGCGGTTGATGTCGGAGGGCGGGACGACGAGATAGAGGCTGACCGGCCTCTCCCCCGTTACCAGATCGGCGATGCGCCAGTCGCAGCGCGCCGTCACCTTCGCCACCACGGGGTCGCGGTACAGGCCGAGGAACGACATTGCGGTGGAGAGCACGCCCGATCGCTCGTTGTCGGACTTGTTCAACAACTCGCGCGCCGAGGATGCGATAACCGGGTGAACGCCGGCCTCGCCCAGGTGCGGCGTGTTCATCATAGCGCGTAGCGTCGCCTCGACGGGCCGCTTCGGATCGGAGAGGAAGTTGGCGACGCCGGCCAGCGTTTTGTCGGGTTCGGCATAAAGGACATGCAGGATCGCGCCGACCAGCAGCGAATGGCTGGTCTTTTCCCAGTGGTTGCGTTTGTCGAGTGCGCCTTCGGGATCGACGAGGATGTCGGCGATGTTCTGCACGTCGCGGACTTCCTTGTCGCCGCGCCGCACTTCCAACAGCGGATTATAGGCGGACGACGCTGGATCAGTCGGATCGAACAGCAGCACGCGACCGCGGCGAGCGCGGAAACCGGCAGTCAGGCCCCAGTTCTCGCCCTTGATGTCGTGGATGATCGTGCTGCCCGGCCAGGTCAGAAGCGTCGGCACGACGAGGCCGACGCCTTTGCCTGATCGGGTCGGCGCGAAGCACAGGACGTGCTCGGGACCATCGTGGCGGAGATAGTCGCCGTCGAGCCGGCCGAGCAGCACGCCATCGGGGCCGAGCAGACCGGCGGCCTTGATCTCTTGCGCGTCGGCCCAGCGCGCCGAGCCGTAGGTGGCGACGTTCTTTGCTTCCCGCGCCCGGATCACTGACAGGGCTATGGCGACGACGATCGAGATGAAGCCGCCCGACACTGCGATGAACGCACCCTCGATGAAGATTGATGGCGCATAGGCGTCGTAGCAATACCACCACCAGAAGAAGAGCGGCGGATAGTAGATGGGCCAGCCGGCCACCTCGAACCACACCCCGCGGAGTTGCCCCTGAAAGCCGAGCCGCCACGCCGTCCATTCCGTCGCGCACCAGATGGCGGTGAGCACGATCAGGAGAACGATGGCGACTTGTCCCCACAGGACGCGGCTTCCGGACATAGAGGCTCCAATCGGCAAAAGAGACGGAGCCGATCAGAGAATAGGCGTTCCAGACATAGGCAACAGGAAATCCGATGCGTCGCATCATCGGATACTATGGCGAAGAAAAAGGACGCTCAGTGCCGCGCTGATCGCGCCTCGGTCGCCGCCTGTTCCAGTATCTTGCGATAGCCGGTCTTCGTTATCCAGCGAGCACGATTGAGATGGCTTTGCCAGCAGAGGCGCGAGCGATCCCCTTCAGTCCCGGGATCACGATGCAGCACGATACGAGCCACTTCGGTCCAGTCCGCCCCATCCGTCTCCGCATCGAGCAGTCGCAGATACGTGACGAAGTGTCGTTCGTCGTAGACCGTGATCTCTGGCCCGCTGGGAGCGAGATCGTCGACATCGGGATCGAGTTCGGGGCGTATCCGCATCGGATGGCCCTCCTTTCGACAGTGCAGCGGCCCGCAAGGAATAGTTCAGAAGCTCTTCAATTTTGAGACAAACAGCTTAGCGAACCACGGCTCTTTGCGGCAGCGGGCTGGAATTCATCGTTTGGCCGAGCGGATCTATAGCATGTTTCAGCACGAATCGGAATGATCGTTCCTGGAACGATCATTCCGACGCAGGCTCTCATTTCGCCATGGATCTCAAGGAGGTTATGGCGGTCAATCTGCGTCGGCTGCGCCATGACAAGCAAATGACGCAGGAAGAGCTCGCTGACCAGTCCGGCCTGAGCGCGCGCTATATCGGCGCTATCGAGCGCGCCGACGTTTCCGCCAGCGTCACAGTTCTTGGACAGATTGCAGAGGCGCTGGGAATTGAGCCGGGCGAGCTTCTGAAGGAATCAGCCAGATCGCGCTGATCTGGCTCCTTGCTCAACCGGTAAAGACGGAAAGCCGCTATACATCGGGAAGTGGTTCCTAATTGTGATGCGACTGCAGTGGGACCGGAGCAGACTGTCAGCTTTTCGTGGCGACTTCGCGAATGCGGACTCCAGCATGCTCAGCATACGGTCTGACCGAGATCGAAGGTAGAAGTTCGCACCGTGACTTCAATATCCATTCTAGACGGCTCGCTGAGGGCCATCCCGATCTCAAATGGCCTGACCTTCCCGCTGCGGTCGACGACGTCGACTTTGAAATACGGAAGTCGCAGTACCATGGTGACTGATCCGATGACTTCAAAAGCGATATCGGCTACGTCGCTCTGGGGCAAAAAAATCTTGGGCGCGGGCAGATGGACGACCTTCTGGATGCTTTTGTGGCGATGAAATCATCCGATGCAATTCGGACCGCCACGCTTGAACGGATCAACCACTTTCTGGCGTCACCGAGGGACGTTCACGTCTACTCCGACCTTCGCCGCTTGTGCACCACAGTATCGGTCTCCTACCGAAATCGGTCGGTTCTGGAGCTGCTGCAGAATGCACATGACGCTCACGACATCGGAGAGCTCGGTGGCAGAATAAGGTTCTATCTGGCTGAGGAGGGCGACTTCGGAACGCTGTATGCGGCCAACGATGGTCGTGGATTCTCCGAGGACAACTTCACCGCTCTTTGTAGCCCGACCCGCACGACAAAAGCGGTCAACGAGGCAATCGGCAACAAGGGCGTGGGCTTCCTAAGCGTCTTTCAGATCTGCTCGCATCCAGAGGTCTATTCGCGGACTCGCCCAACCGCTTCTGCCGACTTTGACGGGTTTTGCTTCGCCTTCGCGGATGCCGCGAGATTGGGCGCATTTCTTGAACTCGAAGGTCTCGGCGCGCGTACCCAGCATATTGCCGACAGCATGCCGCAGCTCTACTTGGCGACGCCTCTCGATGAGCCTTCGGAAATCGTCCAAGCTTTAGGCCTCGAGGGCTACTCCACGGTGATGAGGTTACCGCTCAAGAATGCGGATGCGCGTCTTGCGGTTGAAGCTCAGCTCGGCGAGCTGGTCGCTGGCGAGCCGGACGTGCAGCTGTTTCTCGACCGGATCGCCGAGCTGAAGATCGAAGTCGACGGCCAGACCCATATCCTTGGCCGGCATGTCGAGACGCTCGCCCGCCAGGACAGGATACTGCTTCAGCGCGTAACCTGCGGGTCTCGCAGCTACGTTGTTGCCCGCCGGACACTGAGCGAGGCGGATGTGCGAACCGTTATAGACGTGGACGTTGCATCGGAGACGCTGCCCGAGAGCTGGGCTGACTGGCGGGGTGACGCGGTCGTGTCGCTCGCCGTGACGGCCGCCGGTGAGCCCCTGAAGGGCCGGCTCTATACGTTCCTTCCCATGGGCAGGGACGTCGAGGCTCCACTTTCGGGGCATCTAGACGCGCCGTTCTTCGCGACCATCGAGCGAAAGCACGTGGAGGAAGGCGGATCGCTGAATCCGTACCTTTTAGCGCAATGCCGGGTGTTGGCCTTCGACGCCGCGACACTAGCCAAAACGGTGTTGCCGGACGAACAGGCCAGGCACGTTGTGGCTGACCTGCTCATGTGGACCGGGCCGGAGGCGGCGACGATACGGCAGTCCTTGTTGGACGGCGAAGTCGCATTGATCCCTGCCGAATCCCGTCGTGGAACTCCGATTTGGTCGGACCTGAAATCCGTGCGCAACTGGGAGTACAAGGGCTTCTTCACAGCGAAGCGCGCCGCAGCCGTCGCTACCTTTCCCCTGATTGACACCAGACTGGGCCTGACGAGGATCGCCGCTCTCAGGAGGTTCGTCGGCAATGCCACCAGTCTGGCGGTCACGGCCGATCAGAAGGCGGACGTCATCGTGGCCGTCGCGCAGGAGCTGTTCGGGAGAAACAGCCCCATAGCCGAATGGGATCGTTTCTATGCGGCTCTCCCCGAACTCCTTCCTGGTAATGATGCCCGCTTGCAGGGTCGTCCCATCCTCCTCACCGAGCGCATGGAGCTGGTCGCGGCAGAAGGGGCTGCGGCGACAGTGACCTCACGGACGCGTCGCCGGTTGTCGACCGTGTTCCTCCCAGCGTTGCGCGCCAACTCTGCGCCATTCGACCTGCCGCTCGCGGTGCAGCGTAGGATGACGTACCTCCATGGTGAACTGGCTTGCGTCGGGGACGGTGCAAATCCGGGACGCAAGTTTCTCACCAGCTCTAATCTCGTTCGCGAGTATGATCGCCGTGAGGTCCTTCGGGTCATCGCGGGCGTAATAGCGGACCCCGGGCAGGCGAAGGATCCAGAGCAGGCTCGATGGGAGGCGCTTAACGCCATCCTGGCTATCTGCACCACAGACGGCGGTGCGCTTGCTGATGCCACGGAGATTAACCTTCGCTTGCCGACCCGTAGCGGTTGGCAGCGGGCGTCAGACACCTTCTTCGGCGGTTGGCCTGGAACACACTCCGACGAGCTCGACGAGCTGTTCGAAAGGGCTGGCCCGGTGTCCAGGGAGCTGCAGGCTCTCGGGGAGTTTCGGCTGAAGCCATATCCAGATTGGCACGTTCCTTCCGGCCGCCGCGACGCGTGGATCAAGTTCCTGACGCTGGCGGGCGTTCGCGACCATCTCCGGCCGCTTCCTGCGCTGACCGGCCAACCCGTTCGACAGGCCGGTAGTTGGCTGGTCCAGACATTGTCGGGGCGCAACGTCGCTATTTCGGTTGAGCAGAAGAAGACCTGGATCACCCAGCTCAATCAGCAGGACACGCTGACAAATCCAAACACAGACTTCTCTGTCAGAGATGCCTCAAGGTTTCCAGGACAGGCCGATTATGCCGAGATAGCCAAGGTAGCGGCGGACGCTTACGCGGTGCAGATCGTCCGCATGCTCGAAGAGTCTCCGGGCATTGTGGCCATGACGGTTTTCAGGCCCAATCATTCGCATGCCCCGAATGCGCGCCAATGGCCCTCGCCGGCCGCAGCGTTTCTCGTTTCCGAGCAATGGGTACCCGTTATCGGGGGAAACAGGGAGCTGCTGGGGCGCTCCTGGCTACCGGTGGCAAGCGAGACGTCTCCTGCGCAGGCTCCGTTGGTCAGCCACCGAGCCAAAGCTGCGATTGAACGCTCTGACCGAGCCCGTGAGGCACTGATCGATCTGGGTTTGTCCGTCTTCGGACAGCCGGGCTCCGCGTGGCGGCTGATCACACAGGCAGGTCCATGGCTAACGTCTTCGTCGCAGCCGGGCGACAGGCTCTGGTCCCTTACACAGGACGCCTGGGCCCGGGCTAGTCTGGAACGGCCCCTGCCGGCAGGACTGCGCCTGCTTGCCAAGACCGACGGGGAGGTGATCGCCTTTGATCCTCGTACGGAGACCCGTACGATCTACATCGCCGACGCGGACGATCGCACCATGGTGGCTGCCCTTTCCCGCGCCGCCCCAGGTGTCATCATATTCGAGCCGCCATTGGCGAAAGCGCGGGAAGTTGCCAATTACCTGAGCGCACAGCTCCCCGGTCGCCTGCAGCGCATGTCCGAGATGGAGTTGGTCTACAGGACGCCTGAGGAGCCGTTCGTCTACGACAGTTCCGATCCGCTGATTGAAACCGAAATTTCGGGCGACTTACGCAGCTTCGCCTTGCTGACCGTCCGCTACAAATGCAGGTTTGTCACTGCAAGTCCCGACCGGATCGTGGGCAAACTGTCAGCGCTGCGTATCCGCTGGGTAGACGAGCTCAAGCTCCAGTTCGGCAGTCACCAGCTCGAAGTGCCGGCGTTCCAGCATTCAGCAGTGCTGGTGTCGTCCGAGCAGGGCGACACGCTGCTTGCGCCGCGGTCAGCCAAGGGAGCCGACCGGGAGTTGATGGTTCTGGCTTCCAGTCTGGGAGAGGCGATAGCATCGAGGGCACTTGCAAGCGATGCCTTCTTCGCGGCCGCTTCTCGAATGGCGCAAACGGGACTCGGACTTACTAGTCAGGGCCTCGCTGATGCCCTGGGTCTGTCGCAAGACGATGTCCTGGCGTCCATGCAGGACACGCGGTCCGTCATCGCGGCGCTGGTTCACGTCGCAAAGCCTTTCATCGGCATGTGGTCGGAAGGCGCAGCGCTCGAAGCGTTGGCCGATCAGCAGTGGAGCACCGAGGCGGAGATGGCCGCCGCACTGGACGAGTTGGAAGACAAGCCTCTCTCTGGCGAGCGACTGATCGAGGCTTGCCGGACTGGGTCGGTGGAAGCCGCCGCGCTCGAGCTCGACGTGGATCTGGCTGCGCTGAACAGCGTGCTGATCAAACTAGGCCCGCCGTATCAGGCAATCGATAGAACGTCTCATCACAAGGAGGGCTTCGCCGCCCATCTGGTGCGCCAGCAGCGTAAGGTACGCGAGAGCTTGAGAGCATCTTTCAGACCTCAATTCGAGACCGGAGATCTGTCTGGATATGTAGCGGCAAGGAATTTGCCGCCGCCCACGGTTCCACCGGGTGCCGGATCGAGCCTGCTTCGCAGTACGCCTGCGGAGTGGACTTCATGGATGACCGACTGGTTTCGCCGCCTGGGCGTCAACGAGCTGGACGTACTGCCTCAGAACAGCCAGTCGCTCGACACGGTGCGCGATCAAAACCTGAAGTTGCTGAAGGCGACGGCGCCCATGGCCCGCCTTATCCTGATCAAGAGGCTGGGAGCGGATGCCGAAGCCGTGTGCTTCTGGCGCGACCCCGACGGTTTGGAAGGTCGACTTGCGGGCTTGGCGAATGCCGGAGGATGGATAGATTTCGACCTTCTGGATGAGGCTGCCATGTTGGGCTGGCTGGCGCGATCTGCCCACTGGCCGGCGGGGTTGCCCCGATCTTTGACCCTGTCCGACCACGGCCTGACAGGGAACGACATCGAGGTTTTGAAGGCGGCCGAGCGCAAGGCCCGCGAACTGGTCCTGAACCCTCCTCGGATCCTGCGGTACTCCGGTGGCGACTTTGTCGTCGGGCAAACGAGCCTCGCGGCGGTGACACAGCAAATCAGCGACCTCGCCCAGAGCAATGCCGACCTGTTGGCATCGAGCACGAAGACCGCGCGCGTGATAGCGCCCGTACCGAGGCCTCCCGGAGGCGGCGGTGGTGGCGGATCCGGTGGGTATGGAAACTCTACCAGCCGCATGACCGACGATGAAAAGAAGGTCATTGGCTACTTCGGCGAGGCCATCGCGTTCGCCTGGTTGCAAGCGAAATTCGGGCGAAACCGGGTCGTCGACTACGCGTGCTGGAAGTCGGAGTATCGCTTCCACGCGTGTGGCGAAAAAGGCGAGGACTGGCTCGGATATGATTTCGAGATCCAAAGCGGAAGAGCCACATGGTTCTTCGAAGTCAAGTCGACTTCGATCGCCGATCCTGGCGACCTCGGCATGATCGAGCTTGGTTCGACCGAGATCGCCAAAGCCGAAGTGTGTCGGGCCGAGAACAGATCGCACTACCGAATACTGCGTGTAACCGACGCGTTGAGGCCAGAACGGGCCACGTTGACCGTCCTGCCAAATCCTAGGAGCGACGAAGGGCTGAAGTTCTACACGGAACAAAAAAGTGCTGGTGTTCGACTCCACTTTCGTACGTAGATGTCGGTCGGAAAACGACGCCAGCATTTGAATATCCGCTTTCAGGAAGCCGCAAATGCAGACTGAATGGCTGAAATGAGGGCGCAAAGTTGCCGTTCCAAACGGACGAGACAAACGTCCTCGTCGGGTCACGTCCGGTCAATTACCAGATGTCGGCGCGAGGCACCGACCACTCTATGTGTAGTGGGTGTCCGTCCTAACCGGGTGGGCGCAATCTGCTCATCTCGGTAGCAAGATCGAGCAGATGCCTGAGGGCTGGACCGCGATTGTGCGGCGACCAGACCGCGCTGAATCTCGCCCGATCCGGCTCATCGGCGATAGGCCGGAACAGAACGCCGGGAAACGGGACGTGAGCCGCGGCTTCGCTCGTCAGCGTGATCCCCTCTCCATCTGCAACCATGTGCATCAGCGTGTCTCGACCGACATCGCACCGACGAATGCGTGGCGACTTCTCTCGCTCGACGAGTCTGTGAACGATATGGTCCAGGACTTGGGGACCGGCGCCGCTTTGCCGGACAAGGAAAGTTTCTGCGGCAAGGTCGCACCACACGAGACGCTCCGCGCACGCCGATGGATGGTCCTGCGGCAGCACGGCCATCAAGGTTTCCGACCATAGCTGCCGTGAATGGCAGTCGGGCACGTCTATGGCCCCAACCACGAAGGCAATGTCGAGTTTGGCTTCGCGGACCTGACGAATGATCTCGTCTGAGCGTCCTTCGAAGATGGCGAGTTCGATTTCGGGATGTTCATCCCGATAACGACGGCGCAGATCGGCCAGGAAACCCGAAGCGATTGAAGACAGGAGTCCGATCGACAGGTGCCCGACCGCTCCGTTCAAGACCGCCCCTGCGGTCTTGATCGCAAGATCGAGATGGCCGATCCCCGCGGCAACTTCCGTGATGAAATTGCGGCCAGCGTCGGTCAAGCGGACCCCACGGTGGCGGCGCTCGAACAGAACAACACCGAGATCCTCTTCCAGCGTCTTGATCCTGGTGCTCACGCTCGACTGGCTGACGCCGAGAGCGTTCGCGGCGTGTCTGAAATTCAGATACTCGGCAACGGACAGCGTCTGGATCAGCGCCACGAGCGGGATGCGGCCTCTCAACAGCGCATTCTGTTGATCAACAACCTCCTGGCCATTGTGCGCTCGTCGCCGCATTGCGCCTCCGATCCGCTAAGCGCTTGGCAATCGAACGCCGCGAGGCGTAAGGCCCAACAGACCCATGTCAGCGAGCGCGAAGCGGCCCCACAGCGATGTCGCAAGGGCGTAGCCGGCTGCATCTTCGCTCTTGTCACGCTCTTTGGTGCCGCCCACGTCCATGGCATCACCTTGATGCATCGAAGGCATCGATGCCGGTGAGTTCGGCCGAAAGCGTCCAGAGCCGCGCGGCCTGATCGGGATCGGCGGCGTAATCTCGAACGCCGACGAACGGTTCATTTGCAGTCTCGGCGCGCGCGGCAATATCGCAATCCTCGCAATAGAGACCGGTAAGACCGTCGAGCATCGGCGAGGTCGCGGCCCATACTTGCGTCGCTGCGCCTTGGGCTGGCGTCTTGAAGGTCGGGTCGGCTGGCGCACCGCTCGCGTCGAGCCAGCCCTCGGCGATCATCTCCGCCTGCGCCAGATGCCGCTGGAGCGGCGTGAATATCTTTCCGGGATGAAGCGAGAAGGCCAGCACGCCGGCCTCGCGCCCAAGCCGGCCGAGATGGACGGCGAATAGCGCATTCGCCGTCTTCGACTGGCCGTAAGCGCGCCATTTGTCGTAGCCGCCAACGAAATGAAGGTCGTCCCAACGGATTGGCGAATTGTGGTGGCCGGCCGAAGAGACCGAGATGACACGTGCACCACCTTCGAGCAGCGGCCAAAGCGCGTTTGTCAGCGCGAAATGCCCGAGATGATTGGTGGCGAACTGCGCCTCCCAGCCTTGTCCTACCCTCGCCTCCGGGCAGGCCATGATGCCGGCATTGTTGATCAGAATATCAATGTGCTGGCCGCTGGTGAGGATGTGCTCGGCGAAGGCGCGCACGCTGCCGAGGTGCGACAGGTCCAACGCTTCGACCGTCACGCCGACGATGTCCCTCGTGGCTACCGTCGCTGCCACTGGATCGCGCGCAGCGACGACGACCTGGGCTCCAGAAGCGGCGAGCGCCCTGGTCGTTTCCAGGCCGAGCCCCGAAGACCCTCCAGTGACGATCGCGCGTTTACCGGCGAGATCAATATCGGCGAGAACATCCGCCGCTGTGCTTCTTGCCCCAAAGCCGGACCCGAGCGGCTTCTGATGGTCGATCATGGTGTCACTCCGAGAGGTGCGGTTTCGCCCGCATATTTGCTCTCAGGACTGATGACCCGTGGCACCCGCACGATCCATATCGTATAATCTATCGTTCCTTCTTGATCGTCTGGATTTTCGCCTTGGACCCCTTGTCCGATGTTCTGTCGCTTCTGAAGCCGAAAAGCGCGATCAGCGCGGGCCTTGACGCCGGTGGTGAGTGGGCGATCAGATTTCCCCCGCATGAAGGCATCAAGTTCAACGCCGTCATGCGCGGCGCCTGTTGGGTCCAGGTCGATGGGGAGCCTGATCCGCGACGGATCGAAGCCGGCGACTGCTTCCTGCTCACGCGCGGCCGTCCGTTCCTCTTCGCAACGGACCTCGCATTGCCCCCGATCGAATCTCCCACCATCTATGATCAGGCTGTCGACGGCATCGCGACCTGCAACGGCGGCGGCGACTTCTTCCTGATCGGCGGCCGTTTTTCTTTCGAAGGCGATCATGCCGGAATGTTGTTCGGCTCCTTGCCGGCAATCGTTCATGTGCGTGACGCCTCGAACCAGGCGGCCGTTCTGCGCTGGTCGCTGGAGCAACTGGCTGCCGAACTGAAAGATCGGCCTCCAGGTGGCATGCTGATGGCGGAGCACCTCGCCCAGATCATGCTCTTGCAAGTCTTGCGGCTCTGGCTCGCCTCCGGGACGGACAAACCCGCCGGATGGTTGTCGGCGCTGTCCGATCCCCGGCTGACCAGAGCGCTCGGCGCCATGCACGCCGAGCCCGCTCGCCGTTGGACGCTTGCGGAACTGGGAGCCATCGCCGGCATGTCGCGCAGCACGTTCGCTGCGCGCTTCCGAGAAGCGGTTGGACAACCGCCCCTGGACTATCTCATCCGCTGGCGCATGGTGCTCGCGGCTGAGCGGCTCGAGCGAACGAACGACAGTGTCGGGGCGATCGGCTTTTCCATCGGCTATGAATCCGAAGCGGCCTTCAGCACAACCTTCCGTCGGGTCGTCGGCTGTGCGCCGGGAAAGTACCGACGAGACGACGCTCCCTGAATCTTCTCTGCCGCGCGCCGTGTCCGCCGACCGCTCTCCAATCAATCGGTCGATGCCGAACTTGCGCGTCATTCCACGGGAAGAATCTCCGCCTCCCGTGCCAAAGCAGATTGGACGGACGCCCGCCCGCCGATCCGCCGCATGTAGCGCGCGGTCGCGGGCCAACGGTCGAGATCGATCGAAAAACCCTTCATCCAGCCGAGCACGGTGAAGAGATAGGCGTCGGCGACCGTGAAGCCGTCGCCCACCAGATAATCCCGAGATGCGAGGTTTACCTCGATGAAGTCGAGGCGCCGGAACAGCCGGTCCCGGAAGATCACCAGCGCCTCCTCCGGCAAGGCCCGATTGAACAGCGGACTCGATCCGGCATGGACCTCGCTGGTGATGAAGTTGAGCCATTCCTGCAGCCGAACCCGTGCCAGCGTACCGGCAGCCGGAGCCAATCCCGCTTCCGGCTTCAGGTCGGCCAGATACTGAACGACGGCCGGTCCTTCGGTCAGAACCTCGCCGGTGTCGAGTTCGAGTGCCGCGACATAGCCCTTCGGATTGATGGCGAGGAAGTCCTCTCCCGTGGATGTGCGTTTCGTCCGATTGTTCACGCGGACGAGTTCGTAGGGCAGTCCGAGCTCCTGAAGCACGATGTGCGGCGAGAGCGAACAGGTGTCGGGGGCGAAGTAGAGCTTCATCGTCGGGGCCTCGCTGACGGGGTAGATCGCCATCCACATTGGCAGGTCCCGTGATATAATAAAAATTACTCCCATATTTTCTTGGTATAAGCTCATCTACTATGAATCTGACCCAACTCCAGAGCCTGATCGCCGTCGCCGAAGCCGGCAGCTTCACCGCAGCCGCGGACAAGCTCGGCGTCACCCAATCGGGAATGAGCCAGGCCCTGGCGGCGCTCGAAGAGAGCCTGGGAGTGAAACTGCTCATCCGCCAGCCACGGGGTGTCGAATTGACCGCCTTCGGAGAGCGCGCGCTCGACCATGCGCGAACAGCCCTTTCGCATCTGGAGGCGATCGAAAGGGAGGCAATGGCACTGATCGGCGAGGAGACCGGCGCCATCCGTCTGGCGGGGTTTCCAAGCGTCTTCGCCACGGTCCTTCCGCCCTTGCTTCGGCGTTTTCGTACGCTCCATCCGGGCATCGACCTCGTGCCGCTCGAAACCGACGACCTGGAAGTGGAGGCATGGCTCGCGGCGGGATCGATCGACCTCGGCGTCGTTCTCAACCCGTCTCCTGCCAGAAATGCCGTTCCGCTCGGACGGGATGCTTGGGTCCCAATCCTGCCGGCGGCGCATCCCCTGTCACGGCGTACTTCGGTCTCGTTGGCCGAACTGGCGGCAGCGCCCTTCGTTCTCGCCACCGGCGGGTGCCATACGAACGCCCGCTCGCTCGCCGACGCGGCTGGATTGACGCTCCAGAACGTTGAGATCGAGGTGCGCGACTGGTCGAGCGCGATTGCCCTGGTGCGGGAGGGCGCGGGTGTCAGCCTCGTGCCGGAATCCACGTTGCCGGAACAGCACCGCGGCTTCCGGGTTTCGAAGCTCGCATCACCGTTGCATCGCGAGTTCGGACTCGTTGCCTCGCCAGTGCGGCGGCTCTCGCGGGCCGGAAACCTGTTCGTCGAGATGGCACGTCGCTCGTCCGTCCCGTCCTTGGCATAGCGTAGGACGCGAGGACCGGTCGGCCGCCGGTCTCTCTGTTTGGCGACATGCCCGCTGTTGTTTCCTTTCATGACGCTTCTTCATTCCAGGCATTATCCATCAATACTTCTGCGTTACCGCGCCGCCCTCCTTGGAATGACCTCCCATCTGTCACCCTCGATACCGCCGGACAGCGAATGAGATGTCAAATATTGAGAAGAGACCAAAATGATATATATTGCGTCTCAATGATCGAGACACGTCTGCTCCGACAGTTCATCGCCGTGGCCGAGGAGCTGCATTTCCATCGTGCAGCCGAGCGATTGCACATGGCGCAGCCGCCGCTCAGCCAAGCCATCCGGAAGCTGGAGGACGAGCTGGGTCTGCTCCTGTTCGAACGCAGCAACCGAAACGTCGCGTTGACGGCCGCCGGGGCATCCTTCCTGGAGACCGCGCGCTGCGCTCTGCTGCAATTGGAGGATGGCGTCGAGCAAGCCCGGCGGGTTGCCGCCGGCGTCGCAGGCCGCCTCACCGTCACGTTTATCGACACCGCGCATTTTGACATGATGCCGTTGGTCGTCCGGACTTTCCGCCACCAATTCCCGAATGTGGAGTTGCGTCTGCAGGAGGCGACCACTACGGCGCAGGTGGATGCGATACGCACGGGGTTTGCCGATATCGGCTTCATGCGGTGGCCCGGCATCGTCATTCCGGATCTGACATTCGAGCGTGTCGCGCAGGAGCCGGTGGTTGTTGCCCTGCCCGAAGATCATCCCTTGGCGAAAGCCGCCACGGTCACGCTCGCGGACTTGGCGCCGGACGATTTTGTTGCCACACCTCGTGCTGAAGGGCCGGGCCTCCATGATCAGCTCATTGGTCTTTGCCGACTGGCTGGATTTTCGCCTCGGATCGCGCAGGAAGCTCGCCAAATGCAGACCGCCGTGGGGCTGGTGGCCGTGGGGCTGGGCGTTGCGTTGGTGCCGGATTCGCTCGCGCGAGGGCAGAGGAACGGCGTTGTGTTCCGCCCAATCGCAGTCGACGCGCCTCCCGAGATGACGGTCATGGACGTGGTTGTCGGGTGGGACGCATCAAAGCGGTCGCCGGTTCGCGACGGCTTCCTTGCGACGGCACGGCAAGTCGCAGCTTACGATATGCAGCACATATCATTCGATCATTAATCACATATTTTACATCTCACAGTGCCGCAAAGATAATCGCTCCCAACACAAAGGGAGTGCGGCATGGAGTACCGGCGCCTTGGCCGATCTGGCCTCAAACTGTCGGCCCTTTCCTATGGCAGCTGGGTGACCTTCGGGACTGCGCTGGACGATGCAGGTGCCCGTGATTGTCTTGCGCTGGCTTACGAGAGGGGGGTCAATTTCTTCGACAGCGCTGAGGTCTATCTCGGCGGGGAAGCCGAGCGCATGCTCGGCCGGGCCATCAAGGCGCTGGGCTGGCCACGGGATTCATTCTGTGTTTCCAGCAAGGTCCTCTATGGAACGGGGGACAATCACGATCCCGCCGAGACCGCCCGGCCAACCCAGCAAGGGCTGAGCCGGAAGCACATCATCGAAGCCTGTGAACAAGCCTTACAGCGCTTTGGTCTCGACTATCTCGACCTCTACCTCTGCCATCGGCCTGATCCCGACATGTCTTTGCCGGAGATTGCGTTCACGATGGACAGCCTCATCCGGCAGGGGAAAGTCCTCTATTGGGGAACGTCGGAATGGCCTGCCTCGGATATCGAGGCGCTGATCGCCTTTGCCGACCGGAACCACCTCATCCCGCCGCAGGTTGAGCAGCCCCAATACAATTTGTTCCATCGCGCCCGCGTGGAGCAGGAGTATCGGTCTATCGCCGAGACACACGGTGTTGGCCTGACCACATGGTCGCCGTTGGCCTCCGGTGTTCTCGCGGGACGCTATGATGATGGCGTCCCACCCGGATCACGGCTGACGGCGGAGGGCTTTTCCTGGCTCTCGGATTTCGTCTTTGCCGGACGGCAGGAGGAGATGCGCGCGGCGGCGCGGCGCCTTCAAGGCATTGCCGCCGATCTCGGCAGCTCTCGCGCCCAGCTCGCCATCGCCTGGTGTCTGGCCAACCCGTCGGTGAGCACGGTGATCCTCGGCGCTTCGAGCAACGCCCAGCTCGCACACAACCTCGCGGCGATTGAGTTCGTGGAGAAGCTTACGCCGGAGATTCGCGAGAGCATTTCGCAGGCCATGAGTTTCAAGCCCGATCGACCAATATGAAGACGGGAATCGAAGGAAAGATCAATGCCATCAAACGAGATCATTCGTCGAAGGACGTTTATCGGGGCCTCGATGGGAGTAGTTCTACTCAATGGATCCGGGATTGCCACTGCAAAAGCCGAGCAGACGAGCAATCAAGCCCCAGCCGGAAGAGAAAACATGATCCATCAATTGCGCATCTACGAGATATTCGAGCACAACAAGGCCGCCTTCCACGCCCGGTTTCGAGATCACGCGGTGCGCATCATGAAACGTCACAACTTCAATATTCTAATCATGTGGGAGGCCCGGACGAGGGACCGGACGGAGTTCGTTTATCTCCTCGAATGGCCCGACGAAGCCGCCTTGACCGAGCGATGGGCATCGTTCATGGCAGACCAAGAATGGTCGGACATAAAGGAGCGTACCGCGGCGGAGCACGGCAAGTTGGTTGGAGAAATACAGAGCCGCGTTCTCCACCGAACTGAATACTCACTGCAGCTTTGTTCGACTTAATTAGCTGCTCCGAGGGCTTTGGAGAGAGGCTTCCGGCGGATTGCGCGGCTATCTCCGACTTTTGATTTTCTTCGATACCGTCGAAGTAATCCACGGCGAGCCGGTTGCCGGGCTCCAACCTCATGACGCGCCATCAACCCCTCTCCTCCTCCCGAAGGTGAAAAAGCTGAGTGCGGCCAGCACCCAGACACCGATGGCGCCGTAGAGCATCACTTCCCCGAAGCCGTCGGCCATCGCGGTAAGGCCGAGCGCCTTCGACAATCCCGGGACGGTATGATCAAGGGCGGCGACATTTCCGGCGGCGATCTGTTCGGCGACATGCCGGAGTTGGGCGGCGTCGAACGATCCGGACACCGCACTCAGGCGCTTCAAAACACCGTCGACCAAGACAAAGCCCATCAGCGCGATGTTGATGGCGAGCGAGATCATCCGAGCGCTCATGTCGATGCCGGATGCCATGCCGGCCCTGTCGCTCGATACTGATCCGGTCGTGGTGTTGGTGACCGGCGTGTTGGTCGCCCCGAGGCCGATCCCAGCCAACAACGCACCGACCAGCGCCGTCGGCAAGGCAGCCGGACCACCGCCTGTTCCGATCTTCATGATGAAAAAGCCGAGACCGATCACGAACAATCCGGCCGGGATGACGGTGCCGGCGCCAAGACGCAGCGAAAGGCGTTCGGCATAGGGCGGCACGACCAGCGTCGGCAGGGTGTAGGCGAGAAGTGCAAGGCCAGCGGTCAGCCCGTCGAGACCGAGCCCCGCCTGAAACCAGATCGGCAGATAGATCATGAACGGCCAGAAGCTGAAATTCATGCCCATCGAGCCGAACAGAGCTCCGGAAAACGGCCGGATTCGGAACACCGAGAAATCAAACATCGGGTGCGGCGTGATCTGCTCGACAATGACGAAGGCGATGAGGCTGAGGGCGGCTGTAGCGATGATCGCCAGCGGGAGCAGACTGGTGAAACCGAGTTCGCTGCCCTGAGTAATGACGTAGGCGACGCAAAAGACGGCCAGTGACAGGGTCGCGATGCCGCCGAGATCCAAGCGCCGAGCGGCTGGATCCTTCGATTCCCGAACACCGCGCCAAGCCAGGATGACGGTCAGCACGGCGATGAAACCGTGGATCAGAAACACCCAGGCCCAGCCCATCAGGGCGGCGATCCCGCTGCCGATCACCGGACCGAAGCCGAGACCGAACCCGGTAACGATGCCCCACCAGCCGAAAGCCCGGGCTCGGTCGGCCGCCGTGCTGAACTGATGCGAGAGCACTGCGATCCCACAAATCAGCATGGCGCCGCCGCTCGCTCCCTGGAGCGCGCGCCCGGCGATGAGGGTTGTCATGTTGGGGGCAAGGCCACACAGCAGGGAGGTGGCGCCGAACGCAACGATGGCGACGACGAGGAGACGCTTGCGCCCGAAGCGATCCGCCAGTGTGCCGGCAGCCATGAGGACCGTCGCCACGGCGATGGTGTAGGCGTTCATCGTCCACTGGAGCTCTTGAAAATCGGCATGAAGGACTTTCTCCAGCGTCGGCAGGATCGCCGGAACGCTCGATATTTCGAAGCCGAACATCAGAGCCGACAAGCAGATGGCGGCCAAGGCAAGGTTACCTTGCCGCGAGGAAGCAAAGGACATGATCAGGCCTTTCAGCGCCGAGGTTACTCGGCGTCCCGCGCGCGGCCGTTCACCCCCAACGGCTGAAGCCGGGGTGGCACGGCAGTCTTGCGAGCGACTGTTGTGGATGGACCTGATCGTAGGCGAAACTTGACGATATAAGAATGATATGGCTTGGTATTTCAGAGACAACAAATCTGGATGATCGAAATGGCATCCCTCGATGTCGAGTCGGTCCAGGCTTTCGTGGCCATCGCCGACCTTCAGAGTTTCACGCGAGCGGCGGAAGCCCTCGGCACCACGCAAGGCGCAATCAGCGTCAAGCTGCGGCGCCTGGAAGAACGGATCGGGCAGCGGCTGATCGAGCGCACGCCGCGCCACGTCCGGCTCTCCGCCCACGGCGCCATGTTTCTCGATCCCGCTCGCGACTTTCTTGCCGCGCACGAAGCCGCGCTGTCGGCGCTCGCTTCCACCACCCCGCGCCGCTTCGGGCTCGGCATCGCCGCGCATGTCGCAGGTCCCGAGCTTCCAACCCTCCTGGCGCAACTCAACGCGCACGATCCGGGCCTGCGCATCGAGGTGCGCCTGGAGAATTCGCGCACGCTGCTCGACGCCTTCGACCGGGGAGAGCTGGACGCGTGTATCATTCGCCGCGAAGACGACCGGCGCGATGGCGAGGTCCTCGGCCCGGAACATTTCGGATGGTTCGCCGCGCCTAATTTCGAGCATCGGCAAGGCGAGCCTCTGCGATTGGCCGCCCTGTCGCCTTCCTGTGGCGTGCGCGATATCGCCGCCCGCTCCCTCGACGAGGTTGGCATCGCCTGGACGGAAGTGTTTCTCGGTGGCGGCTCGTCGGCGGTGACGGCAGCCGTCTCCGCCGGGCTCGCCATGGCCGTCTTTTCCTGTCGCCTTGCGCCTCCAGGCACTGTCGAAGTCGGTGAGCGCTTCAGGCTGCCGCGCCTGCCTTCGTCCGAGATCGTGCTGCACTCGACGCTCACCGATCCCAAGTCGCGCGCCGCGCTGCGCACATTGGCTGCGGCCTTTCGTGAGCACCGCGCGACGGCCGGATAGCGAGAAGGTAATGTCGAGCTCACAGTCGCGAACGGGCGCGATCGTCGTGGAAGATCGCCCCTCCGGGACGGATTGTTCGATCATCGGATAGCAAGCGCGATACCGGCGTCGCAAATCGGCGAGAAAGCCGGCGGCGACGGGGCCATGCAGGGCGATTGCTCGATGCCCTTTCGTACCATCCAACATCGCGCCCGCCGCGCACACGGTATGGTCGAGATGACCGATGCCGGTCGCGACCTCGGCGACGAAACGGCGTCCGGTTTCAGTTAGCCGGATGCCCCGGTGGCGGCGTTCAAAGAGGAGAATGCCCAACGTCTCCTCCAGTGCCTTGATCCGCGCGCTGACGCTCGACTGCGTCGTGCCCAGCACGTTTGTTGCATGATGGAAGTTCGGATGTTCCGCAACCGCGAGGACGCGGAGAAGAGGGACCATCGGAATTCGGCCTCCTACAATACCCAGCCTGTCCGAGTTATGGCAGGTCCCGCGCATCTCACATGCGCGCCCACATTTGAGGAGTGCCCCCGGCTCGTTGCTCCACCGACCTCATCGGGCTCTCGCTGATTTTCCGGCCACCGAAACGCTCACCGCTCCGATACCGAAGGCCAGACCGACCGCGCAAACGCCCAACCAACCCCAGCCGCTCCAGGCGATGCCCGAAAGGACCGAACCGGCAGCCCCGCCGAGAAAGAACAGGCCGGTGAACAGCCCGTTCATTCTCCCCCGCGCCTCGGGCCGAAGGAGATTGATCGCTCGGCGGCCCAAGGTTTGGTCCGCGATGACGCCGAGATCGAGAAGAATGGCCCCGATCAGGAGGATTGCGAGTGAGCTCGTGCGGTTCCCGATTGGCGCCGCACCGCCGAGATAGGCGAGGATCATCGCGGCGATCACGGCCGCATGGGCTAAGGCTGTTGCCGGGCGTGTCAGGCCGCGGTCGCTGACACGCCCGGCAATCGGAGCGATGATGGCTCCGGCGGCTCCGGCAAAGGCGAAAAGTGCGATTCCGGGCTGCCCGAAATCGAAGGGTGATTGCGCCAAGCGTAGCGCAACAGCCGTCCAGAAGACGCTGAATGCCCCCATGCACATGGCCTGACTTGCTGCGCGACGCTGGAGGATCGGCTCTTTTTGCAGGATCGATCCCAACGAGCCGATCAGATGCGTATAGCTCGCGTTACTATGAGGATGGAGGGCGGGGATGAAGCGCGTAAGGACGACCGTCAGGACGGCGACGGCACCTCCGAGCAGTCCGTAGAGGGCACGCCACCCCAGCGCCTCCGTGACGAGACTCGCGATGGGTCGCGAGAAGAGAATCCCGAGCATCAGGCCGCTCATGACATTCCCGACCGTGCGCCCGCGTTGCGCCTCGGAACTGAGTGTCGCCGCAACGGGAACCAGCATCTGGATCGCGCTCGTCGACAGCCCGACGAGAAAGGAAGCGATCAGGAAGGTCTCCGCCCTCGATGCTGAAGCCAGAGCCAGCAGGGCGCAAACGTTTCCGACCAGGGTGGCGAGGATCAGTTTGCGATTCTCGATGATGTCCGTCAGGGGAACCAGCAGGAACAGACCCGTAGCGTAACCGAGCAACGTCAATGTGGTCGCCAGCCCGGACATGATCGGCGAGAGACCGAGTTCCGGCCCGACAATCCCAACGAGGGGCTGCGAAGCGAAGAGCGCGAGAACAACGACACCGACCGCGATCGCAAAAAGGGCTGTCAGCCCTGTGCCAATGTCCTGCGTGTGCTTGGAGGCATCGCCACCATCATCCGTTCTCATGCCGTGCACCCTCCGGGAAACTCCCGGACAGCATATATTGCAACTTCATGATGATAATGATCTATATTAGGCAGTCACTATCACGGATTTCGTTGCAATGGCTACTCTTGAGCAATATCGCGCCTTCGTCGCGACGATCGAAACCGGAAGCCTGACCGCCGCCGCACAACAATTGAAATGCTCACTTCAGACAGTGAGCCGATCGCTCATCAGTCTCGAAGCGGAACTGGGGGTAGAATTGGTCCGCCGTACCACGCGCCGACTGCACGTCACCGCTGCGGGGATCGACTTCTATGAGCGGATCAAGGCTGCACTGCGTGACATCAACGAGGCGAGAAGCGAAGCGATGCGCGGCACCTCGGAGATTTTTGGCCTCTTCCGCGTCGGCGCGTCTGTTCAGTTTGCGCCGCGCTATGTAGTTCCAAGCACCACCGCTTTCATGGAGCGATATCCGAATGTCGAGATTGATCTCGTGCTGTCCGATGCGATCGTGGATCTGTTGGAGCACAAGCTCGACATGGTCGTGCGGATCGGGGAACCGAACACATCCTCGCTCAAATCGCGGCTGCTCGCGAAATTGAGGCGGGTCGTCGTCGCAGCGCCCCGCTATCTCGCCCGTCACGGTTCACCGTCGACTCCTTCCGATCTCAAGCTTCATTCCTGCGTCGTCAGAACCTTCGGCCCCGAGGGTGATCTCTGGCCATTGACGGACAACGGCAGCGTCGTCCGGGTTCCCGTCAGAGGCAACTTCCGCTGCAACGACGCCGCAGCAGCCAATGCGGCCGTTCTGCAGGGCGCCGGGATCGGCCTGGCACCGCTCTGGCAGGTTCGATCGGAGATCGATCAGGGTTTGCTGGAACTCGTGTTGCCCGACAATGAACCGCCTTCGGTTCCTGTCTTTGCATTATGGCTGGAAAATTCAGCGACCCCCACCCGGACCAGAGCGTTTGTCGATATGCTGAGGCAGAGAATAACCGGCGAGCGCGTGTAATTTCGTTGCCGATAGCAGCGACTAAAATTCAAACTTCAATCATCATATTTCAAGTCCCCTCTGCCATCCCAATTGCCACGACACCGATCCGCCACGGGCGATGCCCGACACCTCGCGACCAAGCTGGCGGTCGATGACCGGCCGCCACGGGACAAGGGTGAACTCGTGGGACTTCTCGACGATCGCGAACTTGCCGCTTGATAGCTGCACGGTTCCGGTGAATTTCCCCGCGATGGCTTCGCCATCAGCAGCGGCTCGGAACGGTAGCGCTTTCTTTGCCGCCATCTCTTCGCCGACACGGGTGACTTCACGCTCTTGAAGCGCAGCGATCAGGTTGCGCCGATAGGCGACGCGGCCGTCCTCCTGACGAACGGCATCGCCGTGGTTGATCAGCGCCTCGCGCCGGCTCGCCATCGCCTCGCGTACCTGCTCGCCAAATCCTGACGACGACAGGTCGGACACTCCCGCCCCGACCAGCCGCCGATCGAGCCAGGTCGCGCCGTCCGATCCGATCTGGCGTTCGAGGTCGAAGGTCGAGAGGACGCGGATATTGACGCGGGCATTGCGCCCTGAGTCATAGGCAGCAGCCCGCTCCTCGAAGTCCTGCGGGATGCGCCAATGATCGGCGTCGATGCGTTCAGCGATCCCGGTCCGACGCAGCGCCTCCAATCGGCGGACATGGGCGTCCACGAACCCTTCATAGTCGCCGCCCGGCACACGACCGTCGAACCGCGCCTGTTCGAGATGGCGGCTCGGCCGATAGATGCCGTCTTCGGCCATGCCGGCAATGGCGCGATCGGATGGACGGCCGGTGCTCTCCGGCGGCCCAATCTCGATGATGCTGCCGATGCGGGCGTCCTCGACCCGGGCCGGGTCGACGCCGGAGACATGGTGCGTGCGTCCGTCGATGCCATCGACCAGCAGCGTCAGGTTCTCACCCAACTCGTCGCTGAGATGCTTGTCGATGACGCGGCCGACGATCGGCGTCGTGGGAGTGCCGTTGTGAATCTGGAAGCTCATCGGGTCGCGCTCGGCCCCTTCGGCTCGAAGCGCCTTCTGCATGGTGCGGATGATATCGCCGCGCTCGCCCATCTCGCGCAGGGTCGGCTCCAGCCTCTCGCTCAACTCCCAGACGCCAGACGCATGTTCGGTGGCGAGGCCCATGTCGCCGAGCTTGCCGAGACGACGCAGGCGCATCGTTCGATTGGACTGGCCACGCAGATCGTCCGGCTCGTATCGGAGGTCAAGCAAACGGTCTTCGGCTTCGGCGATCATCGCCCGATCGATGCGGGTGAAGCGATCCTGATCGATCTCGGCCGTAAGCTTGCGGCGCTGCTCGATCTCGGTGACGGGGCCGAGCTCCAAGGTCGTCAGTTCGCTCGCCCGCTCGCGGACGCCGTTGGCGAGATAGTCGCCGTTGATGACCAGATCCTCGCCGAGATCGTCGCGGCCATTGACGATGACATGGACATGGGGATGGCCGGTGTTGAAGTGGTTGACCGCCACCCAATCGAGCTTGGTCCCGAGGTCGGCTTCGAGCTGGCGCATCAGGTCGCGGGTGTGGCCGGTCAGGTCTTCGATCTCGGCGGCGTCCTCCGGCGAGACGATGAAACGGAACTGGTGGCGATCGTCCTTGCCGCGATCAAGGAAGGCGTCGCCGTCGGCATGATCCTCGGTCGTCGAATAGAGCCGGCCGCGCTCGCCGTCGCGCGAGGTGCCATCGCGCTGGATGTAGCGCAGATGGGCGGCGGCCTTGCCGCTTTTGCCAGCGGCGCGAACGGAGCGCGACTTGACGATGACGCGGCGGCTACCGGACTGGCGATGGCTCCAGCCGTTCGACAGGTTGCGGGAGCGGACGAAGGCCGCACCCCGCCCGCGCTGGACACCCCGGCCTGACGCGACCGCGCCGTTCTGGCCCGGCTTGCCGGACGCTCCGCCGCTGCCGCGCGAGACCCGACCGGAGGCTGTGCCATGCTGGCGGGCGATCTTCCTGACCTTGGTGAGGAAGCTCTTCGCCTGGCCGGCCTTCGACGCATCGGGGCGGATGCGGCCGGGCTTCGGACGGAAACGGCTGTCATCGTCGGTGCTCATCGGCGGCAATCTGGCCGAAACCGCCGATTGCGGACAAGAGTGCCGCGCGAAATGCAGGAAATGCTGGCTTTGCCGCGCCTCGCGGCACCATGGCGGTCCGGCGACGGTGCCGCCCCAAACAGTGTGCAGACAAGGGCTTGCCCTGCGGATCGGACCCATGGGGTGCCGTCCGCTTTAATCTTGCCCTCCCGCCTGCCTTTCCGTTCTGCCCCTCCTCTCCAAAGATGTGACTGACGCCAGCCCCATCCTCTGCACACTGAAGTCGCTTGCGCATCCGGCTCGACCGCGAGCCTCATGGCTGCCGTCCCGTGCCCACTCGTGCAACGAACAGACTGACCGACTGCGGCACGATGGCGGAGAGATCACGCACGACGACCGCCTGTGGAATGTCGTCCTTGTGCTCGTCGGATTGCACGGGAGGGACCATCGCCTTGCTCAAAGGCTGCACGACGAAAAGCGGAGCACGGGTCCAGGAGAGCGGATCGGCGGACGCGATCATGACCGCGCCGGTGGTCTCGCCGCCGCTGATGATCGGCGCGAGGGCGGCGACATAAGCGCGGGTTTCCGGTGGAAGTGGGCGGCCCTTCAGCGCCTCCTCGTAGCGCCCGGGACCGGCGTTGTAAGCCGCTATCCACTCCGGCGAGCCATAGCGATCGAACAGCTCGCGGATATAAGCCGCGCCCGCCACGATGTTGTCGTACGGGTCGTAAGGATCGTCGCCCAGGCGGTAACGCACGCGCAGCTCGGCCCAGGTCTCCGGCATGATCTGCATCAGCCCTATCGCCCCTCTGGGCGAGGTGGCATGTGGATCACCGTCACTCTCGACGCGCATCACCGCGCGAATCCAGGCGGGGGGAAGCTCGAAGCGCTGTGCCGCCTCGGCGATGTGATCGCCATAGGGATCGCGCGGAGACGGATGATCGACGGGCATAGTCTGCGTCAGCGCAATCGTCGGGATCGCGCTGCCAGACAGCAAGCCCATGAGTAGAATGATCGCCCGTCGTGCAGCCGCACTCTCTCCCCTGCGACACCAGCCTGCCAGCGTGCTCGTTGCGGTCAAGGGTATGCGCGACGCGCCGATCTTCGATCGCCCTTGACCTTCACTGCGCTCGCCGGCCGACCGGTCGTCGAGCGGGACGAAGGGATGAGACGGCTTCTTCGCGAACAAAGGGATGACCGATCGCAGTGGGATCGCGCACGCATGCAGGCCGACGGATCGCATGATGTCACTCCCGTTCGCCGCGCTTCGGAGCACGGTTCCAATGCAGCGACCAGGATGCGCCGCCATCATCGTCGCGGAACAGGTTGGCGCGGATCGGCTGCGGCAAGCCGGGATCATCGATGACGAGCGCAATGTAATCGCCGGCTCGTTCGCCGGTGCGCTTCCAGCCCGCGCCGATCTCCGGCCCTTCCTCGTTGCCGTTGTGGACGCGGTAGTCCGGCGCGTTGTCGGCGTCGGACGGCTCTGCCGGAACGATGGTGATCTCGCGGAAGAGCGTGAAGGTGTGGACGCGCCCGACAAAGCCGGTGGTTTCGCGCGTGAACTCGCCAATCTGTGGCATTGGAACCTCTCCTTGAGCTGTTGTGGGATGAACGGTGGTGCGGCACTCACCGTGTCGGAGCGCGCCAGATGAAGCGGCCATCACCCTCCTCATCGGTGTAGATCGGCGTCGCCGTGCCGATGACGGCACGTGCTGGGATCGGGCCGAAGTAGCGGCCGTCCAGACTGTCGGGCACGTTCGGGTTCATCAGGAAGAACTCGTCTTGCGCGACCGTCCGGCACCCCTGCCAAACCGGCAGGTCGCGGCCCGCGCGGTCGCGATCGAGCGCGTCACCGAGCGGCACATGATCGACCGTGATGGCGCGCCCGGTGCGACAGACTTCATGTCCCAGCAGGGCCATGACGCGCTTCAACAGCGGCACGCCGCGGCCGATATAGCCGCGCTCCGCCATGAAGTCGGCGAGCGGTTTGTCAGGAAGCACAGCAACGAGATCGCCGACCTCCAGGTCCAGCGTCGGAGCAAGAGCGTAGAGGCCAATCGGAACGCTCGCAGACGCGTTCCAGACGAGACGCAAAGGCGTGGGAACGAACGATGCAACGGCAACGCCCATCACGGAGAAGTACGTCACCATGACGTAGCCGAACCGGGTCATGGTTCGGCCCTCCGACGCAACAGAAACGCCTGGTGCTGATCGACGGTGTAGGCGCGCGGCTCGTGGCCAACGGTCAAACGGTTGTGGACGTGCCGCCAGTGATCGGGCGACACCTCGGTCGCGTCGATGCCGATCGCCTCGATGGCATCGATGTGCTGAAGGACGCGCTCGACCTTGGGCCAGCCCTCGATTCTGAGAAGGATCTCGCCGCCGGGACGCACGAAAGGCAGCGTCTGGTAGGGTTCGCCCGGCGCCACCGCACGCACGATGTCGATGCGCGACGTGATCGTGCCGAAGTCGTTCGACGCCCACCGCACGAAGGCAAAGACGCTGCCGGGTTGGTAGAAAAAGACGCGCCGACTTCGGTCGAGCACCTGTTCGCGCGCCTTTCGGCCGAACCTGATCCAGTTCTCGAGCCGCTTCTCGATGTGCGTCAGTTCGACTTGCGTGAAAGCGTCGGCGGACTGGGTGCGCGGTGCGGCACCGCCATGGGAACGGGAAGCGGTGGCGCCGGTCATGGGCGATCTCCATCGGTGGTCGGCGGAAATTCGCGCGCGAGCAGATCGCGCAGCATGTCGGCGACGGTGATGCCGCGCTGAAAGGCGACGATCTTGATGCGGCCGCGCAGGTTGGGTGTGATGTCGATGGTCAGCCGCGCGGTGAAGCGGGCCTCCTCGTCGGTACGCGGGGCGTCGGCTGCCTTGATCCAGCTTTCGGGATCAGCGGGCCGGGCCGCAAAACGGCGACGGATCGGGTGCGCGCTCATGGCAATGTCCTTCCCGTGACCAGCCGTCCGATCTCCGCAGCGAGTGCCGCGATCTCTCGCGCGGCCTGACTGTCGGGATCGATTTCGGAGGCGAGCCGACCGGACTGTGCGGCATCGGCGAAAACGACGCGCTGGCCGATGGTTGTCGACAGCACCGGCGGGTCGTGATCGGCGAGCGTCTCGGCGGTTTCGCGAGCGATGATGGTGCGTGCGCCACAGCGGTTGAGCACGAAGCGCGCCATCAAGGTCGGCCGGTAGATGCGCGCTTCGGCGACGAGCGCCAGCATCTCGGCCGAGGCCCAGCCGTCGAACGGCGATGGCTGCACCGGGATCAGCACCAGGTCAGCGGCCAGCAGTGCGGAACGCATGAGCCCGGCAATGCGTGGCGGCCCGTCGATGACGATGTGATCGGCGTCGCGCGCCAGCTCCGGCGCTTCCCGGTGCAAGGTATCGCGCGCCAGGCCGACGACGCCGAACAGCCGGATGCCGTTCTCACGCGCCCGTTGCTGCGACCAATCCAGCACCGAACCCTGCGGATCGGCGTCAATGAGGGTCACGCGCTTGCCTCTCCCGGCCCATTCGCCGGCGAGATGCAGCGCCAGCGTCGTCTTGCCGACGCCACCCTTCTGATTGAGGAGCGCGACGATCATGGCGTCCGCCTCCCGGCGGCACCGGCACCACGGCCGCGTTTCGCGCGCGCCAACAAGGAAGAGTTAGATTCTCTGTTAGACTCTAAGTTAGCGGCCGGATTTCGTGTTTCTGACCAGAGCGATAACTGCGATCCGTGCGCCTGATCTGCCGACAGGCCTGCGCCCGATGTGCCGATACCCTTTGCGCCTGATCTGCCGATGCGATTCACAGGCTCATCCACAGGCACTGTGAACTGTTGGACGGGCCGTATACGGAGCAACTCGCGCCGTCCCTCGCGTTCGATCGACAGGCGATATCCGGGCAAGGGCTGACGGAGAGCGATCCGGCGCAGATCGAGCGCGAAATCGGAGATGCGCGCGAGACTGCCGGATTTGGCGTGGAGATGACCGATCTCGAACAGCCAACCATGTTGCTGATGGCCAGCGTGCTTGCGCGCGACGCGATAGAGCCAGCGCTCGATACCGCCAGTCAGCCGGAAATAGTCCGGGTCGATGGTCAGCACCAGTGAGCGGTCGACGACCCCGTTGTAGAACCACTCGGGCAGGACAAATTCCATACCCTCGACGCGGCCCTCGCGCGTCGTCATCTCCTCCCATTCGTTGATCCAGGAGAATTGTCGGCGGCGCCATTGCACGCCGTTCCGGATCGTCGTGGCGATGACGGTCGATTGCAGCCGTGCGAGCGACGCCTTCAGCAGAAGATACTGCTGGTTTCCGGTCGGGCGGCCGACACCGCGCAGGAGCTGGTAGGGCGTGAAGCGAAAGAAGCGCGACGTGCGCAGGCCGTGGTTCTCGGCCGCGACAATCTCCGAGGCGGCCCAGATCAGCACATCGGCATCCCAGATCGTCGCCATGCCGTGCTCTGGCATCCCGAGCACCTGCACCTCGACATCGGCGGCCTTGTAGAGGATCGGCTTGGTTCGCGGCGTCTTCGACAGCGAGAAGAACGGCCGTTCCATGAGATCGCGCTGATCGCGCGGACTGGCATCACCGGTGGCCACCACGAAGGGATCGAGCCGTTGGCGCTCGCTCCGGTGCTTGCTGTCTGGTCGAGAAGCGCCGCTCATTCAGCGTGCTCCCCGCTCGGCAGGCGTCAGAGGTCGCGCCGGAAAGACTCGGCCGGCAGTCTGATCCGTGGTGGATTTGCGCGCGCCGATGGCAGTCCATGCCTGCAGGTCTTCGAGCGCATAAATGACGCGGCCGCCGATCTTGCGATAGGTCGGGCCAGTGCCGTAGGTGCGGTGCTTCTCCAGCGTCCTGAGCGAGATGCCGAGGAACCGCGCCGCGTCGGGCGTGCGTAGAAAACGCGGCGGCAACCCAGTCTTCGGGTCGAGCATGATCGGGCCTCCGGGGCGGTTCGGATGGCTGCCGGTGACGGCAGCGGGTCATGGCGAACCGTGGCGGAGGAACGGCGGCTTGCAGCGTGCCGGAATCAGGGGGTGGCGATTTCGGCACCCCTGGAGACCCGAATGGTGATGATCGCGTGGCAACGTTCAGCGGGGCGGCAGACGCGTGGGATAATGCAGCAGTTCGCGGTATCCGCCGCGCATGTAGTGAGTGCCATCAGCCACGAGACGACGCGCTTGGTTCTTGCGGGGATCGCTTTCCCAATCGGTCTTGTTGCCGCGAAAGCCCAGCAGGGCTTCCGCAATCTTGCGATAGCTGGCGCCATCGGTGCGCCCATCGAGGGCGCGCAGGATCAGGATATGCCGGTCTCGGGTCTGCGCGGGTAGCGCGTGATGGTGTTCGCCGATCGCCCGCCCCATCAGTGCGCGCCAGAAGCGCAACACCGCTTCGGCGCGATACTCCAGCAAGGCGTCGACCGGCAGGATGACGACATAGGCCGTCTTAGTGCCGGATGGCGGACTTGCGAGCCAGAACTGATGCTCCCACCCCGCCGAACGCCAGAGACCATGCCACGTCCCATCCTCGGCGGCACGAGCATCGAGACCCGACAACGTCGGCAGGCTGATCGTCATGCTGGAGGGACCGTCAACACTCCCTGGAGGAAGGGGGTGAAGCTCAAAGGCGTCAGGCAGCAGCGACGGCATCCAGAACAGCGCGGCCCGGTTGGCGGAGAGAGCCGGGTCCGTCGGGAAATCGCAACCCCCAGCGTTCCGAGAACGCCGTCTGCGCAGAGCCGCCGAGGCGCGGCAGTTGCGTTACGCGATGGAAGTCGCGGCGATAATCTTCATCGCGACGAAGATACTCCCATGCAAAGCCGGCGGCAGAAATGCTCTTGGCATATGCATAAGCGGCCGGCGAGCGCCAATCTTTACTCGGCATGGCGTCACCTCTCGTCCAGCATTTACGCGTTGCTGGAAAGAGGAACTGTTCGCGATACGAGGCTCGCGTTGAAGTCACTGTTGCCCGATATGTTGATCGCGTTGGACGATCAATATTTGAAGATAATTCGGATCGTTTTTGAGGTTCCTTCGCGAGCCGGGCCATGCCCGGCGAGCTGCGTTTCGTCTGCTCAGCGGAAACCCGCCGATCCGCAAAGACGGATCGGCGCGAAATCTGATCCACGCTTCTGCGGAAAGCCGTGAAGCCGGGTTTCCGGCTCCACGGCTTTGCGAGGGTCAGGCGGTCTTCAGCCGCTGCATTCCCTCGGCCAACGTCCACAGGGCGCGGTTCAGCCCGACATTCTGGTCGATACCTTTGATCGGCCGCGTCCGGCTGCGGCGGATGCGTCCATCCGCAGTCTGCCGTCGTCCATCCAGCCCGCCCCGAATGAGATTTTCCTGAATGACGTTGAAGGTCTGCCACAGGTTTTGCCCGACATCCTCGCGGCGGCGCGGAGCGATGATCTGATCCGGGCGAACCGGGCTTTCCTCCTCGCCATAGCGCGCGATAAGGCTCGCCTCGGCCAACACCTGCTGCTCGTCCCGTGAGAGCCGCGTGTCCTTCATGGTCTCGGTCGCATCGATCAGGCGCGGAAAGTCCTCCGCGACGGTGTAAACGCCCTCGATGATCCGATCCTGAATGCCGCCCTTGTGGGGCACGCGGACTTCCTCGAACCGCTCTCCCGCAATCATGCTGTTGGTGCAAACGAAGCGCAGCATCCCGGCGAACATCTGATAGGCGCTGGTCCCGTCGTGGCTGTTGAGGATGATGACTTCCGCCGCCTCGGGCATGCCGATCCCATCATCCCGGCGCAGGCGCAGCATGTGCTTGGCGTGACCGTGGCGGCTACCGTCGCGCGGCACCGATTGCACCGCGAAGAACGGAAACCAGCCCTCCCGGCGCAATCCTTCCACGATCTCGATGGTGGGGACGTAAACGTAACGCTCCGACCGGCTGTCATGCGCTTCACGCGCGAACACCGAAGGGACGTGACGGTGAAGTGCCTCGTTGTCGAGGGCTTCGCGTCCGCTGATCTGGTGAGAGTTGCGGCCGAACCGGGTGGCGAGATGATGATACATGGTCTGTCTCCCTTGGGGCTGGGTTGGAGCGCAGCGCTGCGCTGCAACCCTGGCCGTCGCCGAGACCGGGGTAGCAAGGTGCAAGGGCGGCGGGGCCGGAGGGGGATCACCCGGTCTGCACGGAACGAAGTGAAGGAAGGCCGGGGACACCGGCCCGGACGAGCGCCAGCGATCCCTTGCAGCGCGCGGGGGCGGAGCCCTTAGTCAACACCCGGCATGCGCAAAGCGGGTGCCGGGCTAAAGGATTGGATCGGGATGCGCGCAGCAACAGAACCTGAAAGCCGCGCATACTGGTCTCTGCATTTCCTGAATGGCCGCCTTAATAAGCGTGACGAAGCCCCGCGTGAGAGCGGGGCTTCGGAGGTGTTCGCCCTCAGTCACCGTTGCGGCGAGACCAGATGAGGTTGTGAGCTTCGCCGCCCTCGTCCTCGACCAGGCTGGCATAGATCGGGGCCGGGAAGCTCGGATCGTCCAGCTTGACCGAGAGACAGTCGCGGCCGGTCTCGCGGGCGGTTTTCTTCCACGCAGCGCCGAACTCCACGGTGGTGCCGGCGAAGATCCGATAGTCCGGGCCGCGTTCGCTGTCGCCCTCGGTGGGGACGAACTTGGCCTTGACGTTGAGGGTCAGGGTCTTGACCGTGCCGGTGATGTCGCCGTTCGCGGTCTTGGTGAAGGTGCCGATGGTCGCCATTGTCGTGTCTCCGTTGCTCGGGCCGCGCCTATCGCGACCTCGATGGTGGTCGTGCGACCGGGGACGATCAGCCCGCACCTGAAAGGCTGGAACGCAGTGGAAGGCGGCCGGCGACGGCTTTTTTGCCTCGCGATGCAAAGCGCGCTCGCGCGCGGCGGAAAAAAGCCGGCGACGAACGTTGCGTGACGATGATCGAGGCGGATCCGGTCTTCGGTCAGACCCAATCCATTCGAGGGCGCCGTGGGTACGGCTCGACAGGAAATTCCGGTGAACACGACACTGGTGGCAATCGACCAACGCACCAGTCATGACACGCCAGCGAACCTCCGGTCTCGTCAACCTTACCCCTGATCCTCAATGGCAAGGCTCGGCCATCGTCCACAGGGGACACGGGTGTTTCCCGATCTCTGTCTCCTTCGCCGCGCCGACATTGGTAGGCCGGAGACGATTATCCGCGGAGTAACGTGACCTCTCTCAGCAACTGGCGACATGCCCTCACTTCCGGCGCGGACGGTCGGCGCGCTCGTCTTCTGGGACGATACCAATAAGCGCTGCACGACTGTCGCCACCGCCAACGTTCTGATCGGCGTCGCGGCGGCGGTCGCGGTCGGCGCGGGCAACACCACCGGCCGTGTTCGGCTCATTGCCTCCTTCCGTGCAAACGATTCGTGATCGACGCCTTCGCTTCGGCCATCGATGCGCTCTTCGCCGATCCCAATATCGGCGAAGAGCGCTGTGGAAGGCGGGCGGCGTCGCTGTCCACATCATCCGCAAGTCACCCGACCGCGTGGCGGAATTCGGGTACAGCCGCACCGTGTTGCCGACCGTCGGTATCGATATCCGGCGCTCGCAGGCGGCAACAATTACCGAGGGCGATCTGATCCTGATCAGCGCCGAGACGTTCAAATTCATCGGCGAACCGATGGGCGATGCGCTCGAGCTCGTGTCGGCCTGCGAGGCTATTCAAATCTAAAGGTTAAGAGCGATTTGCTTCACAAGCGATCTTCCATCGCTTGTGAAAACAGCGACATTCGCCTCCAGCACTTGGATCAAATAACTAAACGCATTAGTGGCCTCGTAGAGCGACGCTGCTATTTCATCGGCCATGAGAAGTGTCTCTGCGTCGCCCTTAGCCAGATGCCGCGTGCGAAAATTGATCAGGTTTTGGTATACCCAAGCCGCATGCAGAACGCGATCAAGCGGCCACTCCGTGTTTCGCCATGGAATGTGAACTAAGGGCCAGTTTTCTCGCTCACACGCAATAATATCGGTGAAAATAAGAGTGCAGCTCAATTGATGGTGAAGAGCCTCATGAAATATATTTTCATTCAGACAATAAAATCCGACTTTTTTTAGTATGTTTTTTGGAGGAATGTGCCGAATTGCTTTTGAGGAGACAAAGCTACAAAATGGGAAAATAGGAACTGACACAGACGTTATTTCGGTCGATTTGGAATATGGCTTTTTTTTAAGCCAGCAAATATATGGAGACCATTGAGATATGTATTCATAATCAACTTGATAATATCTTTGCATTTCTTCAAGAGCATGATCTGCCCACCGGTAAATGCCTGACGCCCCCAAAACGTCATGATCTTGGAGATTCAAATCTTGAAAACAATCCTCAGATATTCCCGTAACAATGCAAGAAATAGGTCCGAGTTTCACAAGGCGGCAGTTCACAAGGCCAGAGGCATAATATTGTTCAGAAAAACCTTCAGAATCGACCTTTTTTCCAGACAAAACAGAGTAACACGCAAATGGCTTCCTTTGGAAAGCTGCGTCAACAATCTCGTTTGAGAATCCCTGCGTGGCCGCAAGATCTCGGAATGACTTTTTAGCTTCGGCAATTGAAAGCAACTTATTTGTCCGGAGCCACACGAGCCCTTGGATCGCCCAAAACTTCAAGCTTGTGCATAGCGAGGCTATCCTTCATTTCAGGAGCGACCATTTCATTAAGCTGCCGGTGCAGGAGATCGATCTTCTCAGACGGGGATAAAGCCCCTGGGACAAGTTCGTCCAGTCTGGCCTTCAGGTCATCCAATTTCTTGATAGCAGATTGAAGGTTTTCGGCTTTCGGCGTCCTATTCTCAACTACTCGTCCAAGCCGCTCCAGGCGCTCTATAGGAGAGAGTGAGTTGTCAGGTAGCAACGCGTGCAACTTTGCGGAAAGAGCGGCCAAGTCCGCCGCTGCAGATTGATTTGCGGCCGCTGAAATCTCAGGGTCCGGCACAGAATGGTCCAGCCTTTGCGTGAGTTCTTTTGCTCTTATCTGTGCCTTTTCCATTTTGTTTGTCTCCATTTATCGACGGATTTACAGAAGAGCATTGATTTGAGACTCTTTCAAGCACTCATAATCAGCGGTTTTGCGGAGCGCACTTCACCATCTAGCGGCCCGATTCCGCAAGGCCCCTGCTGAAACCGAGAAGGACATGGAGGGGAAAGGCCTCTCCGAGGTGGGCGAGAGTGCCGAGGCCGCAGCTTATGTCTGGTCGCGCGCGCCGAAGATCTCCATAACCCTGATGACGGTTGCCGTCATCGGACAGTCGAGGTCAACCGGTCGCGCGGTGAACGCCGCGCGACCGGAATTTTGTGTCGGACGGGGAGGAGGCTGGGACCACTCGCGCGGTCCCGACTCGTCTTCATTCGGCAGCTTGCGCGAAGGGTTCCGCTTCCGTCACCGCATCGCCCGATGCGGGCCGTGCGGTGCGCAGCACGGACGGCAGCCAGCCGGTTCCGGCGAGAAGCTGTTCGGCAGCCTGCGCCATCTCTGACTTCTTCAAACCCGCGATCCGCTCGGCGGCTTCATCACCGACACCTTCCCGCACGGCGTTGAGGATATGCGCCTTGGTCACGCGGCCGAGGTAGCTCTGCACGGTCGGGGTCCAGTGTGCCGTCATGTCGAGCGTGACCGCACTCGCCAGTTTTTCCGCTGTGGCGCGGGCATTAGGCTTCTGCTCCCAAGGTATCCTGACCGCGTTGACGGTCAGCGCGGCGCAATGGGCGAGCAAGGCCATGGCGCTCGCATAGTCCAGACCGGCGACGAAGGTCCACAGGTCCGCCACATCGCGCGGAATGTCCGACGCCCATCCGGAATGACGATCCGCCAGCGCTTTCGCGGCAGGCGCATCCTCGATCCCGTCCGCGTGGGAGGCGAGAGAAGCGCTGGTCAGCCGGATTTCGAGGCATGACGCTTCCCCGCCGCGATAGAAGGTCTGCGCTGCCAGCGCATGGACGACGGCGACAAGCGCCATGTCCGGCTGCTCGCCAAGGGCGAGACGCAGACCAAGGGTGCGATGGGCGGTCAGGTCGCGGATGAGAAGGTCCGATAGCGGCTTGCCCGCGTCTTCAGTCTCCTCGTCGTCCGGCAGTGGTTCGGCGTCTTCGCCGTTTCCCTCGTCCCCGACGATTTCGCCTTCCTCGTTGACGGTCGCATCCTCCGTGCCCTCCGGTTCCGGGGCTTCGTCCTCGGCGCGGATGAAGCCGCGTTCGATGCGGGCCGTGCCGTCATGGTTCAGGATGACGAACGCGCCACCGCGCGCGATCTCGTCGGCGTCATAGGCGTGGCGCTTGGCGTCGATCCGCTCGATCTCCCCTTCAAGCTCGGCGAACCGCCGGTCCGCCTCGTCCGGCAATTCCTCATAGCCTTCATATTCCGACGACAGGCGATTGTACTCTTCTTGCGCGGCGCCATAGGCAGTGGCGTCTTCCTCCGACAGGTCCACCGGATGCGGATAGGTCCGGCGCATCCCATGCGCATGGGGGAAGTCGATGTGAACGGAAGCCCACTTCCATCCCTCGACTGCCTGTACCTCGGCGGCGATGCCTTCCAACTTGTCCATGACGAGCCGATCCAGCAGCGCGGCGTCCTCGAAATAGCCGCCCCGGTCCTCGGTGAAGAGGTCGCGGATGATGGTGCCGCCCGCCTCGGCATAGGCGTCCGCGCCGACGAAGATCGCGCGCCGGTCGGTCGCCGCGACATTCAACTTGGTGAGGTCGCGCCGGATGGTGGAAGGCTCACGGTTCCACGACAGGGTCTCATAGACCTGCTCCTGCCGGTCATGGTCCTCGGTGATGGCAAACGCCATCAACTGGTCCAGCGACAAACCGCCGTCCCGATAGACCTGCATCAGCTTCGGGCTGACCGCGCCGAGGCGAAGCCGCTGCCTGACGACGTGGGCGCTGACGCCGAACCGGGCGGCGATTTCCTCCGCTCCCCATCCGCGATTTTCAGCCAGCTCGCGAAAGCGCTCGAACTGATCGGCGGGGTGCATGGCCTCGCGTGTGACGTTTTCATCGAGACTGATTTCCGTCGCATCGTTCTCGGTATCCAGAACGCAGCGGATGGCTTCTGTCTTCTTGATCTGCTTGCGCTTTACGCGCAGCAACTGCGCCAGCCTGCGGCCTTCGCCGATGGTGACGAAATAGAAGCCGGTCGGCTCGCCTTCCGCGTTCGTTTCCGGCTCTACCACCAGATTTTGCAGCATCCCCTTGGCAGAAATGCTCGCCGCCAGCGCCTCGATATGGGCCTCGCTGTGCGGGGTCTTGCGGGCGTTGCGGGGCGATTTCTTCAGCTTGTTCAGCGGCACGAACAGCACCGCGCCGTTTTCAATCGCGGAAGCTTCGAGAACCGTGGTGGTCGTTTCGATAGTGTCGGTCATGGTCTTGATCCTTTGGCTTGGGTTGCAGCGCAGCGCTGCGCTGCAACCCTGGCCGTCGCCGAGACCGGGGGGTGCAAGGTGCAAGGGCGGCCGGGGCGGTGGGGGATCACCTGGCCTGCACAAGCGGATTGAACCTATGGGCGAGTCTGAAACAGGCATCCGCGCGGAAGGCCGGGGAAACCGTCCCGGCCGAGCGTCAGCGATCCCTTGCACCGCGCCAGGGGGCAGCGCCCCCAAGCGACTGCCCGGCACGAGCGAAAGCGGGCGCCGGGAATGATGACCGGATCAGGATGTACAAAGCCGTAGAACCTGAAAGCCGTGCATCCTGATCGCCGTCTTTCCTCATGAGTACGACGAAGCGCCCCGCCCGAAGACGGGGCGCTATCGCGATCGTCAGTCGGTGACGACCCTGCCGGATTGGCGGGCGCGCTGAGTGTACCAGCTCAAGGGATGCTCGGCCCTGAAGTGGAGGTCACGCTCAACCGGAAGCCGGAGCCGTCCGCGCACCGAGCGGATTTCTGCAAGGCTGACATAGCCGAGTTCGGGTTCGCCAAGGCCGAGATCGCAGAGGCCGAATAGACGGTCGGGGTTTTCGGGATCGGCTTCGGTGAGAAGCCAGGTGGCGCCGGCGTCCGGTGTGAAGAGCTTGACGACGGGACGCGGATCGATGTCCTCGCCGGCGGCGCTGCGAGCACCATTGGCGAGAAGTCGGGCGTAGAGTTCGTTGGTGATGAGCGCTGCGGCCATGTCGGCCTCCCTTCGATGTCACCCTCCGATCGAGGGCGAGGAGGCGTTCGGCCGGCGCAATCGAGCGGCGTGGTCAGGCCCTACACGGTCCGGTGCGGGCCGGGCTTGACCGCGCTGCGGCGGCGGCCAGCGTTACCGGAGCTCGTCGAGAGGGAAATATCGAAAGCCACAGGCACAGTGCACTCAGGAAAGGACGCACCAGGGCTTCGGGGAGCAAGGGGCGTAGCGTCGCTCGCGATTACCTTCCGATTCTCGCGCGATGGCCGCCGATTTCCGCACACCGACGCCCGATGTCTTCAATGGACGAGCAACATGCATCACCTTGGTCGCAGTCATTCCACTGCGATCGAAGGCGATCGACATGAAACGCGATCAGACAATTTCTCAAGAAGATGCGGCCTTGGCCTCCGACGCGGCGCAGACACCCGCCGACGAGCCTGTCCCGAGCGTCTCCAGGCGGTTTCAGCCGCCCGCCAATCTGCTCAAGCGCGTGATCCGCCGTCCGGAGCTTCGCAAGATCGTGCCGCTCGCCGACACGACGATCTACGAGATGGAACAGCGCGGCGAGTTCCCAAAGCGCTTCTTTCTGACGCCGCGTTGCGTGGTGTGGGATCTGGCGGAGGTCGAGATCTGGCTCGACGAACGGCGCCGCGCATCGGAGGCGGGCACAGTGCTCAAAGCACCAGCGCCGGATGTCAGCCAACGACGCGCACGACCGGTCCGGTCCGCAGTTCAGCGTCGGTGAACGGAGCCACATTATCCTGCTGGTCATTCAGCGATAACTGGCCGGCCAGATCGACATTCAGCAGGTGCCCAAATGGGCCTTGGTCGGCGCTTCGACAGCGGACGTCCCGCTGTGCGCCTTCAAGTCGGTCATAGAGCCATCTTCGCGGTTGTCCGAAATCAGATATCCTTATGACAGCGGCGGCACGTCGCGTGTGCGCCAGAAGCGGTCATGTGAACGCTGAGAAGGCGGCACGCAAATACTGATGCTCATCTACCGCGCCAATCTATGCAGGATATCTTTCTAACAAGATGGGAGTTTGACCTGATCAGCGTAGCGAAAATAATCCTGCCGCAAAATAATCAGATGGCGATGACATTTCCGTCGCCGAACCACTCTTTCGCCCTTGCTATGACCTTCAAGGAAGGGTTCCGAAAATACACCGCAAGTGAGTCTTTTGATCGCGTGCAGCAGACATAAAACAATTTTTCAGTGCGCTCGCGAACGGAGGCTGTCCCGCCACCCTCGAACAGATAGGTGAAGTTGTACTTGTTCCACCCCCCAGAATCCAGGACGACGAGAACGCGATCAAACTCTCGTCCCTTGATCTTGTGCTGCGTTGAGTAGGTCGTTCGGCCTTCGAGATACTTGTAGAGCGCCATATAAGATGAGCAATTTACTTGTTTTACCCGATTGAAGAGGTAAGGCTTGCGGATCACAAAATTGGTGAAAGCGTCGCCCTTGCGGACCAGTCCATGTTCCTCGGCGTAATCTATGACTTCGATAATCGGACAGTCGCTCATCGCACCGATTTCGTTGATACATTCCTTGAGCCGCACCTTGTCTTTTGCTGACCCAAGTTTGAACTCGGTACGCCTCAGAAATTCATTGAATTTCCGCTGCTTATAGAGGTCAACAACGTCCAGGATTTTGAAGACGTGCTTGATAAACGGGCATCGTTGTGAGCCCTTGCGTGCGGCCTCCTCCTCGGTTTGCTTCTTGTCGTCGACGAGTTGGTCCTTATCGACATACATGCGCCTGAATACCAGGAAGTTGCAGCTTTTTGCATCTGTCAGCCAACCTGGATGGGTGTCGATGAAATCCTTCATCCCCGGCGTCGGAACCACTCCCGGGAACTTGGCCATGACTTCGCCGAATGTGTCGGCGTCGTACTTGGTGAGGTCATCGTTGCCTTTGATATGGTCGACGAGCCTGTCGCGGAATTTGAGCACTCCGTCTTTGTCGTAGATTTCCATGAGATCGCCGAACCCCGCCTGAGGCGCGATCAAATTGTGCGTCAGGTTCAGCTCTTTGGTCTCAGCGACCTCGCTGAAGTTCCATCCGAGAGCTTTCCGCACGGCATCGAGTTTGTCGCTTCCGTCCGCAGCGTAATAAAAGCGAATTGATCCATCCTTAACGGCACCGCCATGCATATTCGGAGCATTTTCGTCAGCAGACTCCTTCTGTACGATCCCGTCTGATCTCAAGCGGTTCGCAAGCTCGAACACGAGGCGAGGATTTCGGCGGTTCTGGACTTTTTGAACCTCAATCACAGAGGTAGCCGCCACATAATCCTTTATCGATCCAACACCGTCATCATAGATCGATTGCATGCTGTCACCGAAAAAGCCGCAGACGCCTTTCCTGTGAGCCAAGGGCAGAAAATCGAGGAGGATTTTGATGACGTCGGGTGCGGTATCCTGGTATTCATCGACCAGAATATACCGATACCGATCTCGAAGTATTTCTCGAATCTTCGGATATTTTTCAAACACACCGTGGGCGAGAGTGATAACCTCGTCGTGGGAAATGATCCCTTCGGCTATTATTCTGAACTCCTTGTATTCAATCGATTTGCCGTCATACATTCCATCGGAAACAGCGATGCTCCCGGGTTTAATGCGAGGGCTATCTCCAGTCATCAAATCGATCAGAACAAGACGTAGCTCGGCCTGGAACGGGCTGATGGCTGCCCAGAGAAAGTCATGGATGGTGCTGACGGCCAGCCTCTCGTTCACGACGCGTGACTCGATTTCACGAACCGCAGCGTTCGTATAGGTGATACAAGCAATGAACGCGCTTGGCCGGGTCCGCAGCAGCTCTCCAATGACCTGGACCAGGGAGTACGTTTTCCCGCTCCCTGCTCCACCGCTGAGCAGGAAGTTCTTGCCGTCGGCGACGTGTTTGAGAACTCGCTCGACCTCAGGCTCCAACTTCAGCCCACCTTGATCCATCTTATACCTTCGTGAATGTATTTCGGAATGTTCCAGTTGCTGAATTCCAGAGTGAATTCTCGGGCCTGGCCGCCCTTATTTGTCTTGGTCAGCTTAGTCGTTTCGCTGTTGAGAAGTATCTCGATGGCGAAGGAGGGCTTCTTATCAATTCCGTTATCAGCCATTGCACCGGGCTTGCCGCCACCGATGAACTCGGCCAGCGCACCTTGTTTGAGGCTTGGAAACTTCGGCGGATCGTCATCATCGGCCACCACGCTGGCCGATGTCATGAATGCTCGGTTGACGTGGAAAAACGCGTCCTCAAAGCTCCTAGCGCAGTATGTTTCATTCTCGGCATTTGTTTCGGTGACCTGGTAAGCGCACATGACCTCGCCAGCGGGGTCCGTAGCCCAGAGGGCGTCTGGCTTCTTCTTGACGGTCTTTTGTTCAAGGGCTAGCCCCAGAAAATATGCGAGCCCGGAGCCGACTCCGAAGAAAAATCTTAGGGCAGAATTGGTCGTGTGGGTTCCGCCTTCCACCGCGTGAGCAACGATATCAACAACTGGTTTTCCCTTCTTGTTGGTGACCAGGTTGCCGTCTTTCATGCGCTGCCGCTCGACGGCCGAATCCAGGTCCGTGATGATGAGCGTCTTCACGCCGATAAAGTCGAGGAAGATTTCAAAAATCTGAGAGTGGGCACCGACCTCGATTATTGAGATGTTTTGAGACATCAAAGGCAGCGGGGCGATTTCAGAATCTGCGAAAGCAACCGCTTCGTCGATTTGATCAATTTTGCGCATCATCGCAGGGAGAAGGATTCGCTCTGTGTCACCCTCAACTAGAATCGCCTTGTCGGCGAAAAAAAGCTGCGAACGATGGAGAGTCAGGTACTGTCTTAGAAAGGTGTAATGCCCGTCTTTCCCCGAGGCCTTGTACATGGCGTGCAAGTCGCGCAGTCCCTTGGCCACAGTGGTTCCGGCGGACTTCTTAAAATATTTGATGTCGTTGAATTCAGACTCGGCCACGATGTGTGCCGAATGCGTCGAGAGAATTGTCTGGAGCGGGCGCTTAATACCGTCCGCGTTTGAAACGGACCGTCCAACGAGGTTCTTGATATTCTTGATGAAGATCGCCTGCATCTGCGGATGGGTATGGGCTTCAGGCTCCTCAATGAACAGAAGATTGATGTCAGCGGGCTTCGGCTTATTTCCTCGCTTGAACTCATTGAGGATGATCTTGATATCGAAGATCATGCTGATCAAATTTAGGTAGCCCAAGCCGTTGTAGCTCTCGGGCAGGACATGCAGTTCTGCTCCCTGCCCGTACATGACGGTCGTGTTGTCCTCAAGCAATTCACGATGCTGCAACGTCGACCTAATTTGCAACTGTGTATCACCCTCCTTAACCCCGCCAAATCGCCTCACATCGTCGATGACCTCTTTGAAAAGTTTGTCATAGATGGTGTCGAGTTGGATGTCCGTATCGCTGAGCGCTACCTTGAACGTGTCGAAAACCTCCTCGTCTCCGGCGTCGGATGACATTGCTGAGTAAATCTTCGACGACATCGTCGACAGTGTCTTATCAGTTTCCTTGTTTGAAACCGAGCGACGCGCGGCGATGCGCTTGAACGAGATGATGTCGTCGATGCGGACAGATTCCCTGATGAGATCGACGAAAATGTCTTCCTGAACCTTCCGCGTGGCATGGTCGAATTGCACGCTTCGCCTGGCGACTTTGAAATACTCCCTGTGGTTCTCGCGAAGAAATTTGAGAACGTCCTGCGCCTTATCCTTCTTCTTGTCTTGGTGAGCCTTAAAGTCCCTCCGCAGGATTTCGAGATACTCAGATGAGAGGTGGTACAGGAAGTCCAATACGATCCACTTGTTTTCGGGATCGAGGTCCATGATCACCTTGTTGCCGACATTGCCCAGATCGTCATCGTCCGAATACTCGATGAAAACGCGAAGCCTGATGCCACAAAATGGATACGGATCGTCAGGCTGAAGCTTGTTCTCGGCCAATGCCAAGACATGCCGCCGAAAATCCAGATTGAAATCATCAAAATCAAAATTGGAGTTCGAACTGCTTAAAAAGCGCTCCAATGCAGCTAGGAGCGAGGTCTTCCCAGCATTGTTCTTGCCGACAATTATCGAAAGATACTCTTCGAGGTCGACCTCAAGATTCCTGAGGGATCGGAAGTTCTCGATCTGGAGCTTTATCAGTTTCACAGCAGCGCTCGCAACTTGCATCTATCACCATAGATATACACAGCATATACTCGTCGCGCCCTACGGGAAATTGGTTGGGTCCAAAAAACGCACCTTACGGATTATTCCTGCAACTCCCTAGAAAAGCGAGGACGCTGAAGCTGGACCAGCATGTCTGCAATGGGCCGCTCGCGGACCTCCCCGCCTACACCTCGGATGTCATTGCTTTTCGTAATGACCGTCTTTGCAGCCACCATTCCCCTTCCGGCCCATCCCGGACGTAACAATCTAGCGGAGGAAACACCAAAAAAGGCCGGGCGCTCCGAACTTTGCCCGATTCTCAATTGCCGCGCACACTCTCCGCCGGACGGAAATTGAATACCGCCTAGCCACATGGCTTACGGATGGACCACGCCCGCTCTCCGTCAGCCTTCCCCCTTGCCGCCCATAAACGCCATCGACGGCGGCAACAGCGTCGGCACGCGCTTCTCTCCCTTCACCCAAGCATCGATCATATCGGCCCATTCCTGGAGCATGTGGCGGCGCTGCGGTTCGTATTCCGCTTTGTTGTAGACGCCGCGCGACGAGCGCCCATCCTCGTGGGCTAGGCATTTCTCGATCCAGTCGCTGTTGAAGCCCATCTCGTTCAGGAGCGTCGAGCCGGTCCGGCGCAGGTCGTGAACCGTGAAGGGCTCCAGCGGTAGCCCCTCCTTCTTCGCTCGCGCTACGACGGCCGTGGTCACGCGATTGAAGGTCGCGCGCGACATGGGGGCGTCGGCGTCATAGCGGGACGGCAGCAGGAAGCGTGAGTTGCCGGCGCAGGTCTTGAGCGCAATCAGGATGTCGAGCGACTGCTGCGAGAGATAGACGTTGTGCGCCTTCGACCGCTTCATGCGCTCCTTCGGAATGGTCCAGACGGCGTTCTCGAAATCCACCTCGTCCCAGGTGGCGTCCTGCAGTTCGCTCTTCCGTACCATGGTGAGCAGGATCAGACGCAGGCCGAGGCGGATGGTCGGCAGGGTCGGCACGTGCTCGACCTGCTGCAGCATGATCTTGATCTCGGCCGGCGACAGCGCCCGGTCCTTCGGCTGGAAGGTCGCGATCGAGGCTGGCCCCACCTCGTCGGCCGGGTTCGGCACCTTCTCACCGTGCAGGATGGCGAAGGCGAAGATCTGTTTGACGATGTCGCGGACGTGGACGGCGGTCGCGGGGGCGCCGCGCTCCTTCACCTTGGCGCAGAGCTGGCGCAGATCGTCCGGCGTTACCTCAGTCAGAAGGCGGTTCTTCCAGGCAGGGAGAATGTCGCGATCGAGGATGGCCTTGCGCATCGAGCGGGTGCTTTCCGCCATCCGCGCTTCCTTGATCCATAAGGCGCTCACCGCACCGAAGCTGCGCTCCATGGCCTTGCGCCGTTTGTCGCGCTGTTTCTCGTGCGCGGGGGAAAGCCCCTCCGCCACGTGCTTGCGAGCGGCGATGCAACGCTCGCGGGCTTCGGCGAGCGTGAGGCCATCGGCGCCATAGCGGCCGATCGTCAGCGTTTCCCGGCGACCGTTCAGACGGTAGTCGTACCGGAAGGTGATTTGGCCTGTCGTGGCGACGGAAACGTACATACCGTCACGGTCGGCCACCTTGTATAATTTATCTTTTGGTTTCAGCCTCTTGATGGCCATGTCGGTGAGCATGGGGACGGCCTCGTTGACGATCCAAAGCGCCTTTTCGAGCCCCAATTTTACCGTCAAATCCGATACCGTCAATCAACGAGAATAATCATTATAAAACAGCGTACTAACTTGGTTTTCCGTGGGCAGCTGCCGTTTTTGGCCTGACGGTAGGGCAAAAAACCGGCTGACGGCGAAAAACGCATACCGTCGCGCGCACCGTCAGAGCCCATCGCTTCAGGGCGATAGGCTCCGATAGTGAATGCTTGACTTTTTGTTTGATTTCAGCTAGTTATGATGATGTGGCGATAGTTCGTGAAACGCCGCGAACCACATCATTTCACTCCCACTCGATGGTCCCGGGCGGCTTGCTGGTCACGTCGTAGACCACGCGGTTGACGCCCTTGACCTCGTTGACGATGCGCGTCGCCACGCGGCCGAGGAAGGCCATGTCGAACGGGTAGAAATCCGCAGTCATGCCGTCCACCGAGGTCACGGCGCGCAGGCCGACCACATAGTCATAGGTGCGGAAGTCGCCCATCACGCCCACCGTCTTCACCGGCAGGATGACGGCGAAAGCCTGCCAGATTTCGTCATAGAGGCCATGGCGGCGGATCTCTTCGAGGTAGATCTCGTCGGCGAGGCGCAGAATGTCGAGCTTCTCGCGGCTGATCTCGCCGGGGCAGCGAATGGCGAGGCCCGGTCCCGGGAAGGGGTGGCGGCCGACGAACACTTCCGGCAGCCCGAGCTCGCGGCCCAATGCGCGCACCTCGTCCTTGAACAATTCGCGCAGCGGCTCGACGAGCTTCATGTTCATGCGCTCGGGCAGGCCGCCAACATTGTGGTGGCTCTTGATCGTCACCGAGGGACCGCCGGTGAAGCTGACGCTTTCGATCACGTCGGGATAGAGCGTGCCCTGGGCCAGGAAGGCCGCGCCGCCGACCTTCTTCGCCTCGTCCTCGAACACGTCGATGAACAGCTTGCCGATGGTCTTGCGCTTCACCTCGGGGTCGGTCACGCCTTCCAGCGCGCCGAGGAACATCTCGGAGGCGTCCACATGCACCAGGGGGATGTTGTAGGCGTCGCGGAACAGGGTGACGACCCGCTCCGCCTCGCCCAGCCGCAGCAGGCCGTGGTCGACGAACACACAGGTCAGCTGGTCGCCGATCGCCTCATGGATCAGCACCGCCGCCACCGAGGAATCGACGCCGCCGGAGAGGCCGCAGATCACCTTCTCCGAACCCACCTGCTCGCGGATGCGGCGGATGGATTCCTCGCGATAGGCCTTCATCCCCCAGTCGCCGCGCGCGCCGGCGATCTTGCGGACAAAATTGCGGATCAGCGCCGCGCCATGCGGCGTGTGCACCACTTCCGGGTGGAACATGGTGGTGTAGATGCGGCGTGCCTCATCCACCGCGACCGCGAAGGGCGCGTTCTCGGAGGTGGCCACGACCTCGAAACCTTCCGGCAGGCGGGTCACGCGGTCGCCATGGCTCATCCAGACGGGATAGCGCTGGCCGACTTCCCACACGCCGTCATAGAGCGCGCTCGGCTTGTGCACCGTCACCTCGGCACGGCCGAATTCGGCGGCATGGCCGCCCTCCACCTCGCCGCCAAGCTGCAGCGCGCAGGTCTGCTGGCCGTAGCAGATGGCGAAGATCGGCACGCCCAGCTCGAACGCCTCCTGCGGCGCGCGCGGGCTGCCCGCGTCCATCACCGAGGCCGGGCCGCCGGAGAAGATGATGCCGACCGGATTGAGCCGCCGCACCGCCTCGGCCGCGCTCTGGAACGGCACGATCTCGGAATAGACCCCCTCCTCGCGCACGCGGCGGGCGATGAGCTGGGTGACCTGCGAGCCGAAGTCGATGATGAGAATGGTATCGTGCTCGGCGGTGGCGGCGGTCGGTTCAAACTGGGTCATGACGGGCTCTATCTGGCGGGCTCTGTCTTGTGGCTTTCGGCGGCGCGGGCGGTCTCTGTTGCGTTCATTTATCCGGCTTGCTCATCGCGCACCATCAGGCTGATGAAGAAGCCGTCAGTTCCCGTGCGGCGCGGCGTCAGCAGCAGCCCCTCGGGCCGCTCCAGCGCGGCGGCGCGCAGCGTCATGCCACGCTCGCCCAGCGCCAGCACCATCTCGGCCGGCGGCACGAGACGGAAGCCGGGGTGGCGGTCGAGGAAGCCGCGCACCTGGTCGACATTCTCCTCGTCCAGCAGCGAGCAGGTGACATAGGCAAGACGCCCGCCGGTCTTCACATAGCGCGCGGCATTGTCGAGGATCGACGCCTGCTCCTTCATCCGTTCAGCCAGCGCGCCGGGGCGCATGCGCCATTTGGCGTCGGGGTTGCGGCGCCAGGTGCCGGTGCCGGTGCAGGGGGCATCGACCAGCACGAGGTCCATGCGGTCCTCAAGGTCTTCCAGCACGTCGGCCTTGCCGCGCGGCGAGCGGACCTGGACATTGTGGGCGCCGGCGCGCTGCACCCGCTCATGGATGGGCGCGAGGCGGCGCAGATCGTCGTCATAGGCGTAGAGCTGGCCGGCGCCGTCCATCAGCGCGGCGAGTTCCAGCGTCTTGCCGCCGCCACCGGCGCAGAGGTCCAGCACCTGCCCGCCGCGCGGCGGGGCGGCGAGGATGGCGGCGATCTGCGAGCCCTCGTCCTGAATTTCCACCAGCCCCTTGAGATAAGCGGGCTCGGAGGTCAGCGGCGGCGCCTTGCCGTCGGCTTCCAGCGCGATGCGCAAAGCGAGCGGCGACCAGTGGCCGGACGCCGGCGACAGGTGCGCGATCAACTCGCCCGCCTTGTCGACATCGCCCTTCAGCGAATTGACCCGCAGGTCGAGCGGCGCGCGCTCGGCCAGCGCCGCGCCTTCCTCGGCGCGGGCTTCGCCGAACACGGCGGCGAGCGGCGCGTCGAGCCATTCGGGGTAGTCGCCGCGAACATGCGCGGGGGCGTCGTCGAGCGAGGCCTCCGCCAGGCTTGCGTGCTCGGCCTCGCTCAGCGGCGCGGGGGCGAAACGGGAGCCGTCGCACAGTGCCGCTATGGCGCTCGCGTCGAGGCCGCGGGCGACTTTCAGCATGCCGAGAACCAGCCCGCGCGGGCTCTCTTCTCCCATCCGCTCGCCCATGATCCAGGCGGCGGAGGCGCGCCGGCGCAGCGTGTCATAGACCAGCGAGGCCAGCGCCGCGCGGTCGCCCGAACCGGCGAAGCGGTGGCTGCGGCCCCAGTCCTTCAGCACGTCGGCGGCCGGGCGGCGTTCGGCGAGGATCGTGCCGATCACCTCGATAGCGGCGGATAGCCTGGCAGCCGGCGTCATTTGAACTCCAGTACTAAAAAGGGCGTCACGGCAGGGCCGGCGCCAGCAGGATCGCCAGCGCGAACATCACCCACATCGCGAGCAGCACCAGCGCGCCGAAGGCGAAAGCGCCGAAGCGCCAGCCAATATGGTTGCTGGTCACATAGACGAAGGCGTGGACGATGCGGCTGAGCACGAACAGCCATGCCAGCACGTGGAAGAAATCGCTCGTCTGGCGCGTCGCCAGCGCCAGAATGACCAGCGCATAGAACAGCACCGGCAGTTCGAACTGGTTGCGGAAGCAGTTGCTGGCTTGGCGCACCTTCGGCGGCCAGCCCCGGTCGTCGAGCACCACCTCCTCGCGGACGAGACCGCCCGCGCGGATGGCGGCGAGCCGCACCGCTCCAAGCCGGAACAGCACGACGAAAGTGAGGGCGACCTGCACGAACACGGGCAGCAGAGTGGCAGTGACGTACATGGATCAGCCCTCCCTCATCGGTGGCGCGAAACCCGGCGCTCAGACGGCGCCGGGGTAGTTCGGGCTTTCCCGGGTGATGGTCACGTCGTGGACGTGGCTCTCGCGCAGCGAGGCGCCGGAGATGCGCACGAACTTCGCCTTCTCGCGGAAATCCTGCAGCGTGGCGCCGCCGACATAGCCCATGGCGGCCCGCAGGCCGCCGGCGAGCTGGTGCAGCACGCCGCCGACCGGGCCCTTATAGGCCACCTGCCCCTCAATGCCTTCCGGCACGAGCTTCAGCGTGTCCTTCACCTCGGCCTGGAAATAGCGATCGGCCGAGCCGCGCGCCATGGCGCCCACCGAACCCATGCCGCGATACGACTTATAGGAACGGCCCTGATAGAGGTAGACCTCGCCCGGGCTCTCATCCGTGCCGGCCAGCAGCGAACCGATCATGGCGCAGTCGGCGCCGGCGGCCAGCGCCTTGGCCAGATCGCCCGAGAACTTGATGCCGCCATCGGCGATGACGGGCACGTTGCTCTTCCGCGCCGCTTCTACCGCGTCGAGGATGGCGGTGAGCTGCGGCACGCCGACGCCGGCGACGATGCGGGTGGTGCAGATCGAGCCCGGGCCAATGCCGACCTTGATCGCGTCCGCGCCGGCATCGATCAGCGCCTGCGTGCCCTCGGCGGTGGCGACGTTGCCGGCGAGGATCTGCACGCTGTTGGACAGCGTCTTGATGCGGCTCACCTGGTCGAGAACCTTGCGCGAATGACCATGCGCGGTGTCGACCACAACGAGATCGACGCCGGCCTCGATCAGCAGCTCGGCGCGACGATAGCCATCCTCGCCGACCGTGGTGGCGGCGCCGACGCGCAGGCGGCCCTGCTCATCCTTGGCGGCGTTGGGGTTGGTGACGGCCTTTTCCATGTCCTTGACGGTGATCAGGCCGACGCAGCGGCCTTCATCGTCCACCACCAGCAGCTTCTCGATCCGGTGCGTGTGCAGCAGGCGCTTGGCCTCGGCCTGATCGACGCCCTCGCGCACCGTGATCAGCCGCTCCTTGGTCATCAGCTCGGAGATCGGCTGCGCCGGATTGGTGGCGAAGCGCACGTCGCGATTGGTGAGGATGCCGGCCAGCTTGCCAGAGCGCCCGTTCGGGCCGCGCTCGACCACCGGGATGCCTGAAATGCCGTGGTTCTTCATCAGCGCCAGCGCGTCGGCCAGCGGCTGGTCGGGATGGATGGTGACGGGGTTCACCACCATGCCGCTCTCGAACTTCTTGACGAGGCGCACATGCTCGGCCTGCACCTCGGGATCGAGGTTGCGGTGGATCACGCCGAGGCCGCCGGCCTGCGCCATCGCGATGGCGAGGCGCCATTCGGTGACGGTATCCATGGCCGAGGAAAGGATAGGGATGTTGAGCGAGATGGTGCGCGTCACCCGCGAGCGGATGTCGACTTCACCGGGCATGACATCGGACAGGCCGGGCTTCAGCAGCACGTCGTCGAAGGTAAGCGCTTCCCGCGCGAGGCCGTCATAGACCGACATCGCCAACTCCCGATTGGGGGCAAGGGGAGCATGGCTCCGAACCCGCCCGATGAATGGATGGACGAAGCGGGCCGGCCTGGCAGAGAACGCCCGCTCGCTTCGAGTTGGCGAGGGCTCATACCATGGCCCGTCACGCTTTCCTAGGCATCTATCTCTGTGTCTGGCGCATTGCCGCTGCGCGCCGCACGGCCCCTGCGTAACCCGCCTGTGATGACAGATTTGTGCGTGCGTTTCTGATCGCCGGATGGCGGCGCCAGCGTTATAGCCGGAACCCGCCTGTCTCTCCCCCGCCCGCGAATCCGGACCGGCCCGTGCGCTCCGAACGTCTTGTCCCGCTCATCGTCGCCTGCGCGCTGTTCATGGAGCAGCTCGATTCGACGGTGATCGCCACCTCCCTGCCCGCCATTGCGGCCGACCTCAACGAGGATCCGATCGCGCTGAAGCTGGCGCTGACCTCCTACCTGCTCAGCCTCGCGGTCTTCATTCCGGCGAGTGGCTGGTTCGCCGATCGATTCGGCTCGCGAACGGTGTTCCGCGCCGCCATCGTCATCTTCAGCGCCGGCTCGCTGCTCTGCGGCCTTGCCCAGGCGCTGCCGGACTTCGTCGCCTACCGCATCCTGCAGGGCATGGGCGGGGCGATGATGGTGCCGGTGGGGCGCCTCGTCATCCTGCGCACCGTACCGAAGGAGGAACTCGTCTCGGCGCTGGCCTGGCTCACCATTCCCGCGCTGCTGGGGCCGGTGATCGGCCCGCCGCTCGGCGGCTTCATCACCACCTATTTCGACTGGCGCTACATCTTCTTCCTCAACCTGCCGATCGGCCTGCTGGGCTTCGTGCTGGTCAGCCGCTTCATTCCCGACATTCGCGAACCGAACGTGCCGCCCTTCGACATCAAGGGCATGATGCTCTCCGGCCTCGGGCTCGCGGGCCTCGTCTTCGGCTTCGCGCTGCTCGGCCAGCATGCGGTGGCCCCCTCGCTCGCCTTTGCCGTCATCGGTGTCGGCGCGGTGTCGATGGGGTTCTATGTCCGCCATGCGCGGCGGACGATAAAGCCGATCCTCGATCTCGCCCTGCTGAAGATTCCCACCTTTTTCGCCGGCGTGGTCGGCGCCTCGCTGTTCCGGGTCGGCATCGGCGCCCTGCCCTTCCTGCTGCCGCTGCTGCTGCAGCTTGGCTTCGGCCTGAGCCCCTTCGCCTCAGGCATGATCACCTTCGCCTCGGCGGCGGGGGCGATGACGATGAAATTCACCGCTGCCCCCATCATCCGCACCTTCGGCTTTCGCCGGGTGCTGGTGGTGAACTGCGTCATCGCGGCGGCGTTCATCGCGGTCGGCGCGCTGTTCCGGCCGGACATGCCTTATCTGGTGCTGATCGGCGCGCTGCTGCTGGGTGGCTTCTTCCGCTCGCTGCAGTTCACCAGCACCAACGCGCTCTCCTATGCCGACATCCCCTCCGAGGCGATGAGCCGGGCGACCAGCTTCGCCAGCGTGGCGCAGCAGGTGTCGATCTCCACCGGCGTCGCGGTGGCGGCGCTGGTGCTCGACCTCATGCGCGGCTGGCGCGGCGACGGCACCATCGCGCTCGGCGATTTCAGCGTCGCCTTCCTGGTGGTGGCGGGAATCGCGGTGTGCTCGGTGTTCTTCTTCCTGCGCCTGCCGGCCGATGCCGGCGCCGAACTCGCCCGCGGGCGAGTGAAACCGGCGCAGGTGCCCGCGCCCGCTGGTGAGATGGGCAGCGCGGGCTAATCGACGGCGGAAGTCGGATCGGGCGCCGCTTGCCGCCCCCGGAACCCCGTCGCCACCACATAAAGCTCGGACGAATCCGCCCGGCTCGCCTGCGGCTTGATGTGGCGCACGGAGGTGAAGTCGCGCTTCAGCTCGGCCAGGAGCGTGTTCTCCGTGCCGCCCTGGAACACCTTGGCGATGAACGCCCCGCCCGGGGCCAGCACCTGGCGGGCGAAATCGATCGCCAGTTCCACCAGCCCGACGATTCGCAGATGATCGGTCGCCCGGTGCCCGGTGGTATTGGCCGCCATGTCCGACATGACGAGGTCGGCGTCGCCGCCGAGCATCGCCTTCAGCTGCCCGGGCGCCTCGTCGGTGAGGAAGTCCATCTGGGCGAAGTCGACGCCGGTGATCGGGTCGATCTCCAGCAGGTCGATGGCAACGATATGCCCCCGCCCCTCCTCCATCTTCATCCGCTTCGCCGCCACCTGGCTCCAGCCGCCGGGGGCGGCGCCGAGATCGACCACGCGCAGGCCGGGGCGCAGGATCTTCAGCCGGTCGTCGATCTCGATCAGCTTGAAGGCGGCACGCGAGCGCCAGCCTTCGCGCTTGGCGCGCGCGACATAGGGATCGTTGAGCTGGCGCTGCAGCCATTTCTGCGAGGAGGAACTGAGCGAGCGGGCCTTTTTGAGCCGCACCTTGAGCGGCCGCGCCTCGCCGCCCTTGCCGGGCTGGGGCTTGTCGATCACGTCGGGGCTCCAGCCCTCTGACGCCACACACCGTCGGCACGCATCAATTCCACCAAAATTCCTTCCCGCAGGCCGCGATCGGCGACGCGCAGACGGTCGCAGGGAAAAGCCCGGCGCACCGATTCCAGTATTGCACAGCCGGCCAGTACCAGATCGGCGCGCTCGATGCCGATGCAGGGATTGGCCGCGCGCTCGGCGAACGGCATGGCGAGCAGCCGGTCGACCACCACCCGCACCTGCTCGGCACCGAGCCAGGTACCATCGACCTGCGAGCGATCATAGCGCGGCAGGTCGAGATGCACGCCGGCAATCGTCGTCACCGTGCCCGAGGTGCCGAGCAGGTGCAGCCGGCCGCAATTATGCGGCCCCACCGCCGACACGAAGCCCGCAAGGTGGGGGGTGAACTCGTTGACCATCGCCTCGAAATCGTCGCGCGTCACCTTCACGCCGCCATGGCGCTCGGCCACCGTGACCACGCCGAGCGGCACCGACACCCAGGCGCGGATCACCGCCGCCGGCGGGCCGCCATCGTGCGTCTCCACCCGATCGAGCCAGACCACTTCGGTCGATCCGCCGCCAATGTCGAACAGCACCGCCCCGTCCGAGGTGGGATCGACCAGCGGCGTGCAGCCGGACGCCGCCAGCCGGGCCTCGGTCTCGCGGTCGACGATCTCGAGTTCCAGCCCGGTCTCGCGGGTGACGCGGTCGATGAACGCCTCGCCATTGACCGCCGAGCGGCAGGCCTCGGTGGCGATCAGCCGGCGGTCGACGATATGGCGCGCTTCGATCTTGGCGGCGCAGACCTTCAGCGCCTCGACCGCGCGATCCATCGCCGCCTCGCCCAGCCGGCCGGAGCCGATCAGCCCTTCGCCCAGCCGGACGATGCGCGAAAAAGCGTCGACGACGCGAAAGCCGCTGCCGGTCGGGCGAGCGACGAGAAGCCGGCAATTATTGGTGCCAAGGTCCAGCGCGGCATAGCAGGGGTCATTGTTGCGCGGGCGCGCATTCGATCGCGGGTCGCGCCCCGCCGCACCGGAGGGCGCGCCGCCATAGGCCGGCCCACCGCTCTGGCGATGGCGCGCACGCGCCGGGGGCCGCTCGTCGCGGGCCGACGCTTCCGTCACCCGCTCCCCGGCCCACATCTGGGTCTCGTCGACCATTTCAGTTTCCCCGGCCGAAGCCGTCGACCCGGCCGCGCAGAAAGGCGGCCCTGGCTCGCATTGTTCAACATCTCGGGTGAAATGTAACATTCGCGAGCGCTGGCGCAATCGACTTCATGGCAGCCCGGCGCGGGAGGCGGGGCTGGCGGCGCCGCAAAGACCCGCAGGGCAAGGGCGCGCCGCCCGTGTCGCCGCGGCGTCGAGGGGGCCGCTCTTCGGCCCCCCGCGCCCCCTCGCACCGATTCGCGGCCGGCCGGCGGCCGGTTCAGCCCTTCAGCGCCGGCAGCGCCTGGGCGATGCCGGTGATCGGCAGGGTGACGTTCACGGTCTGGCCATTGGCGAGGACGAAGCTCGCCACCACTTCCTTGGCGGTGAGGAGTTCCTTGCCGAAGGCGTCCTCGAACGGGCCGATGGCCTCGCAGCCGCCGCGGCTGCAGGAGGCGTAGTCGATCTTGCGCGGCTTGCCCTTGCCGATGGTGATCTGCACGCCATCCTTCAGCCGCACGCCGAGCGGGGTGCGGACCAGATAGGTCGGCGTCCCGGCCTTGTCCTGGCCGACCTGCCAAAGCAGGACGGTCTTCTTGGACTTGGCCTCCGTCACCTTCATCGTGGCGACGCAGGTCTTCTTGGCGCTCTTCTCGACGCTGGCGCGGCAGGTCACGACCCAATTGTCATAGGTGGTGGTTTCGGTGCGGACCGGCGGCTTGCCGTTGGCCGGCGCCGTCTGTGCCAGGGCGGCGGGAATGCCGGCCAGAAGGCAGGGCACCAGCAGCAGTCCGGCGGTCCGTTTGGCGAAAGTGGTCATGATGTCCTCCGGCGGATATCCCGGGCCCGTCGACAGCGGCTCTGCGCCGCCGATCGACGCCACGGGGTGAGAATCACGGGTCTGTTGTGCCATTGCGCGGGGCACATGGCGAGGGGCAGTGCCGAGAGACACAGGGCGCGCAGCAAGGCCCGCTCGCCGGCCTGAAGCGGCACTGATGCCGGACGTCCCCTCGCCGCTGCGGCAAAGGCGCGGCTGGCTGCGCGGGCGCGCCTGCCCCCGATTGCCTTCTACAAAAAGCAAAGGGCCGGCCACGAGGGCCGGCCCAGGCTTAACTCGTTGGCACGCGGCCGGGGCCGCGCGCCATCCGCCAGGGCTTACCAGCGGAACTTGACGCCGCCCTGGCCCGCCCAACCCTGGACATCGCCGAAATTGTATTCGCCGGTGCCGAACAGGGCCACGCTGCCATTGAGATCGGCGGTGAAGCCGAGGCCGGCATTGAACCAGGTGCCGTTGATGTCGCTGGTGAGCACGGTGCCCGCGACATTGGTCTTGTTGTCGCCCAGGAACTCGGAGTTCACGTTGAAGATCGCATAGGGCGTGATCGTCTGGCCGGTTTCCATGACGAAGGTCGACTGGACCTGCAGGCCCAGGCGGCCGATGAGGGATTCCGCATCGCCCGGCGAGATGTAGGTGCCGATCGAGTCGTAGTAGGAATCCTGGCTGGCGCTGGCATAGGCAAGCTGCGCCTGCGGCTGGATCACCCACCCGTTCGACAACTCGAAGCCGTAGCCCATCTCGACCGAACCACCCCAGACGGTCGCGTCGGTGTTCGCCGTCACGTTGCTGGTGGAAGCGATGTCGAGATCGAGCACGTCAACCTTGCCGACGAGGTCGGTGTAGAAGCCGGCACCGGGAACCAGGCCAACCTGGCGGATCGAGGCGTAGATACCCGCGTTCCAGCCATTGATGTCCATGCTGGAGCTGCCGCCCCAGGACGTCCAGTCGCCGCCCACGTCGACATCCGACCAGCCATAGCCACCGAAGGCGCCGGCGGTGATGCGCCAGTCATTATAGTCGAAGGTGTAGTCGCCGCCGGCCTGCAGGCCCCAGGTCTGCTGCGAGAAGTCCCACCCGCCGCTGACATCGTAGGAGAGATCCGCACCACCGCCGCGGCCCCACATCTGGAACTTCGGCGCCGGCACCGGCTGGTAGGCAGGAGCCTTATCCACGGAAGCCTGGGCCAGATCGGCGTTGCGGCCTTCGAGCTGGTCCTGCTGGCGCACCTCGCCGAGCCGCTTATGCAGCGTGTCGAGGCCGGCATAGAAGTGGCGCTGCATGGCGGAAGGCGCCGACGCATAGCCGGTGGCCTGGGCGGTGTAGCCCGCGCGCAGGTACCAGTCGCCGGCGCCGGTGTCCTCGATCGCCTTGCTCAGGGTCATCTCATTATCGGGGTCCTGGTACAGGCGGTAGGAGAACGCGCCCGCCATGACCTCGCGCTCGCCGCTGACCGTGTTGCGCGCCAGCTGGAACGCATCATCCGGCGACACGCCACCTTCGGAGACATCAACCACCTTGATGCCCTGGCCGAAGCCCGTGCCGGTGTAGATGCCTTCACCGGGATTGGTGTTGTTCACGTAGATCGTCGTGGTGCTCTCGGCGGCGACGTTGCCGTTGATGACCAGAATGTCGGTCGGGCTGTCGGAGTCGCCGAGATAGGTATCGATCAGCAGATTGCCGCCGCCGACATAGTCACCATTGATGGTCAGGCGATCGCCCGCCACGTCGATCGACTGGCCATCCACCGTCAGGCCGCTGTGCAGGGCGATGGTGCCCTGGTTGACGAAGGTCGCGTCCGGCAGAAGCGGGTCGGGCTCACTGCCTTCGGTGTCGGACAGCTCGACCTGTGTGTCGGCGAGGCCGGTGGCGATGGTGCCGGAGACATCGAGCACGCCGCCGGTCTGGTCCAGCCAGCCGGCATCGGCGCCGGTGTAGATGGAGCGATAGCCCAGTTCGCCGTCCTGCGACGCCTCGAGAACCACGGTGCCGGTGTCGAGATCGGCATTGATGTCCGAGAGGCGGAGATAGGAGGTCGCGTCGACCGCCACCAGCCCGTCCGTGCTGCTGTTGCCGTTGAAGTTCACCCAGCGCTGGGTGAGTTCCAGATAGGAGCCCTCGGAGACGCCGAGCTGCTGGAAGCGCTCGACATCATCAAGCGACAGCGTGCTGCCATTGGTGACGCTGAGCGTGTCGAAGCCGCGACCACCGTCAATTTCCCCACCGATGAAGAAATTGGAGTTCATGTTGTCGAGACCCGACAGCACGACCAGATCGTCGCCGCTGCCGCCGCGGATATTGTCGAGGGAGATCCAGCTCCCCTCCGCATCCGTGGCGGCGATGATGATGTCGTCATCGCCCGAGCCGCCGTCGATGTCGTCGACGCGGATATCACCGCCGTCGGCGTAGAGGGCCATCCGGTCGTCGCCCAAACCGCCGTCGATATCGTCGGCGCGGATGTCGCTGCGCCGGTCGGTCGCCGCCAGGATGATGGTGTCGCCGCCACGGCCGCCGTCGATGTCGTCGACACGGATGTCGCCGCCTTCCGACGCCACCAGCGCGATCACGTCGTCGCCGCTGTTGCCGTCAATGTCGTCGCCGGAGATCTCGCCGCCTTCCGTGGCCGCCAGAACGATCCGGTCGTCGCCGGACGAGAACCAGCCGCCGTCGCCGGAAATGTCGTCAAAGCGGATCTCGCCGCCCTTCGAGGCCACAAGGGCGATGGTGTCGTCGCCGTCGCCGCCGGAGATGTCCTCCACCCGGATTTCGCCGCCCTTGGTGGCGATCAGGCCGATCGTATCGTCACCGAAGCTGCCTTCGATGTCGCCGCCGGAAATCTCGCCGCCCTTGGTCGCCAGCAGGCCGATCGTGTCGTCGCCGAAGCCGCCGGAGATGCTGTCGAAGCGCACTTCCGCGCCTTCCGACGCGAACAGCCCGATGAAATCGTCACCGAAGCCGCCGGAGATGTCGTCGGCGCGGATGTCGCTGCGGCGGTCGGTCGCCGCCAGGATGATGGTGTCGTCGCCCCAGCCGCCGTCGATGTCGTCGACACGGATGTCGCCGCCTTCCGACGCCACCAGCGCGATCACGTCGTCGCCGCTGTTGCCATCGATGTCGTCGCCGGAGATCTCGCCGCCTTCCGTGGCCGCCAGAACGATCCGGTCGTCGCCGGACGAGAACCAGCCGCCGTCGCCGGAAATGTCGTCAAAGCGGATCTCGCCGCCCTTCGAGGCCACAA
>JAESFV010000157.1_pt1 | contig 103599 bp, 108 predicted proteins | sample 9269471 | NCBI WGS metagenome assembly JAESFV01 (sample SAMN14502647, study PRJNA617108) | algae metagenome | isolation source: Symplocastrum torsivum CPER-KK1 and co-occurring heterotrophs from... | place: USA: Central Plains Experimental Range, Colorado | collected 2001-01-01
TGTCGACGGGACCGCCATAGGCAAAGGTGCGCGGCAGGACAGCCTTCGGAAATTTGTCGACCGTCGCCGAATTGCGCCCGGTTCCGGCGTTGATCACCTCGATCAGCGCATCGGCATCGACACCCGCTTTTACCCCGGCGACCATCGCTTCGGACGTGATCATCATCGCGGTGAGAGATAGCGCGTTATTGACGATCTTGGCGACCTGCGCGAGCCCCGGCTTGTCGCCGACGATTATTGTGCGGCCCGCCAGTTTTGAGAGAACGGGGGCCACCGTGTCGCGGGCGTCTTTCGGGCCGGACAGGATGGTGGTGAGCTTGCCCTCGCGCGCCCAGGTCGGACCGCCGCTGACCGGCATGTCGAGCACCGCGATATTCGCGGCGGCAAGCTTGTCGGCGATGGCGAGGATGGTCGGCTGGCCAATGGTGGAGGACTCGATATAGATGCGGACGGCCCCGCCGCCGACGACGCCATCCTTGCCAAAGGCAACATTCCGGCTGATCGTTTGCGAGGGCAGGCAGGCGAAAACGATCTCCGCCTGATCTGCCACGTCGCGTGGCGTCGCTGCCGCGACGGCGCCTTTGGCGATGAGCGGCGCGAGCCGCGCTCCATCCGGATCGCACACCGCAAGCGGATAACCCGCTTCAGCAAGGCGTAGCGCCATCGCGCCACCCATGTGACCGCAGCCGATGAAACCGAGCTTTGCGGTCACGCTGTCTTCTCCCGAATGCGGCCGGTCAGTCGAACTTCAGCTTCATCTCGGTGACCAGCGGATCCCAGATGTCCTTCTGTTCGCGCACCATGGCCAGGACCTGTTGCGGCGTGGCCAGCGTGATTTCGTAGCCGCGCTTGGCGAAACCCTCCTGGATTTCCGGGTCCTTCACGACGGCATTGAGATCGCTCGACAGCTTCTGGACCACGGCGTCCGGTGTTCCAGCCGGCGCACCGATGATAAAGCGCACGGTGCCGGACACGTCGCCCAGGCCGGCCTCCTTGAGTGTCGGCACGTCCGGCATCAGCTTGCTGCGGTTGTCGCTTGCAAGCGCGAGCGCGCGCAGCTTGCCTTCTTGGATCAGCGGCAGAACCGAGCTGAGGCTGAGCGTGCCGAAGTCAAGCACGCCGGACAACAGATCGGTGACCGCGGTGGCCGAGCCTTTGTAGGGCACGTGGGTGAACTGGACCTTGTTCAGCTTGCTCAGGCGCTCGGTGGCAAGATGCTGTGGCGAGCCGACACCTGCGGAGGCGAAGTTCACCGGCCGCGCCTTTCCTTCGGCTATCAGGTCGGCGATCGTCTTGAACTTGGAATTCGGGTTGGTGACGATCACCGCGGGGGATTCTGCGACGCCGCCGATCCAGGCGAAATCCTTCTGTGGATCGTAGGGAAGGCTGGCATAGACGGTCGGATAGATGCCGACGATCGTTGCCTGCACCAGCAGCGTATAGCCATCGGGCTTCGACTTTGCGACGACCGCGGCGCCAATATTGCCGCTGGCGCCGGGCCGGTTATCGATGACGACCGGCTGTCCGAGCTTTGCGGAATATTTGTCCTGGATCAGCCGCACCAGAATGTCGGTGCCGCCGCCCGGCGGGAACGGCACCACCACACGCACCGGCTGGTTCGGGAATTGCTGCGCAACCGTCTGCGGCACACCGAGCGCTGCAAAGGCAGCGAAGACAAGAGCGAAAAGGCGCATGGATTGTTGCTCCTCCGGGACAGCCTCGAACTTCGGGCTGCCATTATGTTCTTGAGTTTCAACGATCTGTGCCCCAGTTCCGCTCAATGGTCAATGATTCCGCTCATCGGAAAAATACATTGACGCGTCGCTGCATGGACCTATTTTGGCGCTCTGCAGCGGATGCAGGTGCAAGAGGAAATAGGGCGTGAACCGGACGGATCGTTTGAACGTCGACACCAGCAACGCATCGGCGAAGATGCGCGATGCATCCGCCGCGGGCACGGTCGCGCGTGTCGTGCAATTGCTCGCTTGCCTCGCCGAAGCCGACGGTCCCGTTTCGATCAAGTTTCTCTGTCAGACCCTGAAACTGCCGGCGAGCACGGTGCATCGCCTGCTCGGTCTTCTTGCCGATGAGGGGATGGTCGAGCGCAGCGCAGACCGCCCGGTCTATGCGCCGGGGCTCGAACTGGTGCGGATCGCCTCGCTGCTTGCATCGAAGGTTCGGATCGTCGATGTCGCCAAGCCGTTCATGCGCGCGATCGTGCGCGATTGCGACGAAACCTGTTGTCTCATTCAATATATCCCTGCGCAGCGCAAGGTGATGGCGTTGCACGCGGAGTTTTCCTCGCATCCGTTGCGCTATCGCATCGAGCTGTTTCAGCCTCATTCGCTGCTGTGGGGCGCGACGGGACGTTCCGTTCTCGCCTTTCTCGAGCCGGAGGAAATCGCGGTGGCGCTCTCCGACAGCGACGCGTCTCCTGCGACGGGTATTTCGCTGCCGGACCGGGACGCCGTGCTCACCGAGCTGGCGGAGATCAGAGCGCGGGGCTACGCCATCACCCATGGTCAGAAGATCGGTGGGGCGGTCGGTATCGGCACGCCACTCTTCAATTCGGAGCGCAAGACGATCGGCAGCCTGTGCCTCACCATTCCAGAAACGCGCTTTAACAAGAAAACCCAGGCGCGTCTGTTGCAGATACTGATGCAGCGCGCCGGCGAACTCAGCCGGGCGCTTGGCTTTGCGCCGGTGCCAGCCGCAGCGGAATAGCAAGGCCTAACGCCGCTGCGTTCCCTGCAGGAATAGCTGGATCCATTTCAGCGCGGCATCGGCATCCGCACTTTTGCGGCGCGGCAGCGTGACCGCCGCGCTGTTGCACAAGGCCAGTACGGCATCGGCCGCGACATCGACATCAAGGTCGCTGCGCCATTCGCCGCGTTCGACGCCATGAATAAAGATCTTCTTCCAGAGCTGGCGATAAGCGCGCGCCAGAGTGTTGAGCTCCTTCAGAACGCCGGCTGGCAGGTTGCGTCGCGAAAACGCAAAATTCTCTACATAGGCCCGGCGGTCGCTGGTCAGATGCGAGAGCATGCCGGCACGGACCATGGCGACCGCGGGTCCGCCTTTGGCAATTACGGCGCGCAAGCGCTCGCAGAACTCCACGGCGCTGATGCGGCACATGTCCTCCAGCGCCGCCTCTTTCGAGGGATAATAGTGATAGAGGCTGGCCGGACGCATGCCGATCCGGTCGGCAATGTCTTTCATTGTGGCATTGAAATAGCCGCGCTCGGCGAAAACCAACGCGGCGGCATCGAGGATCGCGCGGCGGCGCCGGTCCTGCTTCTGCTTGACATGCGGCGTCGGCTGGCGTGGCGCTGCCATCGCGCGGTCGCTGCGTCGTACCGTTCCGGCCGCCTTGCTCGCCATTCGATTTCCGTTCCCAAAAATTCGAATTTAGATTTGAAAATTATCGCAGGCCAAAGCTATAATCCATGCCGCGCCCCGGCAACACTAAACTATTCGCCAGTGCAGAGTGAGGCCCAGCTGCCATGGAGTATCGCGAACTGACCTTTCCCGCGGCTTCGCGCGAGCGGATCGCGGCCATTCAGAGCGCCCGGAAGCGAGTGGCGTTCGAGCGGGCAAAGCTCTCTCCCTTCTACAAGGGGCGGCTCGATCATGTGAGGGGCGACCATCTCGATCAACCCGAGGAATGGCTGAAGATTCCGCTCCTGACCAAGGAGGAATTGCGCACCATTCCAGTCGACCGGTTTCACGAGACCTTTGCGATCGCACCGGACAAGCTCGCGGTCGAATATTGGCGTTCCGGCGGCGCGACGGGACGTCCCCTGTTCTATCCGCGTTCGGCCGAGGACATGGAAGCCGGCCTCGACATGTGGCTGCGGCTCTGGCTCGCCGCAGGCTGCACCGCGGAGGACAAGGCGCATATCTCGTTTCCGATGGGCATTCACCCGGTCGGCCAGCTTTATGCGCGCTCGGGTGAAATGCTCGGTGTCGGTACGGTCTGGGCCGGAGCGGGCAACAATACGCCGTCCGAATTGCAACTCGATCTCATCCGTACGCTGCGCCCGACGGTCTGGGTCGGCATGCCGAGTTATGGATTGCAACTTGCGAGCCTTGCACAGAAGCAGGGCTTCGACATTTCCGAATGCGGTGTACGTACGATCCTGTGCGCCGCCGAGCCGCTGTCCGCGCCGAAACGACAGAAGCTGGAGCGGCTCTGGGGCGCGGAGGTCTACGATCAGTTCGGCTGCACCGAAGGCGGCGCAATGGGCTCGGAATCCGACGCGCATGACGGCCTGCATCTGTGGACCGATCTGTTTTTCACCGAAGTGGTGGATGAGGCGTCCGGCATGCCGGTCGCGCCCGGGACTGCCGGCATCCTGCTGATGACTCCGCTCTATACCAACACGATGACGCCGTTCCTGCGCTGGAGCCTCGGCGATATCGGCGTGCTGAAGGAGCAGGGTGCGACCAAGGGGCCGCTATCGGTCTATCCGGTATTCCAGCACGCGGCGCGCACCGCGGGCTTCTTCAAGGTGAAGGGCATCAATATCAATCACACCGATTTCGAAGACTTCATGCATCGCAATCCGGCGGTAATTGACTTCCGGCTGGAGGTGCATGACCGATCGGGCATCGACACGTTGCTGCTGCAGATCGAATTGATGCGCGGCGCCGATGGCGACGCCGAAACCGCCAGGCTCTCTCATGCGGTGAAGACCGCGTTCGAGGTGACGCCAGAGATTGAAATGCTCGAAACAGGCCGGCTGGCGCAGCTCTTTCTCACCGACGTAAAGGCGCGGCGCTTCGTGGACGGGCGGAGCCGGTAGCACCACCGTCATGCGCGGGCTTGACCCGCGCATCCATCGTTTTCGCTTGATGGATTGCGGTCAAGCCCGGCAATGACCGAGAGAGGTCAGTTCGTCCCCCACACCGCGCGCGCGAGTTCGGTGACCCGGGCGAGCTTCGCCCATTCTTCGGCTTCGGTGATCGGATTGCCGCCGACGCTGGACGCGAAGCCGCATTGCGGACTGACTCCGAGCCGCTCCTCCGGCGCATGCTTGAACGCCTCGTCGAGGCGGCGGCGGAGTGAATCGATATCCTCGAGCGCGCCTGTCTTGCTGCTGATGAGACCGAGATAGCCACGCTTGCCCTTCGGCAGGAACCGCAGCGGCGCGAAGCTGCCGGCACGCTCGCTGTCATATTCGAGCAGATAGCCGTCGATCCCGGGCTCGGAAAACAGCCGTTCCGCGATCGGATCGTAGCCGCCCTGACCCATCCAGTGGCCCTTGTAATTGCCGCGGCACAGATGCACGAGCACGGCCATGTCCGCCGGCTTGTCCTTCAGAGCGGACGCAATCATGTCGAAATAAAAGTCGGTCAGCTTCGCGGGGTCTTCGCCGCCGGCTTTCAGGGAATCGCGGATGCTCTGATCGCACAGCAGCGCGAGCGCAACCTCGTCGAGCTGCACCACCCGGCAGCCGGCACGGTAAAGTTCGTCGATCTCCTGCCGGTAGACCGCGCAGAGATCGTCGGCAAGCGCCTGCCTGTCCTTATAGGATTTGGGGTCCATCCCTTCCTTGCCGCCGAAGAAGTGCAGAATGCTCGGCGTCGGCAACGTTACTTTTGGCGTGCGCTTTGTGATACCCGCAAGAAAGCGATAATCGTTCACCACGATCGGCCGCTTGCGTGCGAGCTTGCCCGTAACCACAGGACCGAACCAGGTGGCTTCATGGCCGCCGAGGCGAAACATGAGTTCGGCCTTCTTGAGTTCGATGCCGCTGAGCGATTCGACAAACCCGAGAAACCAGGAGCCGCGGCGGAATTCGCCGTCCGTAATGAAGCGGAGGTCGGCGTCTTCCTCATGCCGCACCGCATCAGTGATGCACTCCGCCACGACCTTCTCGAGCGCCGCGTCGTCGATCTTTTTTTCCATATGGGCGCGATGAGCCTTTTTCAGCGCATCGGGCCGCAGCAGGCTTCCGACGTGGTCGGCGCGGGGCAGGTCGAGCATGGCATTTCCTCCTGTTTCTCCTACGCTATCAAATAGGTGACAAAAATCAAATCCGGATTCGAAAAAATTCCGCAAGACTTCGCAATGCCTTGCCCCTAGAAAAGGGGCGAGCGGGGGATTTTGCAATGAGCCTTTATCTGGACGATCTGAAAGTTGGTCAGCGGTTCGAGACCGCGCGACGCACCGTGACCGAAGCCGAGATCATCGCTTTCGCGAAGGAGTTCGACCCGCAATATTATCATGTCGATCCGGTGGCGGCACAGAAGTCCGCCTTTGGCGGGCTGATCTCATCTGGCTTTCATACGCTGAGCCTGTCGATGCGGTTGTTCTTCGATCTCAATTTGTGGCCGGATTCGGTGATTGCTTCGCCCGGTATGGAGAACGTGAAATGGCTCAAGCCGATGCGCCCGGGAGACACCATCCGTGCCGCCGCCGAGGTGATCGAGGTGCGGGTATCCTCGTCGAAGCCGGATCGCGGGGTGGTGATCATGGATCATCCCTGCTGGAATCAGAACTACGAGATGATCCTGAACCTTCGCTGCGCCCATATGCTGCGCCGGCGGACCTGAGACCCGCGGGATAGGAAGATGACGGCCTTCGGAATCTCTGCAAAACTGCGGCGGGGGAGTTTCGTCATGATCCGGTCCATTCGTTGCGCGGCAGCGGCCGCGCTTGTCACCCTCGCGCTTTCGCTGCCGGCCGTTGCGCAGGTGCCGTTCTATATTCCGCTGCCCGGAGAGCTCGCGGGCCCTCCCGGAACGTTGATCCGCCAGGAGCCGGTGCTGGGCGCGCCGCTGGGTGCGATTGCGGTACGCATTCTTTATCGGTCGACCGGATTGAACGGTGAACCCATCGCTGCTTCGGGTATCGCAATTGCTCCGGTCGGACCACCGCCGCCGGGAGGCCGACCGGTGGTTGTCTGGGCGCACCCGACCACGGGCGTGGTTCCGAGATGCGCTCCCTCGTTGTCATTGACCTTCTTCCAGAAGGTGAAGGGGCTGCTGCCGATGCTGGAGCGCGGGTACGTCGTGGTGGCGCCCGACTATCCCGGCCTTGGTACCGCCGGTCCGCATCCCTATTTGATCGGTGAATCGGAGGCGCGCGCCGTGCTCGACGCGGCCCGCGCGGTGAAACAGCTGCCGGTCGGAGCTGGCCATCGCTTCGTTGTGTGGGGCCATTCGCAGGGCGGGCATGCGGCGCTCTATACGGGGTTGCTGGCCCGCCGCTACGCGCCGGAGCTTGAATTGCTGGGTGTTGCCGCCGCCGCGCCCGCGACCGAACTCGGCACGTTGCTCCGGGACGATTTCAAGACCGCCGTCGGAAAGATACTCACCACCATGGCGCTGTGGTCGTGGACGCGGGTTTTTGACGCGCCGATCGAGAGCGTGGTGTCCGCGGACGTGATGCCGACGGTCAATCGGCTGGCGGAGCAATGTATCGAGACGCCGTTCGAAAATCTCACTGCGGCGATGATCGAGATGCCGTTGCAGCGCCGGTTCCTCACCGTGCCGGACATCACCAAGGTCGAGCCCTGGCGCGGCATCATGCTGCGCAATACGCCCGGAGCCCTTCCGCGCGGCCTGCCGCTGTTGATGATCCAGGGAACGGCCGACACGATCGTCGAACCCGCCGTAACCGAAGCCTATGTGACCCGTCAGTGTAAGGCCGGCGGTCCGGTCCGCTTCATGCTGATGTCGGGAATAGGCCATGACCCGATCGCGAGGGATACCGCACCGGCGGCGGTGCAATGGATGGCGGCTCGTTTCGCCGGCGCGCCACCGGAAAATGATTGCGTACGGTAAGCGACCGGATCGCCGCGCTGCTCCGACGCAGGTCCGATATGCTCTTGCGGGATTTTCTCGCCCGACCCGTCGTCTATAAGGTGCGATAAACCTTCTCGATGTCAGGGGAGGGGGCTGTGGAGGAATTTGCGTGGCACCAGCGCTCGATCGGACTTATGACGGCATCATCATCGGCGCGGGCCAGCACGGCCTGGTGCTTGGTTCCTATCTCGCAAAGGCTGGGTTGAAGATCCTCCTCGTCGATCGCAGGCTCACCTATGGCGGCGGGCTGTGTACGCAGGAGGTGACCAAGCCCGGCTTCTATCACAACCTGCATTCCATCAACCATTTCAGCATCAGCGACGCGCCTTGGTTCGGCGATCTGAACCTTGCCGACAAGGTCACTTATATCACGCCGCGCTACGAATTCGGGCAGGCGCATCTCGACGGTTCGGCGCTGGTGCTGGGCCGCGATCTCGAGGAGACGGTCGCCAATATTGGCCGGTTCTCGAAAAAGGATGCGCAGACATTCCGTGACTGGAACGCGCGCGCGGAAGAGATGACCGCGAAAATCCTGATTCCCGAACGTTACGCCGAGCCGCTGCCGAAATCCGAGCGAGAGGCGATGCTGTCGCGAACCTCGATCGGGCGTGAATTTCTGGAGATGACGCAACGTCAACCTCTCGACGTTGTCGAGGAGCTGTTTGAAAACGAGCACGTCAAGCTCCTGTTCCTGTTCAAGGTATCGCTGTTCGGTACCTGGCTTACCGATACTCTGTCCAAGACCAGTCCGATGGGCTCGGTGATCCGCGCCTTCGATCTGCAGACCGGCTATCAGCTCTGTCAGGGCGGCTCGTTCAATCTGGCGCGCGGACTGATGGAGACCTTCATCGCCGCGGGCGGCACGTTCCAGCCACAGGTGTCGATCGACAGGGTCGTGGTCGAGGGCGGGCATGCCACCGGCATTGCGCTCACTGATGGCCGAACCGTGCGGGCGTCGCAATTCGTTGCCAGCACTGTGGATGTGCATACGACGCTGGAAGGGCTGCTCGGACGCGATCAGCTACCGGAGCATTTCCGCACGAAGCTCGACAACTTCAAATACACCGCCTGGACCCTTTTCGGGCTGCACCATGCGCTGCATGAAAGCCCGAATTTCTCAGCGTCGGCGTTCGACCCCAATCTCAACCGGGCGTTGAAATGGAGCCTGGGAGCGGAGACCATGCAGGACCTGTTTGCGGCACATCAAGACGTGCAGGCGGGACGGGTGCCAAAATTAGTTCAATTCGGCTCAGGTCCCCTGAGCCTGCTCGATCCGACGCAGGCGCCGCCGGGTAAGCACACGACATATGCGTGGCATGTGATGCCGCTTCTTGATGACATGAGCGAGCCGGACTTTGACGCCTTCAAGGAAGAGTTTTCCGACCGGATCGAGGAGGTCTATGCGCGCTATTGTCCCAACATGACCAGGGACAACATCATCGGAAGGCACGTCTACACGGCGCGCGAATATGTGCTCGAGCTGCCGAACATGCGCGGTGGCGACATTTTCATGGGCGCCTTCAACGCCGATCAGGTGATGTACAATCATTTCGGCTATCGCACGCCGTTGCCCAATTTCTACTACGCCGGCTCGGGCGCGCATCCGGGCGGCGCGATTTCGGGCGGACCGAGCTACGTCACCGCCGGCATCATCGCGCGAGACCTCGGGCTCAAACCCTGGTGGACACCGTGGGACGCGCGTGCGGCGCTCGAAACGCTCGCAAGCTCCCAGGCGGCCTGAAATGAAATTGCAAACCGACGCCGGGATTGTGCAGCCCGATTTCTCCTCGCTTCGCGGCCGCGTTGCTATCGTCACCGGTGCCGGGCAGGGGATCGGCAAGGTATTCGCAAAAGCTTTCGCCGAATGCGGAGCCATCCCGGTCATCGCCGAACTCGATGCCAAGAAGGGAGAGGCGGTGGCGAGGGAGATCGAGGATGGCGGCGGTCAGGCTTTCGCGGTTGCAACCGATGTCGCTTTACCCGATTCGATCGCGTCGATGGTAGAAGCCGTTGAGCGCCGCTACGGCCGCATCGATATCCTGGTCAATAATGCGGGTATTTTCTCTACCCTCGAGATGCGCCCGTTCGATCAGATTCCGCTCGACGAATGGGAGCGGGTGCTGCGCGTCAACGTCACCGGTCCCTTCCTGTGCTCGCGCGCAGTGCTGCCGGCAATGCGGCGCGCGCAATGGGGCCGCATTGTTCACATGGCGTCGGGAGCGGTCACCATGGGGCGGCCGAACTATCTCCACTATATTGCGTCGAAAGGCGCGCTGTCAGGCATGACCGGGTCCATGGCGCGCGAATTGGGGGCGTCTGGCATCACGGTGAACGCGATCCTGCCGGGCGCCACCTTTACAGAAATCGAACGCAAGACCGTCAGTCCCGAACAAAAGGTGCGCATCGTCGCGCAGCAATGCATCCCGCGCCCCGAAACTCCCGACGATCTCGTCGGCACTGTGCTGTTTCTATCATCCGATGCGTCCGCCTTCCTGACCGGTCAATGTCTGACCGTCGATGGCGGCGCCACCCACCGGTAAACGAAGGAGCTCGGCTATGACCATTCACCCCCGCATGAAGGCGTTCAACTTTCAGGACTGGATCGAGCGCAACAAGGGCAGCCTGAAGCCACCGGTCTCGAACAAGCAATTGTTCGACGAGAAGACCGGGATGATCGTGATGATCGTCGGCGGGCCGAACAAGCGCGTCGATTTTCATGACGATCCGGTTGAGGAGTTTTTCTATCAGCTCAAAGGCGACATGCTTCTGAAGATCGCCGAAGGCGGCAAGATCTACGATGTGAAGATCAAGGAGGGCGAAGTATTCCTCCTGCCACCGCATGCGCGGCATTCACCGCAGCGGCCGATGGAAGGCTCGGTCGGACTCGTTGTGGAAGGGACGCGGACCGAGGCGATGCGCGACGGCTTCGAATGGTTCTGTTTCAAGTGTGGTGGGCTGGTTCACCGGGTCGAGGTACAGCTCAAGGATATCGTGAAGGATCTGCCGCCGCTCTATGAAGCTTTCTACGCCGACGAGAAGGCCCGGACCTGCCCGTCATGCGGGACAGTGCATCCCGGCAAGACTCCTCCCGACGATTGGGTGCAGATGTGAGGAGCGGGGTCGGACTGGCCCGTATCGTAGCTTAAACTGCTCTTTTGGGTTGAGTCAGGCGGCAGCACGGTGCCATCGCGCGTCGCTGCCCAATTTGCAGACCCGGCCGTACCACCGATAACGACAAGCGATCACTCCTCGCGGCGGAAACCGGGATCTGCTCCTTTGTGCCGCGGCAGGATCGCTTGCGCCGATGGGCGATTGCCCTATAGATTGCGGCCAAATAACGCGCACCAAGCGCGGCTCAGAAGGGAGAGATTGATGTTCAAGCGAATGATGGTGTCGGCGTTGGCGCTAACCGCCACGGCTGGCTTCGCGGCAGCGCAAGAAATCAAGGTCGGGCTGGTGCTGCCCTATACCGGGGTTGGAGCGGAACTGGCGCAGCCGATTGACCGCGGCGTAGAGCTTTATCTCAAGACTCATGCCGATGAAATGAAGCCGTTTAGCGTCAAGCTGATTAAGCGCGACTACAAGGACGCGAGCGGCGCGACTGCAAAAATTGTGGTGCAGGAACTGCTCACCCAGGACAATGTCGACGTGCTTGCCGGCTGGGTCTACTCGCCGAACGCGATCGCAACGGCCCCGCTGGTCAGTGCGGGAAAGAAACTTGCGGTATTGATGAACGCGGGGACCGCCCACATTACGAACATGTCGCCCTACTACGTGCGCACGTCCTTCAGCATGTGGCACGCGGGTCATGCGTTGGGTGAGGCGGCCGCGAAGCAACTCGGCGCCAAGACCGCAGTGATCGGCTATACCGACTTCCCACCCGGCAAGGACAGCCTTGCAGCCTTCAAAATGGCGTTCGAGGCTAATGGTGGCAAGGTGATCGACGAAGTTCCAATGGGTGGCGCGAATGCGGTCCCGGACTTCACGCCGTTCTTCCAGCGCGCCAAGGACAAGAAGCCGGATGTGTTCTTCGTCTTCGTGCCGGGCGGCGATCATTCGAGCGCCGTGGTGCGCACCTATAACGCGCTCGGCATGAAGGACGCCGGCATCAAGCTGATCGGACCCGGCGATATCACGCAGGACACCAAACTGCAGCCGATGGGCCAGAATGCCGATGGCCTGATTACCATGCACCATTACAACGCCGACCTCGACAATCCCGAGAACAAGAAATTCGTCGAGGCCTGGAAGAAGGAATATGGGCCGGATTCCACGCCGGACTTCATGGCCGTAGCCGGTTATGACGGCATGGCCGCGATCGCTGCCGCAATCAAGGCGACCGGCGGCAAGCTCGAAGGCGATAAGGCAGTCGCGGCGCTCAAGGGCTGGAAGTTCGCAAGTCCGCGCGGCCCGATTCAGATCGATCCCGAGACCCGCGACATCATCATGAACGAGTATCTGTCGCAGGCCGCGTATCAGAACGGACGCGTCGTGCAGAAGAATATCGGCAAGATCGATGCGGTGAAGGACGCCTGCAAAGCCAACAAGGTCGGGCCTTGCGGCAAGTAACGGCGCAGTTGATCGATTGAGGGGATCCGCCGTCCGGGACACCGGACGGCGGCTTTGCTTGGCAGGCGGGGTATCGCGTGATTTTCGGGGAGGACGTGGCTGGTATTGTGCTCGGTGGTCTCGCCGCCGGCATGGTGCTGTTCATCGTCTCGGTCGGCCTCTCGGTCACAATGGGATTGATGGGCTTCGTGAATCTCGCGCATGGCGGCTTCGCCATGATCGGCGGCTACGTCATCGTGCTGTCGATGAACCGGCTCGGCGTGCCCTTCATTCCGGCGCTCGTGCTTGGCTTCGTGGTAACGGCTGCCTTCAGCGTCGTAATGGAGCGGCTGTTTTATTCGAAACTCTATCGCGCGGCCGAGCTCGACCAGGTGCTGTTCTCGATCGGGCTGGCCTTCGTCATGATCGCGACGGTGGTGATCGTGATCGGCCCGGAGACCCAGCCGTTGATTCTTCCCGACTGGCTGCGCGGCCAGCTAGACCTCGGCTTCACCTCGTACCGGACCTACAGCATCTTCCTGATCGTGCTCGGCGGCCTCATCGCGTTTTTGCTCTGGATCGGCTTTGAGCGCACTCGGATCGGCGCGCAGATCCGTGCTGCCGTCGACAATCGCCGAATGGTGGAATCGCTCGGCATCAATATCGACCGGCTGTTCACCTTCACCTTCGCTTTCGGCAGCGGCATGGCCGCAATCGGCGGCGGGCTGGGCGCCGAATTTCTCGGACTCGATCCGCAATACACCCTGAAGTATCTCGTCTACTTCCTGATCGTGGTTGCGGTTGGCGGGCTCGGCCGCATCACCGGCGTATTCTACGCGGCGCTTCTGATCGGCATCCTAGATTTCGTCCTGAAGAAATATCTCCCTCAAGGTGGCACCGTATTCGTCTACGCATTGACCATCCTGATCCTGTTATTCCGGCCGCAAGGCCTGTTCGGACGGAGCGGGTCATGAGCGAGTCCGGCGCCCGGCTGCCACCGGCGGTCCAGGATTTCGTGCATCGTCACCGGTTGCGCTGGTGGGAGCCGATCCCATGGATCTGCGCGATCGCGTTCTTCTATCTGTTCCCGCGCCATCTCGGCTTCGGTAACGAACTGCTGGTGATGGTGCTGTTCGCGCTGTCGCTCGACCTCGTGCTCGGTTATGCCGGTATCGTCACCCTTGGACATGCCGCATTCTTTGGAATCGGCGCTTACACCGTCGGTATGCTGGCGCATCACGGGTTGTGGACCGAGCCGATCAGTGGCCTGTTGATCGCGGCGGTCGTGGCCTCGATCTTCGGTCTGTTGTCCGGCCTGGTCTTGCTGCGGACCACCGGCCTGACGCTGCTGATGCTGACCTTATGCATCATGTTGCTGCTGGAAGAGGCAGCTAATCTCGGGCAAGTCTGGACCGGCGGCTATGATGGGCTCGACACCGTGCCGATCGACCCGATCTTCGGGATATTCGCTTTCAATCCGCTGATCCCCGCGACCCAATATATCTATATCCTGTGTGTGCTGTTCGTCTGCTTTCTGATCTTGCGAACGATCATCTATTCGCCTTTCGGGGAGAGCTTGACCGGCATCCGTGAGAACACGCTGCGCATGCACGCAGTCGGCGCCCCTGTGCGAAAACGCCTCGTGGTCTGCTACGCGATCTCGGCATCGATCGCAGGCGTGGCTGGCGCGATCTGGGCCCAGTCCAACGCCTATGTGAACATGTCGACCCTGTCGCTCGATCGTGCCGCCACGGTTCTCATCGTTCTCGTGCTGGGCGGATGCGGCCGGCTCTACGGCGCCTTCGTCGGCGCCGTCGCCTACATGGTGCTGTCCCATTATCTCGCCAAGCTCTACCCGACTGCCTGGCAGCTGGGACTTGGCCTGATGCTGATGATCATCGCGCTGTTTGCGCGCAACGGCATCCTTGGCATTTTCGAGTCTCTCGTGAACCGCGTCCGTGGCAAACGGGCGGTGTCATGACACAAGCGCTGCTCGAAGCCCGCAATGTCGGCAAGACTTTCGGCGCCCTGGTCGCCGCGAGCAACATCAATTTCCGTCTCGATACCGGTGCGCGTCATGCCCTGATCGGGCCGAACGGCGCCGGCAAGACCACCTTCATCAATCTTCTCACCGGCGTGCTAACGCCGACCACAGGACAGGTGCTGCTCGGCGGCGAGGATGTGACGCAGGTCGCACAGGCCGAACGCGTCAAGCGCGGCATCGCACGCACCTTCCAGATCAACCGGCTGTTCCGCGGCCTGTCGGTGCTGGAGAATGTCTATATCCCGGTCTCCGAACAGCTCGGCGCCGCGCCGACCATGTTCAAGCCGGCCGGCCTGCGCAAGGACGTAATCGACGCCTCGATGGCGCTGCTTGAAATGCTGAAACTCCAGGACGATGCCGGCCACCGGATTTCAGAGTTACCGTACGGCCGCCAGCGCCTGGTCGAAATTGCGATCGCGCTCGGTCTCGCGCCCAAGGTATTGCTGCTCGACGAGCCGGCCGCAGGCGTACCGAGCGCGGAAAGCCACATCATCCTCGATGCCATCGCACGGCTGCCGAAGGACATTGGTGTCCTGATCATTGAACACGATATGGATCTCGTGTTCCGGTTCGCCGAGCGCATCACCGTGCTGGTCGGCGGCCGCATTTTCGCGGAGGGGACGCCGAAGGAGATTGGCGCCAATCCGGATGTGCGCGCGGTCTATCTCGGTCAGGCCACCCACGGTGCGGATCATGGCTAGCGCGCTCGCCTGGAAAAATCTCTCCGCCGGCTATGGCGAGACCGTAGTGCTGGAGGATATCGACCTCGCAATCGCTGCCGGCGAGAGCGTGAGCATCATCGGGCGCAACGGAGTCGGCAAGACCACGTTGCTCGTGACCGCCATGGGCCAGACCAATGTCACGAGCGGCGACGTGATGCTCGACGGTGCTCCTGTGACCCGGCTGCCGATCTACCAGCGCGCGCTCAAGGGCATCGGCCTGGTCCCGCAGGAGCGCGAGATATTTCCCTCCCTGTCGGTGCGGGAGAATCTCGAGATCGCGGCCCGCCCCGGTTATTGGACCGAACAGAGGATCTTCGAACTGTTTCCGCGCCTGCGCGAACGCCTCGGCAATATGGGCAATCAATTGTCTGGCGGCGAGCAGCAGATGCTTTCGATTGCGCGCGCGCTGCTGACCAATCCGCAGGTCTTGCTGATGGACGAGCCGACCGAGGGGCTGGCGCCGGTATTGGTCGAGACTTTGGCCGAAGTGCTCGGCAAGCTGCGCGACGAGGGCGCGCTGACCATTGTGCTGGTCGAGCAGAACAGCCGGGTGGCGCTGGCCTTTTCTCCCCGCACCGTGGTGATGGACAAAGGGCGGATCGTCTATGACGGGCCATCGCAGCCGTTGCGGGACGATCCAGAGCGGCTGGCCAGCCTCATCGGGGTCGCCGAACAGGCGTGATCCGGAAAAATGCCTTGCCCCGGGGTGGAGCCCGGCTGCGTAAAGTCACGCTGGATCTGTCTGCGGCAATCAGCGGCCCGGTTTGGGTCGCGCACCAGCCCACGTCTGCCTATGATCAGTCCCCATGATTCGGACCGGGCCCAGGGTCATGTGCATGCGCGTTCGCGACGCCGCACTCGGACTATGCGCCGTCTTTGCCGCGATCATCGCTGCCGCCGGTCCCTCGCACGCTCAGCAGCGCAGTCTGTCCGGCCTCGGCATCGTGCTGATCCACGGAAAGGGCGGCACGCCGACCACCGGGATCGAGGGTTTGCATGAATCGTTGAAGCGTACGGGTGCTTTGGTCGATGCGCCGGAAATGCCTTGGTCGGCGCGCCGCATCTATGACGCGACTTACGATCAGGCCATGACCGAAATCGACGCCGCGGTGGATCGGCTGAAGAAGGCCGGTGCCACCAGGATTGCCGTGATCGGCCACAGTCTCGGCGCCAATGCCGCAATCGGCTATGGCGCGCGCCGCAAGGATCTGCACGGGGTGGTCGCGCTCGCGCCCGGCCATCTGCCGGAGGCCTGGGCGTTGCGCGCGCGCACGCGCGGGGCGATCGCCGAAGCCAGGAAGATGATCGCCGCCGGCAAGGGCAACGTGCGTCGGTCGTTCCCCGATCTCGCGCAGGGCATTCCCTTCTCGGTCAACGCAACACCGGAGGTCTATCTCTCGATGTTCGACCCGGACGGACCGGCGGTCATGCCGAAGAACGCCGCAGCGATCGAGGCGCCGCTATTATGGATCGTGGGCGTCGCCGATCCGATGGTCCTGCACGGCAAGGACTATGTTTACGGGCAGGGCACGCGGCATCCGAAGAGCAAATACGTGGTCAGCGCCAGCATGCATCTGTCGACGCCATACCAGTCGCGCGGCCAGATCATCGAATGGCTGAAGGGGCTGTAGCTTTCGTGTTGCCCTGCGGCAGGCGATTGAGGGACGGAGTTTCCGCTACTCCTTGAGCCCATTCGCTTTGGCCACCCAGGCCCGCACATCCGGCAGGATCTGCGGCAACAGTGCTTTCACCTGCTCCTTGGTCATCCCGGCGCGGATGCGCGGGTCATACAGGATGTTCAGGAGATACTGGTCGTAGATGCCGAAGAAACCCATCTGGACGTCGTCGTTGAACATGGTCCAGGGCAGGTCGTCGTCGTCGTTAATCGGCCCCAAGGCCTGCAGCAATTCCTCGTAGATGCAATCGCGAAAGATGAATTCCCCGGCGTCGACCACGACGATCACGTCGGAATGCTCGATCCGGAACAATTCGTCCTTGCGGAAGCCTGACAGGCATTGCGGCTCCAGCGACTTCACGATCCGGGCGGCTTGCTCGCGTCCGTAGAATTGCCGGATGGTCTTTTCGATGTCGCGGTCGCGTACCAGCGTGACCGTGACATTGGCTTCCTTGCGACTGTCGGCCATCGCAATATCGAGATGACGTATCTTGGATCGGATGTCGTCGACGACCTCGGCCACCTCCTTGCGGCGATCCGGCTTGGCGCGGCTGTCGACATTGACGCGAACCGGTTTTTCATATTTGCGGATGCGGTCGACGCTGCCGGAGACGTGAAACTCGGCGCCGAACACGATGCGGTAAAACCCGTCGATGATCTCCGCGTCGGTGAAGGTTGTGCGCTCGGCGGCGCGGCGTTTGTCGATTTCGGGATGCTCGGCCCGTGCATCCGCAGGCCAGAGAGCCGATGCGACCAGAACCGCCAGCGCTATGGCGAACAAGCCGCGCAGCATCGCGGGCGCCGTCGGAATGCCCCAGTTCGGACGCGCCATCATGCCGGGTACTCCGCGCGCAATCCGCGCCCGCGTGTTGTCTCAAGCTTTTGAGCGACCACGAAGCGCAAGTCTTGATCAGGAGGACGTGGACAGGCGCGACGCCCGGCTCTGCAGCGCCCGCATACGATCGGCAAGGCTGCCTTTCTCTGTGTCGGCGCTGACGTCGGTTGCGACCAGCACCGGGCCGTTGGCGACCTTGAGTGCGGCAGGCGCTGCGCTCGGGGCCTTTGCCAGAATCGCCTCGATTGGAGAATTCGGGCCCTCCAGCGTGACCGCAAGCTTCGCCACCTCGGCGGCGACGTCGTTGATGCGTTCGCGCAGCAGCGCGTTTTCCACCCGCTCCGCGGCCCAACTGGATTCGGCTTCGCGCTTCATTGCGGCGAGTTCGTTCTGCAGCTTGGCCCGCTCGCTACTGGAGCGCTCGAATTCCTTCTGCAGCACTTCTTTCTCGGCGGTCAGGTTCTGGATCAGGTCGCGGTGCTGGGCGCTGGCCGAATTAAGTTCCTCGCGCAGGTGAAAGCTGGTCCGGCGCGCATTTTCGAGCTCGGTGCGCAGACGGTCGCATTCGTAGTCGCGCTCAGTCAGCAGGCGCCCCTGATCGACGACGCGGTCATCGAGTTCCGCAACGCGCTTGCCGAGCGCTTCGGCTTCGGCGGTCTGCACGCCGAGTTGTTGCTCCAGATCGGCGACGCGCTTGCTGAGATTCTCGACCTTGCCGCGTTCCTCGTTCAGGTTGAGCGTGGCAGCCGCGGCATCCTCGCGTTCCTTGTCGAGGCGATCTTCGGTCTTCTTGATATCGCGTTCGTAATCGCCGATGCGGATTTTCAGCGCCTCGATCTGGGTCTTGAGCGAGATTAGTTCGACCCGCTGGGCTTCGGTGGTCGCGGTGCGGTCGCCAAGATCGGACGTTATTCGCGTCATCTCGGCCTGCTTGTCCGACAGGCTGCGCTCGGTTTCATGCAGGCCAAGCGTCTTGACGGACAATTCGTCTTCCGTCGCCTTCATCTGATCCTTCAGCGCCTTTTCGCGCGCTTCGAGCGCAAAAATGGTCGCCGATTTTTCGCCGAGCTCCAGCTTCAGCCGGTTGATGGCATCGTTCTTCTTGCCGAGTTCGGCCAACTGGCTGGTGCTCTTGGCCTTCAACTGCTCGACACTCATCTCGAGCCGCCGCGTCGACATCGCGAATTCCGCGCGCAGCTGATCCTTGTCGGCCTGGATCTCCGCCATAGAGAGCGGGGTCGCCGCTTCCATACGGCGCATTGTCAGGCGGACCGCGCGGGCGTGAACCAGGGGAATGAATATGAGCCCGAAAAGGCTCGCCACCAGGAAGCCGATGCCCAAATACATGGCCGGCTCGATCATGACGGAAACTCCAACCGACTGGCGAATCTGAGCGGATGGCGTGACGTAAGCGTGCCACGAGAGCGCCGCCGCCCGCCAGCGCCTCTCCCGATTAACCTAGACCGGCGCACGGCCAGCGGGGAAGGGAATTCCGTTCTGTCACAAGACTTAGAACGGGTTCCAGGTCGCCTTGGGGGTGAACTTGAGATAGCCGATATTGGCCCCGAGCCGCAGTCCGACTCCGGCCCGGATCGGCACAACTATGATGTTGCCGGCCCCGAGCGCGGTCATGCCGAAACCGCCGATAAAGTAAGCCGATCCGTCAATCCCACCAAAGCGGTTGTAGATGGTCTCGGTCGCGGGCAGGTTGTAGACGAGCATCATGGTGCGCGCGCCCTCGCCGCCGGCGTCAAAGCCGATCGAGGGACCCTGCCAGAACACCCGCAGGTCGCCGGCATTCTTGGTATAGAGCGTGCCCTCGCCGTAGCGCAGCCCGGCCACGAAAGCGCCGCCGGCTTCCTCGCCCAAGATATAGCCATTCGGCTGCCCGAACTGGCTGAAGGCCTTCTCCACCACTTGCGCGAGCCCGCGGGACACCGTGCCGAAAAATTTGTGGCCGTTATCCAGGATTTCGTTGGAAGAATATTGCGGCTGCCCCTGAGGCTGCCCTTGGGGCTGCTGCTGAGGCACGGGTTGCGGCTGCTGCCCGAATGCCGGCTGACCCTGCGCGCAGGCGAGGCAAGCCGCGACGGCCAGGAGGCGAATCAGCGAACGCATCTTGTGCTCCATCAGGAATAGGTTCGGCGCGTGGGCTTAACCGGTTACTCACGCGGATGTTGTCAGCTAATGGGCATCCGAATCGGAACACTTGTTAGACCGAATCATGACAACACTGCGCCGTCAACGCCGGAGCCAGCGCGCGACACTGCTTGCGCTGGTTCTGTCCCTGACGCCGGCGGTCTTGCTGTGGCAGCAGGGACACGCCACCACCACCGAGCAGATCGTCGTGGACCGTAATTCCGGACTGGCGATCTATGGCTATGATCCGGTCGCCTATTTCACCGACAGCGCCGCAAAGGTCGGTCGCGCCAACCTCGAACTGACATATGCGGGTGCCGCCTGGCGCTTCGGCAATGAGGGGAACCGAGCGGCCTTCGCCAAGGATCCGCAAGTCTACATGCCGCAATATGGCGGGCACGATCCGGTCGCAGTCGCGAGCAACATCGCGCGTGCGGGGCACCCCGAGGTCTGGGCGATCCACAACGGCCGCCTGTTTCTGTTCTATTCCGACGATGCCCGCAGGCAATTCGATGCCGATCCCGCCCACATGGCGCAGCAGGCGGACGCGAACTGGCCCCAAGTCAGGCGGACGCTCGCGCCGTAATCAGCCGTATCTTGCCGCATCCCCGGGATCGCACCAGGCGACGAAGGACGGGACCTTGAGCTCGCGTGCGATCTGCCCGTAGCGCACCGGCGCGCCATCGAGCGAGACCACGGCGCCGCCGGCCGCGCTCAAAACCGCGTCGCCGGCTGCGATGTCCCATTCCGATGTGCGCCCGAGCCGTGGATACACATCGGCCTTGCCCTCCGCGATCCGGCAGAATTTCACCGACGATCCGCAATCCATGCGGTCCACCTCGGCAAAGCGGGTCAGCCATTGCTCGGTATTGGGATCGAGATGCGATCGGCTCACCATCGCGCGCCAGGGACCGCTCTGATGGGCCTGGGTGCGCAATGCGACGCGTTCGGTCGCGTCTTTCGGTGCGGCGCCCGGTTGCAACCGGAGCCGTTCGGATCCTGCACCAATTGCCCCGCGCCAGATCGCGTTCAGCGCCGGTGCGCCGACAATGCCGCTGACCGGCCGGCCGCTCCGCACGATCGCAATATTGACGGTGAACTCGTCGCGGCCGTCGATGAATTCGCGGGTGCCGTCGAGTGGATCGACCAGAATGAAGGTCTCCGACAATTCGGGGAGCGAGCCCTCGGATGCCGCTTCCTCCGACACCACCACGATGCCCGGCAATGTGCGCGCAAGCCCGTTGAGAATGATCGCCTCCGCCGCCTCGTCGGCCTCGGTCACGGGGCTCGCATCCGCCTTGGTGCGGATGGCGGTGCCGGCCTGCCGCACGCGCATGATCGCGTGGCCGGCCTCAGATGCGATCTGCGTCAACGCATCGAGTAGCGACGGATCTGCAAAATCACGCGTCATTGTAACGTCCCTCAACGAATGGTGCTGCGATAGGCAGCTTGGCGCACCGGCGTGCGCGGTGTATCAAGCGAGCGCCCGCGCTCGGATCGAGTGATTCGCGTTCCGCCGCCGCCTTGACCGGAGCCAGATTCATGTCCGCCAACTCTGTCGCTCAAGCGTCCGCTGCTCAGAAGTTCGACGACCAAAACTCCGAATCCGGCATTCATGTCGGGTCATTGGACCTGGCTGCTCTGCTGTGCTCGCGCGTTTGCCACGACCTGATCAGCCCTGTCGGCGCGATAGTCAATGGCCTCGAAGTGATGGAAGACGACAACGATCCGGAAACCAAGGCTTTCGCCATGGACCTGATCAAGAAAAGTGTGCGCCAGGCCTCGGCGAAGCTGCAATTCTGCCGGCTGGCCTTCGGCGCCGCCGGGTCTGCGGGCGCGCAGATCGATATCGGCGATGCGGAAAAGGTGGCGCGCGCTTTTCTCGAGGACGATAAGACCAAGATCACCTGGAATCTGCCGCGCCTCTTGCTCCCGAAGAACCGCGTCAAGCTTTTGCTTAACATGCTGCTGATTGCCGGTCAGTCGATCCCGCGCGGCGGCCAGATTATTGTCGATCCGGTTGGCGAGGGCGAGACGATGGCGTTTCGGATTGCCGCCAGCGGGGGCTATGCCAAGGTGCCGCAGGCGGTCCCGGAGTTGCTCGCCGGAGGCACGCATGGCGGCACCGTCGACGCACATGCGGTGCAGCCTTACTACACAAGTCTGCTCGCAAAGGACTGCGGATTGACCGTTGCCGCCGTAAGCGAAGGCGAGGCGATCGTCGTCGCGGCCCGATAGGCGCGCGAACAGCGTAAGACGGCGACCTGAATCGACAAGGTTAATCGCAGGTTAAGCCGACGATCTCCTGCCTTCTCCTTACGCAATATTAAACGGTTACCAACACACTACCATGGACGGAGTGGTGCGCCGCCGGAGATGTCCGGCGCGGAGAATCTTTCGCCATGGACGAGTTGTTGCGGGATTTTCTGACCGAGACCCATGAGAGTCTCGATATGGTCGATTCCGAGCTCGTGCGTTTTGAGCAGGAACCGAACAACGCCGACATCCTCGCCAACATTTTCCGCCTCGTTCACACCATCAAGGGGACCTGCGGGTTTCTGAATCTGCCGCGGCTTGCGACGCTCGCGCACGCCGCCGAGAATCTGATGGGCCGGTTCCGTGACGGCCTGCCGGTCACGCAGAGCGCGGTTTCGCTGATCCTTGCCACCCTCGACCGCATCAAGGAGATTCTTGAGATGCTCGAGCGGCGTCAGATCGAGCCCGATGGCACCGACGATGATCTGATCGTCCGGCTTGATGCGATGGCGGATACGGTGCCGCGTGTGACGTCTCACGCCTCGGGCTCGCCGGACCGCCCGGTGCCGTCGCGCGCGTTGAAGCCGGGCGAAGCTACAATCGACGAACTTGAATCTGCGTTTCGTGAAACGCCCGGTCCTGTGCCGGCCGCGAGCTTGCCGGCAAAGCCTGTTCCTGCCGACTCCGGAAAGATTGCCGAGCGTGCGGACGCCAAGGCTGCGAGTCCATCGATCCGGGTCAATGTCGACACGCTCGAACACCTGATGACCATGGTCTCGGAGCTTGTGCTGACCCGCAATCAGTTGATGGAACTGGCACGACGCCAGACCGAGACGGAGTTCAAGCTGCCGCTGCAGCGACTCTCGCATGTCACCGCCGAACTGCAGGAAGGCGTCATGAAGACGCGCATGCAGCCGATCGGCAGTGCCTGGCAAAAACTGCCGCGTCTGGTGCGCGATCTGTCCGCCGAACTCGGCAAGCAGATCGAACTCGAAATGCAGGGCGCCGAGACAGAACTCGACCGGCAGATTCTCGACATGATCAAGGATCCGCTGACGCACATGGTGCGCAACGCCGCCGATCACGGGATCGAGTTGCCGGCGGACAGACGCGGCGCCGGTAAACCGGAGCGCGCGACGATCCGGCTTACAGCACGTCATGAGGGAGGCCATATCGTCATCGAAATGTCGGATGACGGACGAGGTCTCGATACCAACAGGATCCGCTCACAGGCGCTGGCGAAAGGACTCGCAAGCGAGGTCGAGCTTGAGAAGATGTCCGATACGCAGCTTCAGCGGTTCATCTTCGCTGCCGGCATGTCGACCGCGGAGGCTGTCACCGCCATTTCGGGCCGCGGCGTCGGGATGGATGTTGTGCAAAACAATATCGACCAGATCGGCGGCGTGATCGACGTGAAATCGGTGCCCGGGCAGGGCACGGTATTCACCATCAAGATTCCGCTGACGCTTGCCATCGTCTCGGCGCTGATCGTCGAAGTGGACGGAGAGCGCTTCGCGATACCGCAGGTGGCGGTGATGGAACTCGTTCGCGTGCGCGGCGACGGCGAGCACCGGGTTGAGCGCATCAAGGATACGCCGGTATTGCGCCTGCGGAACAAGTTGCTGCCGCTCATCTTCCTGAGAAAATTCTTGCGTCTCGGCAGCTTGGCCGATCACGAAACCGAAAAGGCCTTCGTGGTGGTAACCCAGGTCGGTGCGGAATCGTTCGGTATCGTGGTCGATCGCGTGTTCCATACCGAGGAAATCGTGGTGAAGCCGCTGGCCACCAAGCTGCGGCACATCCACGCATTTTCCGGCAATACCATTCTGGGTGACGGCACGGTCATCATGATCCTCGATCCGAATGGGATCCTTGCCGCTTTCGGCTCGGTGCGAACGAGCGGGATCACGTGCGACGCCATCCCGGAGCCTGAGGCCGACGCGCCTGAAAAAAACAAGACGGCGCTGCTAATCTTCCGCGCCGGCTCGATTTCGCCGCGCGCCGTACCGTTGTCGCTGGTGACGCGTCTCGAAGAGATCGATGTGAGCAGCATCGAGGTCGCGGGAGGTCGTCACCTTGTGCAATATCGCGGCCATCTGATGCCGCTGATCTGTCCGGGCGAATGTGTTCGCGTGAAGGAGAGCGGAACGCAGCCGCTTCTGGTTTTCTCTGACGGTGTCCGCTCGATGGCGCTTGTTGTCGATCAGATCGTCGATATCGTCGAGGAACAGTTTGAGATCGAGGTGAGTGACGAACGCCCGGGCATCATCGGCTCGGCTATCGTGAAGGGCGAAGCCACCGATATCATGGATGTCGGGCATTACCTGCCGGCCGCCTTTGCGGATTGGTTGGGCAGCGATACCGTGCAGCGGCCGCGCCAGCACTTGTTGCTGGTCGACGATTCCGCCTTCTTCCGCAACATGCTCACCCCCGTTCTGCGTGCCGCCGGCTATGCCGTCACCTCCGCTGCGAGCGGGCACGAGGCCTTCGTCATGATCCGCAATGGCCGCGCCTTCGACCTCATCGTCACCGATCTGCAGATGCCGGGTATGGACGGCATTGCGCTCGCGAGCGCGTTGCGGTCCGAGGCCAAGACTGCGCAGATACCGCTGATCGCACTGTCGTCGATGACGACGCCCGATATGATCGAGCGCGTGCGCCGCGCCGGTTTCCACGACTTCGTCGGCAAGTTCGATCGTCAGGGCCTGATTGCCGCGATTAAGGAACAGGCCGGCGGCGTCACCAGTCGGGCGGCCTGACGCCATGCTGAATACGCAGCAACCAGCGGCAAGCGCCGAATACGTCACGGTCACCATCGGGGGGCAATTGTTTGGCTTGCCGATCTCACGTGTGCAAGACGTGTTCGTGCTCAGCCAGGTTACGCGCGTTCCGCTTGCAGACGAGGACATTGCAGGGGTTATCAATCTGCGTGGCCGTATCGTCACGGCGATCGACCTGAGACGGCGGCTCGGCATTTCGGGTGATGTTGGCCGCGCGAAGATCGCCGTCGGGATCGAGGGCGACGGGGAATCCTATGGGCTGGTGATCGACGCGGTCGGCGAGGTTCTGAAGCCTGGCGCCGAAACCGCCGAGCCGATCCCTGTCAATCTAGACGAGCGACTCAAACGAGTCGCATCGAGCGTTCATCGCCTGGATGACAGGCTTATGGTGGTGCTCGACGTCGACGCGGTTCTCGATCTGAAATGCACTGAGATAGCCGCTTGAAGCGGTGGGGTATGCGGACCAGTCCGCCAGGACAGCGAGTGAGGGTGCCATGAAGACATGTCTGATCGTCGACGATTCCAGCGTCATCCGCAAAGTTGCGAAGCGAATTCTGGAAGGGCTGGAATTCCAGATCACGGAGGCCGAAGACGGCCAGCAGGCGCTCGATCAGTGTCATCGCACGCTGCCGGACGCGATTCTGCTCGATTGGAACATGCCGAGAATGGACGGCTACGACTTCCTCAAGGCGCTGCGCCGGATGCCCGGCGGTGAACGGCCCAAGGTCGTGTTTTGCACCACCGAGAATGATGTCGCGCATATTGCGCGCGCGCTGCATGCCGGGGCCAACGAATACATCATGAAGCCGTTCGATCGCGATATCGTCGAGGCGAAATTCCAGGAAGTTGGACTGATCTGAGCCCCTCATCCATTGGATTCGGTGGTCAACGTGACGGCACTTTTCAATCGCGAAAGTCGGTTGCCTGAGACGGTGGCTGACCCATTGCGCGTGATGGTGGTCGACGATTCCGCGGTTGCGCGCGGGTTCATTCGCCGCTGGCTGGAGCTCGAGCCGGGTATCGAGATCGTCGCGTCGCTGCGGACCGGACGCGAGGCGATGGACTATCTCGATCGCGCCGATCCGGATGTGGTCTTGCTCGATGTCGCGATGCCGGACATGGACGGCATTATCGCCCTGCCGCTGCTCCTGAGCAGGAAGCCCGGCCTTGTCATCATCATGGCGTCGACTCTGACGCGGCGGAACGCCGAGGTCACGCTGCGCGCGTTGTCGCTCGGCGCTCTCGACTGCATTCAGAAGCCGGAGGCACAGGGCGCCGTTACGACCGAGACCTACCGGCATGCGCTCGTCGCCAAAATCCGCGAGCTTGGCGCACGGGCGCGCCGGGCGCGGGAGCCCGGGCGGGTGCTGCGGCCGGTGGTGAGCCGCAGGAGCGCGTCCGAGCCGGAAACTGCCCAACGATCTTTCGCGCTTAGAGCCGCGACCAGGACCAGGCCGCGCGTGTTGGTGATCGGAGCCTCCACCGGGGGGCCGCATGCGCTGGACCAGGTTTGCAGCCAGCTCGGTCCGGTGATCGACGAGGTCCCGGTGCTGATCACACAGCATATGCCGCCGACCTTCACCACCATTCTTGCCGAGCATCTCGGCCGGGCGACCGGACGCCTGGCGCGCGAAGCCGAGGATGGCGAACCGATCCAGGCCGGCCGGATTTATGTCGCGCCCGGGCATCGTCATCTCAGGTTCGTGCGCGCGAACGGACAGCCGGTGGCGGTGCTGGACGATTCGGCGCCGGTGCATTTCTGCAAGCCCTCGGTCGACGTGATGTTCTCGTCCGCGGCGGAGATCTGGGGCGGAACTGTGCTCGGCCTGGTGCTGACCGGCATGGGCAGCGACGGCACCAGAGGCGGTGCGGATATCGTCGCCGCCGGCGGCAGCATGATCGCGCAGGACGAGGCGACCAGCACCGTCTGGGGCATGCCGGGTGCGATCGCGCATGCCGGCCTGTGCGCGCAGGTTCTGCCGCTGCCCGAGATCGCGCCCGCGATCCTGACCGCCTTCGGGAGGCGGCCGTGAACGGCAGCGACTTTGAGTTCATCCGCAAGCTGCTGAAGCAGCGCTCCGGTCTGATGCTGTCGGCCGAGAAGCAATATCTGGTCGAGAGCCGCCTGATGCCGGTGGCGCGGCGCAACGGCATCGCCGATCTGGCGGAGCTGACGCGCCGGCTGCGTTGCAGCACCAACCAGGCCCTGACCGCCCAAGTGGTCGAGGCGATGACCACCAACGAGACCTTCTTCTTCCGCGACCGCATCCCGTTCGAACACTTCCAGGCCTTCATCCTGCCGACGCTGATGCGCAGCCGCGAGCTCTACAAGCGTATCCGCATCTGGTGCGCGGCCGCCTCGAGCGGGCAGGAGCCCTATTCGCTGGCAATGGCGATCAAGGAGAGCGGTGCCGCGCTCGACGGCTTCCGTATCGAAATTCTCGCCACCGATCTGTCCAGCGAGATGCTGGAAAAGGCGAAGGCCGGCACCTACAACCAGTTCGAGGTGCAGCGCGGATTGCCGATCCATCTGCTGGTGAAGTATTTCAGCCGGACCGGCGAGGCTTGGCAGATCGCGCCCGATATCCGCACCATGGTGCAGTTTCGCCCGCTCAATCTGCTCGACGATTTCTCCCGGCTCGGGCAGTTCGATCTCGTCGTCTGCCGCAACGTACTGATCTATTTCGATCAGGCCGCAAAATCCGACGTGCTCGACCGGCTGGCACGGGTGGTGGCATCCGACGGCTTTCTCATTCTCGGCGCCGCCGAAACCACAATCGGACTGACCCAGGGCTTCAGGTCAGTGCCCGACAAGCGCGGGCTGTATGCGCCCGCAACGCCGGTCGCCCCCGTCGCCGATCGCGTGCTGCAATTCCCGGCGTCCACGACCAGCCTCGCCTCGTAACGCCGCGAGTCATTCCTTGCGCCGGCGCGGCGCTGCCAGCCGCGCCGCCAGCACGATCAGCGTGACCGAGACGAGCAGCACCCAGGTCGGCGTCGCGAGGCCAAGCGCGATCAACAGCGCGGTCGAGATCACCGTGGTGGCGTAGCCGAGCACGCCGAGGAACGCGACATTGCCGTGCTTCATGCCGATATCCCACAGCATGAAGGCCGAGCCGATCGGGCCCAGTCCCAGCAGCACCATCACGATCCATTGCGATGCGGTCGGCGTCTCCCAGCCTTCGAAGACGAGATTGCAGACGAGCGCGAGCGCGGCCGTTGCGAAACACGCCGGCGCCACGCTTTCGCTGGGCACCGCCGCGATCGTGCGCGACATGACCGAGTAGGTCGCCCACACGACCGCGCTGGCAAACGCAAAGCTGAAGCCCACCAGCGCATCGGGATGGCCGCTGGATGCGCCGATCTTGTCGAACACCAGCAGACCCGCGGCAGTGAAACCCATCAGCGCGCCGACGATGTGCCGCCAGCTCAGCGTCACGCCCGGCAGGAAGCCGGAGAGCAGCACGGTGAGCAGCGCCCAGAGCGAGGCGATCAGGCCTGCTTCCGCGGGCGGCGCGAGTTTGAGCGCGGCGAAATACAGGACATGAAACACGAACAGGCCGTAGATGCCGAGCAGGAACGAGGGCAGCGTCGGCACCATGGCGCGTGTGTTGCCAGTCGCCATCGCGTAGGCCGCGATGGTCGCGCCGCCGACCAGGAAGGTGATCGCGGTCGACTGGAATGGCGGAATGCCGCCGCCCTTGAGCGCAGTCAGCGTCGCCAGCGTGCCCCACAGGATCACCGCGCAAAAGCCGATCAGCGTCGCGGTGCGGCCGGGAAGGGGGGCGCCGGTTTGCACTTTTGTGTCTGTTGTTTTTGCGTCCATGGCTGCGGGCAGATTGTCCTCGTCCGCTCGTCCCCGCGAAGGCGGGGACCCAGTGTTCTGGATTCCGGCCGTCGCGGAAATGAGCGGGTGAATGCATAGCGCGATTTCTCCTGTGTGACAGTGCGTGTGTGGAAGCTGGGTGAAAACCGGGCGCGCGCCGCCGCCCGTGTTGTTTGGAAGGCGCCGGGTACGCCTTGACCTCTCGGGCCCTCCGCAAGGGGAGGGGGACGGCGCGCCGGGAAGCGCAGGCCAGTCCTTTGTGCCGCATGATTTTTGTCATGCGGCCGCCTCTCGGCGCACCGTCCGCGGCGTTCTCATCCCGGTACCGGGCCGCGCTTTGCCTCCATGCGCCTGAAGCTGCGCATGGCGTCAGCCAGCTCCTGGCAGGGGTCCGTAGTGACCCCGGGCGGAGCCCCGGCACCGCCCGAGTGCGGGGTTACGAACCCCACCCGCAGGCGCCGCATCCCACCCCGCCTTCATGACGTCTCATGACAACGCCCTCGGTGGATGGGATGAATAGGAATATAGTCCATAATCGTTCATGTGTCAAGTCGCGCGTCTGCCGCGAGAGGTTCGGTGCTGCGCACCGAGCACCTCAGGGTGACGGCAATACGTATCTTTCCGGCGTCAGGAGGGGCTTTATTCGTCGGTCTCCGCCCTGCTAAACCCCACCCGCCATGCTGAAAGTCGCCGCCCTTTATCAATTCGTACCGCTGCCGGATTTCCGTGAAATCCGCGAGCCGCTGCGCGCGCTGTGCGAGCGCCGCGCGATCAAGGGCACGATCCTGCTGGCGCAGGAAGGCATCAACGGCACCATTGCCGGCAGCGATGAGGCGATCGATGCGCTTATCACGGAGTTGCGCGATGGCGTATTGTTCGGCGGGCGGCTCGACAATCTCGAACTGAAATATTCCACCGCGCCGGTCATGCCGTTCCAGCGCATGAAGGTGCGGCTGAAGAAGGAGATCGTCACGCTTGGCGATGCCACCGATCCAAGGAAAGCGGTCGGCACCTATGTCGATGCCGCCGACTGGAATGCGCTGATCGCCGACAGCGAGACGCTTCTGATCGACACCCGCAACGACTTCGAAGTCGAGATGGGCACGTTTGACGGTGCGGTGAATCCGAAGCTGTCGCGGTTCGGCGAATTTCGCGACTATGCCGCGCGCGAACTCGACCCCGCCAGGCATCGCAGGATCGCGATGTTCTGCACTGGCGGCATCCGCTGCGAGAAGGCGAGCGCTTATCTACTCGCCCAGGGCTTTGCCGAGGTCTATCACCTCAAGGGCGGCATCCTGCGCTATCTCGAAACCGTGCCGGAAAGCGAGAGCCGCTGGCGCGGCGAATGCTTCGTGTTCGACGAGCGGGTGGCGCTCGGCCACAAACTCGCGGTGAAGCGCACGGGCGAAGACGCGGCGCCGGGCGACCCGCTGTTGGCGCCCTGCGACGACGACGCGGCGTAGCGCAACAGCTACGTCATTGTTAATAGTGTTGCCGTTTCGTTCGCGCTAAAAGCCACCATTGCCGGCCTCGAGCCTACAGGCGCCGGCACCCGAGAGAGGCGTGTGCTCCCCTGTAGATCTGGACCGAAGAGTCTTGGAGCACCTGGATGCCGAATTATCGTGCCTATGTGATCGGAGGGGACGGCAGCTTCGCCCGCGCGCATAATTTTTCCGCCGCCGACGACCAGGAAGCCCGGGCCCATGCCGCGCGCTATGTGAACGGCCACGATGTCGAGTTGTGGTGCGGCGACGTCAAGGTGGCATTGCTGCCGCGCGAGGATGCGGTCAAGCGCAAGTGGGGATGAGCGGGCGGGCTGACCACGCCGCGGCGAACCTGCGACACGCTGTCGCTTTGGCATAAACCTCTGAAATCGAACTGAAAATGGGCGCGACCCGAGGTGTCTCCGCGCGCCCATCCCCCTCTTGACGGCGTGCCGCTCCGCCCTAAATCGTCCAGCCGACGGGCGCCTTGCCGTGCCCGTTGCGGGCGCTGGAGGACGTCCGGCGCGCGCGCGTAGCAATGTTGCTCTGGTGAGCATGCTCTTTGGAGACTTTGGCTATGAGACGACACCGTCTTGCCGTCCCTGCCGATGCGGAGGGCCGGCGATGAGCACACGCTTCGATCTCGACGAATTGCTGCATCCGTCCCGCGCCTTCGCGCATCCGTCGGATGTGGTCCGCGATCCCGATCTCAGCCTCAACGAGAAGCGCGCGATCCTGGCCTCCTGGGCGTCGGATGCCTGTGCGCTGGAAGCCGCCCCCGATCTGCGCGAAATCCCCGGCGGCAATCAGGTGCGCTTCGAGGAGATCATGGACGCGTTGCGCACGCTCGACCGGCAGGCGAATGACGCGATGCCGGGCGTGGGGCGAACGCTGCGCAAGCGGCGGCTGCGCGGCCTGCTGCGCCGCGACAAGCCCGATCACGGCCATTCGCTGCAATAGGTGCGGCCATGATCGCGACCATGATCGACCGATAAGTGATCGGCCGGGAGCGCAACGTCGTGCGCGTCGATTTTTCCCGCAAACCCGAGCCGCCGGGGCCGACCTTTCCGGGCGCCGGCGCGCTCCGATCCTGTGCGGCGCTGTTTCAGACGGTCAACGCCGCAGCCGGTCTGCGCATCGAGGCGGCGTGATGAAGACCGCGCTGATTGTGCTGCTGATGGCCGGACTGGTGCTGGCTGCCTACGGCTGGCCGACGGTCGCACGGCCCGGTGAAGCCCGGCCGTGAGGCGCGACGCTACTGCGCCTTCGCGGTTCTAGTCTTGCCGAGGTTGCGGCGGACATAGGCCGCGGGCGGCTCGGGCAGGCGGAACACGACGACCATGCGATTGACCTCGCCGCGTTTGAAGGCGGCGAGGAATTTCGGATAGTCCTTGACCGAGACGCAGCCGTTCGACTGGCCGTTCGGCCCGAGCATATAAGGGTGCACCAGGATGCCGTTGCGTCCGAACATCGCCGGCATGTCTTCGGGATTCATCCGGATCGCTTCGACGCCGTGGAAGCGCGATTCACGCATGGTGAGCTTGTAGGTGTTCGGCGGGGTCACGCCGCGCATGCGCAGCCGCACATGCTTGGGATCGTCCATGTACTGGCCGAGACCGGAATGCGCCTCGAGCTTCTCGCCATCGGGCATGTAGACCGCCTTGGCGTTGATGTCATAGATCGCGGTCTTCTGCAGCTGCGGATCGTCGTCGGGGATTTTGATTCCGGTCGCCGGCGGCAGCGAGGCCCGCTGCGGGCGCCGCGGCAGGATCATCGGCGGCTGATCCTTCTCTCGCACGACACGCTCGACGAAGCCCGCCGAGTATGGGCGGCTGTCGAAGCGATCGGTCACCGCGGCGAAGCGCTGCTCGAACTGCACCTTGTGCTGGCTGCTGGAGTCGAAAAACAGCGGGTCATTGGTGGAGGCGCCGAGCAGTCCCGACGAGGGCAGCGCGATCGATTGCGGCGCGGCGGATTGGGGCGTGACCGAGCCGGTGGTGTCGGCGGTCTCGTCTTCCGGCCAGTTGCGGGTGACATAGGGAAGGGTCGAGGCGATGGCGCTGCGCGGGATCGACAGCCAGGCGAACTCGCTTTGCTGCGGCAGCCCGATGGTCGAGCGCCGCTCGGTTTTGGCATCGCTGGCGATGGAAATGACCCAGCCCGCCGCGGTCAGCGCGCCCGTCACAAGCGCGAAAGCGACCGCCAGCGTCATCATGCTGCGGCCGAACGAGCCTGCGATTCTGCCGACGAAGCGGGCCGCCTGAAACGATGCTGCCTGCCGCTTGCGCGTCTTGACGCGCCGGCCATGGGTCGCACGCGTCATGGAACGCAAATCCCCCACACAACCCAACGAGAATTCCCCCATTCACCTTGGACCCAGCGTGGTTAAACGCGGGTAAAGGCGCGAGGAAGGATTGTACGCGACCAAATCGTGGCAGCTTTGGGCAAACATGCGGAATGGTTAACGCAAATGGTAAGACCCAACCGGCCGGGAACCGTGAGGGCGGACGTCGCGCGCCGTGTCGAGCCACCGCGACGCGCTACGTGCGAATCACGGCCTCCGGGGCGGTTCGCCTACAGGACCTGCATTAAGCCGCAGGTCGATCTGACCAGGGAGACGTGCGGCACGTCTCCGTCGCGTTCATAGACCTTGCCGTTCGGACACCAGACGCGGGCTCTCTTGTCGGTGATCAGGCAGGTCCCCAATCCTGCCCCAATGGGCTTGATGCGCTCCTGGCACCCGATCCCGAACTTGATGCTCTTGCTCTCTTCGAGAAACTGGGCGGACGCGGCCGTGCTGAGCACAAACAATGCGCCGATAATAGGCAACCGCAATGCGACCGGTAGCTTGGCACGAAACCGGTGCGTCATGTTGTCGACCTTTCCGATGAGCGCGCGCCTGCCATCGCAGCTTGCTCCGCCCATGAGCGACGATTCATGCCGGTCACAGCCCGAACGACTGTCGCGCAAGGACCACGATAATGAGGAGCGCGAGCAGTCCGACCGGAACGACGACCGGTGGCACAAACCAAGCTGACATCGAAAGCTCCTTGAAATGTCAAAAGTATGAGTTGGCGACCAGTCAGATCTGGCGGCCGCGCATCATGGCGTCGACATCGCGTCGGGCCTGTGCCTTATCGATGTTGTATCTCGCAGCAATCTCGGTCACGAGATCGTCGTTGCTGCGAAGCCTGGTCAGGTCGTCTTCGGAGAATTTTCCCCAGGTCGTACGGATGTCGCCGAGGATGCTTCTCTTTGTTTCGGAGAAGTTGGCCATATCAGACGGCGCCAGCTTCGGGTTGATTTCATTCATCAGTATCACCTTCAAAAGACGTCAGGCATTGGGGAACAGTGTCCGCCGGTTGTCGCACGACAAAGAACCTCGCGAAGCGCTCTCATCGAGACGCGGCCGTTTCGCCTTGCGGCGGCGAATCGGGAAGACCCGCTTCGTCGTCCTTGTGCTTATGAAGGAATCGGGCGATCTGCGCTCTCAAGGCCTGGATGTCGAGCAGCGATCCCATCGATCCGGCATTATCGAAAAGCTCTCGCTGAAGATGCTTGGGAATCGTATTCCACTGCATGATCAGGGCCGCGCCCAGGCAGCGCAAAACATGTTCCTCCTCCGCAACCAAGACCTCTCGGGGCTTGCTGGCGACGGCCGCGTGCACCGTGGAATCGTGGTTGTCGGCAAGCCATTGTTCGTTGTCCGCCATAACGGAGAAGCTTCGCTGCAGATTCTGAAACTCAACTCGCTCGTCACTGCTGCCTGCGGTCTTTGCCAGCTCGGTATACTGGTCGGCTCTGGCTCGATATTGCTTGGGGGTAAACATTGGCGGTTTCCTTCTGCGGCATCGCGTTGAAACGCGCGACATCGCAAGCCGTGTCTTTCCGATCTTTTTGCAGGTGACCCGGAGATAAGTACGGATCGGCGTTTCCGTTAGGGCCGACAACTGCAACAATGTCGGGCAAGGTCGGGATTTGCGCCGAACAAAGTGCGATGCAGGCGGAAAAGTATGACGAATTGGTGGAGACCCGTCAGGATGGCACGTTTGCCGCTGCCCTGTTAATCCGCAATAAAGTGCATATGTGAGGAGATGATCGAAAACCCCGAACAGCGAAAAGCTCGCCTCGCATTGTTTTCGCGCGACGCTAAGGTCGCAGTGGCCGACTACCGCGTCGAAACGGATGCGGTCATCGCCCGCACCGCAAGGCTCAGGGCAGAGCGTCTTGAGCGTGACTCCGTCATCCAGCTTCCAGCGCCCCATAAAAAGGCCAAGGCTGCCGCCCGCCCGCGGAAAGCTACGCCAAAAGCGGCGATGCGGCAGCCGAAACCGAGTGGGCGGCTGAAAGTGGTCTGAGTTTCTTGACCGCCTGACCAATGCCGCGCAGCGAGGAATGTCATGCTCAGCCACCGCTTTGGACGAAAGCTCAAGCTGCCCTCGACGGCGGCGATCAAGCATCAGCTATTGATGTTGATGCTGGAAGATGAAATCCGGGCGGTTCCTGCTGGCTCGTTCAAAGCGGACACGTCTGCGACCCTCGAGAAGCTCCGCCGCTTGAGGGCCGCACCATCGCCGGTGCAGCCGATTTAATCCCGTGACGCGGGAGCGATTCGGGCGTCCCAAGGTGAGACGCAACCAAAGGGCGATGCCGACGTGACCAGAACGCCGACCGAACCGGTCTTCACGCATCTGAATGCCTGCATTACCCAGGAGGAGGGTGCGTTCACCGTCAGCATCCGTATGTCCTGCAGCGCGCTTGAGGAGGACCGTGCCTGGGGTGAGGAAGTCGCGCCGTCGATCGAAATTGCCGGCGAGATGATTTCCGGTCTGGCCGAACGCTATGACATTCCGCAGGACTGCATCACGATCCATCTTGTGATGACCAACGTGCGCGACGGCACGCGCCACTGATGTAACGCTACACGAGCGGGGAAATCGGTGGCGGTACGCTACGCGTCGCCGCTGTCCGGGGTAGAGGGCGCGGCGAGTTGCAGGCTGACCAGCCGCGCCAGCAGGGTTGCGGGGTAAAGCTGGCCGATGATGGTCTCGACATTGCTCAGGCTCCGCGCGATAGGGTGCACGGGCAGGATGTCGCCGTAGCCGATCGACGTCAGGGTGACGAAGCTGAAATAGATCGTCTCGCTGGCAAGCCCGCCGTCGTCCGCCAACGCAAGGCCAGTAAACGCTTTCGGGATCAGGACGCCGACAATGGCGAACATGCCGGCAAAGACCACCCCGATGAGCAGATAGAGCGCCACCGCACCGACGATGCGGTGAACGGTAACGCGTCCCGGTGCAAAGACATCACGCGCCACGACGACGCCGAGCGTGGCCGCGACGATGATCCAGCCGCTGGCGAGAAATGCGACATCGATCGTCGATGGATCGAACGCGCGTTTCAGCACCGTCGTGCCATTGAGGCAGAATGCGAACAGCATCAGCGCCAGGGCGGTGAGGCTTCCGGACATCGCGACCGTGCTAGCGATCAGTACGAGAGCCGCCGCGAACCCCATGGCCTCGAGTGCGATGACATTCGCCGCCTGCAATGGCGCGAACACGAAGAGCACGAGCGCGAGGATGACGGTCGTGGTTGTCAGCAGCCTTTCGCCGTAGCGCGTGCGCGAGCGCGCAAGCGCGGTTCTGAGCTGTGTGAGCATGTTTGGCCTGCACAGGTTGAGCCCGGACCGGGCGTGGAAATGCGACAGCCGCCGGTCGCCGGCGACAGCGTCAGTCTAGAACATACCATCATGGGACGACGCGGCGTTGGCCGCCGTGACGCCGCGATCAGTGGCGTGCAGCGCGCGTGATCGCTTCAACCGGTCCGATGCACCCCGTGGCGCCGCGCCGCGGGCGATCGGCAAAACCCACGCAGGGCAAGCAAGCCTTGCTTGCCGACCTCGGAGACTTGCACGCGCCGGTTTCAAGATCAGGGCTGCAGTTCGATCTCGCCCGGCCGCCAGCTTTGATTGAACCACGCTTCCAGCGGGCCATAGAGACGCAGGATGGTGAACCAGGCCTGACCCGGAATCGTCTGCACCCAATTGGCTTCTTTTCCGGGCGGCGACGCCGGACCGAAATAGACGTCGACCGAGCCATCCGCGTTCACCAGCAGTTTCTTGTTCTGGCTGCTGACGCTCGGGAATTGCTGGTCGGTCTGCAGCATCGATCGCGTCTGCCCGCTGTAGACGATAACCGACCAAAATGTCTTGGCCGGTACGTTCGGTGGCAGTCGAAGCTTATAATTCTTGCCGCCGTCGAGCGGATTGTTGTTCGCATCGAGCGCCGACCAGGGGTAGGTCGATCCCTCGCCCACGATCTTCGTGTCCATCGCCGGGGTGACGCCGGTCGCGAGGAAGAAGAAGAACGCGGCGGCGTCCAGGTTTGCCACGCCCGGCTGCCATTCGAACTTGTAGCCGCCGAAGAATGGCAAACGCCAATTGCTGTTGGTGAAGTAAAATCCGGCGCGGTCACGCAGGCGATAGGCAATCGTGCGCGCGGTCGCATCACCGATAACGGCTGCCTCGGTCAAAATCTTTTTCATGCGTTCGTCGGGCGCAAAGGGCTTGCCCTTTTGAATGCCGATCGACGCCCATAGGCCGAGGGTCGTCGGGTCCACGCTGTCGGTCGGCTCTTCTTGAACGACCTGGTTCAGCATTTCCCAGAAGCGATAACCGGCAGGCCCGACCATGTTGAAAGGCTTGCCGGACATGTTCACAAAATTGAGCTGCGGCGGGTTTGCTGCAAGCGACAACGGGTAGATCTTGGTGAACGTCTTGACCTCGTCGACCCCGGGCTTCGGATCGCCGTTCACGAGAAAGCTGCGCCACGGCACCCAGACATTGAAGGTTGCGGGCCGCACCACGTGATAACCGCCTGGCACGTCGCCCTTGTAGCCTGGCGGGAGCAGCAGATACTTGCCACCACGTCCGCGATCCGGACCGGTGAGACCGACATCGCCAACCCAGCGGTACCACATGTCGTTGATTAGCCCCAAAACCTTGGGCGGGACTTCGAGCACCAGCGGCCCGTTTCTCAAATCCAGCCAGAACCACGTGTAAGGGGTGTTATCGTTCGCGGTCAGTTCGATGGTGCGGGAGTCGACCAGGTTCTCCCAGATCGGCACGGTGATGTTGGCCGGGCCCACGGACAGGATCGCCTGCCGGTTGGAGAGCTGGTTCACCGGTGGCAAACCCAAAAGATAAGCCTGCACGGCGTGCTGGAAGTCCAGATTGTCAAAGAGTTTGTCCGCGGTCGCTTGATCCGGGACGCCGCCTTCGAAGCGGAGCGTGCCGAGCCGTGACTCGACCTTGTCTGGCACCGCGACATCCGGCGGCATCGGTGTCGAGAACTTGAACCGTGGATCGGCAGGGGGGCCGCTCAGCGATTGCGCATGGCCCGTATATGCATTGAAGGTGATCAGCGTGAGAGTCACCGCTGTGAGTAGGAACCGCAGAACGCTCGTCATCATTTGCATCCTTCGTGTATCGACGGGTTTCGGGAAGGAGGCCGGGCCTCTTTCCGCAGATCAAGGCCGCCTCGCATCACTCCAGGCACTCGCGCACGAACGGAATCCGCTCGAACGCACCGAGCTTCTTCGCATCGGCGGCGCTGGCAGCCGCGACGCCGTCGTCAATCGCGCGGGGCCTTCATGGTGGCCTCCAGTTTCTTGATGTCTTCTGGACTCAGTTGCGGCCGGTCGAGCTTGAGCGTCAGCTTGTTGAGCTTGCCGGTGAAGGTGAAGGGCGGCTTATAGTCGGTATCGTTCACGCCGGTCAGGGTGTCCGAGCCGATGTCGAAGCTCTCGTCCCATTGCAGGATCATCGGCAGGGTCTTGGGCATCGGCTTTGTATCCACGACCTTGCCGTCGACTTTCAGGGTGCCGATGCCGGGACGGCCGACGCCCGAGAAGTTGTTGAAGGCGAGCGTGCCCGCCCCCAACCCGTCATACTTGAAGTCGAACTCGACCGTATGGCGTCCCGGTGTCAGTGCGTCCGGTCCCTCCCACTTGAGGCGCTCCAGATCGACCAGATTCCAGAGGAATACCGGCTTGCCCTTCAGGAGATAGAAGCCGTAGCCGGCAAAGCGTCCGCCGGAGGTCAGGATCATCCCCTCGGCGCCGCCCTCCGGCACCTCGATGTCGGCGGTGACGGTGTAGCTCGTGTTGAGCAGCAGCGGCGAGTCGCCCTGCGGCAGCCCGACCATCGGCCGCGTATAGACGAACTCGGTTCGTCCCGCGGTGATGTTCGGCCGCGGTGCGACAATGCGGGCAGCCACCGAAGCGTCGAGCGGGAAGACCTGATGTTTCTTGGCTTCCGCGATGAATTTTTGCTTCAGCTCGGTGACCTTCTTCGGAAACTTCGCGGCGAGATCGGTGGTCTGATTGAAGTCGGTGTTGAGGTTATAGAGCTGCAGCACCTGCTTGTTCAGCGGGTCCGGGTTCGCCGGTCCAAAAGCTTGCCAGGGTGCGCGATTGACCTGCGTGCTGAGGAACCAGCCATCGTCATACAACGCCCATTGGCCCATCATCTCGAAATACTGCGTCTTGTGGCGCGACGCCGACTTGGCGTTTTTCGCGTCGAAGGTATAGGCGAAGCTGATACCCTCGATCGGCTTCTGTTTGATGCCGTCGACGATTTCGGGAGCGCGGATGCCGGCCGCTTCGAGGATCGTCGGCACCACGTCGATCACGTGTACGAACTGCTCGCGCAATGCGCCCTTGTCCTTGATCCGCGCGGGCCACGACACGACCATGTTCTGGTTGATGCCGCCGAGCTGCGATGCATTCTGCTTGAACCAGGAAAACGGTGTATCGAAGGCCCAGGACCAGCCTGCCGACATGTGGTTGTAGGTGTGCTCGGTGCCCCACACATCGTAGAACTTCATCTGCACTTCGGCAGGCAGGTCGTTGACGCCGTTGAACCACGCGACCTCGTTCGGAGTGCCCATTGGCCCTCCCTCGGCACTGGTCCCGTTGTCGCCGTTGATGTAGATGATCAGTGTGTTGTCGAGCTTGCCCAGATTCTCGAATGCCTCGATCACGCGCCCGATTTCGTGGTCGTTGTAAGCGGCGAAGGCGGCGAACACCTCGGCCTGGCGGATGAACAGCTTCTTTTCGATGTCCGTGAGTTGGTCCCACTCCTTAAGAATATCTTTTGGCCAAGGTGCAAGCTTGGTCTCCTGCGGGATCACCCCGAGACGCTTCTGGTTCTCGAAAATACGGTCGCGCACCTTGTTCCAGCCGTCGTCGAACAGCTTCAACTTGCTGATCTTGTCCAGCCACTCCTTGGTCGGGTGATGCGGTGCATGGGTGGCACCGGGCGCATATTTGATGAAGATCGGTTTGTCCGGCTGGATCTGGTGAATCCGGTTCATGTAGTCGATGGCGTCATCCGCCATGCCGGTGACCAGATTCCAGGTGCCTTCCTTGCCGAGAAACGGAAAGATCTGTGTGGTGTTGCGGAACAGGTTCGGCTGCCATTGATTGGCATCGCCACCGACGAAGCCATAGAAATACTCAAATCCCATTCCCGTCGGCCATTGATCGAACGGCCCGACCTGACTTGCCGCGAAGGCCGGTGTGTTGTGGTTCTTGCCGAACCAAGATGTGGCATAGCCGTTCTCGAGCAGCATGCGCCCGATGGTGGCCTTGTCCCTGTCGATGATGGAGTTGTAGCCGGGGAATCCGGTCGATTGCTCTGAGACCACACCGAAGCCGGCGGAATGATGATTGCGCCCGGTGATCAGCGCCGCCCGCGTCGGCGAACACAACGCGGTGGAGAAGACGCGATTGTAGCGCAGACCCTGGTTCGCGATGCGGTCCATCGCCGGCGTCGGGATGACGCCGCCGAAGGTGCTTGGCACGCCGAAGCCCGCATCGTCGGTGATGATCAGCAGCACATTCGGCGCGCCCTTCGGCGGCACGACTCGCGGCGCCCACCAGGGCTTCGACTGCAACGCGCCATCCTTGATGACGCCGCCGAATTTCGGATCCGGCGGCGGGAGTTGTTTTCCGTCGATCGTGGTTGTCGCGCCGGGCGATCCGGGCGTGCCGGTTGCTCCCTGGGAGAGTGCCTGACTGGTCGCCCACAGAACCAGCCCCAGAGCGGTCAGTGTCGTGTTGCGTGTTGCCATGACGAAATCTCCCGGCTCAAGCTAAGAGTATCAGTAGCAGGGTGGATACGGATAGTAGCCGCAGGCCGGACGCGGCGGGTAATAGGCTGCCGGCGGTGGGGCGTAGTAAGGTGCACCATACGCTGCGGCTGCGCCAACCGCTGCTGCGGTCCCAACCGCGGCGGCGGCACCCGCATAATACGCGCCGCGCCATGCGGTGCGCCGCGCTGCGCCCGCGAACGACAACGGCGTGAACGGACGGCCGATGATGTCGATGAAGACGGCGGCCGAACCGTCGGCGCCGTTAAGGTCGCCTTCCAGCACATCGATATCGAAGGTGAGTTTGTCACCCTCGAGCTTCGGCGACTTCAGCACCACGACGGCATCCTTCACGCCGGAGCCGTCCTTGGTGAAGCCCGACACGGTCGCGTTCGGCGGATCCTTCGCAAAGTTATCCGTGCCCTTATTCCAGTCATCGACGATCCGGCTGGTGAGATCGTGGCCGGCGGAGCGCACCGGCCGATCCGCGAATACGATCGCGTTGGGGGATACGCCGGTCAGCACGAGTTTGCCGCCTTCGAGGCTGGCACCGCGCGAATTGAGAACGAACAGCGACGGCACCACCTGCGGCTTGCCGTGTCCGATGGTCTTCTGCAGTGGCACATGCGGTGCAGGCGCCGGGCTTTGAGAATAAGCGGCTCCCGACGTCATCAACACGAACGATGTCAAGACACCGCTCAGAACGAGCCTCCTCATAAACGTTTCCTTTTCAGGTCTGAAATTGTCATTGATATGAATCAAGCGTGCTTCATCCGCGCGGCTGATCATATGCGTTTCGTCAGGCTACCAATTCGCCAGCGCTCAATCTTGCCATTTGAAGCCAGCAAAAGATGACAGTTCGAATATGTGAGCGGGGTCAATCGAGACCGATTGACACGACCGCGATCGACCGTAACGTGCCGCTCACTTCGGCCGCACGTCCGGCCGTATCTCACTGAGGAGTCGAATCGATGTTATTCAGTCGTCGCGCATTGCCGGCTGCGGTGGCGTTTGTTGCATGCACTCTTACGGGCGCCGTCAATGCGCAAGCTCCCGTTCCGCCGCCGCCGCCGGGCGTGACCGGCGTGAACACAGGATTGTTGAGTTGCAATCTGTCGCCGACGATCGGCCTCGTGGTCGGTTCGCTGCAGACGATGAACTGTACATACAAGCCGGTCGGGCCGTATCCGCCTGAAATCTACACGGGCACGTTCGGCACGCTCGGCGTCGACATCGGGGTGACGCTGGCGCAAGGGTTAGCCTGGCAGGTCTACGCTCCCACAGCCGGTCCGTTGAACGGTGCGCTGGCCGGCACCTATGTCGGGCCGAGCGGCGAAATCGGCGTCGGTGTGGGCGTCGGCGCGAATATCATGTTTGGCGGCAACGGGCGCTCCTACGCGCTGCAGCCGGTCTCGCTGTCAGGCGAGGTCGCGCTCAATGTGTCGGTCGGTCTCTCCACCATCGAATTGAGGTGGGTGCCTTAACTTCTACGGCAAGAGCGGATGTCCGGATGCGCCAAGGCCTCCGGACGCCGCCTCGCCCTCGCGATCAGAATCGCGCGCTGATACCCGCGATCGGTCCATGCTGCAGCATGTCGAACTGGTAGAGCGTGTCGCCCGAGCCCTTACTGTAATCGGCATAGAGGGCCCGGTAGCCGAGCATGCCCGACCATTCCGCGCCATACGCTTTCGCGATCGCGAAGCGATACGCGCCGATCGCCTGCCAGGAGAACTCGCTGCCGACACCGAAGCCGCCGACGTCGCCGCTCACGGTCAGCTCATGCCCCGGCGTGAACTGATGGCGCAACCGCAGGCCGACCAGGGGATCGACCCAGGTCACGTCGCCGGACCTGACATAGGCGCGGGTGCCGTCGAAGGTGAAGGTGCGGCGTGGCAGCAGCAACGCGAGATTGGCATTGACGTCGAGGCTTGCCTCGGCCTGCTGCCACCACAACCGGCCGCCGGCATAGATGTCGACCGCGGTTGCGGAGCCAGCCGGCGTTCCCCACCGCGCCAGCTCGTAGGCACCGGCGAGTTCGGTGATGACCATCTTGATGGTGGTCTCGAAATTGGCGCCGACCCCGAGCGTCAGACGCGGGTCGAGCGAGACCGAACGCGAACCGCTCTTTGAGGCGCCGAGCAGCAGATAGGTGAAGTCGCCGATCACCGCGAAGCGATCGTTGCGGGCCTCGAAAGCGGTCATCAGGCCGAACAGCTGTTTCGGGATCTTGCGGTGAATGAGGTCGCCGAAAAAGGTCGCGTCGATGTCGGTCACGCGGCCCTTGATCGTCGAGGTGCCGTTCAGCGACGGCATCCAGGCATAGGGCGTCAGGTCGAAGCGCCAGGGATTATAGACCGGCACCGGAGCGGGGGGAGGTGCCTTGACGACCATGTCGGCGGCATGAACTGCAGTGCCGGCGCAAACGACGCATCCAATGAGCGATGCGGCAATCGCGGCGCGCAACCGAAAGCGCCGACCCAAGAAATCGTTCTGACCCATAAACGCCCCCAATAGCCGCCGCCGCCGGATGCCTCTTTGGGCCCTCGGTCAACCTTGCGCTATCGTGAAGATTACCATGATCGCCGGGGGACATGTCTTGCCATTTCCGGTCATCACATTTTCCGGCCCGTCATAAACACCGCTCGCTTTGAGGCTCTGCCGGTGATTTAGTTCCCTGCATATTCGTCAGTTTGTTGGCGCTGCAGCATGTCTGCGTTTTCCTACCACTTCTCTCACCGGTCTCTGACGCTGATCCACGTCCCGCGATTCCTGAGCGAATGCGGGATCCGGGCGGCGCCTGTCCTGCGGGATGCGGGCATCGTGCCGTCGCAGCTCGGTGATCCGGAAGCGTGGTTCGATCGCGATGTCTGTTTCAGATTGGAAGACAGCGTCGCGCGTGCGACCGGCAGCCGATTTTACGGACCGCAGATCGCAAACCACTATGAATTGCCGCAACTCGGATGGTGGGGCAAATCGATCGCGCAATCGCCGAACCTGCTGGCTGGACTTCAATTCGCGTCGCAGACCATCGATACGCTACAAAAGGGCACGCAATTCCGTTTGGTAAAGTATCCAAAAAGCCTTCACTTCAACTTCAATTATCTCGGCCGCGGATCGCTCGATCCCATCCAGCACATCTTCGGGACGTTGGTGGTGATCCGGAAGATCGGACTGATGACGGGAGAGCCCGGCGCGGTTTCGGTCAAGGTCGCGCGTCCCTATTCGCCGGTGTTCGACGGACTGTACGATTTTCTCGGCGCGTCCATAACGTATGACTGCGACTTCGATGGCGTTGTGTTCGACAGCGACATCCTTGACGCACGGCTCGATCGCCATCCGCCCGAGCCGACGCCGTTTCTCGACACCACGCATGATGCGATCGCCCTGATCGCCAGCATGCTGCCATACGAGCATCCGACCCGCGAGCGGGTGGCAAGGCGGCTGAACATCAGCGCGCGCACCTTGCAGCGGCGGCTCAATGACTGGGGAGTCACCTTCGAGGAACTGGTGGACGAATACAGGCGAGATCGTGCGTTGCGGTTGCTGATGCGGGACGATCTCAGCGTTCTGGAGATCGCCTATTCGCTTGGATATTCCGACCCGGCGCATTTCACGCGAGCGTTCAAGCGCTGGCAGGGAGTCAGTCCCCGCATTTATCGTAATGCGGTCGTGGCCGGTCTGGTGGAAAATCCGCTGACGCAGGACATCGTCGAGCATTGAGCCCGCCGCTCTCCGCGGACGACGCTGCCGCCGACGCCGCCTGCCAAGAAAAAACCCCGCCGTTTCCGGCGGGGTTTGAGTTTCGTGACTTTGCAGAGGAGAGTTCAACGCACGTCGTACATCCCCAGGGACAATCGTCAGGCAGGAATGCTCAAGCTGGAATTCTTGCCTCTTCGTCGGACGGCTCGCGCAGCACATAGCCGCGACCCCAGACCGTCTCGATGTAATTCTTGCCGCTCGACGCATTCGCAAGCTTCTTGCGCAGCTTGCAGATGAAGACGTCGATGATCTTGAGTTCCGGCTCGTCCATGCCGCCATAGAGATGATTGAGGAACATCTCCTTGGTCAGGGTGGTGCCCTTGCGGAGCGAAAGCAGCTCCAGCATCTGATATTCCTTGCCGGTCAGGTGGACGCGCTGGCCATGCACCTCGACGGTCTTCTGGTCGAGATTGACCACCAGATCGCCGGTATTGATGACCGACTGGGCGTGACCCTTGGACCGGCGCACGATCGCGTGGATGCGGGCGACCAGTTCGTCCTTGTGGAAGGGCTTGGTCATGTAGTCGTCGGCGCCAAAGCCGAGACCCCGGACCTTGTCCTCGATGCCGGCCAGGCCGGAGAGGATCAGAATCGGCGTCTTCACCTTCGAAACCCGAAGGGAGCGCAGGACCTCGAAGCCCGACATGTCGGGCAGGTTCAGGTCCAGTAGGATGATGTCGTAGTCATAGAGTTTGCCGAGGTCGACGCCTTCCTCACCCAGGTCGGTGGTGTAGACGTTGAAGCTCTCGGATTTGAGCATCAACTCGATCGATTGCGCCGTGGCGCTATCGTCCTCGATCAGCAAAACGCGCATGCCAGTCCCCTCTCTCGCCGCTGCGGGGCCCCAAAGGTCGGCACGCCGGGCCGGCGGCCTTTCAAACGCCTTGCAACAATACGATTCGGGAACAGTAGCTTCACATGGTTAACAAAAGCTGATTCCGGTTCGCAAGGCCGATCTAGGCATGAGCTGTCGAATCGGCCTAAATTCTTACCGAGATACAGTTTTTGGCTCCAAGCGAGTTTAAAGTTCCACCTCAAGAGCCGGCGCTAACCGACTCCCGGGACCAGCCCTCGACATGATGTCTCCGGTGGGTCCGTCGCACCGTCACAGGAACGGTGTCGCAATGATTAACGACGCGGGTAAACACAAAGTTAAGACGGCCGCTTTGGCGGTAACTTTAAGCGCGGGTGAAGACCATTCGCCTGCTTCGCTGTGCTTTGCGGGTCACCGATGAAAGCGCTCGCCGAACAGATCGCGGAACTGGACGGAGTCGAGATTTACGGCCGGGTGGTCGGCGTGCGGGGGCTGATGGTCGAGGTCGCGGGCCCGATCCATGCCATGTCGGTCGGCTGCAAGGTGTCGATCGAGACCGCGCCCGGCCGTTCGATCGCCGGCGAGGTGGTTGGCTTCTCCGGCAATAATGCGCTGCTGATGCCGTTCGGCGCGCTCGACGGCGTGCGACGCGGCTGCCGGGCCATCGTCTCCTCGGCACCGGCCGCGGTGCGGCCCTCGGATGGCTGGCTCGGCCGCGTGGTCAACGCCATGGGTGAGCCGATCGACGGCAAGGGGCCGCTGCCGTCCGGTGCATCGCCCTATCCGTTCCGCGCCGCACCGCCGCCCGCGCATGCCAGGCAACGCGTCGGCGCGCCGCTCGATCTCGGCGTGCGCGCACTCAATACCTTCCTCACTTGTTGCCGCGGCCAGCGCATGGGCATTTTCGCAGGCTCCGGCGTCGGCAAGTCGGTCCTGCTGTCGATGCTGGCCAAGAACGTCGAAGCCGACGTGTCGGTCATTGGCCTGGTCGGCGAGCGCGGCCGCGAGGTGCAGGAATTCCTGCAGGAGGATCTGGGCGAGGAGGGGCTGGCCCGGTCCGTGGTCGTGGTCGCGACCTCCGACGAGCCCGCCTTGATGCGGCGCCAGGCCGCTTATCTGACGCTGTCGATTGGCGAATATTTCCGCGACGAGGGCCGCGACGTCCTGGTGCTGATGGATTCGGTGACACGCTTTGCGATGGCGCAGCGCGAGATCGGCCTGTCGGCCGGTGAACCACCGACCGCCAAGGGCTATACCCCGACCGTGTTCTCCGAATTGCCGCGTCTCCTGGAGCGCGCCGGACCGGGGACCGAGGCCGGCACCATGACCGGGCTGTTCACGGTCCTGGTCGACGGCGACGACCATAACGAGCCGATCGCCGATGCGGTCCGCGGCATTCTCGACGGCCATATCGTCATGCAGCGCGCCATCGCCGAGCGCGGCCGCTACCCGGCCATCAACATCCTGAAATCGGTGTCCCGGACCATGCCGCGCGCGGCCGACCCGGCCTTCCTGCCGGTGATCACCCGCGCCAAGCAGGTGATGGCCACCTATGCCGACATGGAAGAACTGATCCGGCTCGGCGCCTACCGGCCCGGTTCGAGCGCGGAGGTGGACGAGGCGATCCGCCTGCACCAGCCGCTTGAGGCGTTTCTGGGGCAGGCCAAGGACGAGGCCACTAGCCTGAATGAAGGATATCAGCGGCTTGCCGGCATTCTCGGGAATCTGGAAACCGAAAAATAACGATAGCGCGGCACAATACCGCCATATCCCGTCCGTGCGTGTTCGCGCGGCGATTGGAATTGGGGCTTCGGGGAGTATGTGTCGATGAAGTCGCGTGACACGCTGATCAGGCTGCGGAAGTTTCAGGTGGACGAGAAGCGCCGCCGGACCATGCAGATCGAAACGATGATTGCCGAGTTCGAACGCATGAGCGTCGATCTCGAGCGCGAGGTGAAGACCGAGCAGGACCGCGCCGGCATTCAGGACCCGTCGCACTTTGCCTATCCGACCTATGCGAAGGCTGCGAACCAGCGCAAAGAGAATCTGAAGCGCTCGATCGACGATCTGCGGGTTCAGCTCGACGAAGCCAAGGCCGCGCTCGGCGAGGCTTTCGAGGAATTGAAGAAGGTCGAGTTGCTCGATGAGCGCGACCAGGCCCGCGAGCGCGCCGACAACAATGCGCGCGAACAGATGGAGCTCGATTCCATCGGCATCATGCGGATCAAGAACGCCGTTCGCGCCTGAATTAGACTGCGCTTCCGGGGGTTGGGTCGGCCGGGCTTTTGGGTCCGGCCAAAGTCGTTTCGATGCGCGCCTGCGCTATCGATCCGGATCAGGCTCAGTCGAGCGGCTTGGCCGGAAATTGCTCGCGGCCCTCACGCGGATAATAGCATTGCATCGGCATCTGGCCCGTTGCGGGATTGCAGGTCCGCGCCCTCAATTGCGGCGCGTAGCCGAGCTGGCTGTCGCGCTCATAATAGACGTTCGGGTTTGCCGCCGGGGCCGGCGGCCTCGTCGCCGCCTGGATCGGCGGGCGCGGTGCTGCGCGTTCGCGAGTCTCCTCCCTGGCGGGGGACCGGCGTGCCTGCTGCGGCCTGGCCTGCGGTGAGGATTTCGGTTCGGTGCGTTGCGGCACGGTTTCTTGCGGCGCGCGGGCGGTGGCCGTGCCGGTGGCCGGACGCGGCGCCGGGATCGGAATCGAACCAGCGGCCGTGTTCGTCGCCGGAGACTTTTCAGGCTGACGCTCGGGCTGTTGTGCCACACCGACCAGGCCGGGTTCCGCGGCCGCGCCTAGGGTGTGGGGCGGCGTGTCGGCATGCCTGGTTCCGGCGGTCGCCGGCTCCGGAGCCTCGGCCATTTCCGCGCGCACCGGCCGCTCGCTAACCGACGGTTCGAGCGCCGACGGCTCGGCCACCTGCACCCCGGCGTCGCGATACCAGCGATAGGCTCCGTCGGCCATGAGCAACCCGGCCGAAACGACGGCGGCGATCAGCGCGTAGGCAACCACGCGCGGGCAATTCTGAAATGTCAGTCCTGCAGGCAATCTCATGGCGATACTCGGATGCTGGACCTGTCGAAGCCGTTCCGGGCGGCCTTACGCGGCCAATGCCGCACAGATTCAACCGCGCAGATATGGATTCAAATGACATCGGCCAGTGCGTTGTCGAGCGGATTTTGAGTTTTTGCTGAACAGGGCTGGTTAATGGCCGCGGCAGTTCGCCTTTGTGGCGCTGCGCTGAACAGCCTGTGGCAAAAGTGTAGCGAGGCCCCAAACCCCCGGCTATTCGATCTTCATGCCGAGCGCGGTGACGCGCTTGCCCCATTCGCCTACGTCATCGTTGAAGCGCTTGGCGGCGGCGGCCTGATTGCCGGTGACGGGGTCAAAGCCGAGCGCGGCAAGGCGCTGCTGGAAGCCGGGCTGTTTGACGATGGCGTCGATCGCGGCGTTGAGCTTCGCGACGATATCGGCCGGTGTCTTTGCCGGCACGAACAGGCCAACCCATGACGCGGCCGTAAATCCGGCGAGGCCCGCTTCGGCGAAGGTCGGGACGTCGGTCATGCTGCTGACGCGCTGCTCGCTCATCACGCCGAGACCTTTCAGGTTTCCCGAGCGCACCTGAGCGACGAGGCCGCCGCCGAGCGTGATGGAGAGCAGGTCGATGTGGTTGCCGACCGCCGCATTGATCGCGGGTGCACCGCCCTGGAACGGCACGTGGGTCGCAGGAAGCTTGGCGATTTCCTTGAAGAAATATTCGGCTGCGATATGCGAGCCGGAGCCGACGCCGGCCGACCCGAAAGTGATGGTCTTGCCTTTGGCTTCGGCGAGAAAGTCCGCGAGCGACGTCGCGGTGCTGGCCTTGCCGACGGCAAAGGCTTCCGGTGACGAGGCGACGATCGCGACCGGTTTGAGATCGCTTGCGGCGAAGCCCTTGTTCCGATGCAGCGTCTCGTTGATGGCCAGCGCGGTGGTGGTCACGAGGATGGTGTAGCCATCCGGCGCCGCGTTCGCGACCTGCCGCGCCGCCAGATTGCCGCCGGCGCCGCCGCGATTCTCTACCACGACGGTTTGCTTGAGATTTTCACCAAGCGACTGCGCGATCAGGCGGCCGATCCCGTCGGCCACACCGCCGGCCGCGAATGCGACGAGGAAGGTGATCGGCTTTGTAGGATAATCCTGCGCGGGTGCTTGGCGGGGCCACAGCAGCAGCAACGCGCCGATGCAGACGGCCCAGGACCTGAGCATTCGCGGCATGACGTCCTCCCGGATTGCCCTTGTTTATGGCGGGCTTGTCGGTCGATTAGAGCGGCGGCGCCGGGCAAAGACAAGCATTCGATGATCGATGGAATAGCGAACCCGCAGCAGTGTTCGCTGTCTTTGATAATCTCACACATGTTTTGGAGCAGACCGATGTCACCGCGCCTTGGTTGTTTTCTCGCCGTGGCCCTCGCCATATGCGCCACGCCAGCCGCCGCGGCGGAGGTGAAAGTGCTCACCGCAGGTGCGATGAAGCAGGTGGTGCTCGCGCTCCAGCCCGAGTTCGAAAAGCAGGGGCACAAGCTCGTCGTCGACAACGATACCGCGGGCGCCCTGCGCAAGCGGATCGAGGGTGGCGAAAGCTTCGATCTTGCGGTGATCACGCCCGGCGTCATCGACGCGATCGGGGCCGCCGGCAAGGTCGCGCCGGCGACGAAAACCAATCTCGCCCGGGTCGCGATCGGCGTCATGGTGCCAAAGGGCGCGCCGCTGCCGGACATTTCGTCGGTGGATGCGTTTCGCAATGCGCTGATGCAAGCGAAGACGGTGGCCTATATCGATCCCGCGTCCGGCGGCTCGAGCGGGATCTATCTCGACAAGCTGTTCGAGAAGTGGGGCATCGCCGACCAGATCCGCGCCAAGGCAAAGCTCAAGCGCGGCGGTTATGTTGCCGATCTACTCGTCTCAGGCGATGCCGAACTCGGCATTCACCAGATCAGCGAGATCGTGCCGGTGAAGGAGGTGGTGCTGGTCGGCCCGCTACCGGCGGAGATCCAGAACTACACCACCTATGCCGGCGCGGTGTCGGCCACGGCGCGTGACGCTGCGGCCGCCAAGGCGTTCCTCGATCTGCTCGCCGGGCCTTCGGGCGCGGCCGTGCTGAAAGACAAGGGTATGGAGCGGCCGGCGCCGTGATTGGTGTCCCGCTCGCTGCCTTGCGCGGAGACGAGCGGGACATGTCATCAGAGTCCGGTCAGTTGACCGCCTCCACCGAAAGCACCGTCAGCGAGCGGCGGCCGCCGCTCACGGTGTCCCATTCGATCGACTGGCCGACGGACAGGCCGATCAGCGCCGCGCCGATCGGCGTCAGCACGGAGATGGTGCCCTGCGAGACATCGGCCTCGCCGGGATAGACCAGCCTCAGCGTGCGAACGGCATCGGTGACGTCGTCGCCGAACGTCACCCGCGATCCCATCGTCACCAGGCCGGGGAGGCGTTCGGATTCCTCGATCACCCGGGCGCGGTCGACTTCGCGCGCCAGGAATTCGGCGGTCTGGGCGAACGCGCCGGCGGACGAATCGGCGATTCGGGACAGCCTTTCGGCGTCCGCGCGAATCATGGCGATCGGCGGCAATTCGGGGTGCGGATAGCTCATCGTGGTTCTCCTTCGCTTGCAGCGGTGAGCAGGCCCGATACGGCGCGAGCGACCGGTTCTCAGGCCAGAATTTCGATTTTTGGGGTCGGGAAGCCGTCGGCCCGGAGGCAGGAACGGCCGAACGTCAGCCCGGAGGGCTGACAAGCGCAGCCGTCCGGGTCAGGAGCCTGCGTGCAGGCGTCCGGCGCGGAGCATGAAACGGGTCTGGTGCGCGATCATCACGGAAATCAGGTAGGAATTTGAAACCCGAAGTCAACGGGCACCGTGTCTCATGCCGCGGCCCACCGGCCGTGCTATGCATATCGAAACTGTCCGGACTGCCTCATGTCGACGACCGCCGACCTCACCGCTTATCTGGCCGCCACGGCCCAAGGGGACCGGGCTGCTTTCGAGCAGCTTTACGCCGCCACGCGAGCGAAACTCTATGGCGTGGTCCTCCGTATCTTGAGGCGTCACGATCTCGCCGACGAGGTGATTCAGGAGACCTACCTCAAGATCTGGGGTAGCGCCGGGTCGTTCGACCCGTCGAAGGCGTCTCCCATCACCTGGATGGTCACGATCGCACGCAACCGGGCGATCGACCTCCTTCGCAAGCGCAGCGAGGCTTCGATCGAAGAGGAGCCGGAGGCCATGGACGTCGCCGCCGATCTGCCCAATCCGCTCGCCGCGCGTGAATTGAGTGAGGATTTGAAACGGCTGATGGCCTGTGTCGGCGCGCTCGATGGCGATCGCCAGCAGATGGTGCTGCTGGCCTATTACAACGGGCTGAGCCGCGAGCAACTGGCGGCGAAGTTCGCAAAGCCTGTCAACACGATCAAGACCTGGCTGCGACGGAGCCTGATCGAGATCCGGGACTGTCTCGGATCATGAGAGGGCCGCGACGATGATGGATGAGGAACGCGAAATCCTGGCTGCCGAATATGCGCTCGGGACGCTCGATGCGTCGGAACGGGCGCAGGCCGAGCAACTGATTTTGTCCGATACCGGGTTCGCCGCGCAGGTGGAATACTGGGAGCGGCGGTTGTCGGTGCTTGCCGAGGCGGTCGAAGGCGTCGAGCCGCCGGCGTCGGTCTGGAATAACATCATCGCCGGTTTGCGCGGCGCCGCGGTGCTGGCCGGCACACCGTCCGGCAGTGCCGAGATTGTGTATCTGACACGGAAAATGAACCGCTGGCGCACCGCAACCTATGTTGCAGGCGCGCTCGCTGCTTCGCTGCTTTTGTTTATCGGCATCCGCGATGGCACCCCGCCGGCCCCGGATCTTGGACGCTACGTTGCCGTGTTGCAGGCCGACAAGGTGTCGCCCGGGTTCCTGCTCACCGTCGATCTCAAGACCAAGGATTTCACGGTGCGCCGCGTCGGCGCCGCGGTGCCGCCCGACCGGTCCTACGAACTCTGGCTGGTGCACGACAAGTTTCCGCAGCCGCGCTCGCTCGGCCTGATCGGCGATCACGAATTCACCCGCTCGCAGCTAGCTGCATTCGACCCGCAGATCATCAACGAGGCGACCTATGCGGTGACGGTCGAGCCGCCGGGCGGTTCGCCGACCGGCGTTGCGACCGGGCCGATCGTTTATGCGGGCAAGCTGATTGAGGCGGTGCCGTAAGCCGGGCTCGGGTCTTCGCTTTGCGGACCCATAAAAAAGTTGCGCCCCCTTGGGGGGAGGGGGCGCAACACACAACGTTGATCCCTGGGGGGAGGGAGATTCAACGTCAGAAAAACTAGCGGATCGTTCCGACTTCGCCGGCAGCGATGGTCGGCGTCGCGCGGCCGGCGCGGATCACCGGACCCGATGCGTCGAAGCGCTGAGCGAACGTGCTGGTACCGTCCGAGAAATTCGGCTTCGCCAAGATACCAACGCCCACCACCATGATGGCGGCAAAGAGCGAAACGATCACCACCTTCAGATGGGTCGCACTGTCGGCACTGCGCAGCGAGGAATTGTTCATGACACGTCCCTGCCTGTTAACCTGCGGTCCCGGTTTTGTCGGGTTCCGGTGGCGTCCGGTTCAACCTTGCGGCTGTCCGAACCTCACCAACCAAACGTAGGAACCCTTTTGCGGTTCCGCAGGGGGCTTCACATCTCGTTGACCGGAAGTGAAAGTACGTGACTGTTGCGTACGGGTCTTGGTTACTTCGTGCCGGTGGTTAACCGCCTTGCGCACAAATTTCGCGTCAAACCGCGGTTTAAACGCTTCCCACCGTCTTCAGACGCACCCGCGGATGGATTTCCGACTGCGACAGAACCGGGGTCTGGGCGCGGAATCGGTCGACGATGCCGCGTACGAACGGGCGAATTGACGAGGACGTGACCAGAACCGGGGCTTCGCCTTCGCGCGCCGCTTCCTCGAAGCGTTCACGAACGAGTGTAATGAACTCCGACAGCCTTGATGGCTGCATCGCCAGCGTCCGCTCGTCACCCTGGCCAATAACGGAATCGGCGAAGGCCTGTTCCCATTTGGCCGACAGCGCGATCAGCGGCAGGTAGCCGGACGGCGATGTGTGCTGTGCACAAATCTGCCGGGCCAGCCGGGTGCGCACATGCTCGGCGATCTGCGTCGGATTGCGGGTAAAGGCCACGGCCTCGGCGATGCCTTCCAGAATGGTCGAGAGGTCGCGGATCGAAATCCGCTCGGCCAGCAGCATCTGCAGCACGCGTTGTATGCCCGACATCGAGATTTGCGCCGGCACGATGTCCTTGAGCAGTTCTGCCTGCTCCTTCGGCAATTCCTTGAGGAGTTTCGAGACTTCTCCGTAGGACAGGAGATCGGCGACATTGGCCTTCAGCAATTCGGTGAGGTGGGTCGACAGCACGGTCGCGCCGTCGACCACGGTGTAACCTTGCATCGCGGCCTCTTCCTTGTAGGCCCCGTCGACCCAGGTTGCGGGCAAGCCGAAGGTCGGCTCGATGGTGTGAATGCCGGGCAGGTTCACCTGGCCGCCGCCGGGATCCATGACCATGAACTGTCCCGGCCACAGCTTGCCGGAGCCGGCCTCCACCTCCTTGATCTTGATGACATAGGTGTTGGCGTCGCTTTGCACGTTGTCGAGAATGCGGACGGCCGGCATCACGAAGCCCATTTCGATCGCGAGCGCGCGGCGCAGCGCCTTGATCTGTTCGGTCAGCCGGTCGCCGCCGTCCTGCGCGTTGACCAGCGGCAGCAGCGCATAGCCGAGCTCGATCTTGAGATCGTCGATCTTGAGCGAGTTGGAAATCGGCTCCTCTGCCGGTGCGGCTGCAGCCGCGACCTGCTCGTGTTTCTCGGCCTTTGCCGCCAGCGCCTTGTGGTGCTTGTTGAGATGCCACGCGAGTGCGCTCGCTCCGCCGCCGAGTACCAGAAACGGCAGCATCGGGATGCCAGGGAGCAGCGCCATGATCAGCATGACGCCGCCCGACATGCCGAGCGCCTTCGGGTAGCCGGAGAGCTGCTTCACCAGCGCCTTGTCGGCTGCGCCGGAGACGCCGGACTTCGACACCAGGAGGCCCGCCGCGGTCGAGACGATCAGCGCCGGAATCTGCGTGACCAGGCCGTCGCCGACGGTGAGCAGGGTGTAGGCCTTGGCGGCATCCAGAAAGCCCATATTCTGCTGGGCGACGCCGATGATGATGCCGCCGATCACGTTGATGAAAACGATCAGCAGGCCGGCGATCGCATCGCCGCGCACGAATTTCGACGCGCCGTCCATGGCGCCGAAGAAGCTGCTCTCGTCTTCCAGTTCCTTGCGACGGTGACGCGCCTGCTTCTCGTCGATCAGCCCGGCGGAAAGGTCCGCGTCGATCGCCATCTGCTTGCCGGGCATGGCGTCGAGGTGAAAGCGCGCGGCCACTTCCGCGATGCGGCCCGAGCCTTTGGTGATGACCACGAAATTGACGATCACCAGGATGGCGAAAACGATGATGCCGATCACGAAATTGCCGGCCATCACGAAATTGCCGAACGCCTCGATCACGTGGCCGGCCGCGGCGGGGCCGTCATGGCCATTGGCCAGGATCAGCCGGGTCGAGGCGAGGTTGAGTGCGAGCCGGAGCATGGTCGCGATCAGCAGCACGGTCGGGAAGGAAGAGAATTCCAGAGGGCTGTGGATGAACAGCGCCGTCATCAGGACCAGCACCGAAACCGTGATCGACACCGCCAGGAACAGGTCGAGGACGATCGGCGGCAGCGGCAGGATGAGGACCACCAGGATCGTCAGCACGCCGGCGGCGAGCAACAGATCGCCGCGCTTGGCGAAGGCCGCAATGTCCCCGAGGGCGGGCAACACAAATCGCCCGCGCGATGGTGTGGCTGAAATGTCGGACATTTAGGTGGATGGAACTCCCGGACGTCTAGGTAATATTTGCCCGGTTTATGGTTAGGGAACCGTTAACGCGGGTGCCGTGGCACCGGGGAACGATTAAGGTCCGCGTCAAATCGGGGGCAAAAATGAGTGAGACTGAGAATCAGACATTCGACGTGGCCACAGCGCAACAGTTGCTGGCCGACGTGTTCGCACCCTGGGTTCAGGATCTGCAGCTGAGCGTCGAGGCGATTCACCCGCCGGGAGCCGAGGGCGGGGCAGGCGCCACCCTGCGGATGAAATTTTCCGACCGCATCTGCCGCGACGGCGGCATCATCTGCGGGCAGGCGCTGATGTCGCTCGCCGACACGGCCATGGTGTTCGCGGTCGCCTCTGCCTCGGGCCGCTACCGGCAGATGACCACCGTCGACCAGACCTCGCATTTCCTGAAGCCGGCGTCGAACGGCGACGTGCTTGCCGACGCTCGCATCGTGCGCATGGGTCGAACCATGGCATTCGGACAGGTGATGCTGACGCCGGCCTTCGACACCAAGCCGGTGGCGATGGTGTCGACCGCCTACGCGCTGTTGTGAGGCCAGGGACGCAACGCCGGCCGGCTATCGGCTCAGCCGGGCGATCTCGCGCTTCACGCCGTCGCCGACATCATCCATGAAACTGCGGACGCGCGCCGTGTCCTTCAGCGAGCGGTGCGTCACGATCCACATCTCGGTCACGAAATCGGAAAGGCGGTCCAGCACCGGGACCACGCCCTTGTCCTCGGCGGCGAGATAGACGGGGAGAAGCGAAATCCCGAGTCCGGCGCCAGCGGCGACATACTGGCTGACGAATCCGCTTGCGCGAAAGCCGATTGTCGCATGCGAAACATGGCGCGACAGCCATGCGCTCGCCTTGGTCTGCGGCGCGGTGTCGGTCCAGCCGATCAGATCGTGCCCAGCAAAATCGGCGAGGCTTTTCGGCATGCCACGCTGTTTCACATAGTCGGGTGCGGCGAAGAAACCCCATTGGATATCGGCGATCTTGCGTCCGAACAGATCGCCCTCGGCCGGACGCGTGGCCCGGATCGCGACATCGGCCTCGCGGCGCGCCATATCGACCTGGCGGTTGTCGACCGAGAGATCGACAACGATGCCCGGATGCTTGTCGCGAAAGGCGCGGATCAAGGGCGTGAGTACCTTGAGACCGAGCGTCTCGGAGCAGGTGACGCGCAGTTGCCCGCTCAGCCGGGTGTCGCGTCCGGTCAGATCGCGGTCGAGCGCCAGCGCCTCGGCCTCCATGCGTTCGGCGGCTTCGATCAGACGCTGACCGGCTTCGGTCGGCCGGTAGCCGGTGACGAGCCGCTCGAAAAGCTTCGCGCCGATCGCGGCTTCGATCGCGTTCAGGCGCCGGAACATAGTGGAGTGATTGACCGACAGCGCCGTTGCGGCCGCGGTGAGATTGCCACTGCGGTCGATGGCGAGAACGAAGCGCAGGTCGTCCCAGGCGAAGGTCATTGGTATTGCAATTTTGCAAACGCAGATGGCTTGTTTGCTTATAGATTTGCACCATAGCAAAGTCTACCTGTCCGGCCATCGCAATCGTTTCCCTCAAAGGCTGGAGAGTAAAATGACCAATACCGCTGATTTCGGCGCACTGATCCTGCGTCTTGCCCTCGGCGCGATGTATCTCGCGCACGGGTTGCTCAAGGTTTTTGTGTTTACGCTGCCCGGCACCGCAGGCTTCTTCGCGAGCCAGGGCTTCCCGGTGTGGACCGCCTATCTCGTGGTCGCGGCCGAAATCCTCGCCGGCATCGCGCTGATTGTGGGCTTCCAGGTGCGACTCGTTGCGTTGGCCGGCTTGCCGATCCTGCTTGGTGCGCTTGCCGTGCATCTGCCGAATGGATGGGTGTTCTCGGCTCCGAATGGCGGCTGGGAATATCCCGCTTTTCTGATCGTCGCTTCGATCGTTCAGGCGCTGATCGGCGCTGGCGCCTATGCAGTGCAATGGCCGTTCGCAAAGCTGCAGCCTGCCCGCGCGTAACGCCGCGGTCGAAAGCATCCGTCGAAGGGCGGGGATAAAGGCGCATCCCCGCCCTTCGGTCTTCAGCAATGTTGCTATCGCTTGACGTCTGTGCGCCAGGTTACCGGCCAGTCATCCATCGGGATGCGCTTGCATTCCCCCATCGATCGTTCGAGCGCCAGCTGGAATGACTTGCCGGTCCAGACCCATTCCTGCTCGACACCGCAATCGCCGATGCCGCGGCCCTTGTCGAAGCTCGACAGGGTCATGGTTTGCGGATCGAAGACCGGGTTGGTCAGTCCCGAACGCGGCTCGTCCTTGTTGCCGTCGCTTACGCCGGGCGGCCTGCGGAATGTCACGGGACGTAGCGCACTCACATTGCCGGCCGGGCCGATCAGGAACACGTTCCAGAAATTATAGGCGCCGCTGCTGTCCGGGCAGGTGAACTGATAGAGGAATTGTCCCTCACCCAGCGGGCTGACGTCTTCGATCTGCGAATTCTTGTCATCCTCCTCACAGAGCTTGCGGCCTTTGGCGAGCAGGGCGGGCGAATGCTTCTGCGGCGCTTTCGCCTTCGAGGGTGGGGCCGCGACGATGACCGGTGCTTTCGGCTGCGGCGGGACGGCGCTTGCTGGCTTCGGTCCGCGCCGCACCAGCGCAGTGACGGTATCGATCCGCTTCTGCTGGTCGTCGATCCACAGCAGCGATGCTACCGCACCCGACATGGAGATATGAGAGACCGGCGATTCCAGTTTTTTGCCCGGCGCCTGCTGCCGCGTCACTACGATGGACTTGGCCTTGCGCATCGACTCGATCAGCGCGTCGGCGGCTGGCCCCTTGGCGATGGTGACGCGACGATAGTCGCTGCCCTCGCCCTCCTCGCCGACGAGAATGCCGGCTGGCAGGCCGGGGAGCGCATGGTCGTCGAACGCGACGGTGTAACCCTTCGCGTCGCCCAGTTCGACAGACAGGGTGACGGTCACCGGCGCATCGGCGGCGCCGCCGCGCTCGATCCGCAGATAGGCGGCCGCATCGTCGGATTCGGCGTTGACGGCGAAGGCCGAGCAGTTGCGAAGGTTGTCGCAGGCGGCGAGCCAGTCGCGGAAATCCTTGAAGGAGGCATGTGCAGATGCGGATGGCGCAATCAGTGCGGCGGCAAGCGCGCAGCGAATGACGGAATGCATGAAGGTGTCTCGCCTGTCAGGTCAGCGTCGGGAAGACATGCCGCCCATCGTCTCCGAGCGGCAAAGGATCGGCGCGCAAGACATGCTGAAGGTCGAGTTCGGCATAAAGATGGGGAAACAGCGCGCCGCCGCGTGACGGTTCCCATTTCAGGGCGTCGCCGAGCGCGTCGGTGTCGACATGCAGCAGCATCAGGTCGGTCTGGCCGGCGAAATGTTTCGCGACGGTCTCCGCGGCCTGTTCGGCGGTGGAGAAATGGATGTAGCCGTCGGTGAGATCGATTGCTGCGCCGCGGAAGACGCCAGCGCGCTTGGCTTCGGCCCAGAGGGGCAAGGGAAGGATTTTGTAAATGGTGGGCATCGTGCTCTCGTGTCCCGGACGCAGTGCGAAGTGACGCACCGCAGAGCCGGGACCCAGTCATACCAAATGGGTCGCGGTTCTGCATCGCATCATTGCGCTTCGCTTATGCTGCGCTGCGCCCGGGACACGAGCGCGCGCATCGCTCACCCCGCAAACCGCATCTCGCCACCGTGTGGCGCGGGCACCGGCACGCCGTCACCGGCATATTCGTTCAGCTTGTTGCGCAGTGTGCGGATCGAAATGCCGAGGATGTTCGCCGCGTGGGTGCGGTTGCCGAGGCAATGCTTCAGCGTTTCCAGGATCAGGTCGCGCTCGACATCGGCGACGGTGCGCCCCACCAATGCGCGCGTCACCTGTTCCGCGGCGATCGTGGCATGCGCGACCTGCGCGGAGGCTTGCGGCGCATCGAGGCGCATGCCGTCCGGCGTCATCAGCGCGTCGGCGCCGATCTCCACGCCGCTGGTCAGCAGCACGGCGCGATGCAGCGTATTCTCCAGCTCCCGCACGTTGCCGGGCCATGTATTGAGCGCCAGCGCCTTACGGGCTTCGGTGGACAGCGGGCGGCCGGGCAGGCCATTGGCCTTCGAATATTTGTCGATGAAATGATCGGCCAGCGCCTGCACGTCTTGCGGGCGCTCGCGCAACGGCGGAATGCGCAGGTTCACGACGTTGAGCCGGAACAGCAGGTCCTCGCGGAACGCGCCATTGCGGGCGGCCTCGGCGAGATTGCGGTTCGAGGTGGCGATGATGCGGATATCGACGGGGACCGGCTTGGTGCCGCCGACGCGATCGATCACCCGCTCCTGGATCGCGCGCAACAGCTTCGCTTGCAGCCGCACGTCCATCTCGGAGATTTCGTCGAGCAGCAGCGTGCCGCCATTGGCCTCTTCGAACTTGCCGATGCGGCGCGCCACCGCACCGGTGAAAGCGCCCTTCTCGTGGCCGAACAATTCGGATTCCAGCAGCGCCTCGGGAATGGCGGCGCAATTGACGCTGATGAAATGCTTCTTCGCCCGCTTCGAGCGTGTATGGACATAGCGCGCCAGCACTTCCTTGCCGGTGCCGCTTTCGCCGGTGATCAGCACGGATGCGTCGGAGCCCGCGATCTGCTGCGCGAGGCGCACGACATGCCCCATCGATTCGTCCCGCCACACCATCTCGCGATCGTCGCTGGCCACGGCGGCGAGCACCGCGGCGATCATCTCGGGATCGGGCGGCAGCGGGATGTATTCCTTGGCGCCGGCATGGATGGCGGCCACCGCGGCTTTGGCATCGGTCTCGATTCCGCACGCGACGATCGGCGCGTGGATATGCTCCGCCGCGAGCCGGGCCACCAGGCTTGCAATGTCCAGCGCCACATCCACCATCAGCAGATCGGCGCCGCGTCCGGAGCGCAGCACCGCCAGCGCCTGGTCGGCATTCTCGGCGTGGGTCACCGAGGCGCCCTTGTCCATCGCATATTTGGTAGCGAGCGTGAGCTGGCCCTTCAGGGTGCCGACGATGAGGAGACGCATGATCCAGTTTCCTTATTGATACGCCAGCGAATGGCTACTCGGCTTTGTCGGCCTTGATGATTTCGGTCATGGTGACGCCGAGCTTGTCTTCGACCAGCACGACTTCGCCGCGCGCGACCAGGCGATTGTTCACATAGATGTCGATCGCTTCGCCGACCTTGCGGTCGAGCTCCAGCACTGCGCCCGGTCCAAGCCGCAGCAATTCCGACACGTCCATGCGCGAGCGGCCAAGCACCGCCGAAACCCGGACCGGAACGTCGAACAGCGCCTCGAGATCGGCCGCGGTCTTGCCATTGGTCTCCGGCTCCGATGAGGCGATCGCGAGATCGCCCGGCGGCAGAGCGCCATTTTCGAGATTTGGGAACGGAACGCCCTGGTTGTCACTCATCGTCGCCACCTCTCAACTCCGCATGCCCGGGCGCGCGGCGCCCTTCGACAAATCGCTTCACCGTCTCGCCGATCAGGGCGTCCGCGGCCGCCCTGTCGCGCATCATTCCGCCATCCGCCCATTCGATCCGGCAATCGCCGACCGCAATGTCCGGCTCCGCCATGATCAGCAGCCGGCCGTCGAAGCCGGTCTGGCGTGCGATCGCGGCGAGTTTTTCCTGCGCCAGTTCGTAAAGCGCGTCATTGACGCGCACCACGACATGCGGCGTGGTGACGAGTTCGCGGAAGCAGTCCATCGCCAGCGCCTCGATCTCGGCGAAGGGTTCCCGCGCGATCAGCGTCTCGGCCAGCTTGCGTCCGGTCGCTACCGCAACCTCCACCGCTTCCGCTTCGACCCGCACTTCGACCGCCGAAAGCCCGCGCGTCAGGATCGACAGCGAATGGGCGACGCTTTCCATCGCGATAGCTAGCCGGCGTGCCGATTCGGCCGCCGCTTCCTGCTGGCCGGCGGTGAAGCCGTTGCGATAGCCGCGCGTTTCCGCTTCGCCGACCTTGGCCTCGTGCTCGGACAGTAGCACCGTATTCGCGGGCTTCGGCGCCCCGAAATCGATGTCGAACATGAATTTGGCGGGCGCGCTCATCAGTAAACCAGTTCCTCGTCGCCGCGCTGCTTGGAGATGATCAGTTCGCCCTTGGCCGCGAGATCCTTGGCCAGATTGACCAGCAGGACCTGCGCATCGTCGACGTCCTTCAGGCGCACCGGACCGAGATTGCCCATGTCGTCGGTCAGCATCTTGGCTGCGCGCGAGGACATGTTGGCGAAGAAGAACTGGCGGACCGCCTCGTTGGCGCCCTTCAGCGCGACCGCCAGCTTGTCCTTGTCGACGTGACGCATCAGCGTCTGTGCCGATCCGGTATCGAGCTTCACCAAGTCGTCGAAGGTGAACATCAGCGCCTTGATGCGTTCGGCACTGTCGCGGTTGTCTTCCTCGAGCGAGGTGATGAACCGGGTTTCGGTCTGGCGGTCGAAATTGTTGAAGATTTCCGCCATCACCTCATGCGAGTCGCGGCGGCGTGTCTTCGATATATTGGACATGAATTCGGTGCGCAGCGTCAGTTCGACCCGGTCGATGACTTCCTTCTGGATCGATTCCAGCCGCAGCATCCGGTTGACGACATCGAGCGCGATATCCTCCGGCAGGATCGACAGCACGCGCGCGGCATGTTCGGGGCGCAGCTTCGAGAGCACCACCGCAATGGTCTGCGGATATTCGTTCTTAAGGTAATTGGCGAGCACGTCCTCCTGGACGTTGGAGAGCTTCTCCCACATGTTGCGGCCGGCCGGCCCGCGGATCTCGTCCATGATCCCGCCGACGCGATCGGCCGGCAGGTATTGCTGCAGCAGGCGTTCGGTCGCCTCGTAATTGCCCATCAGGGCGCCGGTGGCGGACAGGCGGCTGACGAATTCCAGCAGCAGGCCCTCGACCAGATCGGATTCGATGGTGCCCAGCGTCGACATGGTGATCGACAATTGCCGCAGCTCGTCGTCGTCGAGCAGCTCCCAGATCTTGCCGCCATATTCGTCGCCAAGCGCGAGCATCAGAACCGCCGCACGCTCGGGCCCGCTCAGCTCGCGGGTCGGCCGCGGCGCTTCCGCCTGGCGGCTGGCGAGACCGGCGACGATATTGTTCAGCTGCTCGCGGGCCTGTTCCTTGGTCGCAGTGACGGCCATGACGTGTCCTTATGCCGGCTCGTGCAGCCATTGACGGATGATGGCGACGGTCTCGTGCGGATTACGATCGGCCAGTTCGCCGACCTTCTTCACCGACTCGGCGTGCACCTGGCCCTGCACCTTGGCGATATCGATCATCGACGAGGTGTGGTTGGAGATTGCGACATTCTGGTCGCTGCCCACGATCGACACATTGGGACCGCCGGTCGTTGTGATCCCGCCCGGACCGATGCCGCCGGGGAGGCCGACGATGCTGCCTTCGGGCAATGCCAGGGCCGGCTCGTCGGGGGTGATGATGCGGCGCACCAGCGGGCGGATTACGAAGAACAGCACGACCATGCCGAGGAGGAACATCACCAGCATCTCGATGCCGCGCATGATGTCATCCTTGGTGAAGTCGCCGATATCCAGCCAGCCTTTGGGGGTTGCTGCCAGGTTTTGGGGCAGTTCGGCGAAGCGCAGGTTGACGATTTCCACCTGGTCGCCGCGCTTCTGATCGAAGCCGATGGCCGAGCGCACGAGTGCCGCGATCCGGTCGAGTTCTTCCTTCTCGCGCGGGGTGTAGACGGAATCGCCGGCGGCGTTCTTCGCGTAGGTGCCGTCGACCAGCACCGCTACCGAAATGCGATTGACCCGGCCGCCTTCGATCACCTCGGTCTTGGTGGTGCGCGAAATCTCGTAATTGACGATTTCCTCGCTCTTGCGATTGTCGTTCTTGTTGACGGCGGCGTCGGCCGCCTTCTGCTGTCCGCCGGGCAGTTCGTTGGCGACCGTCACCTGACCATCCTTGCCCTCGTGCGAGTTATGGGTCTCCTCGCGGGTCTGGCTGGAGCGCACCACGCGCCCCTCTGGGTCGAATTTGTCGGTGGTCTGGGTGATTCGGTTGAAGTCGAAGTCGGCGGTGAGTTGCACGCGGGCGCGGCCGGGACCGACGATCGAGGATACGATATTCTCGACATTCTCGCGCATGCGGCGCTCGAAGGTGAGTTTGCGGTCGTCGGCGCCGGCGCTGAGACCCGATACGTTGTCGTCGGCGCCGTCGGCCAGCAGCCGGCCGCTTTCGTCGACGATCGAGACCCGGCCCGGCTTCAGGCCATTCACCGCCGAAGCGATGAGATGGCGAATGGCCCGCACATGCTGGGCCTCGAGCGAGCCGCGCAGCTTCAGCACGATCGAGGCGGAAGGCTCCTGGCGCTCGCGGGAGAAGAGCGGCCGCTCCGGCAGCACCAGATGGACGCGGGCGGAGGCCACCCGGTCGATCGAGCGGATGGTGCGGGCCAGTTCGCCCTCAAGGGCACGCAAGTGGTTGATATTCTGAACGAAACTGGTGGCGCCGAGCGCGTCCGACTTGTCGAAAATCTCGTAGCCGACACTGCCGCCCTTGGGCAGGCCGGATTCCGCAAGCTTCATGCGCAGGCGCGTCACGGCGTCCTTGGGCACGAGGATGATCGCGCCGTCGTTTCGGGTCTGGTAGGGGATCGCCTGCCGCTCGAGGTCGCGGACGATGGCCGAGGAATCCTCAAAGGCAAGGTCGGTGAACAGCGGCGTCATCGGCACAGCCGTCACGCGCAGGATCAGAAACGCGAAAAACCCGACCAGTGCGACTGCAACCGCAGCCATCGCCATCACGCGCGTCGCACCGATAGTTTTTACAAACTCGACCAGACCTTGCACCGAAGAGTCCCCCCAACGCGCGACCCGGCAATATTTGCCGTGCGTATGGTTTCCAATCGGTTAATGCCGTTAACGATTGTTCCGTTGGGCAGAGCTGCAGGGGCAAAATCAGCCCCAGAAACGAAAAAGGGCGGGATGACCCGCCCTCTGTCATTTCAGGTTTTACGTTTCAGGCCGGTATTACGAGCCCTGCGGCAGATCTGCCGCGATGGCGGTCAGTAGAATCGCCGGCACATTTCGTAGCGGCCGTATCCGATATCGGTGACGCAGGGGGCGCGGCGCACCCGCTTGACCGTGGAGACCTTGGTCGGCCGGTAGACCCGCGGCGCGTAGGGGTTCGGCAGCCGCTTCCAGTAATAGCCGCGAACATAGACGTATTTGTATCCGCGCGGGGTCGTGTAGAAGGGCTCGCGGAAGGTGTAGCCGAACGAGTTATCGGTCGGGGTCCAGGCAGGGCCGCGCGGCCAGGTGTAAACCGGCACCGCTTTGTAGCCGGGCGGCTCGAAATAGCCGGAGGCGGCGCCGACCGCGAGCTGGCGCGCCGAGGCGGGCAGGGCGACGGCGACAAGCGCCAACATGGCGAGAAGAATCGGACGAATCGACATCGGGGGCTCCGGGACCAGCCTCCCCAGTGTAGCGGGGGCGTCGCCGGACCGGAAGATGGCTTGCGCGCTCATGCGCAGCAATCGGCGCGCCTGTGTCTATTGCGTCAGGCCACGTATCGCGGCCGTCAGGCCTGCATATCGTTCAGGGACCAGCAAAATGAAATCGGGCGCCGGAAAGACCCGCGCCCGTTTACACCGCGTTAGCAAGCTCTAACGGAAGCTTACTGCCGGTATTGCTGAATGCGCGTGGTGCGCAGGCCGGCAAGACCGTGCTGCTCGATCGAGAATTGCCACGACAGGAATTCCTCGGTCGTCAGCGTGTAACGCTGGCAAGCCTCTTCGAGAGAGAGCAGGCCGCCGCGCACAGCCGCGACTACCTCCGCTTTGCGGCGGATAACCCAGCGCTTGGTCGAGGGCGGCGGCAAATCCGCAATGGTAAGCGGAGAACCGTCCGGCCCGATTACATATTTGACCCTCGGGCGATGAGGCTCAGTCATCGTTGCACTCACACACTCAACCGACAAACTCAAATTAACGTAGCTTGTGCCGCTTAAGATTTGCCTAAGCGCAACATTCAATTGAGAAATGTCTGTCGGTCCGATCGCGTGCATCGCTTTAATCGCCCGTTAAGAGATGCAAACCGGTTCGCTGCAAATGCTACAACGACAGCGAGGTCTGCCGGACGACGCGCTTGATCTTGTCGAGCGCGTATTCGGTTTTGTTCACCGACAGCACCGGCGGGCTCTTCGTCATGTCGACGGAGTCGACGATGCCCTGGACCTCGGTCGAAACAGCGACCGCCTGTCCGCTCGCATCCTTCGCGGTGATGGCCAGCTTGTAGTCGCCGTTGGGCTGCTTGACGCCGGAATTGTTGCGGCCATCCCAGACGAAATTCTGGACGCCGGCATTGAGCGAATAGCTGCCGGTAAACACAGTGGCGCCTGCAGAGTTGATGATGTTGACGGTGGCGGAGGCCGGCTTCGGCGAATTGAAGCTCCAGCCGGCGCCGGTGTCGCTCAGCAGCGAATTCTGACCGTCGATGGCGACCACTTGTCCGACATAACCGAGCGCTTGCGTCGACTGCGCGGTCTTCTGCAGCGAGACCAGCGCCTCAAGCTGCGTGTTCGACTTGAGCTGCTGTTCGACCTGCGCGAACTGCACGAGCTGCTGGGTGAACTGGTTGGTATCCAGCGGATCGAGCGGGTTCTGATGTTTCAATTGCGTGGTCAGCAATTGCAGGAACTGGGTGAAGTTGCTCGCCAGCGTGTCTTTTGTGGTGGTCGATGCCGCACCGCTATTGATCGCCGCTGCGACGGTGCTGGTTCCGGAAATCGTGGACATGCTGATCCTCCTTTCGTCAGACGCGAATATCGATGCCGCCGCGCGCGCCGAGGAGCCGCGCATAGCCGTTTGCCGCTTCGCTCGGCGCCACCTCGGCTTCGTGAATGAACGCACGGGTGCCGCGCGACTGTTCGTCAGCGTCGCGGTGCTGCGCGAAGCCCTGATCGCGCAGCGAGAATTCCAGCGAATTGTCGGACGTCTTCAATCCGGCCTGCTGCAGCGCGCGTTCGAGCGTGGACTGGTCGCGGCGCAGAAGGTCATAGGTATCGCTGCGCTCGATGACGAGCCGCGACTTGACGTTGCCCTCGCGGTCGACGTCGAGGCGGACATCAATGCGGCCAAGCTCCGGCGGATCGAGCCGGATCTCAAATCGGGAATTGCCGGCGCGGGCCTGGCTGGCGATTTCGACCGCGATCGCATCGACGGGCACAGGCTGCGCTGCGGTGACCGGCATGGCGTGCGGCGTTGCGGCTTGCGCCACGGCCACATGAGCGGGGGCAGGGGTGGACAATTGAGCGGCATGCGCGGCCGGATCGACGGCAGGCCTACTCGTCGGAGCAGGGTCATCCGCCATGGCCGCGACGTCTGGCCGTAGATCCGGCGCATCGGGCTTGGCTTCCGCGCGCGCCGGCGCCGGCTGAGATGAGACCTCGGTCGGCGTCTCGGTCTTCTTCGGTTGCGTTGGCGCCTCCAGCTGCGGTGCGGCTGTTTCGGTGTCCGGCATATCGGTGCCGGACAGCAGCGGGTCGGCGGCGTCCGCTTCGTCCTCGCCGGCATCACCGGCAGTGGCAGGTGCCGCCGCCTTGATCACCGGGGCGGCCATCGCGGATTGCGCCGGAGCCTGGGTGTTTGCCGCAAGAGGCTTTGCCGGATCGGCGGCCCCTTCAACGTCCGGAGCCACGACCCCATCCGCTGGCTTGGCCACCGCGGACAGTTCAGCCGGAGCGTCCGGCGGCGTTGCTGCTGCCGCCGCGGGCTGGGCGGGTACGTCGATGGCGACTGCGACAGCCGGTGCCGGGCTGGGATCGGCCGCAGGGATAACCGGTGGCGTGACGAGCGCTGCGTCAGGTGCCTCGGAGACGGTGGTTTCGGGAAGCCCCTCCGCGATTGCGGCGAGTTCTTCATCCAGCGCGCCCTCAACCGCTGCAGGTGTGGTTTCGCCGGGTTGCAGCGTCAGTTCCGTCCACAAGGGGTCGGTCGGGATCGCGGCCGGCGCAGCGGCGTTCGCTGCCTGCTCCACGCCGGACGGTGCGGGAGCGGGTTCGTTCGATTTGGGCGCCGGGACAGCCGCGTTCGCTGCCGGCGCGTCGGACGCCGCTTGTGGTTTTTCGGCTGGATTGACCCGATCGCGGGTCCGGGTCTGGTTGGAAGATTGTTTCGGCTCCGGGCGAGCCTCGTCCATCAAGGCGGCAAAGCCGCCTGCTTCCGAGCGCATTCCCGTCGGGCGGACGGCGCGCTCGGGCTTGGCAGATCGATGCGAAACGGCGGATGCTTCAGGCACGACGCTGGTCACTGACAACTCCGGAGACATTCCAAGAAGGGGCGGCAGGCTGCCTTGAAGGAAGCTTTGCAAGCCCCACGCCATCGGGCCGGGCAGGAAAATCCTGCAAAATCAATGCTCTTTGGTTGGCGTCAGGGTCCGAAATCGGCAAGCTCCGCCGTCACCCGGCAGGAAATTCCTATCTGGCACCCTATATGTGCCGCGATTGCCTCGGCCTGCGATCCGCCTGTACAAGCGGGCGGGGGACGGCTGTCTGGTGCCGGTCATCCAGGGAGTGCGGCCGAAGCCGCGATCGTCATGCTCAATTCGCTCGGTCTCGACAGCCGTCCGCAGGATACCCGCGTCGTGGTGGCGATGTCGGGCGGGGTGGATTCGTCCGTCACCGCGGCTTTGCTCGCAGCCGAGGGCTATGACGTGGTCGGCGTGACGCTGCAGCTCTACGACCATGGCGAGGCGACCCATCGCAAGGGTGCCTGCTGCGCCGGGCGCGACATCCACGATGCGCGCAGCGTCGCGGCGTCGCTCGGGATTCCGCATTACGTTCTCGATTACGAGAGCCGCTTCAAGGAAGAGGTGATCGACCGTTTCGCCGAGAGCTATGTCGCGGGCGAGACGCCGGTGCCCTGCATCTCCTGCAATCAGTCGATCAAGTTCCGCGATCTGCTCGATACCGCGAAGGATCTGGGCGCGCAGGTCATGGCGACCGGGCATTATATTGCGTCACGCGCGCTGCCGGACGGCGGACGTGGTCTTTTCCGCGCCCGCGAAGAAGAGCGCGACCAGAGCTACTTCCTGTTTGCCACCACCCGCCAGCAGCTCGATGTGCTGCGCTTTCCGCTTGGCGATCTGACCAAGGCGCAGACGCGGGAGGTTGCGCGCAAGTTCGGACTATCGGTTGCCGACAAGGACGACAGCCAGGACATCTGTTTCGTGCCGCAGGGCCGCTACACCGACATCATCGAGAGGCTGATGCCGAACGCGGCCGATGCCGGCGACATCGTCGATATCGACGGCAAGGTGCTCGGCCGCCACCACGGCATCATTCATTTCACCGTCGGCCAGCGGAAGGGGCTTGGCGTGGCGGCGGGTTATCCGCTTTACGTGGTGAAGCTCGATCCCGCGACGCGGCGGGTGATCGTCGGTCCGCGCGACGCGTTGCGGACGCGGCGCATAGCGCTGCGCGAGGTCAACTGGATCGGAGACGGCACGATCGAGGGGGCGCTGGACGGCGGCCGCCGCGAGGTGTTCGTGAAGGTGCGTTCGACACGGGCCCCGCAGCCGGCCTGGCTGACACGGAGCGCGGCGGGCATCGGGGTCGAACTGATCGATGGCGAAGATGGCGTCGCGCCCGGGCAAGCCTGTGTGTTTTACGACGCGCCCGAGGGCCAGTCGCGTGTGCTTGGCGGCGGCTTCATTCAGAGCACGCTGTCGATGACTCACGCCGCGCGGATCGACAATGGCGGCGTCGCCGCGGCATCGCCTGCAGGCTGAGACGCGCATGGCGGGGGAACTCGATACAGCCACGATCACCAAGGCCTATGCGCGCTGGGCGCCGGTCTACGATATCGTTTTCGGCGCGGTGTTCGACAAGGGCCGGCGCTCGTCGATCGAAGCGGCCGAGCGTATCGGCGGCCGGGTGCTCGAAGTCGGCGTTGGCACCGGCATTTCGCTGCCCGACTACAAGCGCACGACAAAACTCGTCGGCATCGACATTTCAGAGCCGATGCTGCGCAAGGCGCTGGGGCGCAAGCGCGAATTGAAGCTCGACAATGTCGAGGCGCTGTCGGTGATGGATGTCGGCCATCTCGGCTTTCCGGATGCATCCTTCGACGTGGTGGTGGCGCAATATGTCATCACCGCGGTGCCGGATCCCGATGCCGCGCTCGACGAATTCGCCCGTGTGCTGAAGCCGGGCGGCGAGATCATTCTGGTCAACCACATCAGCGCCGAGGGCGGATTGCGGCGTGCGTTCGAACTGCAATTCGCGCCGATCGCGCGGCGGCTTGGCTGGCGTCCGGAATTCGAATGGGCGCGGCTTCAGGCCTGGATCGACCGCAATCCGCACATGCGGGTGATCGAACGCAAGCCGATGCCGCCGCTCGGGCATTTTTCGATGATGCGTTTCGGCAAGGCCGAAAAGCTCGGGTAGGAACCTCTCCGCTGCCGTTCCGTTGTCCCATCGACAACGGGAAACGAGATATGCCGTTCACAATCCGCATATGGGCAGCCGCCATGATGAGTGCGGTGTTGTTTGTAGCGCCGCTGCGGGCGCAAACGCCCGAACCGGCGGTTCCCTCTCAGCCTGCGGCGCCGAAGCTCGATCCGAAGGCCTGCACCGACCGCGACCGGCTGCGGCAGGGCGATACGGTCGGCAAAGTGACTGCGCCGGACAACCTGACCGACACACTCGCCCGCACCGATGGCGTGATCTGTCCGCCGGCCGGCCTCGATCCGCATATCAGAGCGCCCGCTCCCCGGACCGGGAGCGACATGCCGGTCATCGAGCCGCCTGCGACCCCGGACGGGACGCCGCAATCGCCGAAATAACGGCCCCGGGCGGTTTTTCCGGCCGCCTTGCTTGACAGCTTTTCCGGCTGAACCCTATATCCCCGCACGCTTTCGGGCGGCCCGGCTCTCGGGCTCCCGATCCGGCGGCGGGGTAGCTCAGTTGGTTAGAGCAGCGGAATCATAATCCGCGTGTCGGGGGTTCAAATCCCTCCCCCGCTACCATCAACTCCCCTCTTGGGACCGCGACGTGGACAGGCTGCGATCGTCGCCGCGCAAGGTGGCGATCCCGTCTTTGATGTCGATTGAAGACCGCGCTGGCCCCGTGCGGCAATGACGGTCACGTGGTCGACCAAGCGTCTGAATTCGGCAGCCGATGTCTCATTGCGGCCGGAGGGCGGACCAACCGCGGCATTTTCATCGAACGGTTCGAGTGTGGAAACCGGCTGGATTATTCAATGCGTTTTCGGCAGGCTCCGTGCATCCATAGACCCTGATTTCTTTGTCCTGTGCGCCGAGAAAAAAGTGCTGCACGTCCTAGCCCAGCCGGGTCAGATCGGTGCCACGAACGCGCGCCCGGAATGAGGCCAGAGGCTTCTCGACAAGCCTTTGCATCACGATTGAGAGCAGGACCACAAGCGCGCCGTTTAGAAGCCAGTATGCAGCTCCGCGCTGGTCCGCAGCAAGATATCCGGACAGCAGGATCATGACGCTGTAGTGGTTAAGATAGGCGGCATAGGACAGGTCGCCAAGTTGCCGGTCCACGGTGCGGAAAGCGGGACTGGCGCGGATGTGGGCGCATCGGACAATGATGGCGACTAGCATCATGACGACAGCAAACCGGAAAAACCACGGCGCGCCGGACGCGGTGTATTTGTCGCTTGTGGCCATATGCACCATGAGCGTTGCGATGCAGATCGCCAACGCGCGCAGAACGATCGGCGACCGGTCGCGCTGCCAGCGCCACAGAAGCGCCCCCAGAAGGAATGCTGGCGCGTTTTGTGTGTAGAACGTCAGGACCTCCGGCAGCCTCAGGAACGCTGTTGCGATATAGGCACCGCAAAACGCAGTCGTCGCAACGAGTACGTTACGATCCGAGAGAGGCTGCCGCCGCATCATGACAAGTATGCCGGCCAGCGCGACCATGTAAAACGCCATCTCAACATTGATGGCCCACAGATACCGGACGAAGGGGTAAGCGGTCTCGATTATAAGACTTTCGGCAAAGTGACGGTTGAAAGGCGGAACGACCGCGAAGGGCTGCCACAGCATGTTTCCAAGCCGCCAAATCTCCGAGAAGTTTTTGTAGCCTTCGAAAGACATTCCGGCTTCGAGTCTGCCATCGAAATACAAGATTGCATGAGCGGTGATCGCCACGAAAAGGGCGGCCAGGTAGGCTGGATAGATTTTAAGTAGCCTATTCTTGGCAAAGGCCGTCGGACGGCTCTTGTAAAATGTCGCTGCCGCCTCGGTGATGACGTAGCCGGATATGATGAAGAACACCATCACGGCAATGCCGCCGCCGCGCAACCACGCAAGCCACTGAACTAAAGCATTGTCAGGTGCGAGCCATGCGGAATGACCATTCATGACGACAGTCATCGCTAGAGCGAAACGCATCCAGCCAAGCGCCCGGTAAGGCGGCACTTCGATGGCTGCCGCCATCGGGAGAATGTTGGACGTATGATGCATGTCAGCCCCGATGATCACGCACAACCGCAGCGCGCGCAACATAAATGCCCCGAACTGAAATGATCAACTATAAGTTGTGAGGTTCCCTCCTTTGCTTGCTTGTGGCGGGGCTGCACGATCATCGGCGACCGGCCGGCCGTGGGGCGGGCCTAATGCGGCTGCAGAGCGGCGCGCACATGGGCTTGCGCGGGAGGAAATGGCTGAGCAATGCCCGCTACCGAGCCGCCATATCGAAAGCGGCATTCGGTTCGGAGTCACAGTCATGTGACGACCGAAACTTTCGGCCTCTTTGAACCGAATCTGATGGTGAACCGACACACGGCCACGGGAGTGGTGCACCATCAAGTCAGGGGACGAATATGAGACGAGCAGCAATATCCGAGGCGACTGAGTTTACCGCACTGGTCGTCGGCGCCTTTGTGATCCGCAACGGACTGCTGATCGGCGGACTGGCGTTGTTCCTTCTCCTGGGCTGGTTCAGCGGCTGAGCGAACCAGCGCGTGTCCCGACGCTGAATGCACGAACGATCTTTCCTCGCCATGTCGCGGCGTCGCGAATTGCATGTGTCGCGGCCTCCCACCATGATCTGCAAAACGCCGTTCGGGTGAGTCGATGACCGGCCTGCCCAATGCTCATGGTGCACCTGGCCGATGTCCTACGACGCGATCATAATCGGTGCCGGCGCCGCCGGTATTGCCGCGGCCCGCAGGTTGCACGATGCCGGCAAGCGGGTGATCTTGCTAGAGGCGCGATCCCGCATCGGCGGTCGTGCCTGGACGATAGCCGCCGCCGGATTTCCACTCGATCTCGGATGCGGATGGCTGCATTCGGCCGACCGTAATCCCTGGAACGGGATTGCCCGCGATCTCGATCTCTCGATCGACAAAACGCCGCCGCCCTGGACCCGGCCCTCGCTTCCGCTCGGCTTTTCGATCGAGGACCAGCGCGCCTTTCGTGACGCGCTCGATGCGTTCTACGACCGCGTGGAAGAGGTCGCGCAAACCGGCAGGGATGTGGCCGCCTCGGAATGCCTGCCGCCGGATGGACGCTGGAACGCGCTGATCGGCACGGTTGCCACCTTCATTGCGGGCGCGGAGTGGGACAAGGTCTCGGCCATCGATCTTCATCGTTACGCCGACACCGGCGTCAACTGGCGGGTGACCGAAGGTTACGGCCACCTCATCGCGACATATGCGGACGGTCTCGACATCGTGCTCGATTGTCCGGTGCGGCGGATCGACCATGGCGGCAGGGAGCTGTGTATCGAGACGGCGCAAGGGACGATGACCGCCGCCGCCGTCATTGTCACGATCCCGAGCGTGCTCCTCGCGCAGGAGGCGATCGTGTTCGCGCCGTCATTGCCGGAGAAGATCGAGGCGGCCGCGCAACTGCCGCTCGGGCATGACGACAAGTTATTCCTCTCACTCGCGGATGCCGACGAATTCGAGCCGGACAGCCGGCTGTTCGGTCGTACCGATCGCACCGGGACCGGTGCCTATCACATGCGGCCGTTCGGCCGTCCGCTCATCGAAAGCTATTTCGGTGGCAGCCTCGCCGAAACGCTGGAGCGCGGCGGACCGCAGGCCTTCTTCGATTTCGCGAAGGCCGAACTGGTCAATTTGCTGGGTAGCGATTTTGCGCGGCGCATTGCCCCCGTCGCCGGGCATTCATGGGGCGCGGATCCGTTTGCGCGCGGCGCCTATTCCTACGCAAGGCCGGGCTATGCGGATTGTCGCGCCACGCTTGCCGCGCCGGTGGATGGACGCCTGTTCTTTGCAGGCGAGGCCTGTTCGACAGACGATTTCTCGACCGCGCACGGCGCCTATCTCAATGGACTTGCGGCCGCCGAAGACTTGCTTGGCGGCCGCGCGTGACGTCTGCGAAACGGCGTTGCGCGCGATTACGCGATCCGGCCCTCCGGCGTGTATTGGTCGACGGCCTGCGGCAGCGTCTTCGACAGACGGTCGAGCAGGTCCTGCTCGCTCAGCCCGGTTGCGCGTGACAGCGCGGACAGGGTGTCTGCGCCAAGCACGGACTTCAGATCAGTAGGGGCGACGTCCTTGTTCGGACCTGTGCCAACCCAGGACTCGACCTTGTCCTTCTGTCCCGCCTCGTTGAACTTGTCCATCAGTTCGCCCAGCCCGCCGGAAAGCAGGCCGCCGACGCTGGTACCGGCCAGCAGACCGCCAAGGCCGCCCGGCAAGGCTGCACCGGTACCCTGAGACGTGCCGCCCTGATTGGAGCCGCCCTTGGTGAGATTTCCGAGCAATTCGCCGATCTTGTCACGGTTCTGATAGCCCGCAATTGCAAGCAGGCCGAGCAGGGCCGTCATCGAAGGGAATCCGCTATTGCGTGACATCTGATCGAACTCCGGTGCTGGTGGGTAAGGTCTCGCATTCCGTATGGCGAGAGCGCATCTACGCATACTGCGCGGCAACCCCTCAATCAACACGAGGTTCCCGTGGGTGCGTCGACTTCATGCAAATGTGAAGTCGTCATACTGTCACGGTAATCTGCCGCACGCGTGCTGCGACAGCGACCCGCATAGGCGCAGCCGCATTGACGCAGCATGGATTCCAGATCAGGTTAGCCGGCCCCCCTGCTTGGCATCCATGTCCGATTCCACACACCTGATCATCCCGCAGCTTGCCGGATTTTACAGCGCAGCCGCGCCGCTCGCGGAAGCATTGCTGCGCGTCGTCGTCGGGCTCTCGCTGGTGCCTCACGGTCTGCGCATGTCGATGGGGTTCTTCCCGAATTCGGGCGGCCCGGTCAGCAATGTTCGGGACTTCGCCACTCTGCTCGACAATGGCGGTTACCGCCCCGGCCGGTTGTGGGCTTGGGTGATCGTGATAACCGAACTGGTGGGTGGTCCGCTGCTGGCGCTCGGCCTGTTCACCCGGCCGGTCGCGATCCCGATCGGGATCCTTCTGGCGCTGAGCATCTGGGAGCATCGGCGCAGCTTCTTCTGGAATCAGGGCGGCTTCGAATATCCGCTGCTGTGGACTGCGGCCGCGCTCTACTTCCTCGCCGCTGGCGGCGGCGCCTATTCTCTGGACGCCATGATCGGCCGGGCGTTCTGATCCCGCCTCTGCTCATGTTACAAAACCAGGTGGCCGCGCGCCGCGAGGATTTTGCCGCCATGACCTATCTCGTTGCCGCTGTCGTCCTTGCGATCCTGATCTACGGCGTCTGGACCTTCAACCGGCTGGTCCGGGAGCGCAATCTCGTGCGCGAGGGCTGGAGCGGCGTCGATGTGCAATTGCGCCGGCGGGCCGATCTGGTGCCGGCTCTGGTCGAGACCGTGAAGGGATATGCCGCGCATGAGCGCAAATTGCTGGAGGACATCACCGCCATCCGCTCCGCCAGCCTGGCTGCGTCCAATGTCAAAACCCAGGAGAATGCCGAGCGCGAATTGAAGGGCGCGCTGTCCAGGCTGATTGCGCTGCAGGAGGCCTATCCCAACCTCAAGGCCGACCAGAATTTCCTCAAGCTGCAGGAGCAGCTCGCCGAAATCGAGGATCACCTGCAGATGGCGCGCCGCTATTACAACGGCTCGGTGCGCAACCTGAACATCATGATCCAGTCGTTTCCGAATGTGCTGATCGCGCGTCCGCTCGGATTTACCGAAGCGGAGTTCTTCGAGGCCGACGACGCCGCATCGGCGACTCCGCGCGTCACCTTCGAACGGGCGGCGTCATGAGACCGTACCGTTTCATCGCAGCCGCCGTCTTTCTGACGGCGATGCTGCAGCCCGCGTTCGCGGTCGAGCGTATCCTGCAATTCATCAGCGATGTGAAGGTCGAAAACAATTCCGATCTTCTCGTCACCGAGACCATTCGCGTGCAGGCTGAAGGTCGCGAGATCAAACGCGGGATCCTGCGTGATTTTCCGACACGGTATAAAGGGCGTGATGGACGCCGGGTCGAGGTCGGGTTCGAGGTGCTGTCGGTCACCCGCGACGGCAAGCCGGAAAATTATACGACGGAAGCCCTGTCGAATGGCGTGCGCGTGCGCATCGGCAATGCCAGCCAGAATGTCCCGCTGGGGCCGAACACCTATGTGATCCGTTACCGCACCACGCGGCAGATCGGCTTCTTTGAAAAGTTCGACGAACTCTATTGGAATGCGACCGGCACCGGCTGGCCCTTCCAGATCGATGTCGCCGAGGCGCGTATCACCCTGCCGGATCCCGCGAACTTCATCCAGACCGCGATCTATACCGGGCCGCAAGGTGCGACCGACAAGAACGCGACCATCGTCGCGCAGCGCCCGGGCTTTATCGCGTTCCGCACCACGCGGCCGTTGCCGCCGCGCAACGGACTGACGGTTGCGGCGGCATTTCCGAAGGGCATCGTCACGCCGCCTTCGCAGGCGCAGCTCACGCAATACTGGTTGCAGGACAACCTTCCGGCCGTGACGGCCGGCGCCGGGCTGCTGGTGCTGCTTGGCTATTTTCTCTTGGCCTGGTTCAAGGTCGGGCGCGATCCCGGCCGCGGGACCATCATTCCGCTATTCACGCCGCCCAAGGGCATGTCCGCGCCCGCGGTCCGATACGTCTATGAGATGGAATTCGACGACCGCGCGTTCAGCGCCGGCATCCTCGATCTTGCCGTGCATGGCGGCGTGATGCTCAACGACAGCGGAAATCAGATGCGGCTGACCGCAACGAAGGCCACGCGCGATGTTTCGTCGCCGGTTGCGGCGATGGGGCGTGAATTATTCAAGTCAGGTCCATCGCTGCTGCTCGACCAAGTCAACCACAAGATCATTGGAACGGCAAAGCGTACATTGCAGAGCGATCTCGAGAATCTTTACCTCAAGACCATGTTCACCAACAATTACGGGTGGTCGGGCGTCGGTCTGCTGTTGTGGTTCGGTTTCATTGCCGCGGTCGCGCTGTCGGTATTTATGAGCTATGGCAGCGACCTCGGTGGAGCGATGCTGTTCGGTACGGCATTTGCGGCGCCTGCCATCTGCGTGATGACCGCATTCCTGCTCGGTGTCCTGACCGGCCGGACCGGATTTTTCACGTTCCTGTTCGGTTTCCTGTTTGCGGGTGCATTTGCGGTGGCGGGCTTTGCCGTGCTGCTGGGCGCGACCTATGAGGCAACCGGGTCGCTCTTCAATCTTTACACGCTGGCGATGCTGACGCCGATCCTGGTTGCGCCACTGATCGCGATGTCGTTCTACATCATGAAGGCGCCCACCGTTCGGGGCCGCAAGGTCATGGATGAGATCGAGGGCTTCAGGCAATATCTCGGCGTCGCCGAGGAAGACCGGCTGAATCATTTGCATCCGCCGGAAAAGACGCCGGAATTGTTCGAGCGCTATCTGCCCTATGCGGTAGCGCTCAATGTCGAGAACCGCTGGGCCGAGCGCTTCGCCGGCGTCCTCGCGGCTGCGGCCGCCGCCGGCGCAGCAACCGCGGCCTGGTATGTCGGCAACCGCGGCTCCCAGACCGACTGGGGCAATTTCGCCGGCCGTGTCGGCAGCAGCCTCGCCAGCACGGTTGCGTCCTCCTCGACGGCGCCGGGATCGTCCGGCGGTGGCGGATCGTCAGGCTCCGGCGGTGGCGGATCGTCCGGCGGTGGCGGCGGTGGCGGTGGCGGCGGCGGCTGGTAGGTCTGTGCTACGGCAGCAGCTTTACCTTGCGGTTCTTCATCATGCGAAGGAGCGCCCCCCGCATGTTCTCGGATTCCTTCGCAGTGAAGCCCTTCATCGCCGCACGATATTCGGAGACTGCGAGCGGCAGCATCTTGCCATAGACCGCGCGTCCTTTTGGCGTGATGAACAGGTGCACATTGCGCGAATCCGTCTTGCCGTTCTCGCGCGCCACATAGCCGCGCTTGGCGAGATTGGCCGCGAGCCGGCTCACACTCGGCTGCGGGATCACGGTGGCCTCGGCCAGTTCGGTGAGGTTGGTGCCTTCATGCGCGGCGAGCACGGCCAGCACCCGCCAGTCCTGGAACGTGAATCCGCGCTTGCGTAATTCGTCGGCGAGATTCTGATTCATCCGGGCGATCAGCCGGTTCATCAGATACGGCAGCAGATCGTCGAGATGCAGATCGCTGCGCTTGGCAGTACGGGCAGTCATGAACTGAGGACGCTGGGGAGCCAGGTGGCGATCGGCGGAAACAGGATGATGAGCAGCAGCACCAGCAGCCCGAACAGCACATAGGGCAGGGCGGCCATATAGATCTGATTCATCGTGACCTCGGGCGGCGCCACGCCCTTCATCGTGTAGAGCAGTAGCCCGAACGGTGGAGTCAGCAGGCCAAGCTGCATGCAAATCAGGAAGATGATGCCGAACCAGATCGGATCGAAGTGGAGCTGATTCACCAGAGGCATGAAGAAGGGCAGCGTGATCAGCATCATCGACACTTGGTCGACGAAGCAGCCGAGAACCAGCAGGATCAGGATCATGCCGATCAACACCGTCATCGGCGCCAGCCCCTGCCCGGTGATCAGGCCGATGATGCCGTTGACCACGCCGGAGAAGCTGAGGACCTGCGAGAACGTGGTGGCGCCGACGATGATGAAGAGGATGATGCCGGAAATCGCGACCGTGCCGAGTAGCGACTGCATCAGGTTGCGGACGGTCAGCCCGCGATAGCAGATCGCGGCGACGATGGTGCCGGCGGCGCCCAGGGCGGCGGCCTCGGTCGGTGTCGCCCAGCCCGCCGACATTGCGCCGACCACGAGACCGAAGATCGAGAGCAGCGGCAGCACATACAGCAGGAACGGGCCCCAGCGGTCCCAGAATGCGGGCTTGGCCTCAAGCGTTTCCGCCGGTGCGAGCGACGGATCGATGATGCTGCAGACGATAATATAGCCGACGAACAGTGCGCTCAGCATCAGACCCGGCACGATTCCGCCGATCAGCAGGCCGGAAATCGAGATGCCGGCCAGACTTCCCAGCAGCACGGTCAGCGCCGAGGGCGGGATCAGCATGTCGACGCCACCGATCCCCATGATCGGACCCAGCGCCATCTTCGGATGATAGCCGCGCGCCAGCATGGTCGGCAGCATCAGCGAGCCGAGCAAAGCCGTGGTCGCGATGGTCGATCCCGAGATCGCCGAGAAGACGGTGCCGGCAACGATCGCAATCACGGCGAGCCGGCCCGGCACGCGGCGGATCAGCAGCGCAAAGGCGTCGATCGCCTTCATGGCGACGCCGGAATGGAACAGCACCTCGCCCATCAGAACGAAGAACGGGATCGGCGTCAGTGCGAAAGCGGTGACTGACTGCACCGCATTGCGGTTAAACTGGACCAGTCCATTCTCGCCGCCAAGAAACAGCGCGGCGCCGACAAGGTTGATCCCAAGAAACGCGAATGCGACCGGCAGGCCGAACGCCATGACCAGGATCAGGCCGCCGAACAGAATGATGGTCGCCTCGATCCACGGCATTGGCTTCAAGCGACCGAAGTCGCCTCCTCGCGCTTTTCGCGATTGGTGATCAGCCGGTGGAACCGGAAAATGAATTCGATCGAGAGCAGAACGAAGCAGACGGGCAGGGGCGCGAGCAGCCACCATTCCGGGAACACGAGGTTCTTGATGGTGATCGAGCCGTTGCGCCACGCGTCATAGGTCATCAGTGATGCGTAACGCACCATGGCGATACAGATGACGAGGCCGGCGATGTCCCCGATGGCTTCCATGATCAGGGCAACGGACTTCGGCACTGCGGTCAGGACGAGGTCGAGCCGCACATGCTGTCCGCGCCGCAGCAGCCACGGCGCGGTGAGCACGGTAATCATATAGAGCGCGTATTCGGAGACTTCGTTCGCCCAGACGAAGCCCTTGCTGACGGTGTTGCGCAGCACGATGTCACCGGTGACCAAGAGCACCATCGCGAGCAGCACCAGTGCCGCGATGATCGCGAGCCCGTCGAGCAGCTTGCCGTAGAGGTCGGAGAGACGAGCCACGAGAGGCGACCTTGTATCGAGTCGTCATGGCCGGGCTCGACCCGGCCATCCATCATTCGAAAAGGATGGTTGCGCGGGTCACAAGGCGTCCAAGACGACGTCTTGACGGCTTATGCCCGCGCATGACTGCGGTTCAGTTTCCAGCCAGTTCGCGCAGCTTCTTGCCGGTCTCAGGCGACTTGGCAATTACCGATTGCCAGGCGACGTCGTTGGCCTTTTTCAGGAAGTCCTGCGAGACCTGCGGGCCGAAATCCAACACCTGAATGCCCGCCTTCACCTGGCGTTCGTCCTCGGCCTTGTTGATGGCCACGTTTTCGGCATCGAGTCCTTCCAGCCACAGGGCGGCGTCATTGAGGATCTTGCGCTGGGCGTCGTTCAGGCTCTTCCACTTGTCGAGATTGACGAGCACGTTCACCTCGGCGCCGTAGAATCCCGGGTTGACTCGGAATTTGGTGGCCTTGTCCCAGCCCAGATCGAAGATGCCGCTGATCGGCCAGCCATAGCCGTCAACTACGCCGCGCTCGAGCGCGGTGTAGACTTCTCCAGGTGGCGTGTTGATCGGCGTGCCGCCGAGCGCCTGAACGATATCGCGATAGACCGGGGTGACGCGGATCTTCATTCCGGTCAGATCCATCTTGTCGATCTTCTTGTTGAGATAGAGATGGAACGGGACGTTGTGAAACTGCCGCGCCAGATACTGCGCGTTGAGCTTCTGATTATGGAGCTGGTTGAGATAGTCCCAGGTGCCGTTTTTGCGCTGTTCCGACATCGGCTTGCTGATCAGCTTGAAGCCATCCGCTTCCGGCATCAGGTTGGTGTAAAACGCGCCGGTTACATTGGCGATGTCGACGACGCCGGTGCGCACGGCATTGCCGACTTCGAACGGGGGCATGGCGCGCGGACCGCCGATATAGTTGATCTGGATGACGCCCTTGCCGTCCTTGTTCACCTTCTCGATGAAGCGCTCGAAATTCTTGGAAAACTGGGTGCCCTCGGCAAATGATGTGACGGCGCGCAGCGTCACCTCCTGGGCGGAGGCCGGCGCAAATGCCGCGGCCAGTGCCAATCCGGTAACCGCAAAGACTGTCCTGATGCCCATTTTTTAACTCCCGCTGGGTCGGATTACAGATTATATTCTTTTGAATATAATTGCCGGGCAGGCAACCGGAGTCAAATCCGGCGCGTGCCGCAAGGCACAATCGGCAGACGCAACGGGACAAGACCATGGCCGAGCGATCATTCAAAAAGGAAGTCGAGCAGCTCAAGCTTGGCGCGGGACAGGAATTCCGCGGCGAGGCGATCCTGTGCGTCACCAAGGCGCTGCTGCAGTCAGGCGTGTCGTATGTGTCCGGCTATCAGGGTGCGCCGATTTCTCATCTGATCGACGTCCTGAACGACGCCGAACCGATGCTGAAGGAACTCGGTGTCCGCTTCGAATCGTCCGCCAATGAGGCGGCCGCTGCGGCGTCCCTGGCTGTCTCGGTGAGCTACCCGCTGCGCGGCGCCTGCACCTTCAAGGCGCCGGTGGGCACCAATGTCGCCTCCGACGCACTTGCGAACCTGTCCTCGGGCGGCGTGAAGGGTGGCGCGCTCATTATCGTCGGCGAGGATTACGGCGAGGGCTCCTCGATCATGCAGGAGCGCAGCCATGCCTTCGCGATGAAGTCGCAGATGTGGCTGCTCGATCCGCGGCCGAATGTCGAGACCATCGTCGACATGGTGGAGAAGGGCTTCCGGCTTTCCGAGGCCAGCAATACCGCGGTGATGCTGCAGCTGCGCATCCGCGCCTGCCATGTCTACGGTTCGTTCATCGCCAAGGACAATGTGCGGCCGGACTACACGCGCCAGGATGCGCTGAACAATCCGGTGCGGGATGTGACGCGCTACGCGCTGCCGCCCTTCACTTACGAGCATGAGAAGGAAAAGATCGAAAAGCGCTGGCCGGCGGCGGTGCAATTCATCGTCGACAACAACATCAACGAATTCTTCGATGGCGACGTGTCGGACGTTGGCATTGTCATGCAAGGTGGCATGTACAACAACACCCTGCGGGCGATGGAAATCCTCGGCCTTGCCGACATCTACGGCAACAGCCGGATCCCGATCTATGTCCTGAACGCCACCTACCCGCTGGTCGATGCCGAGTTCGTGCGCTTCTGCGCCGGCAAGAAGGCGATCATGCTGATCGAGGAGGGACAGCCGAATTTCATCGAACAGGCGGTCAACACCATTCTGCGTCAGGCCGATCTGCAGACGAAGGTCGAGGGCAAGTCGGTGCTGCCGATGGCCGGCGAATATACCGGCGGCGTGCTGAAGGCGGGGCTGCAGAAATTCTGCACCCTGCATCGGCCGGACATTCTGGCGCCCGACGAGCCGATGATGACCAACAAGAGCCTGCCGGCCGCGCTGGAAACGCTCGGCACCAACGTGCAGGGGCGGCCGCCGTCCTTCTGCACGGGCTGCCCGGAGCGGCCGATCTTTTCCGCGATGAAGCTCGTGCAGCAGGAAGTGGGCCCGCTGCATGTGAGCGCCGATATTGGCTGCCACACCTTCGCGGCGCTGCAGCCCTTCAATCTGGGCCAGGCGACCATGGGCTACGGCCTCGGCGGCGCCGGCGGCTCGCCTTTATCGGGACAAGGCGGCAAGCGACCGGTCTCGGTCGTGGGTGACGGCGGCTTCTGGCATAACGGACTGGTGTCGAGCGTCGGCCACCAGGTCTTCAACAAGACCGACGGCGTGATGCTGATTGTCGACAACGGCTATGCCGCCGCGACCGGCGGGCAGGACATCCTGTCATCGGCTGCTACCGTGGAGACACGTTCGACCCAGCATCCGATCGAGAAAGCCGTGCGCGGCGTCGGTGTCGAATGGGTGCGGCACATCACCCGCACCTATGACGTGGCCAAGATGCGCGACACCCTGCGCGAAGCCCTCACCACCGACACGAAGGGGCCGAAGGTTATCATCGCCTCGTCCGAATGCATGCTGAACAAGCAGCGCCGCGTGAAGCCGCTGTTGCGCGAGGCGGTCAAGCGCGGCGACCGCGTGGTGCGCGACCGGTTTGGCGTCGACCCCGATACCTGCACCGGGGATCATTCCTGCATCCGGCTGTCGGGTTGTCCGTCACTCACCATCGCGCCCAACCCGGATCCGCTGCGGCGCGATCCGGTCACCAAGGTGATCGATACCTGTGTCGGCTGCGGCAATTGCGGCGAGGTCGCTCACGCCGCGGTGCTTTGTCCGTCTTTCTACCAGGCGTCGATCATCGACAATCCGACCGGCTGGGACAAATTCAGGCAGCGCATGCGCGACGCGGTGATCGGCTTCTTCCAGCGCCGGCTTGAGAAGAAGGCAGTGACGGCATGAACACCCCGCTGGTCGATACCCGCGGGGCCGCCCGCATCCGTCCGATCACCATCGCGATCCTTGCCATGGGCGGCGAGGGCGGCGGCGTGCTTGCCGACTGGATCATCGATCTTGCCGAGCATGGCGGCTATCTCGCGCAGATGACATCGGTCCCGGGCGTGGCCCAGCGCACCGGCGCGACCATCTATTACGTCGAGTTGTTCCCGAAGGCCGCCGCGCGCGACAAGAAGCCGGTGCTGGCGTTGATGCCGGTCCCGGGGGACGTCGACATCGTGCTCGCGTCCGAATTGATGGAGGCGGGCCGCGCCATCACCCGCGGCCTGGTCACCCCCGACCGCACCACGCTGATCGCGTCCACGCATCGCGTCTACACCATGCTGGAGCGAATTGCGCTCGCCGACGACCGCGTCGATCCGACCGCGCTCCTGAAATCGAGCGAGGAAGCCTCGAAGCGCCTTCATGCGTTCGACATGGCGAGCATTGCCGATGCCACCGGCAGCCTGGTCAGCGCGGTGCTGTTCGGTGCACTCGCGGGTTCCGGCACGCTGCCGTTCCAGCGCATGGCGTTCGAGGCGACGATCCGGCGCGGCGGCGTCGGCGTGGAAGCGAGTGTGCGCGCCTTCAATGCCGGCTTCGAGGCGGCCGCGTCCGGCAATACGCCCATCGCTCCGGTGGAGCGTCCGTTCGATCCGCAGGCTCGCGACGCTTCGGTGCAATCGCTGCTCGCGCCGATCGACGGCGCACTGTCGATCGTGTCGCGGCCGATCGTCAGTGCCGGCGTGGTGCGGCTCGCGGATTACCAGAACGAGGACTATGCGAAGCTTTATCTCAATCGTCTTGCCCCGGTAATCGAGATCGAGAACGCCCGCCCGGGCAAGCCGGACGAACTGCTGACCGAAGTCGCGCGCAACCTGGCGCTGGCGATGGCGTACGAGGACACGGTCCGCGTTGCCGAGCTGAAAATCCGAGCATCGCGGTTCGAGCGCGTGCGCAAGGAAGCCGCCGTCAAGCCGGGCCAGCTTCTCGACATCGTCGAATACATGCACCCCCGCACGCAGGAGATTGCCGAGACTCTGCCCGCGCCGCTGGGGCGCTTCATCCTCAATACGGGTTGGGTCCGCGGCATCGTCGACGCCTTGACGCAGAAGGGCCGCAAGGTGAAGACCTCGTCGATCCGCGGCTTCATGCTGCTCTACATGGTCTCGAGCATGAAGCCGCTCCGGTCGCGAACGCTGCGCTGGGCCGATGAACAGGCGCGGCAGACCGACTGGCTCGCCAAAGTGGTCGAGATCGCGCGCGAGGATTACGCGCTGGCGGTCGAGGTCGCGCATCTCATCGGCCTGGTGAAGGGCTATGGTGATACCCATGAGCGCGGGCGCGAGAAATACCACGCGCTGATGGCGCTGATCCCGAAGCTGCGCGAACGCGGCAATGCCGCGGCCGAACTCGCGGGTCTGCGCAAGGCCGCGATGATGGACGAGAGCGGCGAACGGCTGAAAAAGGCGCTGGCGGCGATCAGCTAGCCATTGTTCGTCTAACCCACCCCCCGCTCGCGGGGGAGGGGGCAGCAAAAGAAGAGCTAGCGTCCCGTCAGCACGTTGAAATTCACCGGCACCGTGATCGACGCCTTGCCCTGCGGCGGTATCGGGAACGGCGCCGCTCTGCGCACAAGGTCCCGGCTTTCGCGGTCAAGACTCGCGTTGCCCGACGATCGCACCAGCCGGACCGTGCCGACATTCCCCGCGCTGTCGATTTCGAATGCGATGACCGCAGTGCCGCCGATGCCGCTCGCAAGGGCGTCGCCGGGATAGCGCTTGTTGCGTGCGAGCTGCGCGGTGACGCGGCTCGCCCAGTCACGCACTTCGCGCGATGAGCCCAGGCCGACGCCGCTTCGCGACGCCACGACCCGCGGCGGCGTCGGCTTGGATTGTTCGCGCGGCGTCTCGGTTGGCTGTTCCTGCGGTGGCGGCCGCCGACTGGCAACCGGTTCCTCGACAGGCTTCGACTCGGTGACGTCCGGTGGCGGCGGCGTTTCGGCGACCGTGGGCGTCGGCTCCGGTTCCTCAGGCGCCGGCGTTGGTTCCGCCTCAGCCTGAACCGCGGCGGTCTGCGGCGCTTCGCGCGGCGGCTCGCGCGTATCGTCCAGCCGGGGCCGGAGGTCGGGTTTGGCTTGCTCCGCGGTCTCGGTCGGCTGCTCTGGCTCGGCCGGCTTCGGTGGGCTTTCCGCCGGCTGAGAGGGCGCCGATTCCGCCGGGCTCGGCATCTGCGCGATGCCCGCCTCGGTCTGTCCACCCAACACGATATCGACCGAAATCGAATCCAGCGCGAGGCTCTGCATCGGCGCCGGGTCGCGCATGAAGATCGCCACGATCACCAGATGCAGCAGCAACACGCCGGCAATCAATGCGGTCCAGGGCGTCCGGTCGGACCATGTCAGCCAGGGCGCAGGCCGCTCGTCGTCGCTGATCTTGACCGAGGGTGCATCGATCCCGCTCGGGCTGCGCCGGCGCGACAGCACGATCACGTTTGTCAGGTCGGCGCCGTCCAGCGCACTCGTTGCCGCCACGGTCACGATTGCACCGAGCCGGTCGGACGGACCGAGCTTTGGCAGCGGGGCCGGCTTGGTATCGGCGGACGTCATTCCGGCAGACCCTGCGGCAACAGGTCCCGCCGATCAAGCACCCGGGACGTTGGCATGCCGGTGCCGCATACCTCATGCCCAAGCCTAAACGACTGATCTTGCATGGCTTTCGAACTGCCGCCGGTCGAATCATGACGGTCGCGAGACGGAACTTTCTGCGGCCGGATTCATTGAGCCCGACTAGCATGTACACCATGTAAGAGTTCGGCTGGGAAATTGTCCATGCGATCCACCACTTTGCGCGACTTGGGCGCTTCGCACGATTTGCAGGCGCGGAGACAGCACTGGCGTGACGCCTTCCACACGGTGCGTCGCGAGACGGAATCGCGGGCCTCGCATCTGTCTGCCGAAGACCAGATCGTGCAATCGATGGCGGACGCGAGTCCGACCAAGTGGCACCGCGCCCATGTCACCTGGTTCTTTGAGACCTTCCTGCTGGTACCCTTTGCCCGCGACTACCGGATTTTCGATGAGCGCTTCCCGTTTCTGTTCAATTCCTATTACGTCGCCGCAGGTCCGCGCCATGCGCGTCCGCAGCGCGGATTGATCACACGCCCGGATGCGAAGGATGTGACTGCCTACCGCGCGCATGTCGACGCCGCCATCGAACGGCTGATCGACAGCGCGGATGAAGAGGCGGCGCGGCAGATTTTTCCAATCCTAGAGATCGGGTTGAACCACGAACAGCAGCATCAGGAATTGCTGTTGACCGATATCCTGCATGCCTTTGCGCAGAACCCGACCCATCCGGTCTACGACAAAAGCTGGTCGATGCCTGCGTCGCAGACAGGCGAGACATATGCCGACATTCCGCCCGGCATTCACCAGATCGGACACCAGGGCGATGGCTTCCATTTCGATAACGAGGCGCCACAGCATCGTGTCCTGACGCAGCCGGTGCGGATCGCGCGCGGGCTTGTCACCAATGCGCAGTGGATCGAATTCATCTGCGATGGCGGCTACGCGACACCGGCGCTGTGGCTGTCCGATGGATGGGCGATGCGGGAAGCGGAGGGCTGGCAGGCGCCGGGCTACTGGCTCGAGGTCGATGGCGTCTGGCACGCCATGGGTTTGGGCGGCTTGCGCGCAATCGATCCCGCGGCACCGGTGATGCACGTCAGTTATTATGAGGCTGACGCTTTTGCGCGCTGGGCCGGCAAGGACCTGCCAACCGAGGCCGAATGGGAGATCGCCGCGCGTCATGACCTGATCGACGATGCCTTTGGCATCGTGTGGCAATGGACCCGCAGCGCCTATCTGCCCTATCCGGGCTACCGCGCCGCCGAAGGCGCGCTCGGCGAATACAACGGCAAGTTCATGATCAACCAGATGGTGTTGCGCGGCTCCTCACTCGCGACACCGGACGGGCATGCGCGGCTGACCTATCGCAATTTCTTTCAACCGCCGGCGCGCTGGCAATTTACCGGGCTCAGGCTCGCGGAGTATCAGTAGTCATGGCCTACAAACCCGGAGCGCTCACGGCTCCGCTCGCGGCAGGTGCCGCGCGCGGACGCGAAACCGAAACCTTTGTGCATGACGTGATGGCAGGACTGTCCGCCACGCCTAAGCGGCTCGCTCCGAAGTACTTTTATGACAGCGAAGGTTCGCGGCTGTTCGAGGACATCACGCAGACGCGCGAATATTACCCGACCCGCAGCGAGCACGAGATCCTGCGCTTGCAGGCGGGCGCGATCGTGCAACATTTCCCGACCGGCGCGGCGCTGGTCGAATTCGGCAGCGGCGCCTGCATCAAGGTTCGCTTTCTCTTGGACGCGGCGCGTAAACTCAAAGCCTATGTGCCGGTCGACATCTCGGGCGATTTTCTGGCCGAAGAGGCTGCGGCGCTGCGCAAACACTATCCTTCTCTTTCCGTGCTTCCGGTAGCGGCGGATTTCATGAAGCCGTTCGCACTGCCTGACGAAGTTGCCGATTTGCCGAAAGTCGGATTCTTCCCGGGATCGACGATCGGCAATTTCGAGCCGCACGAGGCGTGCACCTTCCTGCGGCATGCGGGTACGATCCTCGGCGCCGGTGCGGTGATGATTGTGGGCGTCGATCTGATCAAGGACGAGACGGTTCTGAACGCCGCCTATAACGACTCGTCCGGTGTGACCGCAAAGTTTAACCTGAATCTGCTGCGCCGCATCAATCGCGAACTGGGTGGCAATTTCAAGCTCGACGCATTCGAGCATCACGCCTTCTACAATCGAGAGCGCAAGCGGGTCGAGATGCATCTCGCCAGCCGCGTCCGGCAAAAGGTGACGGTCGCGGGATCCACGTTCGAACTCCGGGCGGGTGAAACGATTCATACGGAGAACAGCTACAAGTACAGCCGGGAATCGTTCGCCGCTCTGGCGCGCGGGGCGGGCTGGACCATGCTCTCGAGCTGGACCGACGCCAAAGGCAATTTCGCGGTCTGCGCGCTGGCATTGCCCCCGTCATCCTGAGTGTATGCGGCGGGCTGTATGCCGGCGGGCCGGTAAGGCCTTGCTCGGACAGGCTTGATTGGTGAGGCTTGGCGATCCCGGTGCGAGCGGCTAAACAGGCCGCCCGGACTTACGGTCCGCCACCCAGACAATCAGGATTTCCGCCTCATGAAGATCGTCGGTTTCGAGCTCGACAGACAATTGCATCTCGGCGTCGTGGACGGCGACCAGGTGATCGACCTCCAGGCTGTCGATCCGAAAATCCCTGCCGATCTCGGTCAGGTGCTGGCGCGCGCAGGCGGCGATCTGTCCGGCATTGCCGATGCCGCGAAAAAGGCGCCGGCATCGGCGCGGCGCCCACTTGAGGGGATCAAGTACACGTTGCCGGTCGCCAATCCCGGCAAGATCGTTTGCCTCGGCCTCAACTATCTCGAACACGCCAAGGAGGGCGGCCACCAAAAGCCGACCGCGCCGTCGATCTTCATGCGCTGCGGCACTTCGCTGGTGCCGCACAACATGCCGATCATCCGGCCGCTGGTGTCGGAGACGCTCGATTACGAATGCGAATTGCTGATCGTGATCGGCAAGCAGGCCAAGCATCTGACGATGGACAATGCGTATTCCTGCATCGCCGGCTATTCCTGCTTCAACGACGGTTCGATCCGGCAATTTCAGCGCCGCACCGCGCAATGGGATATGGGCAAGAATTTCGACATGACCGGCGGTTTCGGACCGTGGATGGTGACCGCCGACGAATTGCCGCCCGGCGCTGTCGGCCTGAAGATCGAGACCCGGCTGAACGGCAAGGTGCTGCAATCCGACAATACCGCGAACATGCTGTTCCCCGTCGCCGAGACCCTGGTCGATATCAGCCAGGGCATGACGCTGATGCCGGGCGACGTGATCGTCACCGGTACGCCGTCGGGTGTCGGACACGCTCGCAAGCCCCAGCTCTGGATGAAGCATGGCGACGTCTGCGAGATCGACATCGAGGGCGTTGGCATCCTGGTGAATCCGATCGAGGACGAGAAGAAAGCTTAATGAAAAGGCGCGCGCTCGCGACGCTCCTGGTCGCGCTGGTCGTCGCAACGCCCGGCGCTGCGCAGACGCGCGGCAAAGGCGAGCGCGCGCAACGATCGGCCGAGATCGCGATCGGTGTCGGCCACGGCATCGGCTTCCTGCCACTATTCATTGCGCAGGACCTTCGCCTGCTCGACAAGCATGCCAAGTCCAGCGGTCTGAGTGGCAAACTTGCGCTGCGGCGGTTTCCGGCCGCGGCGCCTATGCGCCAGGCGCTGGCCAAGGGCGAGATCGCGGCCGGCGCCTATGGATTACCGGCCTTTCTGCTGGCCCGCGACGCCGCGCGACAGACGCCGCAGGAATTGCTCGTCGTGTCGGGCCTCACCACATTGCCACTCGTGCTCCTGACCACGCGCCCGAACATACGCGCGATCAATGACCTGAAGCCCGCCGACAAGATCGCGGTGCCGATGCTGACCGCGCCGCAGGTGGGCTATCTGTCGATGCAGACCCATCCATGGTTCGGCCGCGAGCGGTTGCGCCAGCAATTGGTAGTGATGCCGCATCAGGAATCGCTCGATGCCCTGACCGAGGGCAAGGGTATCGCGGCCTATTTCTCCTCGCCGCCCTTCACCCAGATTGCGCTCAAGGACTCCAAGGTCCGCGCAGTCACATCATCAGTTGACATCATGGGGGGTAAGACCTCGTTTCTGGTGATGGCCTCTCCGAAGTCTGCACTGACGTCGCATCCGAAGCTTCCGGAGGTTCTGGCGAAAGCGATCGAGGAAGCTTCCACAATCATCCGCAACGACCCGCGCCGTGCCGCCATGATCTGGCTGAAATGGGAACCGTCGCACACGCTGGATGCTCGCACGGTCGAGGGCATCCTGCGCGACCTCAAGGACGATTTCGGCAACGGCGTGTTCGGCGTGGAAGCGACGGCGACCTATCTGCGGCGCGACAATCGATTGAAAGACAGAGTATCGACCTGGAAAGATGTGGTCGCGCCCGCGGTCGCTGCCGGGCAGGGGTCCTGAGCATGGCGCTTGTTGATGCCGCAAAGCTGACGGCCTTCGTTGCCGATATTTTTGCAGCGCTGGGTTCGTCACAGGAAGAAGCCACGCGGATCGGACGTTGCCTCGTTAATGCCAATCTGACCGGGCATGACAGTCACGGCGTCGCCCGCGTGCCGCGCTACGCCACCTGGCGGCGGGACGGCCTGATCGTCGCCGACCAGACCGTGCGGCGGGTGGTCGATATTCCGGTGCTTGCGATCCTCGACGGGCAATTCGGATTCGGCCAGACCATCGCGCCGCAGGCGGTGTCGCTCGGCATCGAGAAATGCCGTGCGCATGGTTTGTCGGCGATCGGGCTGCGTCACTCCGGACATGTCGGGCGGGTCGGCGAATGGGCCGAGATGGCGGCCGAGCAGGGGATCGTATCGGTGCATTTCGTCAATGTCGCAGGCTCGGTGCTGGTCGCGCCGTTCGGTGGCATCGATCGCCGTTTCTCCACCGCACCGGTCTGTATCGGCATGCCGCGTTCGGCCGGCTTGCCGGTCATTCTCGACTTTGCGACCTCGCTGGTGGCGGAGGGCAAGGTGCTGGTCGCAAGTCAGGGCGGCAAGGCGCTGCCGGCCGATGCGCTCGTCTCCGCGGAGGGGCGGGCGAGCAGCGACCCGCACGAACTTTATGGCGATTACGATCCGGCCTCCGGGATTCGCGATCACAAGAAGGGAAAGGGCGCGTTGCGCGCCTTCGGCGATCACAAGGGATCGGGGCTCGCGCTGATGTGTGAATTGCTCGGCGGCGCGCTGACCGGCAACGGTGCCTCCGATCCGGAGAAGCGCTGGTCGCAAGGCATGTTCTCGTTCTATGTCGATCCGCAGCGGGTCGACCCGGAACAATTGTTGCCGGCCGAATTGTCGCGGTTTCTGGCCTACGTAAAGGCTGCAAAGCCGATCGATGCCAATGAGCCGGTCTTGTTGCCGGGCGAGCCGGAGGCGCGGCGCCGCGCCGATCGGCTGAAAGGCGGCATCCCGCTGACCGAAGAAACCTGCGACGCGTTGCATGCCACCGCCCGTTCGGTCGGTCTGGACGATCGGCTGCTGGCCTAGAGCGTTTTCGAGCGAAGTGGGTACCGGTTCGCGTTGAGAAAACGCTTCAACGCAAGTGTTCTGACAGCGACACGATTTGGAACGGAGAGGTAGGCATCCCGGCTTGGGCTGTGACGGGCATCTCCCGCTCCCTCTTATATGTCGCGATCATATCGGCATGCAGGGCATGGCCGAGAGCGGCTGCGGCGGAACGCAATTCGCGGCGGAACGCGACATTCTGGCTTTCGGTGAAGCGGGCTGTCGGTACCGCGAGATTGACCGTGCCCAGGACATCTCCGTCCTTGATGACGGCGGTCGAGATGCCGGTAATGCCGGGGGTGAATTCTTCGCGCGAATAGGCGAAGCCGTCCTGCCGTATTGCGCTGACCTGTTTACGCAATGTACTTTTCGATTGCAGCGTGTGCGCGGTGATCCGCTGCAATTCGACCCGATCGAGATAGGCGCCGAGTTCGTCGTTGCTCAAACGCGACAGCACGATCTTTCCCGACGAGACCGCATAGAGCGGCGCGCGCTCGCCGACCTTCATCGTGAAGGCCAGCGCCTGACGGCCCATCGCTGTGGCGACCGCCTCGACGCTGTCTCCGACCCAGACGTTGAAACCGGAGGTTTCGTTCAGCAGGTCGCTCAAGGATCGCAAATGCGGCAGCACGGCCGCCGCGAGGGTGGGACCTTTCAGCCGTGCAGCGAGAAGCGCGACACGCTGGCCAAGGCGATAGCGCCCGCCCGATCCATCCTGCTCCAGATAGCCGCGCGCCAACAGATTGTTGAGAAGATGAAACAGGCTCGAGCGCGGCACCTGCAGATCGGCCAGCAGACGCGAGAAGGTGGGCGGTTCTGCCGCATCCGCCACGTACTCAAGAATGTCGAGTGCGCGGTTGGCTGACTTGACAGCGGGATCCGACTTCGGTTTCATTTATGAAATTAGTTCATATATGTGAACTATCGTCAAGTCGTGCCGCGCGGGCGAACTCGCTTGCGGCAAGACAGGGCCAAGCCACGCCTCGCATGCGGGACTGCGAGATGGTTCAAGAAACAGAAACCGGGAGGATCAGGATGAATCGGACACTTCGGCTTGCGTTGGTGGCGGCAGGACTGAGCCTTGCACTCGGCGTCGGTCCGGCAAGTGCGCAGGAATGGCCGACGCGAACCGTGAAGTTTCTGGTGCCCTACGGACCCGGCGGCGGCACCGACATCGTGAGCCGCATCATCGCGCAGCAATTGCAAGAGACGCTCGGCCAGAATTTCGTGGTCGAGAACAAGCCGGGTGCGGGCTCCACGATCGGCGCCGATTCCGTCGCGAAGGCTGACAAGGACGGCTATACGGTCCTCGTCCTCAGCAACGCGCATGCGGTCGCAGGCGCGCTCTACAAGAAGCTGCCCTATGACTCGGTGAAGAGCTTCGAAATGGCGACGCAGATCGGTACCGTGCCGCTGCTGCTCGTGGCATCGCCGAAATTCGAGGCCAAGGACGTGAAGGACGTTGTTGCGCAGGCCAAGGCGAGCCCCGGCAAATACAATTACGGCGCCGCCGGCGGCGTCGGCACCACCCAGCATTTCGCAGGCGAATTGTTCCGCGTCCAGACCGACACCGACATCAAACACATTCCCTACAAGACGACGCCGGACGTTGTGACCGCACTGATGCAGGGCGACGTGCAACTCACCTTCGAACTGCTTCCCGCGGTTCGCGGGCAGATCGCGTCCGGCAACGTCAAGCCGCTGGCCGTCACGTCGTCGGAGCGCAATCCGGCTTATCCGGATTTGCCGACGCTCGCGGAAGCGGGCGTGCCCGGCTACGACGTCACCAGCTGGTATGGCTTCGCGATGCCGGCAGGGACGCCGAAGCCGGTGGTCGACAAGTTCACCAAGGCCGTCCACCAGGTGCTCGCCAAGGACGAGGTCAAGCAGGCGATCGCCAAGACCGGCATCGTGGTCAAGCCCTCGACCAACGAGGAGCTGACCAAGCACGTGTCGTCCGAGATCGCCAAATGGAGCGATCTCATGAAAAAGGCGGGCATCGAGCAGCGATAAGACTGGCAACCCGTCCAGAGGGGGCAAAGGCCGGCACCGGGTGCCGGCCTTTGCTTTTCATGCAGATGACTTTTCCGCCCGGCACCGCTATCAAGCGGCCTGCCGGGCAACCCCGTCCACGATTGATCGTCCCAAGAGGTATCCGAAATGTCGAATGTGATCACCATTTGCGGCTCGCTGCGCAAAGCCTCGTTCAATCGCATGCTGGCGAACGCGCTGCCTGGCCTCGCGCCGGCGGGGATGAGCATCAAGGCGTCGCCAACGATCGAAATGCCGCTCTACAACGCGGATCTCCAGGCCGAGGGCTTTCCGCCCGCCGCGACGGCGCTGGCCGATGCCATTCGTGCCGCCGATGGCGTGATCATCGTGACGCCGGAATACAATTACTCGGTTCCGGGCGCACTGAAGAACGCGATCGACTGGGTGTCGCGGATGAAGGAGCAGCCCTTCGTCAACAAGCCGGTCTGTCTGCAATCGGCCTCGATGGGACCGCTCGGCGGCGCCCGCATGCAATATCACGCCCGCACGATCATGGTGTTTCTCGACGCCTTCGTGTTCAACAAGCCGGAAATCTTCGTCGGCGCCGCGCAAACCAAGTTCGACGACAAGACCGGCGAGCTGAAGGACGAAGCCACCGCCACCATCATCAAGCAGCAGCTCGAGGGCTTCGAGAAATTCATCGAGCGCCACAAGCATCACAAGGGCTGAGGCCTCTGCGATGTCGAATAGCCTCAACATCGTCACGATCTGCGGCAGCCTGCGCAAGAATTCCTACAATGCGAGCCTTGCGCGGCTGTTGCCATCGCTGGCGCCGCCCGACATGACCATCACGGCGGCGCCGGGCTACGCCAGCTTCCCGCATTTCAATCAGGATCTGCCGGTGCCGGCCGATGTGATGGTGCTGGCCGACGCGGTGCGTGCGGCCGACGGCGTCATCATCGTCTCGCCGGAATACGGCTGGACCATTCCCGGCGCACTCAAGAACGCGCTGGACTGGATATCGAAGACCAAGGACCAGCCGTTCAAGGACAAGCCGATTGCGCTGCAATCGGCATCGGTCGGCCCGCTCGGCGCCTCGCGCATGCAGTACCACATGCGTCAGACGCTGGCCGCGATCGACGCACTGGTCTTCATCAAGCCAGAAGTGCAGATCGCCTTCGCCAAGGACAAGTTCGATGCAGAGACCGTGGCGCTGAAGGACCAGCCCAGCATCGACCTGATCAAGCAGCAGCTCGAGGCGTTCGGCACATTCGTGCGGCGGGTAAAGCTTTAGCGAAACAACCCGCTGGCCATACAATCCCGTTCGTCCCCGCGAAAGCGGGGACCCAGGGCTGCGAACGCGGGATGCCCGCTTTCGCGGGAATGAACGAAGTTTGTGGCTGCCTACGCGCTCTTGGCCGCCCGGTTCGGAAACACCTGCGGACGCATCGATGGATGCGCTGCGCGCCCACGCGGCGGATATTCGGTTTCGACGCCAAGTTCTTCCGCCGCATGCCAGGCCCAGCGCGGATCGTACAGCGCGCCGCGCGCGATCGCGATCAGATCGGCCTGGCCTGACGCCACGATCTCCTCGGCCTGGCGCGCCTGCGTGATCAGGCCGACAGTCATGGTCGGGATATTGGCCTCGCGCCGGACTTTTTCGGCGAACGGCGCGTTGTAGCCCGGTGCGAAGGGTATCTTCTGACGCAGATCGACCTGGCCGCTCGACACGTCGACATAGTCGCAGCCGAGCTTCTTCAGCTCTTTCGCGAAAACCACGGCGTCCTCGATCGTGGTGCCGCCCTCGACCCAGTCGACCGACGAGATGCGGATGCCCATCGGCTTGTCCTTCGGCCATACCGCCCGGCAGGCCGCAAAGATCTCGAGCGGATAGCGCATCCGGTTCTCGAGCGAGCCGCCATATTCGTCCGTGCGCTGGTTGGCGAGCGGCGAAAAGAACTCGCTCAACAGATAGCCGTGGCCGCCGTGAATCTCGAGAAGATCGTAGCCTACCCGATCGGCGCGCTGCACCGCGCTGACGAACTCATCGGTCACCTGTTTCAGGTCGGTCTTGGTCATCGCGCGCGGGATGTGCCAGCCTTCACCAAATGGGATCGCTGAGGGCGCCAGCGTTTCCCAGGCGCCTTCCTCGGGCTTGAGAGGCCTTGCGCCCTGACCCGGCGGCGTCGTCGAGGCCTTGCGGCCGGCATGTCCGACCTGGATGCCCTGCTTGGCAACGCCGATCGATTTGCAGAAATCGATGACGCGCTTCAGCGCCGTCTCGTTCTCGTCCGAATAAAGGCCGGCGCATTTGAAAGAAATGCGACCGACGCGGCTGACCATCGTCATCTCGGTCATCACCAGGCCGGCGGCGCCGATCGAGAAGCTGCCGAGATGCTGGATGTGCCAGTCGGTCGCCGACCCGTCCTCCGATGCATATTGGCACATCGGCGAGACCACGATGCGGTTCGCAAGAGTCAATCCCCGCATGGTGAAGGGCGAGAACAGAACGGATGTCATTGTCGCAATCCCCCGATGTCTGACGACCTGCTTTGCCGACTAGATTCCCTTGCCTTCCAGCCAGCCCCGGCCACGTGCATAAAGCGCTTCAAGCTCGGGACCGTCCAGCCCCGGCATGTCGCGCTTCACCTTGTAGCCGATCTTGTGCTGCAGATAGGCGAGATGGCGATAGCCTTCCGGATAAAGCTTCAGGATATCCTGATCGAGATTCAGCTTGGCGCCCGGGTCGACCGGGTCGCAGCGGTCCATCTCGTAGATCGGCTGACGCAGCACCAGGCCCCACTGGCTGAAGCGGTTCTCCAGGAAATCGTAAAACCGGCCGGTGCAAACCACGTCGCACAGAACGCCGTCGACCAGCCCGCGCTGCGTGATCGTCATCTTGGTTTGCGCAATGGCGCGGTGTGTATTGATTTCGATATGCATGCCGCCGAGGAAATGCAGGATGCGCACGCCCTTGTCGTAGCCTTCCTGGCTCACCTTGATGAACTCGTCGGCCGTGCCCTGAAACCAAGTGGCCTGCATCACGCCATCCTCGTGCCAGACCTTGCGGAACTCATCCCACAACCGTGCATCGCGCAGGACGGCCCAGTTCTCGATCAGTTCACGGATGGCGAGGCGGTCTTCGGTACGGGAGGTCATATTGCGCTTTCTTCCTGCAACGGTGCATAACTCAGCGGACTTCTAAAGGCTGGGACAGACATGGCAAGAACTGAGCTCGGAAGACTGGCAGGACGGACCGCGATCGTCACCGGTGGTGCGAAGGGGATCGGGCGGCATTATTCAGAAGCCTTGGCGGCCGAGGGCGCGGGCGTCGTAATCGCCGATATTTCAGGTGGTGAAGAGGCGGCGGCCGAAATTGCCGCAAAATACGGCGCAAACGCCACCATGAGTGTGACCTGTGACGTCAGCCAGGAGGACCAGGTCAAGGCGCTGATGGCCAAGGCCGTCGAGCGGTTCGGCAAGATCGATATTCTGGTCAACAATGCCGCGCTGTTCGCGCCCCTGCAGCATACCAAGGTGCAGGACATCGACGTCGAGCTCTGGGACAAGGTGTTCGCCGTCAATGTGCGCGGCTCGTTCTTGACCGCGAAACACGCGGTTCCGCACATGATGGCCCGCAAATACGGCAAGATCGTCAATATCGGATCCGGGACGGTCTACAAGGGCCTGCCGGGCATGCTCCATTACACGGCGTCCAAGGGTGCGATTGCTACTTTTACGCGCACCCTGTCGCGCGAACTCGGCGAATACGGGATCTGCGTCAATACGCTCGCGCCGGGCCTGGTGATGAGCGAGACCCTGGTCGCGAGCGGCACCCATGACGACGCGCTCAAGGCCCGGGTGGTCGGCAGCCGCGCCTTCAAGCGCGACCAGGTCCCCCAGGACCTGCTCGGGGCGTTGATTTTCCTGTCGTCGCCGGACAGCGATTTCGTCACCGGGCAGACCATCGCGGTCGACGGCGGCTCGGTAAACACCTGACGCGCAACGCGACGGGATTTACCCATCCAGTGAAAAGGCCGAATGGCAGATATGCCGCGGTGGGCCGCCCCTAGGATCAGGGCCGATTTGCGACTATTGTCTGGGCAACCATCCAGAGAAATCAATGAGGAGGAATGCATGGCGACCGCTACCGCCGTCCAGCCGAACGATAAAAAGGCCAAGGTCTACGAGGGCAGCAAGGATCCCAAGCGGGCCGCCTTCTACGACAAGATTTCGCAGCGCGATATGGCACCCCTCTGGGAGGTGCTGAAGGATCTGGTGGCCAAGAGCCCGAAATCCATCGCGGCCCCCGCCATCTGGCATTTCGACGAGGTGAAGCCGATGGTGGAGGAGGCCGGTGGTCTGCTCACCGCCGAGGAAGCCGAGCGCCGCGTGCTCGTCCTGGAAAATCCGGCTCTGCGCGGTCAGTCGCGCATCACTCCCTCGCTCTATGCCGGCTTGCAGTTGATCCTGCCGGGGGAGATTGCCGGCGCCCACCGCCACACCGCAGGCGCCATCCGCCTGATCCTGGACGGTGACGGCGCCTATACCCAGGTCGATGGCGAGAAGACGCTGATGAAATATGGCGACTTCGTCCTCACCCCGAGCTGGACCGCGCACGACCACGGCAACGAGTCGAAAAAGCCGATGATCTGGCTAGACGTGCTCGACGTGCCGACCATCAACTTCTTCGAGACTGCATTCTCGGAGCATCTCGATTCGGCGGTGCAGAACACCAAGTACACCGACAACGATTCGCTGTGGCGCTACGGCTCGGGCGTGCTGCCGGACGGCACCGACACCAAGAGGGAATCGCCGATCATCAACTATGCGTATGACCGGATCCGTCCGATCCTCGATCGGATGGCGAAGACCGACGAGGTCAACAAATATCACGGCTTCCGCATTCGCTACGCCAATCCGTTCAATGGCGGCTGGTCGACGCCGACCATGGGCGCGCATCTGTCGCTGTTGCCGAAGGGGTTCAAGGGCCAACCCTATCGCTCGACCGACGGCACCATCTTCGCGTGCCTCGAAGGCAAGGGGCAGACAACGATCGACGGCGAAGTGTTCGAATGGGGACCGCGCGATGTGTTCGTGATCCCGTCCTGGAAGCAGTATTCGCACAAGGCCGATGATCAGAGCGTGCTGTTCTCGATCTCCGACCGGCCGATGCAGGAATCGCTCGGCATCTGGCGCGAAGTGAACTAGGCGGCAATCGCAGCCTGCAAACGAAAAGCCCCCGTGAGAGCGGGGGCTTTTTTGTTGTGGTCGTCGACGCGAAAGCGGGACGACAACTGCCTCACGGCTCGACCGAGAACCCGTCGCCTTCCAGCGTGATCCGGCCCTGCGCCGCATGTGCGGCCCATTTCGATGTCGCGGCGACACCGCCGAATGAAAAGTAGTGCACAGCGACTGTGCCAAGCGAGCCTGTCGCATTCTCGCCCGCCAGCACGCGGACGACGGAGTCCGGCGCGCTGACGCCGAACAGGTTCTTGACCAGTCCGGCATGCTTGGTGATGCCGCCAATCGACGCCTTAACGCCGCAACGCTGCGCGTATTTCAGCAGGGTCGTGAGATTGGTCGGGCCGGCAAGGCCGATGCGGATCGGGGCTTCGATCCCGAGATCGCGCATCTTCATGACCCAGCGGGTGATCGCCTGGGCGTCGAACCCGAACTGTGTGACGATGTCGGCCTCGAGCCCGCTCTGCTCAGCCGCCTCGATCTTTGCGACCAGCGCGCGATGCATGACGTCGTCCGCCACGACCGGATGGCCATCCGGGTGACCCGCGATGCTGACATGGGTGATGCCATGTTGCTGCAGGATCCCGCTCTCGATGATCTCCAGCGAAGCCGTGAACGGGCCGGCGGAGTCGCCGCGATCGCCGGAAATGATCAGCACGCGCTTGACGCCAGCCTCCTGCGATAACCGGCCGATCAGGGACGATAATTCATCCCGGCTCGTATAATTGCGCACGGCGATATGCGGGATCGGCTCGAGGCCGCATTGGCGCGTCATCGCCGATTGCTCGATCAACTCGGTCGATGGCCGCGTCGGGATGGCGCTGACATAGACGCGCGTGCCCGCGCCGGCCGTGTCGCGGATCGCTTCCAGATCGGTGAGTTTGGGCCGCGTCACCTCGACGGAGAAATCCGCGAGGAAAGCGCAGATCCCATCGACGGTGTCGGACTCAAAGCGCGGAGAGGGCTTTCGCAGCGGGGCGGCCATTGATCATTCTCTTCTTCGGGAAATGACGTAGGATTCGTCGTTGAACCAGAGGCCGTTGTGCTTGCGCAGGACTTCGCGGGTCGCATCGAGATAGCGACTGTCCTTCACCGCCTCGTTGAGCCGTTCGTCCTCGACCTGCGAGACATAGATCGCGGCATTCCACGCCGCGAGCACCGTGGAGGTGCCGATCGAACCGGTGACTTCGCTCGGCAGCGTATGCATGTCGTAGCGGAAGATCGCGCGGTTGTCGGAATAGGTATTGAAGTTCAGATCGCGTGCGGCCGGCCCGAGCGCCTTTTTCACTTCACGCAGGATCGCATGGCGGTCGGTCTGGAACGGATTGTCACCGGGCCACACGCTTTGCACGATCTCGGCGGCCGGATCGTTGCCGCACGAATGCATCGCGATCAGCCGCCCGCCGGGCCCCAGTGCACGGGCCAGTGGCGCGATCACCTTCTGCGCCTTGAATTCGGCCGAAGCGCGCGCGCGATAGGGTTGCGAAGCGATGACGAGATCGAAATCGGCATGCGCCGCGCCGCGGCGCGGGATGATCGGGTCGAGCAGGAATTTGTGGTCTTGCCGATAGATCACCAGGACGACGGGCCGCTCATAGACCGGGTTGCCGGTCTTCGGGCTCACGCCGGCCTTCCAGTTTTCCGACAGGAAGTCCTGCAGCCCGGTGATCTGCTCTTCGAACTCGTGCGAGGTATTCCCGGTCAGCGCGACTTCGTTCCAGACCAGACTGTTGGCCGCAGCCGTCGACTTCACTGTCAGCCACGGGGCTTCCGAATAATACATGTTGGTGAGCACGAGCACGGTGGCGGGATGCTCGTACAGCCGGTCCGGCATCTTTTCGAGGGTCAGCCGGATGTCCTCAAGGCTGATCTCCTTGCCGGAAATATAGAACGGCATGTTCGAATAGCGGTGGTGCATCGCGCGCATGACGCGCGTCAGCACCGTGCCGTCGCCGAGGCCCGCATCGAACAGGCGGACGGCCGGCGGGCGCGGATGGATGTTGCTGAGTTCCTGCGAAACCTTGTTCGCAACGACCCACTTCTCGCTGCAGGTGTTCACGAACAGAAGATATTTCTGCCGGTTGTCGAAGAACCGGAATTCACGGTTGCCGTCATCGTTGGCATTGGCGGGCGCAGGCCTCGCCGGTACGGGATCGACGGTCGCCGGACGGGCACCACGCTCGATGATCATGGGACGCGCGCTTTCGTTTCCATTGTGGATGGTCATGAATGTGCGGATCCGATCGAGCGTCTCGGTGGTAATGCGCCCACCGTTGCGCAGCCGACTTGTGAGCTTTCCGTCGTTGACCGCTCTCCGCCCGAAGGTGGATTCGGCCAGCCCGGCCTGACGGCAATAGTCGGAAATTTCCTGCAGCAATTCGTGTGCGTTCATCGCACGTCCCTCGTTCGTTTCCTCGCAGCGGATATCGTTGTTATTTTGATAATCGAACCTCCTTGTATACAGGAGGTCAACCACAAAACGTCCCACCAACTCCTTGGGGATCGATATGGGCAGTTGCCCATTCGTTCAAGTGGTTGAAAAAACTAAGTTTTTATCGGAATCGCCAGAGCGGAAACTGCCCCGATCTGGGGGTGTTCTGCCCATCGCCTCCACAGCAACAGGCGCCTAAGAGGCGAATTGTGCACAGCGGCAAACCCGCGGGCCTTCATGATAGGAAGCGGCTTCGGTTTCAGTCCGCCAAACGCGGACGGACAAGTCCGCTTCTACCGGTCCGAGGTCCGATGCCCCGTTTTGCCGCCAATATTGCCTATCTGTTCACTGAGCGTCCGCTGATCGAGCGGCCCGCCGCCGCGGCTGCCGGCGGCTTTCTCGCGGTGGAGGGCCAGTTTCCCTACACCACGCCCGCATCGGCTCTCAGGGTTGAGATCGAGCGCCACGGACTCGCCTTGCTCGGGATCAACACCGAGCGCGGCGGCGAGGGCCAATTCGGACTGGCCGCGGTGCCAAATCGCGAACGTGACTTCGATGCGCTGTTCGCGCAGGCGCTGGATTACATCACCGCCGCCGATGGCAGTGCTATTCATTGTCTCGCCGGCTTTGTGCCGGTGAACGAGCGACCGGCGGCAGAGCGGACCTTCGTCGCGAACCTTTCGCGTGCCGCCGATCTTGCGGCCGAAAAGGGGATCACGGTTCTGATCGAGCCGATCAACAATCGCGACCGGCCTAACTACTTCCTCAACCGCGTCGAGCATGCCGCCGACGTCATCGCCAAGGCGGGTAGATCCAACATCCGCATCCAGTTCGATTTCTATCACGCGCAGATCATGGGCGGCGATCTGCTCCGACGCTTCGAGGCGCACCTGCCGCTGATCGGGCATGTGCAGATCGCGGCGGTTCCCTCGCGCCACGAACCGGACGAGGGTGAGGTGAACTATCCGGAGGTATTCAGGGCGCTCGATGCGCTGGGCTATTCAGGTTGGGTAGCTGCTGAATACCATCCGCGCGCGCGGACGGAAGATGGGCTGGGATGGCTGCGCACGGCTCTTCCAGTGCCGGCATAACCCGGCTAGTTTCCTCTGATGTGGGGCCGCAGGAAACGCGACGAGAAGCCGCCTGAGCCTGCTACGGCGCTGAAGGAGGCGTTGCGGCAAGCCAGGATCGAATCCGCCGAACGCTCCGGCATCGTCCTTGAAATGCGCGATGCGGAAGCGGCGCGGCTGGAGATGCTGAACGATGCCCTGGATCCGGTATTCGCCGAGATTCCTGCAAGCGTCGATATTTTCGATCGCGGGGTTAGTCGCGGAGAGGTGCCGCGGCTTTGGATCGATGTCATCGCCTGCGTCGTCATGGGTCGCGACAAGCGCACCTATCGTTTCGTGCAGGAGACCCGCTACGGCCGCAAGGTGTTGTCCGAATCCTCCGATATCGGCGAGACCGCCAGGGCGATCACGCGGTATGTCGCAGCAAGGCTGATCGAGCGGGACCGTGCGCTGGCACAGAGCAGCGAACTGCACGAGCAACCGCGGCAGACCAATTGGCGCACGGCCAGCGCTTTCGTGCTCGGGTTGTTGGCCGGCGCTGCCGCTTTGGCGATCGTGGCGCTGCTGGTCGGCTAACCGATCCTAAGCGGCAAACAGCTCGCGCTTGCCCAGTTCGACGATCGAATCGCCGCCGCGCTTGAATCCGCGTGCGGTCATTTCGCAGCGCCAGCCATTGCCGGCCTTCTCGATGGCGTAGAGATTGTACCCCGCGAGCTCGCCTTCGCCGCCGATGGCGGACGCAGACGGAACCCCGAGCGCCGGTATTTGAGCCGACGGGCCGTCGAGCATCACCAGCGAGTGAATATGATCGTGGCCATGCAGCACGAGTTCGGCGCCGTGCCGGCGCAGCACGTCGCGGAATTTAGAGGCATCCATCAGGCGCTTGAAGCGATGTGCTGGCTTGGTGACTGGCGGATGGTGGATCAGGACGACCCGGAACAGGCCTTCGGCTCCGAGCCGGTCCAGCAGACCGGGAAGGGCATGGAGCTGCTGGGTTCCGAGCTTGCCGGTGGCCATGAAGGGGGCGGTGGTGATGGCACTGGACAACCCGATCAGAGCAATGTCGCCGCGCCGCCGCACGAACGGAAACTGATCGGCGCCGGTGGTATCGCCCTTCATGAAGTCGCCCCAATGCGAATGCCATTCGCGCGCGGCCTTGCGGACATAGGCGTCATGATTGCCGGGCACGAAGGTGACATCGTGCGCGGGACCGACGGTATCGAGCCAGACTCGCGAGGGCGCGAATTCCCCCGGAAGCGCGATATTGAGGATGTCGCCGGTCACTGCGATATGGTCGGGCTGATGCGCCTTGATATCCGCGACGATGCGCGACAGCGTCTCGCCGCGGTGGAAGGTCTTGCGGCGCCGGTGCCAGTTCATGAAGCCGATGGCGCGCTTGCCCGCGAGGTCGCGGATACGGGCCGAGGGCATGGGACCGAGATGGGGGTCGGACAGATGAGCGAGGACAAACATGATGGCGACGGTGACGGCTTTCAGCGGTGATGTCGATTGAGAATATAGTGAGCCGGACGCACAATCCGATGACAACGCGGGCGCATCGTCAGCGCGAAACCAAGGATACACCTTTCGGATGATTCGCCCTTTGATGCATTTGTACTGGCGGTTTTCCCGCGGGCTTACGCTCGGCGTGCGCGGCATGGCAATCGATGCCGACGGGCGGATTTTCCTCGTCAAGCATTCCTACATCCCCGGCTGGCATCTCCCCGGCGGCGGAGTGGAGGCACGCGAGAGCATGCGCGAGGCGCTCGACCGGGAACTGATGGAAGAAGGGAATATCGAAATTCTCCAGTCACCGAGGCTGTTCGCGATCTATCACAACCGGTCTGTCTCCGGCCGCGACCACGTTGCCCTGTTCGTTATCGACGCCTTCACCCAAGAGACGCCGCCGCAGCCCAATGCCGAGATCATCGCGCATGGTTTCTTCGCCCGCGACGACCTGCCGCCCGACACCACAGCGGGAACGCGCGCGCGCATCGCGGAAGTGCTGGAGGGAGTCAAACCCAGCGAAACCTGGTGAACTGCGACTGTTCTCCAACAGAAAAGGGGCTCCGCACCGCG
>JAESFV010000163.1_pt1 | contig 100649 bp, 98 predicted proteins | sample 9269471 | NCBI WGS metagenome assembly JAESFV01 (sample SAMN14502647, study PRJNA617108) | algae metagenome | isolation source: Symplocastrum torsivum CPER-KK1 and co-occurring heterotrophs from... | place: USA: Central Plains Experimental Range, Colorado | collected 2001-01-01
CTTCGCCATGGCCTACTCTTCCCAGATAAACTTCTCTACAACCGAATATTCAATGGCTCAAAAATCGGGCAAGGCGCAGGTGTCTAACAAGCAAGAACTAAATATTGGTCGCAGCTAAATTGCATTGTGGAACCCGTTACCCTCATCAGAGGAGAGATCCGCTAGCTTCCTTCGAATATCGCGAACGAAAGCCCCGGACATCGATTGAAAGGCTTCGAGTCGGTTGAGCCGGTCTTGTAGCTGCTTGCGTAGCCCCTCGTTCAGATCAGGCTTGTTCGCAAGGTCGCTTTCCGTGACAAGGCGCCTAATAATAACAACGTCAAAAGCGTCTCTGACTGTCGCCTTTTCGGCAAGAGCGACCCATTCTTGAGATTTATCCAAGGTCGTCTCAGCAGCGTTAATCAAGCAGTAGCTGATTAAAACTTTCGCCGAGTAATCCAAGCCTTCGGCGATGTCGAGCCACTCTCTTGTTCTCTCACTTTCGCGTGTGCTATCCGCCGCGGTCGGCCGGGCCGGCCGAAAATAACGGGGGGAGTTGTTCTCCGGATCGAGACTTTCGAGCGCCCTCAGGATTGGTTCGAATTCCTCGAATGGTCGGCTCCCAGTTGGCAACTCATACCGGTGCTCCCACAATTTCAAGATAGCTTCCTCGCACTCCTGCTGCTTCGCAGGGCGCTCTTGCTCGGACGCGGTTTCAGCCGCGTGCATCCGCTCCGCCAAGTAATGCGCCATCCATCGGCCAAGCGTGTCAACCGACTTGTCGAGTTCCAGCGCTTGGACAAGCTTCCTGCCAAGGTCGAGAACGGCCTCAGAGCGAATAGATTTCACCGTCCGTCCGGATAAGGAAGATTCTGCAATATGGGGGGATGTATTGGAGTCCATCATCGTCGCCCGCTTCATAAGATCTACGCCGGATACGCCTCTGAATCTCGACTTCGACGATCAAATCCATGCCGATCGAGCGCAGAAACTCAACCACAAATTCAAACGAAGCTTGGAGCCGGCGGCCACTCGGCCGCTCCCGCTCGTCATCCTTTTCCTGAAAAAAACCCCAGACTTGAGAAGCCATTACGAGTTTGGTCTCGCTTCCGATGCGCCACGCGCGACGGTCGGCATCAGTCGTGAGCCCGAATCGATCGACGACCTCCGGCGCTGGAGAAGGCGGCCCGTAGTTGATGCCACCGGACCAAGGGTCCAAATGATCCATCCCCCGATCATGCGTGCGATCGATAATCCAACCCTTTAGCTGGAATCCGCCTTCATTGATTTGCAAGTCATCATCCGCATCCGGGATGCGATAATCGTGCGGGTTTAGAGTCGTTTGCAGCGCCCTAAGAAGGGACTGCGACCGCTCGGGCAGTACAAGCGCGCTGTGGACTGCCAACGACTCCTCTCTGTTGGAGTCTAATTCCGTCCAACTCCCCCACACGTTGATCCAGCCATTTTTAGCAAACAGCACCCGCTCAAAGTCATCGCGGCGTACCGACCAGCGCCAGTCCTTGTTGCCTTCTTCGTTTATCCATTCAGGCCTACCCAGTGGAACTGGGTCCCTTCGATCCGCCAGCCAGCGGCCATCGTTGCGTGATATGTCATGGCGCGACAGCCATTCGGCAAAGCCGTCCTCATAGTCATCAGCATTTCCCCGACGTAGCGGTGCCGTGGTAAGCAGGCGCCCGGCTGCCACCATCATCGCGTGATAGGAAAGATAGAAATTGAGATCGTCTATCCGCGGATATGAACCGTGGGAATGGTGTGTTGTCTCGTGGCGGAACTGACCTTGCCGTGCCCTCTCGTCTTCGTCCCATCGATTCCTGCCGCGGCAGCCCCACTCTTCCCTGATGACGCGGAGCGCTTCCTGTTCGACCTCGGCTTGCGGCTTAGCAAAGCATCGCCCGAGTGGAGCGAGCCAATACGGGCCGAAGTCAATCCCGAAATAATACCGATCCTCCTCATCGTCCGCGGCGTCGTCAGGTCTGACTGCTTGCGACCGGGCGCTTTCTGCGACAGGTGCGAGCGGCGACGCGTTCACATGTTCAAGCGCGGCGCGCGTTTCGGTCGGCACCGTCGCGAGACCTTCCGCATCCAGTTTAAGTGCGATACGTGCAGCAAGCGCTCGAATGAGCACGTGTGGCAGACCCGACAGTGCAAGGCGGAGAAAGAACTCCTTGTGTGGCACCAGCGCAGCGCCATATTCCAGCACCGCCCGCGATAAGCCGACCAGCAGCCACTGACGGGCATGGTGACTGTAAAAATGCAAGCGTGTATCAACGAACGGCTGCCCCTTGTTCGCATCGGCTAAGCCGATCAAGTCAGCGATGACTTCTGTACGCCCCAGCGCGCAAAGCCCGAAGATCGCGTGCGCTGCTTCCCACCGGATGGCCGAGCGTGGCGACGCGAGCCCGGCCCAGATGTATCCGGCAAGCGATTCCTCAATCCTTTTCGGCGGTAGCAAGGCATCCGTCCAGTCACCGTCGCCATCCCTGTCCTCCAGAACCGAGTCGAAGAGATCGAGTCCATACGAAAGAACGGACAATGCTTCATCTTGCGAGAGCTTCACGGCAAGCAAGGCCACTAAGCTAAAGAGACGCTTCGGCCCAGCAAGTTCGGGGGACTCACCGATCGCCGCCAACACGACATCCACTATCTGAGACTCGTCGGCGCCCGATAGCTCGCAAGCCAAATCGAACGGCAACACCTCGTAGTCGCGGCTTTTCGCAACCTTCATGCAGAATCGCCGACTGAATACTTTCAGCGTATCCGCCAGCGCGGATTTAACCGCGATGCGGCTTTTCCAGCTTTCCGGAATTTGCTCCAGGAAGTTTCTAAGGTGGTAGAGATCAAAATCCGCAACATCTGCCAAGACGCGGATAAGCTCAGGCTCCTTGCCGGGCGCGACCCGGTTACAAGCTTGTCGAAAAAGCTCGTTTGTGTAGTACGGCGGCTCAAGGTTTCGGAAGCGCTGATGAGCAAGTGAAATGCCGTTTGCCGAGGTGAGGTCACAACCACTGAACAACGCATCCCAGTCACGCTGCGGTTCGTTAGGCCCACTCAATTCGTCGTCCGACGATCGGCCCGGCCAAGGTTTCTCGTTTTTCACGGCAACCAGTTCGTTCAAGCTCGGCAGCGTGAGGCCACTTGCATCGAGGACGGCCTTGATGGCCTGCCACGTTGCCGCGGTCTGACCTTCCAGCGACAAGTTCTCTTCGCCGATCTTGCTGGACACCTCGACAGCTTGGTTGAAATAAGCTGCTGCATCCGACGCGCTGACCGAGAGAATCGCCCGCGCCACTTCAATGTAACCATTTGCTTTCTGCTCAGCATCGGCCCGCTCATCGCGCGTAAGCATGAACGCCTTGCCGCCATATGCAAGGGCATGTCCCTGCAACGCAGGAACGCCGGCGGCAAGCCTCGCCAAGCGCAAAAGCGTTGGCGTGAAGAGCGATTGCTTGAGGGAATTAGCCCAGCGATCCAGCTCGGCAACCGTACTGGCATCCGCGGCGTCGGCTTCGACAAGGATGTCGAACCATAAATGCGCAATCTCATTCGAGGTGCGAAACTCATCCCGATAGTTGATTCGCGCGGCCTTGGAGGATTCCGATAGTGTCACCGCAACCTTCTGGGCGATTTCGCTCTTGGCGATTTGCCCGAGAAATGTCTTGGCCCAGAGTTGATGCCAAGGCAGCAGTGCGCCGATGTCTTCTTTGAATTCCTGAGCATCGCGGGAGTCGGAATGCTTTTTCTCCTTTTCCAGCTCCCGCCTGAGTTCGGGGTGTGCAAGGTCGATCAACTCAGGCGGCATTCCCGCAAGAGCTGCCCGCAAGGCATAGGCACGCATATGAGTGGGTCTTGACTGACAGTACCGGGAGGACAGTCCGCGCGGCGGGGTGGCGGGAAGATAGCGTTCGAGAATCGAAACCGCGCACAGCGCGTCGCAGATTCCCATCTTGTAACCGCATTCGACAATTGCCGTAACTGCACGGAGCGGTGTCTCTTCGCTGTCCCACCCCACACGGGTGCCGATGGTTATTCGCCGGTCCCTCACCAGCTGAATGGCCCGCCTGATCATTGCCTTGGGCGGAAGCCGATGGGCTGTGCGCAGCTCCAAGGTAATAGCAAGTATCAGTCCAAGGTCGTTCCTCGCGGCTATGGCAAGTTCATCCAGATCGTGAAACCGACCATGGTCGATAAAGCGCTGCGCCAGAATGCGGCCTGCCCAAAACGAACGTTCACGCGCCCGCCATCGCCTGAGGCTTCGAGCGCTGCGCCGCGCGCCATGAACGTTAAACTCCGCGATAGCAATCTCAGCCCTATCCTTGTCGGAGACATCCTCGTGCCTGCGCTCGCTACTCGGAAGGCGGCTCCAATTCACGAGCCATTCATCCGCCATGCGGAGCCGGCTTCTGGCGTCCGCGACCAACTCCTGGTGACCAGACATCAGTCCCGCTTCATAGGCGTGGTGTGAGCCCACCCAACCCGATCCGAAGGTTCTGCGCGAGACAAGTTCCTGAACGCGATCGCTCCCCAAGAAGACCGACGCGAGATCGGTATTGTCCTGAATCAACGCCCGCTGCCGATCGTCTCCCGCACTCTCGCCACCGGCTTTCAACGCCAGCTTCGCAGCATCAGGGTATCGTCGCGCCCGCAGGCTTGCTTTAAGAGCAAATTGAAGCCGCTGGATTTCGACATCCCTACGCTCCAGCGGGCTAGTTTCCGGCAAGCCTTCGGATGAAAGTGCGAGCGTGACCAGCTCAGAGAATTGGCTTGCCTCAAGCATCAGTTGCGGCAAAGCTGACGCCACATACCCGCTGCCCGCCGTAAGCTGCCTCAACCGCGCGATAAAATCGGCCAGGCCCGATGCCGTCGGTCGGAATCGATCCCGAAACCAAGTCTCGGCAGGCTCATCGAAAAACTGGACAGTGTCGCCCGTTACAAGCAGCGGACGGCCAATATCGAATGCAAAGCTCCTGATCGCGGCCTCGGGTACACTTGACACCGCAGCTAGGACCGGAATTGGAATCAACGGGCGCAACGCAGCCAAGCCAGCACACATCATGTCTATCTGCGCTTTCTCGACAGACCCGCCAGCATCTCGAAGCTTTGCAATCGATTGGTCCAGGATCGCGCCAATAGCGCTCTCGACGGTCGTGGGGTTGGGACCAAGCAATCTCAGGATTTCTTGCAATCCGGCCTTGCTCGCTAATGCCAGCGCTTGCACACGCGGATTGCGTGAAGTCAGCCGATGAAACTCGTTGACATCATGCTCGGAAGCGTCCGGAAATGCCTTCCGCAGATGCACCGCTGTTTCGGTCCTGCTGAATGGCTGCAACTCCAAAGAAACGGCATGCGGAGGCGGATCGAGAAGCGCTTGCCGATGGGTGCGGCACAACACGACGAGACGCACGCCATCCGGCAGAGCTTCTCTTAGGAGGTCTGGTGCAAATGAACGCGGTTCGCCGATTTCTTGCGCCGCAATCTGAGCATTGTCTGCTGCATCCACGACAACACAGACCAGTGCATCGGGTTTTTTTGCCCTAAGCGCGGCGGCAGCTTGCCCCAAGCGATGCAGAAAGGCCCGGACGTAAGCGGAAGCATCGGCATGCGTCGTCGGAATCAAGGGGTGACATAAGCCTTGCGCGGAAAGTTCGTTTGCGATCTGGACAAGGGCGTCGCGATGCCGATGCCGATAGCCGCTGGCACTCCGGTATTGGGCATTACCGAAACAGTCATAGAGCACGCCTACCGATCCGCCTGGTAACCCCAACGGAATGCGGGTCGCAAAAATCGACTTTCCGACACCACCATCGGCGTGAACAATGACAGGAACACGCGCAGATTCGATTATTCTGCGCGTCAGTTCGGGTTCTTGCTCTCTCGGAACTGCATCCGCGAACCTTTCAATAAGGCAAGGCGCCGGGAACAAACCGCGCTCATCTGTTTTGAACGCCCGCAGCACGTCCACCTTGGTGATGGCCGGGTTCTCAGCGCTCTCGGAAAGCGCTTTCCGGGTGATCAGCTCTTTGAGCTGAGTCGGAGCGTCCACGTCCGAGTCCGGCAGGTAGCCGGTGACATCCTGAAACAAAAGATTGCGCTGATCCCAATACCCATCTTGCTTTGCATCAAAGCGCAGCGCTTGGCAAAACTGCGATAGTTGCGCACCATCGAGCGATGTGAACCGCTTGAGCTTCTCGAGCTCACCAGGATGACGCGGCGCAGCTTGGTTGGCTGCGTCCTCAATGGCTTCAAGCACGTCGGTGCTGACGGGGCGGTTTGAAACGAACCAGAACTCAATCTTGCCCGCAAGGTCCGTCGTGAGCTTCTTCGAGATTGCAACGTACCTTTTCGAAAAGCCGGTCAGCGTTTTTTCAAGACTGCTGGCTGTCCAGTGCTCCTCGGCCCTCACGGTCGAATGCTTGAGCTGCATATACCGGATCAGCGTTGCGGCCTCGACCACCTCGCTGCTATAGTATTCGGCGACATCTATAAGCTGCTCACCCTCGGTGAGAGGTTGGCCGTCTTTTAATTCGGAGGGCGATGCGCCTTCGATCGCCATCGCGACCAAGCCCGATTGCGACGTGAGAAGACGCAACGCACGGCGCGCGGCCCAGAGATAGTGGAACTGATCGCCATCACGACTGGCGCGGACAAGATCGGTGCTGGACATGCAAAGTTTTGGGAGTTCGCCCCGGCGGGACACGCTGGAAAAAGAATAGCCTCTGACTCGCGGGCACGCCCGAAAAATTTGTCTCTATACAACAGGGACTAAACGCCGCTGGCAGCCGCTGTGTTGATAGCCCATGCCAATTCGGTCATTGCGAACCCAACCTTGGAGTAATTCGACCTTCAACTCTCGGATCCGCATAATTCCGACGAGCGAAACGACATCTTTTGCTCGCGACGTTCCTCCGGCAGGGCACATCGGGAGAGCGGCTTTCCATCGTGGCGCATCACCAGAGCGCGCGTCCGCTTCAAGCGCCTGCGGCTGGTGCAGCTTGCCGCCGAAGGCGGGGGGACGCAGAGACGGCCGCTTGTTTGCCGGGCCGCGAGCCCCTTGAAGCTGCGCAATCCATCGAGAGCGGAGCTGATGCCGGCAGGGGCATCACTGGATCATATTTAGCCGCGGCGACCTTAGGAAGTTCACCACTCGGCTGTCGGCGTGTGGAGGAACTAGATTCGTGCTATTTTACATTTTTCGCCTGAGAAAAAACGCCACGCCATCAAGACCACAAGAAAAGATGGACAGCGACACCGGAAGAGCCGCGCGGATAGTCCGCGCACTAAATGGAGCTAGGGCACCCGCTAGGGCACCAGAAGTCGACTCTGAAATAACTCAGATAAATCAGCATTTTGTTTTGATGATGTGGCGGAGAGGGAGGGATTCGAACCCCCGGTACCCTTGCGAGCACGCCGCATTTCGAGTGCGGTGCTTTCAACCACTCAGCCACCTCTCCGCGGGGCCGAACGGGGCGAACCGCCCCAGGACGGGGCGTTACTTAGCCAAGCTGGGTTAACGAAACAAGGGCGGCGCGCTCTCCACCAAGGAGGATTCCCGGAACCGCGATGCCATGGACGGGGTCTTGGACCGTGTCTTGGACCTTGTCTTGGCCGCCGCGTCACCGGAACCCGGTTGACGCCCTGGCCTCTTCCCGCGGCTGCGTCACGCCCGCGGCGTCGCGTCGCCGGCCAATCGTCCCCGCATAAGCTGGATCTGAGCCGCGAGAAAATCGGCAAAGGCACGCACATGCGGCACCGATCTGACCTCCTCGCGCACGATCATCCACATTTCCGATTCAACGCCTTTGACCGGCGGCAGACAGCGCACCAGATCGGACTCTTCATCGCCAACGAGGCAAGGCAGCATGGCGATGCCAAGACCCGCCTTCAGCGTCGAGACCAGATTGGCCAGGCTGTTGCTGCGCGCGCTCACCGCGGAATTTGGCGCCGCCTGCATCAGGAAAAGCTGAGCCGGACGCTCGGCAAGCGCGCCATCCATGCCGAGGATCGGATGACCGTCGATCGCCCGCGCGGAATCCGGCGCACCATTCTCGTCGGCATAGGACCGGCTGCAATACACACTCCAGGCCACGTCCGGCAGCCTGCGCGCAACGATGCCGGCGCCATCGGGTCGCGATCCCGTGCGCAACGCAATGTCGGCGTCGCCGCGGGCCAGATCGAAGCGGCGATCGTCGGCCGCCAGTTCGATCAGGATTGCGGGATACCGTTTTCGAAAATCCGACAACAACGGCGCGACCAACAGACTCGCGAGCGCCTCGCTGGTGGTAAGCCGCACGCGGCCTGACAGCACGCGTTGCTCGGCGTCGATTGCGCTCTCCAGCGCCTTGACCTCGTCCTCGATGCGTTCCGCGACCGCGGCGATGCGCTCACCAAGCGGCGTCGGATGATAGCCGCTCTGCCTGCGTTCGAAGAGCGTCACGCCGAGTGCGGATTCGAGTTGGGTTATCCGCCGCATCACCGTCGTCTGGTTGACACCGAGCGCATGCGCGGCACGCAGCGCCGAGCCACCGCGCGCAACAGCCAGAACAATGCGAAGGTCCGACCACTCGAGCATCCGCCATTCTGCAAAAACGCAGAACGACTTGGCAATAACGCTGATTGTTGCAGACCGCCGCCGGACGTATCTCAGCCTCGTCGGCGAATGAACAATCGCCAAGGAAAACAGAGGGTTGGCTCTCCGCAAAGAACCCGCGAAGAGCGCTGACCTGTCCCGAACGCCGCTTTCACCTTCGACTGCAACCGCGCGCATCGACGCGCCACAGATGGAGTCTGCCATGACCGATCTTGTTGTTTATCGCCCCGTCAAGGAACAGAGTCTGGCGGCCCGCGCCCGCCAGGTCGTCGCCCGGATTGCGCAGGCCATCGAGCGCGCCCTCGTTGCCGCACGGATTCAGCGCGAACTGAGCGCGCTGCCGGACCTGATGCTACGCGATATCGGGCTCAATCGCAGCGACATCCGCTTTGTCGCCGATGCGCTTGCCTCGGGCCAGAGCGACCCTTCGCGTCCTGCCGTCGATCGCATCAACCGCAGCGCGGCACGACGACGATTGTCGCACGGCCGCGATGACCGTCCGGCGCCGCGGGCGATGTTCCGCATGCTGTTCTCGGCGGCCGCCGTTGCAGCCTGCGTGTTAAGCGCCAACTCCGATGCCGGACTGGCGCAGGACGCGCAGATCAAGCGCGGGCAATACCTCGTCACGCTCGGCGGTTGCAACGATTGCCATACGCCGGGTTATTTCTTCGGCAAGCCGGACATGTCGCGCTTTCTGGGCGGCTCCGAGGTCGGGTTCGAGATTCCCGGCTTGGGTGTTTTTCATGGTCCGAACCTGACGCCCGATCCCGAGACCGGCCTCGGAGAATGGTCGAGCGATCAGATCGTCGCCGCCATTACCAAAGGCCAGCGTCCGGACGGACGTGAGCTTGCACCGATCATGCCCTGGCACGCTTTCGCGAACCTGACCGCGCAGGATGTGCGCGCCATCGCCGTCTATCTCAAGAGTCTGCCGCCGGTGAAGAACAAGGTGCCGGGACCGTTCGGACCGGACGAGCAGGCGACATCGTTCGTGATGAAGATCGTGCCGCCGCCGGCAAAGTCCACCGAAGGCACGGCACCGCAATGATGCGCGCGCCAACCTTGCTCAGCGTTTCAGAAATCGAAACAGCCATGTCCACGATACAAGGCGCTCATCTCCGTTCCGGGTCTTCCTCCGCCTCGAATGCAGGCCTTCTCGAGTGCAGGCCTTCGCGAGTGCAAGCCTTTGGTCCTGGGGTCTGCTCCATGACCAACCCGCTGGTTTGACAATCCGATCCCGGGCGAAGAAAGATAACGCAAATACGAAACGAACTTCGCCGTAGCGAAAAAATGTCGGGAGGACGTGATGTTCAAACGGATTGCCGGAATGCTGGCGCTGTGTGCCCTGCCGCTGCTGGCACCTGCGGCGTTCGCGCAGCAGTTTCCGCAAGGACCGGTCACGATCGTCGTTCCCTATCCCGCTGGCGGCGCCACCGACCTGGTTGCGCGGCTCGTGCAACCGAAGCTGTCCGAGGCCCTCGGGCAGCCGGTTGTGATCGAGAATCGTCCCGGCGCGAGCGGCAATACCGCGACCGCCGCCGTGCTGCGCGGTAAGCCTGACGGACAGACAATCGTGCTGACCACCAACGCGGTGATGACGCTCAACCCGCATCTTTCGGATCTCGGCTTCGATCCGCTGACGCAGGCCGCGCCGATCACACGCACGTCGCAGTCGGGATTGCTGCTCGCAGTCCACCCTTCGGTGCCGGCGAACACGGTGCAGGAATTCATCGCCTATGCTGCGAAAAATCCCGGCAAGGCGACGTTCGGTACCGGCGGCGCGCCGATGCAGATCATCGGCGAGATGATGGCCAAGCGCGGCAACGTGCAGATGCAGCACATTCCCTATAAGGGCGCAGCGCCGGCCATCAACGATGCGGTCGGCGGGCATATCAATGCCGTGATCATGCAGATCGCATCGATCACGCCGTTCATCCAGAGCAAGACGTTGCGGCCGCTGGCCGTGACCACCGCGCAGCCGGTCAAGACCTTCCCGGATGTGCCGACGCTGACCAGCACGTTCCCTGGCATCGAAGGCGTCAACTGGTACGGATTCTTCGCGCCGGCCGGCACGCCGAAGCCCGTCATCGACAAGCTGAATACAGCCATCGTCGCCGCGCTGAAGGATCCCGCCGTGGTGCAGAAGCTCACCGGCTCCGGCGAAGAGGTGATTGCCGGCACGCCGGAGGAGCTTGCCGAGACGGTACGTCGCGATCACGCCCGCTGGGCCGACTTCCTGAAGCAGCTTCCCGATCTGAAATTGCAGTGATGCGGCTGCGGACAGGCCTTTGCCATGCTTGAAGCAGTGCTCCCGGACGGCGCCAGGCTCGCCTACGACGTTTACGATTTCACCGATCCGTGGCGCGACGCCGAGCCGCTGATCTTCGTCCACGGCTTCAGCAAGAACCGCAAATTCTGGTACGAATGGCTGCCGGAATTCGCGCGCGATTACCGGGTCTATAATCTCGACATGCGCGGGCACGGCGACTCCAGCGCCGTTGCGCCCGACTTCCAGATGTCGCTCGCACCGTTTGCGCGCGACATCGTCGACTTCATGGACGCGCTCAACATCGACACTGCGCATTTCATCATGGCAGAGTTCGCGTCCGCCATCGCGATCGAACTCGCGGCCGATTACCCCGATCGTGTCCGCAGCGTCACCATGCCGGGCTTCGGCTATAACTGGCGCGCCGGCACCGTCAGCGCCAAGGCCTGGGCCGATCTTCTGCGCGAGAAGAGCACGGCGGCCTGGGCGCAGGAAACCAACACGCACCGTCTTCCGGCCGACGCCGATCCAGGCCTGCGTGCCTGGTATATCGCGCAGCAATCGCGGATGCCGGTCGATCTGATGATCAAACTGTTCGACTATGCGATCGATCTCGATCAGACCGAACGCTTGCAGCATTTCAAGGCGCCGGCGCTGATCATGAGCGGCACCAACGCACAACAGGCGACGGCCGACAGCACGCGCCGGGCGGTGGAGCTTATGCCGAATTGCAAGGCGGTGCTGATGGAGGGCATGCCGTTCAACGTGATGACGGCGTGTCCGCAGGCCTGCATCGCGGCGACGAAGGACTTTCTGGCATCGCTGCGCGCAGTTTGAGCGGCGGCCGATCCCAGCTGCATGTATATACATGGATTGACACGTTGCGCGCGTTTGCTATTGTGCGACCTACAACCAATCGCGTCTGCAGCTTCAAATGTCACGAACCCGCGTATTCAAATCCGGAAACAGCCAGGCGGTCCGCATTCCCGCGGAGATCGCCTACGACAATACGGACATCGAACTTGAAATCTCGCGGATGGGCGACGTCATCACCATCATGCCCGCCCGCGAAAGCTTGCGCGATGTGGTGGCGGCACTCCGCGAAATGCCGAAGCCGCCGGCCGTCGAGAAGCGCGATCCGATCGACGTGCCGCTGCGCAGACACGACTGACGGCGCGTTAGCCGGTGCCGTTCCTGATCGACACGAATATCGCCATTCACGCGCGCGACGGCACTGAGACGGTGCTCGACAAGCTTGCCGAGCATGACGGCGAAATCCTGCTGTCGTCGTTGAGCCTGGCCGAATTGCAGCGCGGCGTATTCAAGGACGCACGATTCACAGCAATCCGGCAAACGCGGCTTGAGCTTTTGTTGCGCGGCATTCCCGTCATCCCGTTCGACGCCTCCGCAGCGCTCGCCTATGGCCGCATTATCGCGCAATGCGGCTGGGCGAAGGGACGCGACTTCGACCGCATGATCGCGGCGCACGCGATCTCCAGCGGATCGGTTCTGGTGACCGACAACGAAACGGACTTTCGCGACATTCCAGGATTGACGATGCAGAACTGGAAGGTGGGAAGACAAAAGCCCGCATGAGCGCAACGAAATCGAGGCAATCACCCGCTCTTGCTACGCTCACACGACCCCGCCTCGTCACAACTTGAACAGCGCCTCCGCATTCTTGCCGGAGATTTTCTTCGCCTGATCCGCCGGCAACGCGTTGACCCGCGCAAGGCAGCCGATCATGTCGCCGATATTGTGCGGATAGTCCGAGCCGTAGAGCACGCGATCGGGCGAGCCCGCCACCGAGATGCAAAGCTCCAGCGCGCGCGGATCGTACACCACGGTGTCGTACCAGATGCGCTGCAGATAGGTTGACGGCTTGTCCTTGATCACCTCGGCGCAGCCGGGGATCATTTCCCAGCAGCGGTCGAGCCGGCCCGAGAGATAGGGCAGCGTTGCACCGCCATGCGAGGCGATCAGCTTGATGTTCGGATAGGTATCGAGGAAGCCGGAATAGATCATGCGCGCGAAGGCGAGCGTGGTGTCGCACATGAACCCGATCGGCGGGATCATGTTGAACTGGTCCATGTTCTGCTCGCGCACGCCCTGCGGCGCGCCGGGATGCACCAGCACCGGCAGCCCGAGCCTGTCGATTTCCGCCCAGACCGGCGCAAATTTCGGATTGGTGAGGTCTTCGCCATCGATATTGGCAATCACCATCACGCCGACCGCACCATTCTTGATGCAGCGCGCCAGCTCGGACTTGGCATCATCGGCGTATTGGAACGGTAGCGACGCGAACCAGCGGATGCGGTCCGGCTTGGCGCGCTGCTGCTCGGCCATCGAATCGTTGACGATCTGCGCTGCCTTCAGCGCGACCTCGCACCCACCCCAATAGGCGTTCGGACAGGTCAGCGAGACGATGGCGACATCGACCTTGGCCTCGTCCATCTTCCTGATGCGCAGCTCGTAATCCCACATGCCGGGAAACAGCGTCATGAACGGCGCATCGTAAAGATGCACGGCGTCCTGGCCGGCGCGGGTCTTTTTCAGCGTGTATTTGCCGGTGCCGTTGGCGCGCAGAAGCTCGAGATAGTCGAGCGTGAGCATGTGGGTGTGAACGTCAATTACTGGCATGCGATGTCCTTTGGAATTTCCTCAGTGCTTTTCTTGCGCGACAATTGTAAAGCCTCGAAGCCGCGACGATCACGCCTACGAATTGCCGCTTTGTTCGCTTGATTGAAGGCGGGGAAGATATGGGGTTCTATGGCTATCGCATTTGATCTGGTCGGCCAACAATGGCAGCGGAAGATTATTGTCGTCGCGGCGGCGACAGTCGGAGTCGCCGTCCTGATATCCATGCGGTCGGCCTCGCCTGAAGGCGATTATTGGCACGAGGCGATCGAGCGCATCGGCATCTTCCTCATCCTGGTGGGCATCGTCGGCCGTACCTGGTGCGCCATGTATATCGGCGGCAGCAAGCTCAACCGGCTGGTCACCGAGGGGCCCTATTCGCTGACGCGTAATCCGCTTTACGTATTTTCGGCAATTGCCGCCTTCGGCCTTGGCGCTCAACTCGGCAGCATCGTTTTCGCGCTGATCTGCGCCGTCGCGACGCTGATGATCTTCGCCCTCGTCATCAGCCACGAGGAGCGGGCGCTGGCGGAGCGCTTTCCGGTGGAGTTTGCCCGCTACAAGGCCCGGGTGCCGCGCCTGCTGCCGGATTTCCGCGGATGGCAGGATGTCGAAACCCTTCTGGTCCGGCCGGCTCTGGTTCGCCGGACCTTCTGGGACGCCTCCTTGTTTCTGCTGGCCGCTCCTGGCCTCAAGGCGCTGGAAGCGTTGCGGGACGCCGCTCTGTTTCCGGCACTTTTTCAGCTTTACTGACGGTCCGACAGTCCCATTTCCTTGACTCCACGGGCTGATCCCCCCATAAACCCGTCCAACGGCGGGCCCCTCTGGGGCCCTTTTCGTGCTGTTTCAGCACGTGCCGGACACCCAGATTTAGACTGAAAGAAGCCGGTCCGGCCTGTCCGAGCCCGGGAACCGAACACGAGGGAAAAACGATGTTCGCAGTCATCAAGACCGGCGGCCTGCAATATTCGGTCGCCGAAGACCAGGTGGTCCGTATCGGCCGCATCGAAGGCGAGCCGGGCCAGATTGTCCAGATCGGCGATGTGCTGATGCTGGGCGGAGACAAGCCGGAATTGGGCGGTCCGACGGTTTCGGGTGCCTCGGTTGCGGTCGAGATCGTGGAACAGAGCCGCGGCCCGAAGGTGATCGCCTTCAAGAAGCGCCGCCGCAAGAATTCCCGGCGCAAGCGCGGCCATCGGCAGGACTATACCGTTGTGCGGGTCTCCGAGATCCTCACCGGCGGCGCCAAGCCGACCAAGGGCCCGAAGCCGAAGCCGGAACGCAAGGCTCCTCCGGCCAAGAAGCCGGCTGAGGACGCCGAAGCGGCGTAGCACCGTCCCCGCGCAGGCGGGGACCCGTAACCGGAGCTGCTGGTTATGGCTTCCGGTCCCTGGCGTCGCCTCGGCCGGAATGATGACGACAAATGAGATGATTCCGTCACGGAATCGGGTTATGTGACTTTCGAACGAAGGATTTTGAGCCATGGCTCACAAAAAAGCAGGCGGATCATCCCGAAACGGCCGCGACTCCAAGGGTCGCCGGCTCGGCCTGAAGCTGTTCGGCGGCCAGATCGCCATTCCGGGCAATATCATCGCGCGTCAGCGCGGCACCGTGTGGCATCCGGGCGCCAATGTCGGCATCGGTAAGGACCACACCTTGTTCGCCCTCACCGAAGGCCGCGTTGCGTTCACGGCGAAAGCCAACGGCCGCACGCTGATTTCCGTCGTACCGATGACGGAAGCAGCGGCAGAGTAAACGGCGCATCTCTCGATCGAGGTCCGCCGGTTCACAGTCGAACCCGGGGGACCGCAAAGGGCTCCAAGTTTGAGGGGGAGACGGGTGAACCGGCTCCCCCTCAAACTTTTTGGAAAGGAGCCTGACCATGACCTGCCTGGACCTCGAAACCCGAACCTATCGAGAAGGCTGTATCCCCGTCCTCGAGACCGAGCGGCTGATGTTGCGCGCGCCGAAACTCGAGGACGCTAAGCACGTAGCCGCGCTCGCCAACGACAGGCGTATTGCCGAAAACACGCGACGGATCCCGCATCCCTATACGCTCGCCGATGCGGAGGATTTCATCGCCACCGCCAACACGCCACAAGGCCCGCACGCGCGGAGCCTGACCTTTCTGATCGCGACCCATCGCGGCCTGCCGGTCGGCGCCTGCGGCATTGCAACGCATGACGAAGCCGCGCCGGAGATCGGCTATTGGCTCGGGGTCAAGCATTGGGGCCAGGGTTATGCCACCGAGGCTGTGCGCGCCGTCATCGACTTCGCCTTCACCGAACTTGCGCATGACAGCCTCTGCGCCGGCGCCCGCGTGACCAACCCGGCATCGCGCCGGGTTCTGGAAAAATGCGGGTTCCAGTGGACCGGCGTCGGGCTCTGCCGCATCCGCGCGCTCAATTCATCGGCGCCGATCGACCGCTTCCGGCTGGACCGCGGATTGTGGACCGCGCTCCGCCGCTGGAGCGATGTGAAACGGGTTTCCTGACGCGGCCCGCCAGTTCCGGACGGGGCCCCGCCCTGTCCGGACCGCCAATGAGCGGTGGAAATTTTCCCCGTTTTCTGGTAGGAACCCAAGGCCTTGCGAGATGTTCTCCTGGACGCTCGTGGCGGCGGACATCTCGTTAATTTGGGGAAATAGACGTGGCTACAGGTACCGTGAAGTGGTTCAACGCGACCAAGGGTTTTGGCTTCATCCAGCCGCAAGGCGGCGGCAAGGATGTGTTCGTGCACATTTCTGCAGTGCAGCGGGCAGGCCTGACCGGTCTGAATGAAGGCCAGCAGATCGAATACGAAATCGTGTCCAATCGCGGACGCGAGTCGGCGGAAAATCTGAAGGTTTAATCGGTTCGAAGGCGGCCCGGCTTGAGCCAGCCGCTGCCGGACCATCGAGGTCGAAAAGCCCGGCGCGCCAGCCGGGCTTTTTTAATGCGGAAACCGCAGTGGTAGCGCATATGCGCGATAGCGACATCCGGGTCGCGCACTCGCGATGACGCGACGGCGTTACGCCGCCGCTCGCAGCGGCAAACAGGCCTCCGCGATCGCGGTGACATGCCGGTGATCGGTGCCGCAACAACCGCCCATGATATTGAAGCGGGTGCCGAGCGCCCCACGCAGATTGGCATAACGGCGGCCGAGATCGACCGGATCGCCGGCATCGAGATCGGTCGAATTGTCGAGTTCGGCGTGACTGCGCGTCGATGCATTGGCGCGCAATCCGCGTAGCCGCATCAGCCAGGCTTCGCCCTTCTCCAGCGCATCCACGAAGTGGGTCGGGTGGGCGCAGTTGATCATGTAATAAGCCGGCGCGCCGGACGTGGCATCGTCGGTCTTCTCGATCGCCTCGCGCATGGTTTCACCGCTCGGCAATCGCCCGTCGGTCTCTGTGGTGAACGAGATCACGACCGGCATCTCCACCGCCGCGGCCGCGCGTGCGATGCCGATCGCCTCGCCGGAATGCGTCATCGTGAAAGCGCTGATGAGGTCGGCCTCGGTGTCGGCAAACAGATCGCACTGGAAGGCGTGATAGCGCATCGCCTCCGCGCCGGTCATCATCCGGTCCGGGGAATAGCCGTCGCCGCGCGGACCAATATTGCCGGAGATCGGCATCGGGCATTGCGGCGTTTCGTGTTCGGCACGCAGAGCGGCGAGCAGCGCGATGCTCTTGCGATTGAGCGCAATCAGATCGGACGGTGTGTAGCCGAGCTTCGCGCCCCAATCCGGACTCGCGCGCCACGATGTGCTTTCCAGCACGAAACCGGCGTTGCGCGCTTTGGCGATGGCGATGTGGCGCACGAAATAGTCGCGCAGCCGCTGCTCGCCCTCTTCGCTGTCATGCAGCGCGATCGATGCAAAATGCGGCAGGTCGATGCCATCATGGAAGATCAGTGTGGTTTCGAGCCCTGAATCGGTCAGAAACATCCTGTCGCCGAGTTGCGGCAAATTGGAGCGATATTTCGCCATCGTCGGAATCCTTCCTCTGGACACAGCAAACCGGCGCGCAGCGGGATCGCGGGCCGGCGGGCTTGTTTGGTCGCGCCGGAATAGACTTCGGTTCACTCACAAACCACCGGGTGCATGGTGCAGACAAGGCAAAACATCGGTTTTGGCCGTAGTTGCAAGGCTTTACGGACGATCTGCAAAGCGGTCTGACGGGCTTCGCAGCACCGCAACCGGACTCGTGGTACAGTCACAAATGCTTGATGAAAGCAAAGCTCCGAAACGCGGCGACACGCGCGAGCGGTTGCTTGCCATCGCCGAAGAGGCGGTGCTGGCAAAAGGCTTTGCCGGCACCTCGATCGACGAGCTGATCGTCGCCGCCGGTATCACCAAGAGCGGCTTCTTCTATCACTTCAAGGACAAGGCCGAGCTCGCCAAGGCGCTGCTGCTGCGTTACCTGGAACACGATCAGCAGGTGCTGGACGATCTGTTCAATCGCGCCGACGAATTGAACGAAGATCCGCTGCACGGCTTCCTGGTCGGGCTGAAGCTGTTCGCCGAGATGATGGCGAACATGACCGAGGTGCATCCCGGCTGCCTCGCAGCATCGTTCGTCTATCAGGACCAGCTATTCAATCGCGAGGTGCGCGATCTCAATGCCGAGGGCATTCTGCGCTGGCGGCGGCGCTTTCGCGACCGCCTCGATCTGATCGCGAAGCGATACCCGCCGCGCGAGGGCGTCGATCTCGATGCACTGGCAGACATGGCAGCGACCTTGATCGAAGGCGCGCTGGTGCTGTCGCGGGCGCTGCGCGATCCGAAAATTCCGGCGCAGCAGGTGATGCTGTATCGCGACTTCGTGCGCTGTGTGTTTGCGGCGAGGTAACTTGGTCGTCATGCGCGGGCTCGACCCGCGCATCCATCTCGCAAGCATTTAATGGCGAAGGTGATGGATTGCCGGGTCGCGTCGCTTCGCGACGGCCCGGCAATGACCAGCGATGGCTAATGATGCGAATGCCCGCCACCCATCGGTGCGCCGCCGCCGATCGCACCGACCTTGTATTCGACGTCGACCTTTCCGGCCTTCTCGAACACCAGAGTCCCCTTGATCGTCTCGCCTTCCTTCAGGCCGGACTTCAGGTCCATGAACATGACATGATAGCCGCCCGGCTTCAGTTCGACCGTCTCGCCTGGCTTGATCTCGAGCCCCTTGGACAGCTCGCGCATCTTCATGATGCCGCCCTCGACCGCCATTTCGTGTACTTCGAAGCGGCCGGCAAACGGGACCGTGCCGCCGATCAGCCGATCCGGCTCCTTGCCGTTATTGGTGATCTTCATGAAGCCGCCCGCCACCTTGGCGCCGCCCGGCGTCGCGCGCGCCCAGGGCGCCTCGATGGTCAGCGATCCAACCTTGTAGACCTTGCTATCCGCCATCGCGGCGTGACCGCTGCCATGCTGGCTGTGCTGCGCGAGAATGATCAGCGCCGGTGCCGGCGCCTTCAACGCGTGCCTGTCCTGTCCCGGCGCGGGAATGTCGGCCCAGCGCGCTTCGCCCTTCTCGCATTCCTGCGTCACCGGGATGTAGAGCGGCCCCGGCTTGAGATCGCCGGCAAGAAATCCGGCGAACACGAACTCATCGTAATGTTCGTCGGGCAGCTTGCCGCCGCTCCAGACGATTTCTCTCACGCCTTCGGTGAGCTGCTGGCCGTGATAATAGGGATAGGTCTTGTCGTATTTTCCCGTCACCGTCTCGAGCTGCCAGCCCGGCTTGGGCATCGGCTTCACGGCGATGACGCCGTCGGGAATTTGCGCGCGGACCTTCAGGGTCGCCGTGCCGTCGCAGCCATGCGGGATCCGCAGCGTGGCCTTGTAGGGCGCGCCGGCCTTGGCCTCGCGAACTTCAAGTGTGACATGAGCCAGCGCCGAAGCCGCAGCAAACGTGACGCCAAATGCGATGGACGATGCAAGCAAGGTCTTGCGGGACATGATTTCTCTCCAGTGATCTGTGTGGGGTTGCGCCGCGCAAGGCGGCCGGCAGTCACACAGTCAGCGGAGGCGCACGTGCGAATCCGTTGCGGGCGGGACTTTCAGCCTGCCTGCCGCGCGATCTTTCGACATCGGGCGCGATCGGTTGCGCGACCGTCAGGTAAGCCGGCGTCACCGCGCCGGGCAACAGAACCGCCGCGGGGCCGCAGGCGCCACAAAAGACGCATTGCAGCTTGCCCTTGGCCGGCGGCCCGGCCGGATCGTCAGCGTCGGGCGCCACCGCGTTTGCACTGACGGAGCAATAGACGGCGAGGGTGCCGTCGGCTCGCACCTGCATCGGCGCCAGCGTCGCGAACACCGCCTGCAACGCGAGCGCATAGGCCGCAACCAAAGCGGCCATCGCGCGCAGTTTTCCGTTCGGAGGGGCGTCCGTCATGCGGAAGGCGATAGCAAATCCGCGCGCCGGACACCACCGCAACCGGTCACGGCTTGTGGCCATGCGGATGATGGCCGGCCGGCGCACCGTGCCCGGGGCCGTGATGTCCGTCGCCGCTGACCATCACCAAACCCTCGAATTTCGAGAACAAGGCCAGGCGGTCCGGCGGAACTTTGGCTTCCGCCGCGGCGAGGCTGGTGGACAGCGTTTTTGCCGCCGCCGCCGGAAGACCAACCTTGGTCAGGACATCGGTCTTCTTCAGATCGTCGCCCGCGCACAGCACGACGTCCCAAACATGCCCTTTCTTGCGCAGCAAGGCGCGGCCACCCATGTCGCCCTGCGACCAGCCGGCAATGGCGTGATCGCCCGACACCACCACGGGATCGACGACAAGCCGGGCCTCCGGCTTGTCGAAGGTGGACATCAGGACATGGCGGATGGCGTCCTGATCGGACGCGGCAGCCGGCACGGTCCAGGTCAGCGCCACCATTGCAGCGGCGGCGCAAACACTCAGGAGCTTCGATTTGTGGTTCATGACATCACCATTTCATCTTCATGCCGGCAAAAACCGCGCGCCCGGTGCCAGGCTCGAACAGGGCCGATTGTTTCGTCGCAACATCGATGATGCTCGCGCTTGCGATATAGGTCTTGTTCGCAAGGTTGCGGCCCTCGATATAAACTGAGAAGTTGGTGTCGCGCTCGAAGCCGGCGCGGATGCCCCAGAGCATATAGGGATCCGTCATCATCGAATTCACGCTGTCGACGAAATAGCCCTGCGGGATCCACTCGATATTGGGGCCAAAAAAGATCCCCGACGGATGCTTGTAGAGCAACTCCGCCCGCATCACCTGAGGTGGAATCCCCGGTAGATCGTTGTTTCCGAACCGCGCATCGTTGTCGAAGTAAAAATCGTTGTAGGTATAGGCCAGTTGAAGCCACAGCTTGTCCGGATCGGGTCCATGCACGAACATGGACTTGAGCACATTGGCGCCGATGCCGAATTCGAAACCCTGATGGATGGTGCGGTCGGCATTGGTGACGTTGCAATTGCCGAACGTGCTGTAGAGGCATTGCAGTTCGTTCTGGATCTCAGAGCGGTACAGCGCGATGTCCCATGAGTAATCCGGCCTCTTGCCGCGCGTTCCGATCTCATAGGTCGTCGCCCGCTGCGCCTTGATATCGGTGAAGGGTATATTCGGCAGGTTCGGCGCGACAAACGGGATCGGCGCGACGCTTTCGCCGAAGCTTGGCACTTCGGCGCTGCGCGAGATATTCGCGTAGACCTGCGCGGTCGGATCAACATCCCAGAGAAAACCGAACTTCGGACTCCAGATTTCGAAATTGCTTTCGCCCGACTGATCGCCGTTCGACAGAAACCGGTCGGTTCGCTGGCGCGAGGCGCGCAGGAACTGGGTGCCGGCGACCGCTGCCACGTTTGGGAGGAAATAGAACGAGTTCTCGGCATAGGCCGAAGTATTCTTCGACTTGTCGAGCGACGCCGAGAGCAGTGCGCCCTTGATCGCCAACGGGCCGTTGCCGAATTGCTGGTTGTCGATCTGACCATTGTGAATATTGACGCCGGCCACCAGCCGATTGCGGAAGCCATAGAGGTTGCGGTCGTCGACCACCCGGCCGAAGCCACCGTAATCGTCGTAGGAATAGTCGAGCCACTGGAAGATCGGATGCATCAGGTGCCGATCGACATTGAACGCACCAAATTCGACGGTCGTCGTCTCGCTCAGCCTGATCGTGGTCTTGTTGGCGATGCGGTTGGAGTTGATGTTGCGCTGCCAGTCGTTGGCCGTGTTCACGGTCGCCGCTTTGCGGGGATCGTTGAGCGCCGCATCTTTGGTCACCGAGCCCGGAATCCGCTGCTCGATTGTATTGCCGTTGAAGTAGAAGCGGGTCTCGATGTCCGGCGTAATCTTGTAGCCAAAGTTGGCTGAACCCCGCATCAGGTTGCCGTTGCTGTGGTCGCGGAACCCGTCCTGCACCTGATAGGAGCCGGTGACGAAATAGTCGAACGGACCGACCGCCGCGCCGGAACTCGCCTGGATACGGCGATAGCCAAAGCTTCCGACGTCGGCACTCATCGCGAAGGGTCGCGCATCGCGACCGCTCGGCGCCACGAAGTTGATCGCACCGCCGAGCGAATTCGCACCGAATTGGAGCGCACTCGCGCCGCGCCAAACCTCGGTAAAGCGATACGCCGTCGGATCGATTTCCTGGAAATCGAAATAGCCGTCGGCAGTGTTGATCGGGATGACGCCGTCCATATAGAGCTGCAAGGAGCGGCCGTGGAAGTTGCGCGATAGCCCCGAACCGCGGATCGACAGCCGCGTGTCCTCGCCCCATTTCGGCTGCGCCCAGACGCCGGGAACATATTCCAGAATGTCCTTGATCGTGGATACGTTGCGATCCCGGAGCTCATCCGACGGCACGATAGCGACCGCGCCGAGCGACTGGTTCAGCTCGCGGCGCGCCTGGTCCACGGTCGGGACGGTAAGGCTCTGATTTGCGGATGCGGCCGGTTCGCCTTGCCCGGCGGCCGGCGTGGTGCCGGGAGCCGATTGTGCCGGCGCGGGCTGACGGCGCGCGGTGGTTGCGGCTGGTGCGGCTTCGACGGTGATGGGAGGAAGCGAGGTACTTTGCGCAGCCGCCATCTGCGGCAGAATCGCCGCGGCGGCCGACAGCGCGCAAGTCGCGCGCCATGAACGTGACATGAGAAATCTCCGGTGACGATGTGATGGATGCGGCCGGGCGGCCGCGTTCGATCAGATCGTCAGCGGAGGCGCGCGGATGGACCCGGAGCGGATCGCATGCCGGACCGGCGCAACATCGAGCGCCGGCGCGAACACGACAAGAGAAGCGGAATAGAGCGGCGCCGGTTCGGCAACCGGATCGGGCAGAACCGCTGCTGCGGCCAGAGCCGATCCGCAAAGGACACAATGAAATTTGCCGGCTGCGGGCGCGGGCGCATCAGGATTGGCGGGGTCCGCTGGACCTGCGTTACCGCTGCCGAAACAGAGAACGTGCCATCCGGCGATATCAGAGGCCTGAGCATTGGCCGGAAGTGGCGCGAAGGCCGCGAACAGGGTCTGCAGCGCGATGGCATAGGCCGCGACCAGACCGATCGCTGCCCGAAACCGCACGCCTTTGAAGAAACCCGACATTCCAACCCCACCCGGATTTACCCTTATCAGCGATAAATTCGCGGGTGAAGTCCTGCATCCTCACCTATATTGACGCACATGAAGTTCCTCGACGAAGCCAAGATCTATATCCAGTCCGGCGCAGGCGGAAACGGCTGCGTCTCGTTCCGGCGCGAAAAATTCATCGAGTTCGGCGGGCCCAATGGCGGCGACGGCGGACACGGCGGCGACGTGATTGCGCGCGCAGTGGACGGGCTCAACACCCTGATCGACTACCGCTATCTGCAGCACCACAAGGCGGAGCGCGGTGGCAACGGCATGGGCAAGGACCGCCATGGCGCCAACGGCAAGGACCTGATCCTGAAGGTGCCGGTCGGCACCCAGATCTATGAGGAAGACGGCGAGACGCTGCTGGCCGATCTCGATCACCTCGGCGCCGAGGTGCTGCTGGCCAAGGGCGGCAATGGCGGCTTCGGCAACGCGCATTTCAAGTCGTCGACCAATCGCGCGCCGCGCCACGCCAATCCGGGTCAGCCCGCGGTCGAGATGACAATCCGGTTGCGGCTCAAGCTGATCGCCGATGCCGGCCTGGTCGGCCTGCCGAATGCCGGCAAGTCGACATTCCTCGCCACCGTCAGCGCCGCCAAACCGAAGATCGCGGATTATCCGTTCACCACGCTGCATCCGCAGCTTGGGGTGTTCGCGGTCGACGGCCGCGAATTCGTGATGGCCGACCTGCCCGGCCTGATCGAGGGAGCGCATGAGGGGATCGGCCTCGGCGATCGCTTCCTCGGCCACATTGAGCGCTGCCGCGTGGTGCTGCATCTTGTCGATGGGACATCCGAGGATGTCGGCGCCGCCTATCGCGTCGTGCGCCACGAACTCGAAGCCTATGGCGAAGGTCTCGCCGACAAGCCGGAAATCCTGGCGCTCTCGAAATGCGACGCCATGACCGAGGACGAGATCAAGGCCCAGATCAAGGCGCTGAAGAAAGCCGCCAAGAAGACGCCGCTGGTGCTGTCGTCGCAATCGGGCCAGGGCGTGAAGGAGGTGCTGCGCGCGCTGCTCGACGTGATCGACGAATCGCGCGCGGAGACCGAGCCCAGTCCGGAGGACGTGGAAGCCTGGCAGCCGTAGAGCTGGCTTCGCTCTGACCCTCTCCCCTTGAGGGAGAGGGTGGCGAGTGGCAAAGCCACGAGCCGGGTGAGGGGTTGTTTCCTCGCCTTTTCTGCTAGAACCCCTCACCCGGTCATCCTCGCTTCGCTCGAATGACCACCCTCTCCCTCAAGGGGAGAGGGTAGGAACCCAGACGAACACATAATGCCCGCCCGCCTTCCCGCCCTCACTGATTTCCGCCGCATCGTCATCAAGGTCGGCTCGTCCCTCCTTGTCGATTCCGCAGCCGGCCGGCTGCGCGAGGACTGGCTGCGCGCGCTGTGCGAGGACATCGCCTGGCTGCATGGCGGCAAGCGCGACGTCCTGGCGGTCTCGTCCGGCGCGATCGCGCTCGGCCGCTCGGTGCTCAAGCTGCCCAAGGGCGCGCTGGCGCTGGAAGATTCGCAGGCCGCCGCCGCGGTCGGGCAGATCGCGCTCGCCCGCATCTGGGCGGAGATGCTCGGCACCCACGGTATCACCGCCGGGCAGATCCTGGTCACGCTCGGCGACACCGAAGAGCGTCGTCGCTATCTCAACGCACGCTCGACCATCGACCGGCTGCTGCAATGGAAGAGCGTGCCGGTGATCAACGAGAACGACACGGTCGCCACCACCGAAATCCGTTACGGCGACAACGACCGCCTCGCGGCGCGCGTCGCCACCATGATGAGCGCGGACCTGCTGGTGCTGCTCTCCGACATCGACGGGCTGTATGATGCGCCGCCCGGCGCGGGCACCAGCGCTAATCTGATTCCCGTCGTCGAGCGCATCACGCCGCAGATCGAAGCGATGGCCGGCACATCCGGCTCGGAATTGTCACGCGGCGGCATGGTCACCAAGATCGAGGCCGGCAAGATCGCGACCAGTGCCGGCACGCATATGGTGATCGCATCCGGCAAGACGATGCATCCGCTGCGCGCGATCGCCGACGGCGGACGCTGCACCTGGTTTCTGACGCCGGCCAATCCGGTGACGGCGCGCAAAAAATGGATCGCCGGCGCGCTCGAGCCGAAAGGCACCTTGCATATCGATGCCGGTGCGGTCGCAGCGCTGCGCCGCGGCGCCAGTCTTCTGCCGGCGGGCGTCAAGCGTCTCGACGGTGCGTTTCAGCGCGGCGATGCGGTGACGATCCGCGACCTCGAAGGCGCCGAAATCGGACGCGGCCTCATTGCCTATGACGCCGAGGACGCGGGCAAGATCGTCGGCCGTTCAAAGGCCGATATCATGCTCATTCTCGGCTTTTCCGGCCGCACTGAGATCATCCACCGCGACGATCTCGTTCTGTCCGGGCGCTGAAGCGTAACGGCCGCCGCATGTGCGGCGCACCAACGGCCGGAATGTGTCGCTCGGATCGTTTGCTACAGCCATACCGCAACGATGTTGCAAAACTGCCGCGGGTGTTGCGCATCGGCATGTTGATCAATTGTGGCGGGCTTAAATGATACCGTAGCGCTGTATCGCGCGGCGCGTAACCTCCGACCAGTGGTGTCGCGTATGAGGGTCGCTTTGTGTACCGGCCGTTACCGGTCGGAATGTATCAGTTGCGTATGCGTTTCGACGGACGGTTCGCCGATCCGTTTCTGGGCAGGGACTCCCCTGAACCGTACCTGCCCGCGGTTTCGTCGAATGGCTGGGGGCGATTCTTCGTCCGGTACGCCGCCACTACGTCGATGATAACGAGACATTCCGGTGCCTCCCGGGATGTCTCGTTATTTTTTGCGAAGATGCGCTGCGACGAAAGCCCAATCATCGCGCGCTATCGCACCGGAAAATCGAAATAGCTGTTCGGGAACGGCTCGTTGCGCAAGGTGAAGTGCCACCATTCCTTGTCGTAGGGGATAAAGCCACGCACTCGCATCGCGTCGGCCAGAATTTTCCGATTGGCGCGCGCCTCGGCGCTCACCTTGCCGCTCTGTCCCGATTGCGGTGACAGAAAATCGAACGACGTGCCCATGTCGAGATCGGTGCCGCCCGGCATCCTCACCAGCGTCAGATCGACGGTGGAGCCGCGCGAATGTCCGGAGCGCGAAGCGATATAGCCTTCGCGGAACAGATTGCCCTTGGCGACATGCGGATAATATTCGGCCTTGGTGCTGGTATCGGGATCGCGCGCCCAGCGCACGAAATGGCGCACGCCGCGCGCCGGCCGGTAGCAGTCAAACACCTTCAGCCCGAGCCCGCGGGGCCTGAGGTCGCGCTGCACCGCCGCCAGCGCCGTCGCCGCCTGCTGGGTCAGGACGCAGACCGGCGCCTCGTAGCCATCGACACGCGCACCGACGAAGTTGTCGGTGCCGAAATAGCGCATGTCGACCACCAGTTCGGGGATGACCGTGGCGGCATCGACAAAGGCTGGCGGCCTGGCAGGCGGGCTTTGTTGTGCGTCCAAAATAGTCCCCGACAGGAGCAGAGCTGGGAGCGCGAAGCAGAGCGCTTTCCGAATCATCCGCGCGCCGCGGCCAGACTGCCGGTCCGCCGCCGATTCTTCAATTTTTACAATCGGATCCATCTCAAATCCTGATCGGCCCGGCGGCCCTGTCGGCCCCCTGACGCTCGCCCCGGCGAAGCGTTACATGATACAAGCGAATGCAAGCATACACCCGACAGGGCACCATGACCGCGCCGCTCAAATCCGTCGATTCCACCGCCTCCGTTGCGAGCCTGATGCAGGACATCGGGCGGCGGGCCCGCAAGGCCGCCCGCGCGTTGGCGCTGGCGCCGCGGGAGCAGAAGGACGCGGCGCTTAACGCGATGGCGAAGGCCATTCGCGCCGCCACGCCGGAGATCCTCACCGCCAACGAAGGCGACGTGGCCGAGGCCAAAGCCGCAGGCGTGACCGGCTCGTTCCTCGACCGGCTCACCCTCGATGCCAAGCGTGTCGACGCCATGGCCGAAGGACTGGAGGTGGTCGCGCAGCTCGACGATCCGGTCGGCGAGATCGTGTCGAGCTGGAAGCGCCCGAACGGCATGAGCATCGAACGGGTCCGCACCCCGATCGGCGTGATCGGCGTGATCTATGAAAGCCGCCCGAACGTCACCGCTGATGCCGGCGCGCTGTGCCTGAAGGCCGGCAATGCCGCGATCCTACGCGGCGGCTCGGATTCGCATCGCTCGTCGCGTGCGATCCATGCCGCCATGGTGGACGGCCTTCGCGCCGCCGGGCTGCCGGAGGATGCGATCCAGCTGGTGCCCGTGCGCGACCGCGCCGCCGTCGGCGAGATGTTGTCCGGCCTCGGCGGCAATATCGACGTGATCGTGCCGCGCGGCGGAAAAAGCCTGGTCGCGCGCGTGCAGGAGGAAGCGCGCGTTCCGGTCTTCGCGCATCTCGAAGGCATCTGCCATGTCTATATCGACAAGGCGGCGAAGCCCGCGATGGCGCAGGAAATCGCGCTCAATGCCAAGATGCGGCGTACCGGCGTATGCGGCGCCGCCGAGACCTTGCTGATCGACAAGGCCGCGGGGCAAGAGGTTTACAAGCCTGCAATCGAAGCGCTGCTCGATGCCGGCTGCGAGATACGCGGCGACGATGCCGTGCGCGCGCTCGATCCGCGCGTGAAGCCCGCAGGCCCGGAGGATTTCGGCAAGGAATTCCTCGACGCGATCATCGCCGCGCGCTTCGTCGACGGCGTCGATGGCGCGATGGCGCATATCGGGCAATACGGCTCGCAGCATACCGACGCCATCGTCACGCAGGACGATAAAGCCGCTGAGCGTTTCCTGAACGAAGTCGATTCCGCCATCGTTCTGCACAATGCCTCGACGCAATTCGCCGATGGTGGTGAGTTCGGCTTCGGCGCCGAGATCGGTATCGCCACCGGCCGCATGCATGCGCGCGGTCCGGTCGGCGTCGAGCAGCTGACGTCGTTCAAGTATCGCGTGCGCGGCAGCGGGCAGACCCGGCCGTGATATCGCTCTGATGGCAATGAAGCCCGGCGATTCACCCCCGCGCACCCTGGTCAAGAGCGTCACCAAGGCCCGCGTCACGCTGCCTCCGCACGCGCCCGGCATGCGCATCGGATTGTTCGGCGGTTCGTTCAATCCGCCGCATGAGGCGCATCGCGCCGCCAGCCTGCTGGCGATGAAGAAGCTGCAGCTCGATCGCATGTGGTGGCTGGTGACGCCCGGCAATCCGTTGAAGGATACCCGTGCGCTTCCCTCGCTCGAAGAGCGGATCGAACAGGCGGCGGCGCTCGCCGATCATCCCCGCATCGACGTGACCGGCTTCGAATCCGTCATCGGCGCGAAATATTCCTGCGATACGATTCGCTGGCTTCTGAACGAGGCTCCGGGAACCCATTTTGTCTGGGTCATGGGGGCCGACAATCTCAAGGACTTCCATCGCTGGAAGAACTGGCGCGATATCTTCCTGATGCTCCCCGTCGCGGTGGTGGACCGCGGCGGCTTGAGCCTCAAGGCCGCATCGGGCCCCGCGGCCATCAGCTTCGCGCGGGTCCGGCTCCCCGAAAACAAGGCGTCCGCCCTGCCTGGCCTGCCACCCCCGGCCTGGGTCTACCTCCACGGCGTCAAATCCGACCTGTCCTCCACCGCCATCCGGGAGGCCAGAGAGCGTGGTGAGGAACGGAAGGATGGTTGAAAGTATTCACCCAACGTGCCTACATTTGCGGGTGTTGAGTCCCCATATCTGCCGGGCACCACGTCAGAAGGAAAGGATCCCCTGAGCACACAAGCCATCGCGCGGACTCGTGCCAAAACCAGTGCCGTACCGCGAACCGTCTCGGAGGCGCGTGATGCCTCTCAGACCTTGAAGATTGTCCTCGAGCGCCTCGAAGAGATGAAGGCGGAGGACATTGTCACCATCGACCTCACCGGCAAATCATCGATAGCGGACTTCATGGTGGTGGCCTCCGGCCGCTCGAACCGCCATGTCGGCTCGGTGTCCGACGATGTCGTTGAGCATCTCAAGAATGCCGGACTGAAGAACATCCGGATCGAGGGTCAGCCGCATTGCGACTGGGTCCTGGTCGATGCGGGTGACGTGATCGTTCACGTTTTCCGTCCGGAAGTCCGCGACTTCTACGCCATCGAGAAGATGTGGGCGGGCGGCAAAGGTCAGAATTCGCAAGACGCCTCCCCGCGTAAGTCGAGCTGACGGCAGATCGCACCGATGCGCGTGCTCGTGCTCGCGGTCGGCCGCATGAAGAAAGGCGCGGAGGCGGAGATCGCCGACCGCTATCTGAAGCGCGCTGTGCAAGCGGGCCGCGCAGTCGGCATTCGCAATATCGAGATCGTCGAGATCCGCGAAAGCCGGGCTCAGGACGCCGAGCGCCGCAAGCTCGAAGAATCTATCGCCATCGCCAATCTGATTCCGGATGACGCCGCGGTCGTGCTGCTGGACGAGCGCGGCGAGGGGATCGGCAGTGCGACCTTCGCCGACCAGATCGGCCGCTGGCGCGACGGCGGCCAGACGGTCGCGGCGTTTGTCATCGGTGGCGCCGACGGCCTGGCCGAAACGCTGCGGGACCGCGCCCGGCTCACATTAAATTTCGGACAGGCAACATGGCCGCATCAACTGGTCCGGATCATGCTTCTGGAACAGCTCTACCGGGCTGTTACAATTCTGTCCGGCCACCCATATCACCGCGAGTAGCGCAGAATCTTTAATGCGCCGGCATAAGATGGCCGCGATTGGGCGGCACAAAGAAGCTGAATGAACGGGTCGCTCACGAAAACGACGGCTTTCCGCCCGGTTGTGGCGGGAACGGTCATGTTTGCGGCCATGATCGCACTCCCCCAAGAGAGCGTTGCCCAGTCGAGCGCCACAAAGTCGGAACTCCCGGGCAATGCCGACAACGACATCCTGAAGGCGCGCGCACTGGAGCTAGCGGCTATCCGTGCCGAGCAGCAGCGCGCTGCCGAAACCGAAGCCCGGCTGCGCCGCGAAATCGAAGCGCTGGGAACCGACCGCCGCAAGCTTAACACCGACCTGATCGGCACCGCCGCCCGCATGCGCGACGTCGAAGCCCGGCTGTCGGCGACCGAGGCGCGCGTAGCGCCGCTGGAAGCGCAGGAGCAGGATCTCCGCCAGTCGCTCAGCGACCGCCGCGGAACCATCGCTGAAATTCTGGCCGCGCTTCAGCGCATGGGGCGGCGGCCGCCACCGGCTTTGCTGGTCAGCCCGGAAGATGCGGCAAAATCCCTGCGCAGCGCCATTGTGCTTGGCGCCTTCGTACCGGAATTGCGCGACCGGGCCGAGCGGATCTCCACCGACCTCCTGGCCTTGCAGCGGCTGCGTGGCGACATCGCCAGCGAACGCACCAAGCTCTCGGACGACCTGAAGACGCTGGCCGAGGACCAGAAGCGCATGACGCTGCTGGTCGAGGAGCGCCAGAAACAGCAAGTGGAATCGGAAAAGGCTCTCGAACAGAGCCGCATCCAGGCAGCCACCCTCGCCCGGCAGGCCGAAAGCCTGAACGATCTGGTCGCGCGGTTGGAGCAAGGGCTCGACAATGCCGCCCGCGCCGCCCGTAAGGCGCCGGAACCCGATCACAAGGGCGCGACCAGACCGTCTCTGGCGGCGCTCAACGATCCTGGCCGGATGTCTCCGGCGATCAATTTTGCCACCGCCCGGGCCATGCTGCCGATGCCGGTTAATGGCGTCAAAATTCGCGATTTCGGTGCCTCCGACGGGCTTGGCGGCACGGAACGCGGCATTTCGGTCGCGACGCGGCCGGGTGCCCAGGTAACCTCACCCTGCGACGGCTGGGTGGTCTATGCCGGCCCGTTCCGCTCCTATGGGCAACTCTTGATCCTGAATGCCGGCGGTGGGTATCATGTCGTTATCGCGGGAATGGATCGGATTTCCGTCGAAATCGGACAGTTTATTCTGACCGGCGAGCCGATCGCCGTAATGGGTAGCGGCACAACAAAAGTGGCGGTTGCCTCGTCCGTTGAAGCGCGCCAGATGGGGACCAGCCAGCCGGTGCTCTACGTAGAATTTCGCAAAGACGGGACACCCGTCGATTCAGGCCCGTGGTGGGTCAAGAAAGAAAGTGAGAAGGTCCGCGGATGATGCGCAAGACATTCCTCGTACTCGTCGGTGCGGCGACAGGCGCAGCGCTCACACTGGTCGCAGTCCAGCCGCGGCTTGTGTTTTCAGGCATGAGCGCCAGCGCTGCGGCATCGGCCGACACCTATCGCAACCTCAATCTGTTCGGCGACGTGTTCGAACGCGTGCGTGCTGATTATGTGGAGCGGCCTGACGACGCAAAGCTCGTCGAAACCGCGATCAACGGCATGCTGGCCGGGCTCGATCCGCATTCGAGCTACATGGACGGCAAGAGCTTCCGTGACATGCAGATCCAGACCCGCGGCGAATTCGGCGGGCTCGGCATCGAAGTCACGATGGAAGACGGTCTCGTGAAAGTGGTGGCGCCGATCGACGAGACGCCCGCCGCCAAGGCCGGCATCATGGCGAACGACATCATCACCCATCTCGACGAGGAAGCGGTGCAGGGCCTGACCCTGAACCAGGCCGTCGAAAAGATGCGTGGACCGGTCAACACCAAGATCAAGCTTCGGGTGATGCGCAAGGGCGCGGAGAAGCCGGTCGAGATCAGCATCACGCGCGACATCATTCGCGTGCGGTCGGTGCGCTCGCGCCAGGAAGGCGATGACGTGGCCTATATCCGCGTCACGCAGTTCAACGAGCAGACCACCGAAGGCGTCAAGAAGATGATCGCCGACCTGACCAGCCAGATTCCGGCGGACAAGCTGAAAGGCTTCGTCCTCGATCTGCGCAACAACCCGGGCGGCCTTCTCGATCAGGCAATCTCGGTGTCCGACATCTTTCTCGATCGCGGCGAAATCGTCTCGACCCGCGGCCGCAATGTCGAGGAAACCCAGCGCTTCAATGCGCGTTCGGGCGACCTGACCAAGGGCAAGCCGATCATCGTGCTGGTCAATGGCGGTTCGGCATCGGCGTCCGAAATCGTTGCCGGCGCGCTGCAGGACCACAAGCGGGCGACCGTGCTCGGCACCCGCTCCTTCGGCAAGGGATCGGTGCAGACCATCATCCCGCTCGGTGCCGGCAATGGCGCATTGCGGCTGACCACGGCGCGCTACTACACGCCGTCCGGCAAGTCGATCCAGGCCAAGGGCATCACCCCGGATATCGAGGTGCTGCAGGATGTGCCGGACGACATGAAGGCACGGGCGGATTCAAAGGGCGAATCCTCGCTGCGCGGCCATCTGAAGGCCGATGGCGACGAGCAGACCGGCTCGCAGTCCTACATCCCGCCGGAAGCCAAGGACGACAAGGCGCTGAAAATGGCAGTCGACCTGCTGCGCGGGACCGTGACGAACTCGGCCTTCCCGCCGACCGGCAAGCGCGCCGAGGCGCCGAAGCCTTAAAATTACCGGAGCGCTTTCTCCGGACCCGACGGGGCGGCCTTTGGCCGCCCCGTTTTCGTTTGGCCGGACCGGCCGCATCATACTCCGTGCTAGACTTGGCGGATGATTCGCGAATCCCGGGCACAGCCGCCGTGGATGATCTGAACACACCGCTCGGCCAGACCCGATTCCCCAAGCCCCGGTTCCCGATTTCGAAACTGGCGGCGTATGGTCTCGCCTCAACGCTCGGCGCGGCCCTGACCGGCTTCGTGCTGTGGGCCGCGGTCGTGCGCGATCCGCTGGGTGGCGAACCCAGCGCGCAGGTGTCCCTGCCGCCGGTTGCGGTCGCCGAAGCGCCGCCCCCGCAACAGCCCGCGACGATCGACAGCCCGCGGAAAGACGCAACGCCGCCCGGAACGCAGACCGTCAACATCATCGACGGTTCGACCGGCAAGAAGCAGGAGGTGGTGATCGGGGGCACCGCCGAAAGCAAGCGCAGCGTCGCCGATCCGCGCCTGATCGAGTCGTCGCGCCATGGACCGATCCCCCGGATCGCGGCCGACGGCCTGCGGCCGTTCGAGGCTTATGCCAGCAAGCCGGTTGCCGGGAAGTCCAACCCGGACGGCCCGCAGATCGCGATCGTCGTCGGCGGGCTCGGCATCAGCGCGACCGCTACCGCGAACGCGTTGTCGAAACTTCCCAACGCCGTGAGCTTTGCCTTTACCCCCTATGGCACCGATCTCGACATGCTGGTCGCGCAGGCCCGCGAGAAGGGCCACGAAGTGCTGCTGCAGGTGCCGATGGAGCCGCACGATTACCCAGAGAACGATCCCGGTCCGCAGACGCTGTTGTCATCGCTGTCGGCCGAGCAGAATGTCGATCGTCTGCATTGGCTGTTCAGCCGCATGCAGGGCTATGTCGGCGTCAGCAATTTCATGGGCGCGCGTTTCACCGCGTCCGATCATGCGCTCGCGCCGGTGCTGCGTGAATTGTCCAAGCGCGGCCTGATCTATGTCGATGACGGCTCGTCGCCGCGGAGCCAGGCCGGTCAGATCGCCGGCGCCAACAAGCTGCCCTACGCCAAGGCCGAGGTGGTGATCGACGCGACTCCGAGCGCGGCCGAAATCGACAACGCACTGAGGCGGCTTGAAACGATGGCGCGCGGCGGCAGCGGCGTCGTGGTCGGGTATTCCTCGGCTCTGCCGGCCAGCATCGACCGGATCGCCAAATGGGCGAAAGCGGCGCAGGGCCGCGGTATCGTACTGGTTCCGATCACCACGGCGGCGGTGCGGGCGCGGTCGAGCTGACATTGGAAGCGACGCTCGCGCGCGATCCGTGACACCAATCTTGTCCGATCCTGACCCTGATCTTGCAAAAGCCGCAGGCTGCGGCACACAATCACGCATGACCAAAGACAAATACGACGAGTTACCTTATCGCGCCTGCGTCGGGATGATGGTGCTGAATCCCGCCGGTCTGGTGTTCATCGGCCGGCGCACCAACGGCCCTGAGCATGTCGACGCGATCCATTCCTGGCAGATGCCGCAAGGTGGCGTCGACGACGGCGAAGACCTTTACGCGGCCGCGCTGCGTGAGTTGCAGGAAGAGACCAGCATCCGTTCGGTGGTGAAACTCGGCGAGGTCGACGACTGGCTGACCTACGACATCCCGCGGCAGATCGCCGGCCGCGCATGGAAGGGCCGCTATCGCGGCCAGAAGCAGAAATGGTTCGCCTTCCGCTTCACCGGCAACGAGAAGGAAATCAACATCCTCAATCCCGCCGGCGGCCATAAGCCGGAATTCGTCGAGTGGCGCTGGGAGCCGATGCACAATCTTCCCGGCCTTATCATTCCGTTCAAGCGTCCGGTCTACGAAGCCGTGGTGAAGTCGTTTTCGCGCTTTGCGACGTGAGCCTTCGCAGCAGGCGTCACGAATCGAACCGGTAGAAATGCGGCGGGGCGTTTCGCCGCATCCGGACGCCGTGGCGCTGCCATTTCGCATTCCTAGCTCACTCCGGTCGAACCCGGAGGATGACCCCGACCATGCTGGACGCGAAACGCCTGCTCGATCAATTTCTTGGCGCCCCTGTGCAGGGCGGCCTGCCGCAGGACCAGAATCGCGGCGGCGTTCCGGCCCAGCAGCCGCAGCAGGGCGGTATCGGTGACATCGCCGGCGGTTTGGCCGGTAGCCTTGGCAACGTGCTCGGCGGCAGCATGGGCGGCATCGGTGGCGGCGCCGTCGCCGGCGGTCTTGCCGCCTTGCTGATGGGCTCGAAGTCCGGACGCAAGATGGCCGGCACAGCGCTGCAGCTCGGCGGCATGGCCGTGGTCGGTGCGATCGCCTACAAGGCCTATCGCGACTGGCAGGGCGGCAAGACGGTGACGCAGTCGACGATCCCCGCAGGACCTGCTTCGCTGCAGCAGCCGCCGGTCGATACGCCGTTCGCACCGGGCAGCGAAGCCGAACAGCAATCGCTCAGCCGGCATCTGCTGCGTGCGATGATCGCCGCCGCCAAGTCCGACGGGCATATCGACGCGAAGGAACAGGCCGCGATCTTCGCCGAGATGGACAAGCTGCCGCTCGATATCGATGACAAGGCCTTCGTCATGGACGAGCTGCGCAAGCCGCTCGATGTCGACGCGGTGGCCCGCGCCGCCCGCACGCCGGAGGAAGCTGCGAGCATTTACGCCGCGTCGCTGCTGGCGATCGACATCGACAATCCGTCGGAGCGTGCCTATCTCGGCCTGCTCGCGGCGCGGCTCAATCTCGACGATGCGCTGGTCAGGCACCTGCACGCGACCGTCGAGGCCGCTTCGCTGCCGGCGAAGGTGAACGCGGCGTAAGCGGTCCATCCGCCTGCTCGGCAGCAGTCACCGGCCCGAATCGCAAACAAAAAAGCCGGGCATTGCCCGGCTTTTGCATCTCAATCAGCATCGCGCTCAGTGCAGGCCGGTACCCTGCAGGTGATAATCCAGCGCCTTGAAATGATCGAGCCGGGCGATCTCCTTGTCCAGCACTTCGCTCGCATCCATCTTCGCCACCTTTTCCTCGACGGCCTTGATGTGCGTCGCGAGCACAGCGCGATCGAAGTCCTCGACCGAGGCCGCCGTATCGGCCAGCACCGTGAGGCCCGCTGGCGACACTTCGGCAAAGCCGCCGAGGATCACGATCTTGATCTCTTCGCCGCCGCGCATGATGGTGAGGATGCCCGGACGCAACGCCGCCACCAATGGCGCATGACCGGCCAGCACGCCGAAATAACCCTCCGAGCCCGGTACGTCGACCTGATCGACTTCGCCGGACAGGAGAAGCTTTTCGGGAGAGACGAGATCGAATTGGAATGTGGCCATGTAGAACTTGCTCCGCTCTCGCACTCCCTCTCCCTGAAAGGGGGAGGGTGGGAGGGGGTCACGTCATTTGGCGTGAAAAGACCCCCACCCGGCGAGCTTCGCTCGCCGACCTCCCCCTTTCAGGGGGAGGTAAAGAAAGATTACGCCGCTTCCGCCGCGAGCTTCTTGCCCTTTTCGACGGCCTCTTCGATGGTGCCGACCATGTAGAAGGCCGCTTCCGGCAGATAGTCGTACTTGCCTTCGACCAGGCCCTTGAAGCCCTTGATGGTGTCGGCGAGGTCGACAAGCTTGCCCGGCGCGCCGGTGAACACTTCCGCGACATGGAACGGCTGCGACAGGAAGCGCTCGATCTTGCGGGCGCGCGCCACCGTCACCTTGTCCTCTTCAGACAGTTCGTCCATGCCCAGAATGGCGATGATGTCCTGCAGCGCCTTGTAACGCTGCAGCACCTGCTGCACCGAACGCGCAACGTTGTAATGCTCCTCGCCCACGACCAGCGGGGTCAGCATGCGCGAGGTCGAGTCGAGCGGGTCCACCGCCGGATAGATGCCCTTCGCCGCGATGTCGCGCGACAGCACGGTGGTGGCGTCCAAGTGCGCGAACGAGGTGGCGGGCGCCGGATCGGTCAAGTCGTCGGCCGGCACGTAAATCGCCTGCACCGAGGTGATCGAGCCCTTGGTGGTGGTGGTGATGCGCTCCTGCAGCGCGCCCATGTCGGTCGCGAGCGTCGGCTGATAACCCACCGCCGATGGAATACGGCCGAGCAGCGCCGACACTTCCGAACCCGCCTGTGTGAAGCGGAAGATGTTGTCGACGAAGAACAGCACGTCCTGGCCCTGGTCGCGGAAATATTCCGACAGGGTCAGCCCGGTGAGGCCGACGCGCGCGCGCGCTCCCGGCGGCTCGTTCATCTGGCCGAACACCAGCGCGCATTTGGAGCCTTCGCCGCCGCCCTTCTTGTTGACGCCGGACTCGATGAACTCGTGATAGAGGTCGTTGCCTTCGCGGGTCCGCTCGCCGACGCCGGCGAACACCGAGTAGCCACCGTGCGCCTTGGCGACGTTGTTGATCAGCTCCTGGATCAGCACGGTCTTGCCCACGCCGGCGCCGCCGAACAGGCCGATCTTGCCGCCCTTGGCATACGGCGCGAGCAGGTCCACGACCTTGATGCCGGTGACGAGAATTTCCGCGTCGGTCGACTGGTCGGTATAGGCCGGCGCTTCCGCGTGAATCGGACGCTTGTCGTCCGACTTGACCGGACCGGCTTCGTCGATCGGCTCGCCGATGACGTTGATGATGCGGCCGAGCAGGCCGGGGCCGACCGGCACCGCGATCGGCAGGCCGGTATCGGTGACGTCCTGGCCGCGGACCAGACCTTCGGTCACGTCCATCGCGATGGTGCGAACCGTCGACTCGCCGAGATGCTGCGCGACTTCCAGCACCAGCCGGTTGCCGCCGTTGTTGGTCTCGAGCGCATTCAGGATCGCCGGCAGATGACCGTCGAACTGTACGTCGACGACCGCGCCGATCACCTGGGTGATTTTTCCGGACTGGTTTGCGCCTGCCTGTGGTGTGGCCATTTCGGTCTCCTTGAAGCTTCTATCAAACGGCGGTCAGCGTGACCGGCACGTTGTTGCGCGTGGCGCGCGAATACGGGCAAATCGTGTGAGCGTCTTCGATCAGCGCCTGCAGCTTGGCCTTGTCGGCACCCGGCAGCGCGACCTTGATCTCGGCCTTGAAGCCGAAGCTGATCTCGTCCTTGTCCATCGACAGCGCGACGGTGACGCGCGCGTCCTGGCCGTCGAGGCCGTGTTTCTTGGCCAGCGCCAGGATCGCCTGTCCAAAGCAGGCCGACCAGCCGAGCGCGAAAAGCTGCTCGGGATTGTGACCTTCGCCGTTGCCGCCGAATTCCTTCTGCAGGCCCATGGCGAGCCCGAGCCCGCCATTGTCGAGAATGGCGCGGCCGTTGCGGCCGCCCTTGGTCGTCGCGGAAACGGAATAAGCCATGACGGTCTCTCTACAGAGCCTCCGCGCCGGAGATGATCTCGATCAGTTCCTTGGTGATCATCGCCTGACGGGTGCGGTTATAGGTGATGGTCTGCTTGCGGATCATGTCGCCGGCGTTACGGGTGGCGTTGTCCATCGCCGACATCTGCGAACCGTAGAACGAGGCATTGTTCTCGAGCAGCGCGCGGAAAATCTGGGTCGCGACGTAGCGCGGCAGCAGCTCGGCCAGCAATTCTTCTTCGTCGGGCTCGTATTCATAGATCGCGGTCGCGCCTGTCGTTGCCGCGGGAGCCTCGAATTTCGGCGGCACGATCTGCTGCGCCGTCGGGATCTGCGAGATCACGGTCTTGAAGCGCGCATAGAACAGCGTCGCGACGTCGAACTCGCCGCGATTATACATCTCGATCACGGTATTGGCGATGTCCGCACCGTTTGCGTAGCCAAGCGTCCGCACGCCGCGCAGCTCGATGCGCTCGACGATGTTCTTCTCGTAATTGCGGCGAAGCTGCTCGTAACCTTTTTTGCCGACGGTGAGGATTTTCACCTCTTTGCCTTCGGCGAGCAGGCGATTGATGTGCTCGCGGGCCAGACGCACGATCGAGGAGTTGAAAGCGCCGGCCAGACCGCGCTCACCAGTCGCAACGACCAGCAGATGAACCTTGTCGCTGCCGGTGCCGGCCAGGAGACGGGGCGCGCTGTCGGAGCCGGCCATGCCGGCGGCAATATTCTGCAGCACCGCCTCCATCCGCTCGGCGAACGGACGGGCCGCTTCGGCGGCCGCCTGCGCACGGCGCAGCTTGGACGCCGCCACCATCTGCATGGCCTTGGTGATCTTCTGCGTCGCCTTGGTCGCGGCGATACGCACGCGCATGTCTTTGAGAGAAGCCATTCGTCAGTCCTTGCGGCGGCGCCGCCACCCTCTCATTCGTCATGCCCGGCCTCGTGCCGGGCATCCACGTCTTGCTTCCGCCCCACGTCAAAGACGTGGATGGCCGGGACCAGTCCGGCCATGACGAAAGATTCTAGGCAAACGACTTGGCGTAACCGTCGACAATGCCCTTGAGCTGAGCCGCCGCGGCATCGTCGAGATCGTTCGTATCGCGGATCTTGTTCAGGAGATCGGTATGCTTGCCGCGCATCAGCGACAGCAGGCCGTTCTCGAATTCCTTCACCTTGTTGACCGGCAGCGCATCGAGATAGCCGTTGACGCCGGCATAGATCACGACCACCTGTTCCTGCATCGTCAGCGGCGAGAATTGCGCCTGCTTGAGCAATTCGGTCAGACGCGAACCGCGCGCCAGGAGACGCTGGGTGGTGGCGTCGAGGTCGGAGCCGAACTGAGCGAACGCAGCCATTTCGCGATACTGCGCCAGTTCGCCCTTGATCTTGCCGGCGACCTTTTTCATCGCCTTGGTCTGCGCGGCAGAGCCCACGCGCGACACCGAAAGACCCACGTTCACCGCCGGACGAATGCCCTGATAGAACAGGTCGGTCTCAAGGAAGATCTGGCCGTCGGTGATCGAGATCACGTTGGTCGGAATATAGGCCGACACGTCGTTGGCCTGGGTTTCGATCACCGGCAGCGCGGTGAGCGAGCCCGCGCCCATTTCGTCGTTCATCTTCGCAGCGCGCTCGAGTAGGCGCGAATGCAGATAGAACACGTCGCCCGGATAGGCTTCGCGGCCGGGCGGACGTCGCAGCAACAGCGACATCTGGCGATAGGCGACGGCCTGCTTCGACAGATCGTCATAGATGATGACGGCGTGCATGCCGTTGTCGCGGAAATACTCGCCCATGGTGCAGCCGGTGAACGGCGCCAGGAACTGCATCGGCGCCGGATCGGAGGCCGTCGCGGCAACAACGATCGAATATTCGAGCGCGCCCTGCTCCTCCAGCACCTTCACGAATTGCGCGACGGTGGAACGCTTCTGGCCGACCGCGACATAGACGCAATACAGCTTGATCTTCTCGTCGGGCTGCGCGTTGAGCGGCTTCTGGTTGAGGATGGTGTCGAGCGCGATCGCGGTCTTGCCGGTCTGGCGGTCGCCGATGATCAGCTCGCGCTGGCCGCGGCCGATCGGGATCAGGGCGTCGATCGCCTTGAGGCCGGTCGCCATCGGCTCATGCACCGACTTGCGCGGGATGATGCCGGGCGCCTTGACGTCGACGCGCATGCGCTTCTCGGCCTTGATCGGGCCCTTGCCGTCGATCGGATTGCCGAGCGCATCGACCACGCGGCCGAGCAGGCCCTTGCCGACCGGCGCGTCCACGATCGAGCGGGTGCGCTTGACGGTCTGGCCTTCCTTGATCTCGCGGTCGGCGCCGAAAATAACGATACCGACATTGTCGCTTTCGAGGTTCAGCGCCATGCCGCGCGTGCCGTTTTCGAACTCGACCATCTCGCCGGCCTGGACGTTGTCGAGGCCGTAGACGCGGGCAATACCGTCGCCGACCGACAGCACCTGGCCGACTTCAGAGACTTCCGCCTCCTGGCCGAAATTCTTGATCTGATCCTTCAGGATCGCGGAAATTTCTGCGGCGCGGATGTCCATCAGCGAGCCTCTTTCATGGCAGTCTTGATCGAATTGAGTTTGGTGCGGAGCGAGGTGTCGACCATGCGGCTGCCGAGCTTGACCACAAGCCCGCCGATGATGGCCGGATCGACCTCGACATTCAGGTCGACGTCCTTGCCGGTGATGGCGTTGAGGGCGTCCTTCAGCGACTTCAGATGCGCGTCGGACAGCTGTTCGGCGACGGTGACGCTGGCCGAGACCTCGCCCTTATGCTTGGCGACGAGGGCGCGGAACGCCCGGATGATCAGCGGCAGAGCGAACAGGCGGCGGTTGGACGCGACCAGCTTGATGAAATTGGCGGTGATGCCGTCGATGCTGGCTTTCTGCAGGATCGGCACAAGGGCCTTCACCTGCTGGTCGGCGGAAAACACCGGGCTGCGCACCAGCCGCTTCAGGTCGTCGCTGCCGGCAATCATCTGCTCGAACCGGTCGAGGCCTGCCCGAACCTTGTCGAGCGCCTTCTCCTCGAGGGCGAGATCGAAAAGCGCGGTGGCATATCGCCCCGCCACTCCGGCAACAATCGGTTGTTCGCTTGCCATTGACCTTTAGCGCGCGTGCTGTCCGCAAGCCTGATGCCGTCGCATGAGCGGCGAATCAAACCATTGGAATTCAAGGGGAATTCCGATTCCGCCGGCCGTCACGGGAGGCCCGGCTCCCTCGACCTTTTGCCCCTGCGAAATCGAGGCGGTTGCTAACACGCCAATGACGGCGGTGCAACATAGGGAACGCCCTGAATCGATCCAAAAACACCGGCTTTTCCGGCGCCTTTCGTCGCAAGTCGAGACCGGCTTGCCTGTGCTACCCGGCAGCCCTATCTGGGTCGGCGAGGACGGCCTCCGCGATATTCCGCGCCCACCCCGCAGGGACGGCCCTGCCCCGTGATGGAGATGCGGTATGTCCACCCAACTGCCCTGGCTTTACCTCCTGATTGCCGGCCTGTTCGAGGTCGGCTGGGCGATCGGCCTCAAATACACCGACGGCTTTTCCAGGCTCTGGCCCTCGCTCGGCACCGGCGCCGCCATGATCATCAGCCTGGCCTTCTTGGGCCTGGCGCTGAAGGATCTGCCGGTCGGCACCGCCTATGCGGTCTGGACCGGCATCGGCGCCATCGGCACCGTCATTCTCGGGATCGTGCTGTTCGGGGAGCCGGCCACAGCGCTCCGCCTCGCCTGTGTCGGGCTGATCGTCGCCGGCATTATCGGACTGAAGCTGGTCGCCTGACGCAATTGAGCCGTCGCAAAGACGCGGATCGGAATCGCGCTCAAATCGGCTATAAAGTTCCCGATCTAGCCATTTGAGGGTGGAGATGAACGCGACTGCGCCTGCGGGCCACCGCAGCGAACCGACTTTTGCCGACCTGTTCACCCCCAAGCTGATCACCGTGCTGCGCGAGGGCTATGGGCTGGATGGCCTGCGCGCCGACGCCGTCGCCGGACTGACCGTCGCCATCGTCGCGCTGCCACTGTCGATGGCGATCGCGATAGGCGCGGGCCTCGGCCCCGAGCGCGGGCTCTATGCCGCCATTGTCGGCGGCTTCCTGATCTCGCTGTTGGGCGGCAGCCGCTTCCAGATCGGCGGGCCCGCTGCGGCCTTTATCGGGCTGGTCGCCCTGACCGTGCAGCGGCACGGCTATGACGGTCTCATGCTGGCGACCCTGATGGCGGGCGGCCTGCTCCTCGTCATCGGGTTTCTGCGGCTTGGCACCTACATCAAGTATATCCCCTATCCGGTCACGGTCGGCTTCACCGCAGGCATTGCTCTCATTATTCTTGTCACACAGGTCCGCGACCTGTTCGGCCTGACGCTGACGAACGACCCGCCCGAAACCCTGCACAAGGTCGAAGCGCTCTGGCACGGTCTGGGTACCATCAACTGGGTGACCGTTGGCCTGTCGATATTTTCGGTCGCCACAATTGTCCTGCTCAGACGGCTGCGTCCGAACTGGCCGACTCTGCTGATCGCAGTCGCCGCCGCGACCCTGATTACATATTTCTTCGGTCTGCCTGTGGAGACCATCGGCTCGCGCTTCGGTGCGATCCAATCCGGAATGCCGTCGCCCGCGTTGCCGACATTCAGCCTGGAGAAGATCCAGGCGGTCGCCCCTGATGCGGTCGCCATTGCGATCCTCGGCGCCATCGAATCGTTGCTCTCTGCTGTCGTTGCCGACGGCATGTCGGGACGGCGCCATCGTTCAAACAGCGAACTGGTCGCGCAGGGCGTCGGCAACGTCGCTGCTGCGGTCAGCGGCGGCATGCCGGTCACCGGCACGATCGCACGGACGGCGACGAATATCCGCGCCGGTGCACGCGGGCCGGTCGCCGGGATCATGCATTCGCTTTACTTGCTGGTCTTCGTTCTCGTCGCGATGCCGCTCGTTGCCTATGTGCCGCTGGCCGCGCTGGCCGGCGTGCTCGTGGTGGTCGCATGGGGCATGGCCGACAAGGCCGAGTTCGCTCTCCTGCTGCGCACCTCCGTCGCCGACGCGGTCGTCCTGCTCTCGACTTTCCTGCTGACTGTATTCGTCGATCTTCTCACCGGCATCGGTGTCGGCGTGCTGCTCGGCTCATTCCTGTTCATGCATCGGATGGCGGAAGCGATCGACGTGCAGGGCGGCGCCAGGTTCGTGCGCGACGACGTCGCCGACGAAGAAAACGGACGGCCGGCTTATCGTGGCCAGATCATGCCGGCCGATGTGATGGTCTACCGCATCAGCGGCGCATTCTTTTTCGGGGCGACGGCGCGCGTGAACATCATGCTCGATCGCGTGGTCCATCCGCCGCGGATTTTCGTCCTCGATTTTTCCGACGTGCCGTTCATCGACATCACCGCGTCCGCGGCGCTCGAACGCTTCGTGCATCGGCTGCACAAGGCCGGCACGAAAGTGTATTTCGCGGGCGTGCGGCCGAATGTGCGACGCGCATTCGGCCTGCCGGGATTGCGTGGCCGCTCGGTGCATTACGTCGCAAGCGTCGAGAAGGCGCTCGAGAATGCCGCCACCCGGCGGAACGCATAAGGTCGAGAAGAACGCGCGCAAGTGATTGAAAGTCTCGATCTCCCCTCGTTCTGGACCACGCTGGTCATTGCCGTTCCGACGCTCGCAATAGCCTATGTCATCTTCGGCATCACCGGCTTCGGCACCGCGCTGATCGCGGCGCCGGTGCTGGCGCAGGTGATGCCAGTCGCCTCTATCGTGCCGATGCTGGCGATGCTCGACTGCACCGCCGCAATCATCAACGGCGTCAAGCTGAACGACAAAATCGCGAAGCGCGAGATGATCTGGCTGGTGCCGCTGCTGATCGGCGGCAGCCTTCTCGGCGGATATCTGCTGCTCGTCATTCCGCCACGGCCGATGATGCTGGCGCTCGGCCTGTTCGTGGTCGGCTATGCGATCTGGTCGCTCGCAAGCCCGTCATTCAAGGGTCGCTTCAGCCAGCTCTGGGTCGTGCCGTTCGGTGCGATCGGCGGCGTGTTCAGCGCGATGTTCGGCAGCGGCGGTTTCATCTATGCGATCTATCTGAGCCGGAGGCTCGACGACAAGGATGCGGTGCGCGCGACGGTGAGCGTCCTGATCGCGCTCGCCGCCTTCACGCGGCTTGTGATCTTCGCGTTTGCCGGACTGTACACGACTCTCACCCTGCCGCTGCTGGCGCTGATGCTGGTTCCGGCGATGTTGGCCGGGCTCTATGCGGGCCATCGCATCACGCTGCATATGTCGCGCGAGCAGTTCATCCGGGTGCTGAGCCTCGTACTGATTGTCACCGGCGCGACGCTGGTGGTCCGCGCATTGCTGCTGGGCTGACGCATACGGCATGTCAGGCGACGCGGCCATTGCCGCGCCGCAATCGGGCCCGACCGTTCGCCGGACTTGCTGCAAGCGGTAGCAAGGCGCAAGGGTGAACGATGCGGCAATTCAGGCATATCGCACTGGTCACGGTCTGTGTTGCGGCCTGGCATGGCGCCTCCGCGCAAGGCACATCCGTGGACGATGCGGAGGCCGCCTATCGCCGCGGCGATATCGGTAAGGCAATCGACATCGCGACAGACGCCGCCCAACGATCCGATCCGCGGGCCCAGGCGCTGCTGGCGTTTTATCTCTACACCAAGGTCCCGCCATCGCCGGTCGAGGCGATGGCGTGGTGGCGGCGCGCTGCGGAGCAGGGCCATGCCGAAGGCCAGTTCATGCTGGCGACACAGTATTTCTATGGCGTCGTTACGCCGGCCGATTATGCCGCCGCCTACAAATGGGCGCTGATCGCGGGTCGAAGCGCGCAACTGAGCGAGACCGCGAGGAACGAAGTACTGAAACTCACCGCCGAAATCCGGATGAAGCTCGCTCCGGATCAGATCAAGATGGCGCAGGAAGAAGCCGTCGCCTTCCATCCGAAGCCGGAGCGCTGAATGCATATGATCGTATTCGCGAGCGGCCTGACTATTCCGCCGCCTCCGCCACCTGCCGCACCGCGCGCATATCCTTGACCGGCGGCAGGCCGAACATACGGGCATATTCACGGGTGAATTGCGGCACGCTTTCGTAGCCGACGGCGAATGCTGCGCTGCTGGCGGACGCACCGTCCGCGAGCATCATCCGGCGCGCCTCTATCAGCCGCAACTGCTTCTGGAATTGCAGCGGCGACAACGACGTGATGGCACGGAAATGCTGGTGAAACGACGACAGGCTCATCCCGGCGATCGCTGCCAGCCGCTCGACCGGTAGCGGCTTGGCGTATTCCGCGCGCAGCACCGACACCGCGCGCGACACGCGCTGCACATGACTCTCCGGCCAGCCGAGACGCCGGATCGCCGATCCATGCTTGCCGGCCAGCAGCCAGTAATGCATCTCGCGCACGAGCTGCGCCTGCAGCACCCGCACCGAGTTCGGCCGCTCGAGCAATCGCATCAAGCGCGCCGCCGCTTCGGCGACTTCCGCGTCGGTCGGCTCGACCCGCATGGGCGCATCGTCGGCCGCGCGCCCGGCTCCCATTTCGACCGCCAGTTCCGCGATGACCGCAAGATCGAGTTCCAGCACCAGCGAATAATACGGCGCCGCGACACTGGCGCGAGTGACCCGGCTGACGATCGGGATATCCGCCGTCACCACCAGCGAGTCGCCTTCGGAAAAGGCGAAGTCCTGTGCGCCCATGGTGACGTTCTTGCTTCCCTGCACCAGCAGACAAACCAGCGGCCGGTATACGGCGTGAACGAGGCCGCTCGGCGCGGTGGCGCGCACCAGCGCCAGGCCGGGGATCGGTGTCTGCGCCAGGCCCTGGCCGTCGACATGGGCGTCGGCGTAACGACGGACGGAATCGAGCAACGTGTTCATGAGGCTTATCTAGGTGTCTGGGCCGGAGTGTGCAGGCCCTTTGGAGAAACGGGCAAGATTTGTCGCGATTCCGGCAAGCAGCAGCGGCCGGTCTTTCCGATCTCCGGGTGGTCATCACAGGAGACCGACATGATCACCCTCATCACCGGCGGCAGCCGTGGCCTCGGCCGCAATACCGCGCTCAGTGTCGCCCGCCGCGGCGGCGACGTCATCATCACCTACCGGAACCGCGTCGAGGAGGCGCAGGCCGTGGTCACCCAAATCAAGGCAATGGGCCGGACCGCGATCGCGTTCGAACTCGACACCGGAAACGTCGCGGCCTTTGCGCCGTTCGCGGACAAACTGAAGACCGCGTTGCGCGAGACCTGGCAACGCGACACCTTCGACCATCTCGTCAACAATGCCGGCCACGGCGACCAGGCGTCCATCGCCGAGACCAGCGAGGCGCAGTTCGATCGCCTGGTGAACGTGCACTTCAAAGGCGTGTTCTTCCTGACGCAGGCCTTGCTGCCGCTGATCGCCGACGGCGGGCGCATCGTGAACACCTCGACCGGACTGACCCGCTTCGCGTATCCGGGTTACGCGGCTTACGCGGCGGTGAAAGGCGCGGTCGAGGTGCTCACGGTCTATCTCGCCAAGGAACTCGGCCCGCGCGGCATCACCGTCAACACGGTCGCGCCGGGCGCGATCGAAACCGATTTCGGCGGCGGCGCGGTCCGCGACAATCCGGAGATCAACGAGCATCTCGCAAGCATCGTCGCGCTCGGTCGCGTCGGCGTGCCGGACGATATCGGCCCGATGATCGCAGGCTTGTTGTCTGCGGATAACCGCTGGGTCAATGCGCAGCGCATCGAGGTGTCGGGCGGTCAGGCGATCTGATCCAGATTGTCGTCGCGAGCGGCGGGACCGATCTTTTGTTCCGCCGCTCGGATATCAGGTGACCGCCGCGACCGGCCGCACGTCGCTCACCGCATTCACCGGCAGCGCCCAGACCGTCATGCCGGTCATCTGCGCCTTGCCGTAAAAAGATGCGAACGACACCTCCGCGGCATCGCGCCCTGTGCCGATCCGCACGATCGCATCGAGCTTGGCCTGCCGCGTCGGATCGAACAGCCACCAGCGCCCGTCCAGATAAGCCTCGAAGATCGCGTGAAAGTCCGGCGGCTGCAGACCGGTGGCGTAGCAACTCACCAGCCGCGCCGGAATGTTGAGCGCGCGGCAGAATGAAATACCGAGATGCGCGAAGTCACGGCAGACGCCTGCGCGACGATCCAGTGTGTCGGCCGCCGACGTGAATGGATCGCTGGTGCCGGGCTGATACGCAATAGTGTCGTAGATCCAGTTGCAGATCGCGGTCACCCGCGAATGCCCGTGCGGCATGCCACCGAATTGCTGTTCGGCGAAATCGGCCAGCCGGTCCGATGGACAAAAGCGGCTCGGCATCAGAAACGGAAACATGTCGAGTGGCAGATCTTCGACCGGCGTTTCATCGATCGACTGCGGATCCTCGAGCGACAATTGCAGATCGAGGGTCGCGTCATAACGAAGCCGCAGCACGCCGTTGCGCACCACCAGCCGCGTGTACCGGTTGTTGAGGCCGGCGATCGTGGTCTCGGTCGCAACCAGCGGCTCGATGCGCCACGTTTCGTGAAGCTGAAGATGCGCCGTCGTTTGCGCAACCGCGACATTGAAGATGAACGTGGTGACGTCTTCGATCTCATAGGTGAGATCGCAACCGACTGCCATTTTCATGAGCAAACCTGCGCATCGGTAACTAATGTCCGGCGCGCGAGAACGCGTGACGCGCTTATAGGTTCCAGGAAAACGCACCGGTAAGCGACGGCTTCAGGCCACAGCGCACCCGATGCGCCGCGGCCCGCCGGCTTACTTCATCAACCCGGCCGCCTTCAGCGCCTTGTTGATCACCGCCCCGACGTCAAATTGCGGCAGTGGAGCATCGCGGCGCGGCGGCGCATCGCGGCCATGCGGCTGATGGCGTCGCGGCTCGGCATCATCCGGACCGAGAATCTCGCCGTCCAGCACGCGAGCGGTCGCACGCGCTGGCTCAAGCCGCCGATGCTGCGAAGGCTTCACCGCCGCTTCCCCGCGTGGCGCCGACGCCGTGCGAACCGCAGCGCCGGTGAGGCCGAAGAACTTCGCAATGTGGTAGGATGACGAAATGCCGACCTCGAGCAGGAACGGTCCGGCCGCGCCGCATTCATGATCGGCGGCGCCGGTCGCAAGCGGCGTGCCATGCGCCATGTTCGTGATGGTGTAGGACTCGATCACCTCGTCGCCGTCCGCATTGCGCCACACCTGGCGCGGATAGCCATCGACCACCGCCTTCGACGACGGCGCAAGCGGCAGGCCGTGGATGTCGGTCCATTGCTTGATGATCTCGCCGGCATTCGACGGGATCACGGTGGCGTCGACGCCGCCATGCCAGACCGAGACGCGCGGCCACGGACCTTGATGCGATGACGCCGCGCGCACCAGATCGCCCCAGGCACTGGCTGGACGCGGCGGCGACTGGAACATCGTCTCAAACGCCTGCTGCACGTTATTGGCCGCGCCGAACGGCAGGCCGGCGACAATCGCGCCGCCGGCGAATATATCGGGATAGGCCGCGAGCATTACCGAAGTCATCGCGCCACCGGCGGACAGCCCGGTTATGAAAATGCGTCGCTGGTCGATGCCGTGATCCGACACCATCCGGTGGATCATCTGACGGATCGACTGCGCCTCGCCCTTCCCGCGTTCGTTGTCGCCCGGCTGAAACCAGTTGAAGCAGCGGTTAGGATTGTTGGCCGCTTGCTGCTCCGGCAGCAGCAGGCAAAAGCCGAAGCGATCCGCGAGCGTCGACCATCCCGCGCCGAGATCATAGTCTGCTGCGCTCTGGGTACATCCGTGCAGCACGACCACCAATGCGCCACCGCGCTCGACCCGTGGCGGGAGATGCGCGAACATGCGCAAGGCGCCGGGATTGGAGCCGAAACCCGTTATCTCGGTGAGGTGGCTTTGCGCCGATTGGCCCTGCAACCCCGCCTTCATGCGGGTCGCGGCTTGCAGCATCTTGCCCCAGTCCGGGCTTTGCATCGAGAACTGGCCAGGCGTCTTCCGCATTGAACCCCCACACTCTGTCAGGAATTACCCAACCGTGGCCTAGCCGGAAAGGTTGCATCGCAACATGGAATATGTTTCTGGGATTTGAGTGTCTTATTGCACTTTTCGGGAACTTATATCGCAGCGCAACATTATCATTTCAAGTTCATAATCAGGTAGGGAGATGACGATGTCGGCACATAATACCCAGACCAAAGGCAAAAACGGCGACCGCCCGGCTCAGGCGTTCAAGGATTTCGCGCAACAGGGCGCCGCTTACGGCAAGGAAATGGCGGAAAAGTCCGAAGCCGTGGCCGAGACCGCCGCGAACTCGGTCCAGCACAGTTTGGAAAACGCTGCCGGCGACGCGGCCGATTTCCGCGCGCAATGGATCGAGATGCTGCGTCAGAACGCCAATGCCTCGTTCGACTTCGCACATCAGCTGATCGCGGCAAAATCCCCGAGCGAAGCACTTGAATTGACGGCGGCGCATTCCCGCCGGCAGTTCGAAACCTTCCTGCAGCAGAGCCAGCAGCTCACCGGCCTGGCGCAGCAGGCCGCCACCGGAGTGGTGAAGCCGATGCAGGACGGCATGAAGCGGGCTTTCGACAAGGCGGCGTAAACAATATCGCAGCCTCGTTATGTCATGCGCCTCCCTCATCCCCGGGGGAGGCGCTTTTTTATGTCACGGCGCGGCATCATCGGCGCTGCGCGGCACCAGCAGCGCCGCGCCCGGCGCTGGCGGATCCGCGGCGCTGACAGTGTTGATGCTGGCGATCGCCCAGGCCGGGGCGCCCATTCGCGCCGCAAAGGCGTCCAGCGTTTCGTCCGGACCGAGCGTCGCGCGAACCGCGCTGTCCCACAGCACGATCGGCACGCCCGGCGGAACCACATAACGCATCGACAGCGGCGTGACATAAGCCACAGGCGCCGCCGCGCCCCTGGGATTGCGGCCGCTCGCAGAGGCCGGCGGACGCTCGGGCGGGCGCAGGATGGCCACGATCTTGCCGGCGACCAGCGCATGCAGCACCGGCGATTTGTCCAGCGTGATGTGAATGATCTCGCGCCGCTCGCGCAGATCGACATTGACGATGCGGCCGCGAAAACCACTGGCGCCGACGGCCTCGCCGCCGCCGATCAGATTGGTCTTCTGATACAGATTGATGAACACGCCGACATTGTCCGGCACCCGGCCTGCAATCGGCGTCGGATCGAATCCGAACATCAGCGCGACCGGGATGTTGGCCGCGCGCAGCCGCTGCGCGATCGAGATCGCGGCATCGCCGCCGGACGAATGGCCGATCAGCACCACAGGCTCAGGTGCGCGGCGATGTTTCGCGATGATCTCACCGGCGAGATTGCCGGGCGCGTACATGCTGTGCACGCTGGCATCGACGCCGCTCTCCCTGATGCGCTCGGCGAGATCATAGAAGCCGGTCGAGAACACCTCGCCGACCAGACCGCGCAGAAGATAGACGTGGCCGGGAATGCTGCCCGTGGGCGCGCGCGGCGCAGCGGTGGTATTCTGGTCGATGACCGCGCTGCTGCATCCGGCGAGCCATGTCAGCGCCAACCCGACAAGCGCGGCGAAGATCGGAGGGACGGACTTCGGAGGCCGGCGCATCCGAGATTTATGCTCGTGACTGCATGCCGGCCGATCCTATCGGGGTTTGTCGGAGGCGGACAGGCGCGCCAGGTGGCATCACGTCATAAAGCGCAGCACCAGCCGGGCAGTTCCCGTCAGAAGCGATGCGCGGTGGCAGCAATCGGCCATTTGCGCGATTGCAATCGGATGCAGAAAAGCCACGGTTCTAGGGCAGGCAGAGTATCTCACGCCCACCACGCCCGCCGACGGACCTCTCCGTTTCTGTCAGGATAGCCGGAACCATGAAAACAACATTGCTGGTTATTCTCGCGGCGTCCCTGTTCGCGCCGCCCGCAATCGCGCAGATCGCCGCGCGCGAGCTATCGGATCGAACGGAGCTCGCCAGGCAATTGTCCGATGAATTCATCTCCCGCACCGCCCGCGTCAAGGCGACGCTCAAGCTCACGCCGGCGCAGGTGAAAAGCTGGGCCGATTTCGAGGTCATCCTGGTCGACATCGGCAAAACCCGTGCCGAGCGCGTGATCGCTCTGCGCGCCTCTCGCCAGAAGCGTCCGGTCGATGCCGTCGAACAGATCCGAACGGAATCGGATTTCACGCGGGAGCGCGCAGGCGAGCAGAGGAAGCTGGCCGATGCCGCCGAGCCTCTGCTTGCGAAACTCAACGATCAGCAGCGGCGGCGTTTCAGCGAGCAACTGTTCAGCATCAGCCGCGCGCTCGGATCGGATTGAGGAGGCGGGTCTTGTCGCGTGAGGCTATCGCCTTGCGATCTGCGCGCTTCTGGTCTGACGGTAGTGTCTCCCCGCTCGTCCCCGCGAAAGAGGGGACCCAGACTCTTCAGAGCCGCGAAGCCGGTGCTAATCGCTGTGCCCTCTCCCCTTGAGGAAGAGGGCGGCGCTGCTCTCACCACGAATGCTGGCCGGTGAGGGGGCGTGGTGTGAGGTAACCCCCCTCAACCCTCACGACTCGCCGCGCACTACCCGCCTGCCTCGTACCCGGCGCAATGCGCTGCGCTTATTGCGCCCTACGAGCTGGTAACGCTCTCCGAACTCGTCATTCGACTTGGGCGTCGTCCTCGTCGAGACGCAAGACCCATACTCCGGCGCCGTCCTCCCGCGGCCCACTAGGTTCTTCTTCAATTACCGGCACTGTCAGGTTTTCGATGGAGGAAATGTCCCCAAGAACCGCCAACCTCAGCATGCGGCGTTCAATGCCGACAAACGCCGGTCTCATCTTGAGACGTGACAACGTCTCTTGGTCTGGTCCGGAAATTTGCTCCACTGGTAAGATCCCGCTGCGAGTCACAAGCCCCCCAATAAGCTCGTCTTGTGGTTCGACTTTCAAACCCCCAACGACGCCGCGGGGAGATGCCGCCTCCAATGCTGCGATAGCGCGGCTACTCGCTTCTGCATGGCGGTTCCGGAAAGGTGTTCTCGCTAGATCGCGAAGCGCCGCTGAAAGCGACCGCTGGTTTAAACGATCGAGCAAGCTCGCATAGTGCAACCGAATAACGCCTATCTGAAGTTCGCTGAGTTCCTCAGGCGTAACGCCATCTCCTTCTTCATCCGGATCGTGCACCCAAAGCATGGGTGCCCAATTGAGCGGCGCGGCGAACCCCCATCGAGTGGCAATTGCGTAGCGTTTGAACGGAGCAAGCCCGTGCTGTCCCCAAATCTCCGCACGCTCTGCTTGAGCAAAAGCGCGGCGCAGAGTCTGGCGGGGTCCGCCTCTATCATGGCAACCCTTCGCCTCGACGATCGCCATTCCTGACTTACGGCCCCATGCTATCCAGTCCGGCATATCACCGCGTCGACCCCGCACGCGTCGTACTTCGCCGCGCATTGGACCCGAGAGGCGCATCGGCGGTGCCGTAACGTGAGTGAAGTAGCTAAGCCCTAAATAACGTGTCGCGTAAGCGCGTGCCACAAACCGCCCAAACAATCCCGAGAGCGAGGTCTTCACCTCTCGCGACTGTCCCAGCGGCTCCAAAAACCGGAACTCAGCCGACGTCAAGTCTAAAAGCGGATCGAAGAGTCCCCACAGACCCACTGCCGGGCCAGGACTTTGAAGTATCTCAAGTAGTCCGGCGTCCTCGATCGCGCGAGTGGATAGATTGACGGCGGTGCCCAACGTCGAATTAGATGCTGGCGTAAATTCATGAATGAAATTTGGCAAAATTTCCCCCATGGTTGCTGAGCGTGAGTTTCAGCAACCTTAGCCGGATCGGCGATGTGCCAGTCAAGTTGAGAGAGCAGCCAGTTCGGCGCAACGACTTCACCTAAAACAACTACCTCAATAAAACTCTGCGGATCGATATCGACTTCCAGGTTCAGGCTCTTGCACGTCTTGGCCGCTCGAGCCCCGCGCCGCTATCGCAGGCAAACAAGCTACGGGCGAGCGAGCGGCCTTACCGCGAAGACCCTCTCTGAATTGGCAGATATGTTGCACACGCCGCGGCTCAACGCGCATCAACCGTGGAGTAGCGCTCGTATTCCCCGCGACCAAATTTGCTTCCTGAAAACTCGATGGAGTGAGTTGGGATTTTGGTCAAACTGGTATTGAGCATAGGAATGTCGTGCTCAAGCGCCTGCCGAATCATCATTCGTTGTACGATTTCAAGTCGCTTTTTAGCCGTTTCCTTTGACGGAGAGCCTTGAAGATAACCGTAGTGAAAATAGCGGCGGCCATTCTTGATACCGGAGTCTCCTGCCAAGCCTCGTAGCACGTCCACGATCTTAACCGTTTTGAGATGTCCACTTAATCGACCGCGAATTCCGAGAGTCTCTCCGATATAAAATGGAAGGAGCTTTCCACCAAAATCGCGCGAGAAATAGTAAATGCCAGGCTTTTGTTGAATTTCGCTCGGAATTTCGTACTCGTCGAAAAGCAGCTTCTTGTTCAGTGTTAACTGCACCGGCTTTTGCCAAACAATTGTAATTTTCATCGGTTTTCTTTCCCCCAATTGTTTCATTCTTCCGCAAGCTTTCACAAACGGCAAGTACCCAGGTGGGCCATAATTCTACTGCCGCTCCAAGTGAATATGCGTCAGAACCAATGGTTGGTTTGAAAGCGGCCATAGACCACCGGACGATCAACTAATCTCAATAAAAACTCTGCGGATCGATATCCACTTCCAGCTTCAAGCTCTTCCGCGTCTTCGGCGCATGTTCCAGCCACACCCGCATGAACCGCGACAGGTCGTAATTGCGCGGCGCCTTGATCAGCAGGCGAAACCGATAGCGCCCGCGCACCACCGCGAGCGGCGCTTCAGCCGGCCCGAGCACGCGCACTTTCTCATCCAGCGGTGACGCGGCCGCGAGCTTCTTCGCAAAGCTCTCGGTCTCGTGCTTGTCTGAGCCCGACACGATCAGCGCGGCGAGCCGGCCGAAGGGCGGATAGCCGGTGGCTTCGCGCTGCGCGATCTCGGTGTCGTAGAACGCGGCGCGGTCGCCGGAAATCAGCGCGCGCATCACCGGATGTTCGGGCTGATGCGTCTGCAGAAAGCCCTGGCCCTGTCCGGTCTCGCGGCCGGCGCGGCCCGACACCTGATGCAGCAATTGAAAGGTACGCTCGGCCGCGCGCGGATCGCCATTGGCAAGTCCGAGATCGGCATCGACGATGCCGACCAGATTGAGCTTCGGGAAGTGATGGCCCTTCGCCACCAGTTGTGTGCCGATGATGATGTCGAACTTGCCTTGCGCAACGCCGTCGAGTTCTTCGCGCAGCCGCTCGACCGATTCCATCAGGTCGCTGGAGAGCACGATGGTGCGCGCCTCCGGGAAAAGCGCTGCGGCTTCCTCCTGCAGGCGCTCGACGCCGGGGCCGACAGGCGCGAACGAGTCCACCGCGCTGCATTGCGGGCAGGTCTTCGGCTGCGGCATCGAGAAGCCGCAATGATGGCAGACCAGCCGCCGCTTGAACCGGTGATCGACCAGCCAGGCGTCGCAATTCTGGCAGGCGAGGCGATAGCCGCAGGAGCGGCAGAGCGTCAGCGGTGCGTAACCCCGCCGGTTCAGAAACAGGAGCGCCTGCTCTTTCCTCTCCAGCGCGAACTTGATTGCTTCTGCGAGCCGCGGCGCGATGAAGCGTCCGCGCGCCGGACCGTCGGTCCGCATATCAATGGCTTCGACATGCGGTAAATGCTGACCGCCGAACCGCTCGGGGAGCTTCAGCCGAGCATAACGGTTTCTACGAGCATTGACCTCGGTCTCGACCGAGGGAGTCGCCGACGACAGGATGACCGGAATTTTTGCGCCATGCGCGCGCACGATCGCCATGTCGCGGGCGTGATAATGCACGCCGTCTTCCTGCTTGTAGGCCGGATCATGTTCTTCATCGACGATGATCAGACCAAGATCCGGATACGGCAGAAACAGCGCAGACCTCGCGCCGACCACGACAGAAATGTCGCCAGAACACAGCGACGAATAGGTCCGGGCGCGCTTGCGCGGCGGCAATTGGGAATGCCATTCGGCCGGCCGGGTGCCGAAGCGCTGCTCGAAGCGATTGAGGAATTGCGTGGTCAGCGCGATCTCAGGCATCAGTATCAGCGACTGACGGCCTTTGCGGATATTCTCCGCCACGGCCTCGAAATAGACTTCCGTCTTGCCCGATCCGGTGACGCCATCGACCAGGAAGGCCGCGAATCCGCCGTTACGGACGGCGGTGCGCAAAGTGTCCGCGGCTTGGCTCTGCGGCCCCGTGAGTTCGGGCGAAAGGAAAGCCGGATCAGGCGGATAGGCCACCGGCTCGGGCGGCAGCACCAGCGTTTCGAGGGTGCCCTCGTCGATCAGACCATCGATCACGCCGGCCGAGACGCCGGCCTCATGGGCGATATCCGACTTGGTGCGGACCATCTGATCGGACAGCAGTTTGAGCACACGGGCGCGCGCCGCGGTCATGCGCTGCGGCGCCGGGCCCGCGATCCGGATGCCGACACGCTCGCGCGCCGGACCCTGCGCACCCATGCGAAGCGCCATGCCGAGTACGGAGCCTTTTGCCCCCAAGGTGTAATCCGCCACCCAGTCGACGAAGCGCCGCAGTTCCTCACGCAAAGGCGGGACGTCGAGCTTGGCGTCTACGTCCTTGAGCTTGTTGTGCAATCCGGGCCGGGGTTCGGATTCGCCCCAGACCACGCCGGCATATTCGTTGGGACCGAGCGGCACCGCGACGACGTCGCCCGCGGCCAGCGTCATGCCCGCCGGCACGCGGTAGGTATAGGCGCGGTCGAGCGCGACCGGCAGGATGACATCGACGGTTTTCGGCATCATGGGGGACGAGACTCACCCGATTCCGGGCGCTTAAGGAAGGGTCAAGGAAGGCGGTGGGATAACGACAATATGCCCGAACACGCCGATGCTCTGCCCTTCTCGGCCGACATGTCTGCAGAATTTCTGCGATGGTTGGCATTTCTCGGCGACGAGAAGCGGATGTCGCCGAAAACCGTCGAGGCCTATCGCCGCGACGTTACCCAGTTCCTGCTATTTATGTCGGAGCATCTCGGCGGCCAGCCCTCGCTGGCCGATCTTGCGGAACTTACCCCGCAGGACGTGCGCGCTTTCATGGCATCGCGCCGGGCCAAAGGAATCGGCGGCCGCACCCTGATGCGCCAGCTGGCCGGCGCGCGCAGTTTCGCGCGCTTTCTGGAGCGCAACGGCAAGGGCAAGGTCGGCGCGCTCAATGCGGTGCGCGCGCCGAAAATTCCGAAGAGCCTGCCGAAGCCGCTGGCCGTGCCGCAGGCCAAGCGCATCTCCGATACCGATCTGCGCGCCGGCGAGGAACGCGAGCCCTGGATTTTCGCACGCGACGCAGCCGTCATGGCGCTGCTCTATGGTTCGGGCCTGCGCATCGCTGAAGCGCTCGGCCTCAAGCGCCGCGATATCGCGGCGTCAGGCAGCGGCGATACGCTGACGGTGCTGGGCAAGGGCAACAAGGCGCGCATGGTGCCGGTGCTGCCGGCGGTTCTCGCGATGATCCACGATTACATCGCACTCTGCCCCTACGATCTGCCGGATGACGGTCCGCTGTTCGTCGGCGCGAAGGGCGGGCCGCTGTCGCCGCGGATCATCCAGCTCACCATGGAGCGGCTGCGCGGGGCGCTGTCGTTACCCGACACCGCGACCCCGCATGCGCTGCGGCATTCGTTTGCGACGCATCTCCTGTCGCGCGGCGGCGACCTGCGCGCGATCCAGGAATTGCTCGGCCACGCTTCGCTCTCGACCACGCAGATCTACACCGCGGTCGACACGGAGCGCCTGCTCGAGGCCTATAACGCGGCGCATCCGCGGGCGTGAGGGCTTGCGCCCGAACCGGGACCGTACGAAAAACCGGTTGCCGCAACCAAGCGTCCAACTATGCAAAACCGAATTGTCCCCGCCTTCTTGCTGCTCCTCGCCGCAGCTCCCGCTCACGCCAGCGAGGGATTGAGCTGCGAGGCGAGCGACAAGGCCGTGAAGCTCTCGCTCGAAGCCGGCATCAGCCGCGGGGTCGGCTCCGGCTTTTTCAGCTTCAACGGCGAGCTCGAAATCCTGTCGCCCGGCGCGCCGAAGGATTTCCGCAAGCTGACATTCGGCAGGGACCATCTCACCCAGCAATGGCTCGACGGCCGCAATCTCAAGCTTCGGATCTATCGGGAGCGAGAGGGCGAGCCGCATGGCTATGTCGATATCGTGATCGAGGCATGGCCGCGCAAAGGCGACGAGATTGAGTTTCGCGGTGGCTATGTGTTGACAATTTTCGATGTTCCGAAGCCCGGCACGGAGGGCATCACGACAAGCTTCAAGGGCCGGGTGACCTGTTCCGCAGGGTAAATATTTTGTGTCCCCGATGCGAATTCGACCCCCAGGCGTTATCTTCCGGGTACAGGGAGTCCACGCGTATGAAGAACCATGTGGTTGCATTGGCCGAGGCGGTTCGGCTGGCCCGGCGAGAGCTTGAAACCGTTGGTGATTCCGCCAATCCGTCCTCGGCGGATAAGGCGATCAGGCGCTTGAGCGAATTGCTCGAAAGCGAGGATGTCAATCACGCGTTGGCGGCTTTGAATCCCGTCGACGACGCGCCATCGATCCAGTCCGATCCGCCGGTGAACCTGCGGGTGCCCTATCCGTGGCGGTCGCACTGACATCGCTCTGAAACGCCGTCAGTATCCGCGCTGCCAGCGGGTGCGCAGCTGGCGCACGGCCGCACCCACCACATTCGAATAATCGTCAGACCAAACACGCTGCGCCGAAGTGCGTTCCTGCACCGGCCAGTATTCGGATTTCGCCAGCGCGCCGAAATCCTCCTCGCGCTGCGCCAGCACAGCGACCTTCGGCACCCATAGATAGCGATCCGCATCGTCCTCGGCATCGCCGCCGTCATAGACGCGAGCGATCAGGCCATTAGCTTCGGCGACACCGGCGACCACCGACGCCAATTCCAAATTCTTGTTCGAGATATGCATGGCAATCAGCCCGCCGGGCTTAAGCTTGCGCTGATAGAGCGCAATCGCCTCGCGGGTCAGCAGATGCACCGGGATCGCAGCGCCGATGAAGGCATCGATCATGATCAGGTCGTAGCTTGCATCCGGCGCATCGTTCAGCTTCTGCCGGGCGTCGCCGATCAGGATCGGCGCATCCGGCGCGCATTCCGAAACGAAGTTGAACAGACTTGGATCCGACGCAATGCGCACGATGTCCGGGTCGATTTCGTAGTAGGTCAGCTTATCACCGGGGCGCCGTTGGCAGGCGAGCGAGCCGGTGCCGAGCCCGATCACCGCATAATCGATCGGCCCTTCCTTCTTCGCATGCACCGCCTTGAACACCTGATCGATGCCGAAGCCTTCATAGAATTCGGAGATCATCTCCGGCCGGCCCTTGATGCGGTTACCGTCGTCATCACGCACCTGCTGGGTGCCCTGACTCGTGCTTCCATGCCACAGCCCGCGGTATCGTCCGTCCGATGAATCGACGACACTCAGGACGCCGAAGAAATTGCGGACGACATGAACCGTCTGGTTTTCGCGAAACGACAGGTTGACAATGAACAGGGTCGCGAGGATCGCGGTGAACGGCAACGGCGCCTGCCAGAAGCCCACGGTGAGGCCGATCAAAAGACCGACAATGACGTAAAGCGTATTCCATTGCGGACGCAGGTCGAAGGCCAGCGCCGCACCGAGAATGAGCAGACCGACTGCGAGTGCGGCCAACAACGCATATTGACCGCTTCCGCGGACCGGCAACGACAAACCCGGACGGCACAGCACCGCAAGAAGCAACAGGATCGGATATTCGGCGATCCACGTGAAGACGTGCGGAGCCACCAGCCCCGTGAGAACACCGCCGATCGTGCCGCCGACCGAGATCCACATGTAATAGCCGGTCAGATAGCGCGGCGGCGGGCGGCGGCGGGCCAGTTCACCGTGACACATCAGCACGCAGACAAAGAACACACTGAGGTGCAGGGCGATTGAACCCACGATCGAATCGATCGGGCCGAGCACGAAAGCCGCGGCCAAAGCGAGAATGAAGAGCGGCTGCACCTTGACGACCAGCGCATGCGGAATGACTGGCCGCGTCTGAAAGACAATCACGAAAGTGACGAGATAGAGCGCAAGCGGCAGCACCCAGAGCAGCGGAACGGCGGCAATGTCCGTCGCGATATGCGCGGTCACCGCGATCAGCAAGCCGGACGGCACGGCGGCCAGAAACACCCACCACACGACATCACCCGCGCCCGGGCGCGCCGCCTCGTCAGGTTCGGAAGCGCTGGCGGCTGCGGCCTCGCCGGGATGGCGCAGCATCAGCAAGCCGCACGCGCCGATCAGCAGGATCAGCAGGTAGAAGCCGCCGGTCCACAGCCACGATTGCGGCCCGAGCCTGATAAAGGGCTCGATCGCGACCGGATAGGAGATCAGCGCGATAAAGCTGCCGGCGTTGCTGGCGGCATAGAGAAAGTACGGGTCCTTCGCCGCCGGATGACTGGTGCGTGCAAACCAGGCCTGCAGCAGCGGGCCGTTGGCCGCGAGCGCGAAGAACGGCAGCCCGATCGAAACCCCGAACAGCGCCAGCAGCCAGAAGGCCTCACCCGATTGCGGTGGCGGGCCGAAATGCGTTGCGATATGCAGCGGCAGGAAGAAGCAGGCGATGATATTCACCGCGATATGGATGATCAGCGACCTGCGGCCGGGCGCCAGCCGCGTGATCAGATGCGCGTAGGCATAGCCCGCGAGCAAAGCGGTCTGAAAGAACACCAGCGCGACCGACCAGACGGCGGCGGCGCCGCCAAGCTGCGGCAGCACCATCTTGGTGAACATCGGCTGCACGGCAAACAGCAGCGCCGCGCTGACGAAGATCGCGGTGATGAAGGTCGCCAGCAATGCGCCGTAAGGTACGGCTTGCGCCGGCGTGCCGGTATCGGTCGAGATTTGCGAGGTCATGCGATTGAGCGCGGATCGGACGCCGTCCTCTCCGCGATTGTGTCACTCCACGATTGTCCGCAAGCACCCCACTTGCCGTCACTCCGGCCGCGCACTCACGTGACGGCCGGCATACTTGAGTCCCTTTCGCCGCCTACATCGGCGGGACGCACCAGTCCCAATAGCCGCTCGTCTCTGAGGAATCGACCCAGAACCAGCACAGCCTGTCGTCTGGAACCGGAGGCACCGCGCTGACTGCAAGGATGGTGCCGAGCGTCACGCCCGCGATCGCAGTGCCGTACCAGGCGCGGCTCGACCAGGGACGAACGCCGCGAACGTAAACGTTGGTGTTGCGATTGCGGTTGATGTTGACGTTGTTGCCGCCCATCCCCCCCATGCCACCCATACCGCCGCCGCCCATGCCGCCATCACCGCGCATGCCGCCACCCATTCCGCCGTCACCGCGCATGCCGCCACCCATGCCGCCGTCGCCGCGCATGCCACCACCCATACCGCCATCGCCGCGCATGCCGCCGCCCATGCCACCATCGCCGCGCATGCCGCCGCCACCCATGCCTGCACCCATCCCGCCACCGCCCATGCCGCCGCCCCGCATGCCGCCGCCGCCCATACCACCACCCATGCCGCCGCCTCGCATGCCGCCACCACCCATACCGCCGCTCATGCCTCCCATCCCGCCCATTTGAGCCAGGATGATCGGATCGGCGGGCGCGGGCGACTCGTGCATGACCGGCCAAGCGCCGGCGGTTGTCGTTCCGACGATCGCAGCGGTCGAGAGAAGAGCGATGAGGGTGCCGGTGTAACGCATGGTTTCCTCCCGGGCGCGGGTCAGCAAGTCCTGGTCGCGTCCTGTTCCGGTTCCAAAGTTAGCACAGTTTGTTCCGTGTCAAAGCGCCCGGCATGTGCCGCGCTGCCGCATCGCTCGCTAAACCCGCACCATGCCACCGTCCACATACAGCGTCTGGCCGGTCATGAATGCCGCATCTTCGCTCGCCAGGAACGAGACCACGCCGGCGATGTCGGCCGGCAACTGGACGCGGCGGATCGGCTGCAGCTTCGCGATCTGCTCGAACTCTTCGTCCATGCTGGCACGGCCCGGCCGCGGCGCGCGGCCCTCGGTGCCCGGCGTCCGCGTCAGGCTCGGCGAAATGGCGTTCACGGTGACGCCGAAATTACCCATCTCGGTTGCGAGCGCGCGGGTGAATCCGACCACGCCGCCTTTGCTCGCGATGTAATGGGTGTAGCCCGACGCCACCGTGTTCAGTGTCGACGACGAGAGGTTGATGATGCGGCCCCAGCCGCGCCGCTTCATGCCCGGGGCGAACGCCTTGGAGACCAGAAACACCGCGTCGAGATTGAGCGACATGACGCGTCGCCAATCGGCGAAGGTCACCTGCTCGAATGGCTGGATCGGATAGATCCCAGCATTGTTGATGACAATGTCGCAGCGGCCGAACCGCATCTCGGCCTCGGCGGCGAGATAGCTGACGGATTCTTCCGAGGTTACATCGCAGATCACGGCCATGGCCTCACGCCCGGCCGCCTCGACCATCCGAACGGTGTCGTCGCAAGGCTTGATGTCGACGAGGACGAGATGCGCGCCGTCGCACGCGAGCCGTTGCGCGAAAGCCTGGCCGAGGCCGCCGGCGGCGCCGGTGACGAGCGCGATCTTGTTTTTGAGTGATGCTGGCACCAGAACCTCCACGTGCGAACCTCTCCGCGCTTCAGCGCCGAGAGGGACCCAACCGCCGTTCTATATCGGTTAGCGCCTTCTTCAACCGCGGCGCGGCAAATTCGAGAAAGCGGCGCAGCTTGAGCGGGGTATGGCTTTGCGCCGGATGGATGAGATGAACCGGCAATGGCGGCGGCTCCACGTCCGCGAGCACGATCTTCAGCCGGCGCTCATGAATCGCGGACTCCACCTGATAGGACAGCACGCGCACGATCCCGACACCGGCGATGGCGGCATCGATCGCGGCTTCGGCGGTATTGACCACCAGGCGCGACCGCACCGGAACGGACATCGCGCGGCCTTTCGACGCGAACGACCACGATGTCGCCGCTGTGGCGCCGAACGTGACACAAGGCAGCGCGGCGAGATCGGCTGGCGTTTTCGGCATGCCGCGCGACCTGAGAAAATCCGGGCTCGCGCAGACCACCTGCCGCACCGCGCCAACGCGCAAAGCCATCATGCTGGAATCGTTCAGCGATCCGATCCGCACCGCGACGTCGATCTGGTCTCCGATGAGGTCGGCGTTGCGATCCGCCAGCACGAGCTGCACATCGATGTCGGCAAATGCCGCGAGAAACGCGGTGACCGCGGGCAGCACATGCAGCCGCCCAAACACGATCGGGGCGGCGATGGCAAGATCGCCGCGCGGTGTGAGATATTCGCCGGCGGCAGCACGCTCGGCCTCGGCCACCTGCTCCAGAATGTTTCGCGAAGCGGCGAGATAGGCCACGCCTGCGTCGGTCAGCGTCAGCTTGCGGGTGGTGCGGATCAGGAGGCGCGCCTTCAGATGCGCTTCAAGCTCGGCCACCTTGCGGCTGACACTGGGCAGCGGCACGCCCAGCCTGCGGCTTGCGGCGCTGAAGCTTCCGGCCTCGACCACGGCAGCGAAGATCGACATCGCATCCAGCCGGTCCATGCACCCTCTCAGTTATTGAGATAATTATTATCACTTCCGCTCTATTATCCCAAATCGCACCAGGCTTTATGTTGCCTCCTATCAGGAGGCGGCCATGCCATATGGGTTTCTGGACATCGCGATCACGCCCAGCGTCAAGGCGGCGCAGGCGCAGAATGACAGCGTGCATCTGTGGGAAGATTTCAAAGGCCACCGCGAATTCGATCGCTTCACCGAAAGCGAGATCGCTTTCATCGCCGAACGCGACAGTTTCTACATGGCGAGCGTATCGGAGACCGGATGGCCCTATGTGCAGCATCGCGGCGGACCGCGCGGCTTCCTGCGTGTCATCGACGACAGGACTTTGGCCTTCGCGGATTTCGCCGGCAATCGCCAGTATATCAGCCTCGGCAACCTCGCCGCCGATGCGCGCGTCTCGCTGATCCTCGTCGACTATGCGAACCGCCGGCGGCTGAAGATTTTCGCGCATGCCGAGGCGAAGAGCCTGGCCGACGATCCGAAACTGGCGGAGGCAGTCGCGACGCCCGGCTATCGCGGCCGCGCCGAACGCGCCTTCGTGCTCCGTCTCGACGCATTCGACTGGAATTGCCCGCAGCACATCACGCCGCGCTTCGATGCGCCGGACGTCGCGCAGGCCATCGGCAAGTTGCAGCGCCGAATCGAGGAACTCGAGGCGGAGAACAAGGCGTTGCGGGAGCAGGCGCCGGCTTCTTGAAGCTCAGGCGTGTCAGCGCGTCGGCGTCGCAACCTGCTCGGCGAAATTGGCACGGGCAAAGGCCGGGCGCGCAAGCAGCCGGGCGTACCAGTCCGCAACCGCCGGCCAGTCGCGATCGAGATTGTATTCGGCGAAGCTCGCGAGCCGATGGACGAATGGCGCGATGTTGACGTCGGCGAGGGAATAGTCGGCTCCCGCAAGCCAGGTGTCTGCGGATAGCGCGTCCTGCATGCGGTCGAGCATGCGGCGGAGATCGGCATCGGCTGCGGCCAGTTCCGCAGCCGGAATGCCGTTGCGGGCCGCGTCGCGCCAGCGCCGCGCGGTCTCGGGGTTCGGCATGCGTGCCACCGCGGCGTCGATCTCGGCCTCCGGTAGCGATTGCAGGAACGGCCGCATGTTGCGCTGGAAACTCGGCTTCTTGATCGCGAGCGTCAGCACGTCGTCGATGAATCGATTCCACACCGCGACCCGCGCCCGGCCCTTCGCATCGGCGGGACGCAAGGGACGCTCCGGAAACGCATCGTCGAGATAGTCGTTGATGATGGTCGACTCGCGCACGACGAAGTCGTCATGCACCAGCACCGGCACCACGCCTTCGGGATTGATGCTCAGAAAGTCCGGCGAAAGCTGCTCGAAACGGCGCAGGCTCAACACCACGCCCTCGTATGGCAACTCCTTCTCGGCGAGCGCGAGCCGCACCTTCTGGGAGCAAGTCGAAGCCCAGGCGTGGTAGAGGCGAAGCATCGCGTCGCGCGCCTCGCGCGTTTACATATGGATCGCGCGCTTCTCGACCGCCATCGCCGCTTCCTTCACTGCTTCCGGCAAGGTCGGATGCGCGTGGCAAGTGCGCGCGATATCTTCCGACGACGCGCCGAATTCCATCGCCACCGCCGGCTCCGCGATCATGTTGCCGGCATCGGCGCCGATGATATGCACGCCGAGCACCCGATCGGTCTTGGCGTCGGCGATGATCTTTACAAAGCCGTCGGTCTGCTGATTGGCCTTGGCGCGGCCATTGGCCGTGAACGGAAACTTGCCGACATTGTAGGCAACGTTCTCCGCCTTCAACTCATCCTCGGTCTTTCCAACCGACGCGATTTCCGGAAAGGTGTAGACCACCGCCGGTATCAAATCGTAATTCACGTGCCCCGCCTGGCCGGCAAGGATCTCGGCCACCGCCACGCCCTCATCCTCGGCCTTGTGCGCCAGCATCGGCCCGGCAATCACGTCGCCGATGGCGTAAATGCCCGGCACATTGGTTGCGAAATGCGCGTCGGTCCTCACGCGGCCACGCTCGTCGAGCGCAACGCCGATGTCAGCGAGGCCAAGCCCTTCCGTGTAAGGCACGCGGCCGATGGCGACCAGCACCACATCGGCATCGATGGTCTCGGCATCGCCGCCTTTCGCGGGCTCAACCTTCACCTTCAGTTTCTTTCCGGATGTATCGACAGCCGAGACCTTCGAGCCGAGCTTGAAGGCCATGCCCTGCTTCTCGAACAGGCGCTGCGACTGACGCGCGACCTCCGAATCCATGCCCGGCAGAATGCGATCGAGAAATTCGACGACCGTCACCTGCGAACCGATGCGGCGCCAGACCGAGCCAAGCTCGAGACCGATCACGCCGGCGCCGATCACGACCAGCTTCTCCGGCACCTTCTCGAGCGCAATCGCACCGGTGGAGGAAACCACGCGCTTCTCGTCGATCTCGATGCCTTTCAGCTTCGTCACATCGGAGCCGGTGGCGATGACGATGTTCTTGGTCTCCAGCGTCTGCGCCTTGCCGTCCGTGCCCGTGACCTCGACCTTGCCTGCTGCTGCGATGCGGCCGGTGCCGAAAACGACATCGATCTTGTTCTTCTTCATCAGGAAATCGACGCCCTTGACGTTGCCGTCGACCGCTTCGTCCTTGAAGGTCAGCATTTGCTTGAGATCGAGTTTCGGCTTGCCGACGCCGATGCCCATTTTCGCGAAGGCGTGGCCGGCTTCCTCGAACATTTCTGACGCATGCAGCAGCGCCTTCGACGGAATGCAGCCCACATTCAGGCAGGTGCCGCCCAGCGTCGCGCGCTTTTCGACTACAGCCACTTTCATGCCGAGCTGCGCCGCGCGAATGGCACAGACATAGCCGCCGGGGCCGGTGCCGATGACGATCAGATCGTAGGACATAATGAATTTCTCTTCCTGCTAAGCCATCAGACCGGCCGTTAGCGCACCGGCGTCAAAACCTCTTCGCCGCGCCCCTTGCCGAGCAGGCCACGCAGCGTGCCGTCGGTATCGAGCGCGTAGATCGCGGGCAGCCCATCGGCGCGCGTCACCTGCAGCAGATTGCCCTGCCGCTTGCCGTTGCCACGATGGCTTGCCGTTCCCGCGTGCCAGACGAGCTCGAAAGCGTCGCCGGTGCGCGCGATCGAGACCGTGCCGTAATAGGCCGTGCCATCGGGCTTCATGCCCTCGAGATGGTACCGCCCCTGCGGCACCGGAGCCGGCTCCGGATCGATCGGCGCGAACAATTCGAGCGTTTCGTTTCCGGCGCCGTCATCCCATTCTCCCGACAACACGCCCTCGTCGGTGGAAGAATAGACCGCCGGATATTTCTCGCCCCATCGCACGACCAGCGAATGGCGGTCCAGTTCGCCGACGCCGGAGACGGTCTCGTTGTCGACCCACCAGATCATCCGCACATCATCGACCCGCGGCAGAACCGCGGTGATGCCGCTATAGGACTCACCGGCGCCATCGGTGCCCTTGTTTCTGTACAGACCGCCGATCGATGCCAGATATTGGAGCTGGGCATCGCTGGCGACCATGTCGCCTGCCGGCGGCAGCGCAGCATCGCCCGGCTTCGTTACGAGAACAGCAGCGACCACCAAAGCGCACAGCGCGAGACTTTTCGGTTTCGTCATTGTGTCGTCCAGCAGGATCGGGGGCGGTGTCCACACCGCCCTTGCGTCACTCACAGATCCAGAATCAGCCGCGCCGGGTCCTCCAGCACTTCCTTCACGCGCACGAGGAAGGTCACCGCCTCGCGGCCGTCGACGATGCGATGGTCATAGGAAAGCGCGAGATACATCATCGGCCGGATCTCGACCTTGCCGCCGATCGCGACCGGGCGCTCCTGGATCTTGTGCATGCCGAGGATGCCGGATTGCGGCGCGTTCAGGATCGGGGTCGACATCAGCGACCCGTAGACGCCGCCATTCGATATCGTGAAGGTGCCGCCTTGCATCTCCTCGATCTTGAGCTGGCCGTCACGCGCCCGCTTGCCGGCGTCGGCGATGTCCTTCTCGATCTGCGCCAGCGATTTGTGATCGCAGTCGCGGATCACCGGCACCACGAGTCCCTTCTCGGTGCCGACCGCAACGCCGACGTGATAGTAATTCTTATAGATGATGTCGCCGCCGTCGATCTCGGCATTGACCGCGGGGATGTCCTTCAGCGCCTGCACGCAGGCGCGCACGAAGAAGCCCATGAAGCCGAGCTTCACGCCGGTCTTCTTCTCGAACGCATCCTTGTAATGGCTGCGCAGCTCCATCACCGCCTTCATGTCGACCTCGTTGAAGGTCGTGAGCATGGCGGCGGTGTTTTGCGCATCCTTCAGCCGGCGCGCAATGGTCTGGCGCAGCCGCGTCATCTTCACCCGTTCTTCGCGCGCGGCGTCGTCGGCCGGCGATGGCGCCCGCACCTGCACCGGCGCTGTGGCCGGGGTCGGCGCCGCGGCGGCGCGCTCGATCGCGGCCATCATGTCGCCCTTGGTGACACGGCCGTCCTTGCCGGAGCCGGGCACGGTTGACGCTTCGATGCCGGATTCCGCCGACATCTTCCGTACCGACGGTGCGACCGGCATGTCGCCGGACGGTTTCGGCGTCTGGGCTTCCGGCTTGTCTTGGGCGCGCGGCTTGATTTCTTCTTCGCCAGCCTTGATCGGCGCCGTGGTGCTCTGCTTCTTGTCGGGCGCGCCGGTCGTGGTCGCAGCCGCGGCGGCGCCCTTGGCGCCCTCCTTTATTTCGCCGAGCAACGCACCGACCGCAACGGTCTCACCGTCCTTGGCCGCGATCGCCTCCAGCACGCCGGCCGCCGGCGCCGGCACTTCGATCGTGACCTTGTCGGTCTCGAGCTCAACCAGCGGCTCGTCGACCGCGACGGCATCGCCGGGCTTCTTGAACCACTTGCCGATGGTCGCTTCGGAGACGGATTCGCCTAGGGTGGGAACGCGGATTTCGGTCATTGTTGGTTCCGTTCGCTTCTATCTCACTGTGTCATCGCCTGCGCAGGCGGGCGATCCAGCGACCACGGCACGCGATTGCCGTGGCGATTGCCGGGTCCCCCGCCTTCGCGGGGGACGACAGGATCCGTTACCCAAGCGCTTCGTCGAGGAATTGCTTGAGCTGTGCATTGTGTTTCGACATCTGCCCGACCGCGGTCGAGGCCGATGCGGGACGGCCGGCATAACGCGGACGGCGATGCTTGGCCTGAATCTGGTTGAGCGTCCATTCGATGAAGGTGTCGACAAAAAACCAGGCGCCCATGTTGCGCGGCTCTTCCTGGCACCACACGATCTCGGCCTGCTTGAAGCGCTGCAATTCCTGCATCAGCGCCTTGGTCGGGAACGGATAGAGCTGTTCGACCCGCAACAGGTAGATATCGTCGATGCCGCGCTTCTCGCGCTCGTCGTAAAGATCGAAATAGACCTTGCCGGCACAAAGCACCACGCGGCGGATCTTGTCGTCCGCGACCAGCTTGATCTTCTCGTCCTTCAGCACCTGCGCATCGTCCCAGAGGATACGATGGAAGGTGGTGTCGGCGCCCATTTCGTCGAGCCGCGACACCGCCTTCTTGTGGCGCAACAGCGACTTCGGCGTCATCAGGATCAGCGGCTTGCGGATCTCGCGACGCAACTGGCGACGCAGGATATGGAAATAATTCGCCGGCGTCGTGCAGTTCGCGACCTGCATGTTGTCTTCGGCGCACATCTGCAGATAGCGCTCGAGACGCGCCGACGAATGTTCCGGACCCTGCCCCTCATAGCCATGCGGCAACAGGCAGACGAGCCCGGACATGCGCAGCCATTTGCGTTCGGCCGACGAGATGAATTGATCGAAAACCACCTGCGCGCCGTTGGCGAAATCGCCGAACTGCGCCTCCCACAGCACCAGGGCGTTCGGCTCCGCGGTCGAATAGCCGTATTCGTAGCCGAGCACGGCCTCTTCCGAGAGCATCGAGTTCAGCACTTCGTAGCGCGACTGGTTTTCGCTCAGATGATTGAACGGCGTGTAACGCGCCTCGGTGCGCTGGTCGAACAGTACCGAATGGCGCTGCGAGAACGTCCCGCGTTCGGAATCCTGGCCTGACAGGCGCACCGGATGGCCGTCGAGCAGCAGCGTACAGAACGCCAGCGCCTCGGCCGTCGCCCAATCGATGCCCTCGCCGGTCTCGATCGCCTTTTTGCGGTTGTCGAGAAAACGGTTGATGGTGCGGTGAACCTGGAAATCCTCCGGCACCCGGGTGATCTTCTCGCCGATCTCCCTGAGCTTCGCGACATCGACCCCGGTATTGCCGCGGCGCGGATCGTCGATCTCCATGCCGGCCTTGATGATCGACCAGCGGCCGTCCAGCCAGTCGGCCTTGTTCGGCTTGTAGCCCTGTCCGGCCTCGAATTCGGCCTCGAGCCGATGGCGCCAGTCGCCGCGCATCTTGTCGACTTCGCCTTCGGTGACGACACCCTCGCCGATCAGCTTCTTGGCATAGATGTCGAGCGTCGACGGATGCTGACGGATCTTCTGATACATCAGCGGCTGGGTGAAGGCCGGCTCGTCGCCTTCGTTGTGACCGAAGCGCCGATAGCAGAACATGTCGATGACGACCGGCTTGGCGAACCGCTGGCGATATTCGATCGCGACCTTGGCCGCGAACACCACCGCTTCCGGATCGTCGCCGTTCACATGGAAGATCAGCGCCTCGATCATCTTCGCCACATCGGACGGATAAGGCGATGAGCGGGAATAGCGCGGATAGGTGGTGAAGCCGATCTGGTTGTTGACGATGAAATGCAGGCTGCCGCCGGTGCGATAGCCCTTCAGCTCCGACAGGCCGAAGCATTCCGACACCACGCCCTGGCCGGCGAAAGCCGCGTCGCCATGGATCAGCAGCGGCAGCGCCATGGTGCGGTTGTCCGGCGTCGCGCCGAGCTGATCCTGCTTGGCGCGCACCTTGCCGAGCACCACGGGATCGACGATTTCCAGATGCGAGGGGTTGGGCGTCAGCGACAGATGCACCTTGTTGCCGTCGAACTCGCGGTCGCTCGAGGCACCGAGATGATACTTCACGTCGCCGGAGCCTTCGACCTCGTCCGGCGTCGCCGAGCCGCCCTTGAATTCATGGAACAGGACGCGATGCGGCTTGCCCATCACCTGGGTCAGCACATTCAGCCGGCCACGATGCGCCATGCCGAAGACGATTTCCTGGACGCCAAGATTGCCGCCGCGCTTGATGATCTGCTCCAGCGCCGGGATCAACGACTCGGCGCCGTCGAGACCGAAGCGCTTGGTGCCGGTGAACTTCACATCGAGGAATTTCTCGAAGCCTTCAACCTCGACCAGCTTGTTGAGGATCGCGCGCTTGCCCTCGCGAGTGAAGGTGATTTCCTTGTCCTTGCCTTCGATACGCTCCTGGATCCACGCTTTCTGCTGCGGATCGGAAATGTGCATGAACTCGACGCCGAGCGTCTGGCAATAGGTGCGGCGCAGGATCGCAACGATCTCGCGCATGGTCGCGAATTCCAGACCGAGCACCTTGTCGAGATAGATCTTGCGGTCCATGTCGGCTTCGGTGAAGCCGTAGCTGCGCGGATCGAGTTCCTGCTCGCTCTTCTCCGGTTCGAGATCGAGGGGATCGAGCTTGGCGTGGAAATGACCGCGAATGCGGTAGGCACGGATCAGCATCAGCGCGTGCAGCGAGTCACGCGTCGCCTGCAGCACGTCGGTCGAGCTCAATTCGACGCCGGCCTTCTGCGCATTGCCCTTGATCTTGCCGGAGATGACCTTCTCGGTCTCGGCCCAGTTGCCGTCGAGCGCCGCCACCAGTTCGCCGTTCGAGAGCTGCGGCCAGCCCGGCTGTTTCCACGACGCGCCCTTCGCGCTTTTGGTCACGCTCGCCGGGTCGTCCTTCAGGCTCTGAAAGAAGGATTGCCACTGGGCATCGACCGAAGCCGGGTCGGCTTCGTACCGGGCGTAGAGGTCTTCGATATAGGCGGCGTTGCCGCCGTAGAGGAAAGAAGTAAGAGCGAAGGCTGCGTTCGCGTCCTGACGAGACATGCGGGCGTCCTGGCGTGGATCCGATTTCTGGATCGATGGCGTCTGGTATCGTTGCTGACCGCCGGAAGCGGCCATTTCGGGGTCGAATCGGCTGAAAAATGCGTCCCGGCGGCGACCCTTTTACAGATATGGGGACGATTGGGCCACGATAACATGACATTGAAGTGAATTCGGATTCACTATTTTATCCCGATCCGGCGCTACCGAAGTAGCGGAAATCGCAACGAAAAAGGCCCGCGCCAGAGGGCGCGGGCCTCAATCGAGTTCGAGACCTGACCGCAGAAATCCGGTCTCCTCAGCCTTTCAGCACCTCGACCAGCGTCTTGCCCACCCGCGCGGGGGACGGCGACACCTTGATCCCGGCTTCTTCCATCGCCGCGATCTTGGATTCCGCATCGCCCTTGCCGCCGGAAATGATCGCACCGGCATGGCCCATGCGACGCCCCGGAGGCGCGGTGCGGCCGGCGATGAAGCCGACCATCGGCTTCTTGCGGCCCTTGCGCGCTTCGTCCTTCAGGAACTGCGCGGCATCCTCTTCGGCCGAACCGCCGATCTCGCCGATCATGATGATCGACTCGGTCTTGGGATCGGCGAGGAACATTTCCAGCATCTCGATGAATTCGGTGCCCTTGACCGGATCGCCGCCGATGCCGACTGCCGTGGTCTGGCCCAGGCCTTCGCGCGACGTCTGGAACACCGCCTCGTAGGTCAGCGTGCCGGAGCGCGACACGATGCCGACCTTGCCCGGCTTGAAGATGTTGCCGGGCATGATGCCGATCTTGCATTCGCCCGCGGTCATCACGCCCGGGCAATTCGGCCCGATCAGGCGCGACTTCGATCCGCACAGCGAGCGCTTCACCTTCACCATGTCCATCACCGGAATGCCTTCGGTGATGCAGACGATCAGCGGAATCTCCGCATCGATCGCCTCGCAGATCGCGTCGGCTGCGCCGGGCGGCGGGACGTAAATCACGCTGGCATCGGCGCCGGTCTTCTCGCGCGCTTCGCGCACGGTGTCGAACACCGGCAGATTGAGATGCGTGGTGCCGCCTTTGCCGGGCGATGTGCCGCCGACCATCTTGGTGCCGTAGGCGATCGCCTGTTCGGAATGGAAGGTGCCGTTCTTGCCGGTGAAGCCCTGGCAGATGACCTTGGTGTTCTTGTCGATGAGAATGGACATTATGCGGCAGCCTTCTTCACAGCGGCGACAATCTTCTGCGCGGCATCGTCGAGATCGTCGGCCGGCACCACGTCCAGCCCGGATTCCTTCAGGATCTTCTTGCCGAGATCGACATTGGTGCCTTCGAGACGCACCACCAGCGGCACTTTCAACCCGACTTCCTTGACCGCGGCCACCACGCCTTCGGCGATGATGTCGCACTTCATGATGCCGCCGAATATGTTGACCAGAATGCCCTTCACCTTCGGATCGGAGGTGATGATCTTGAACGCGGCCGTTACCTTCTCCTTGGTGGCGCCGCCACCGACATCGAGGAAGTTCGCCGGCTCCGCGCCATAGAGCTTGATGATGTCCATGGTGGCCATCGCAAGACCGGCGCCATTGACCATGCAGCCGATGGTGCCGTCGAGCGCGATGTAGTTCAGGTCGAACTTCGATGCCTCGATCTCCTTCTCGTCTTCCTCGGTCTCGTCGCGCAGAGCGAAGATGTCGGGATGGCGATAGAGCGCGTTGCCGTCGAAGTCGATCTTGGCGTCGAGGCACAGAAGCTTCTGGTCCTTGGTGATCACCAGCGGATTGATTTCCAGCATGCTCATGTCGGTCGAGATGAACGCCTTGTAGAGCTGGTTCAGCAGCGGCCCCATCTGCTTCTGCAGGTCTGCCGTGAGGCCGAGCGATTGCGACACGTTGCGCACATGATGCGGCATGATGCCGGTGGCCGGATCGACCGCAATGGTCAGGATCTTTTCCGGCGTGTCGTGCGCAACTTCCTCGATATTCACGCCGCCCTCGGTCGAGGCGACGATCGCGACCCGTGACGTGACGCGATCGACCAGCATCGACAGATAGAATTCCTTCTCGATCGCCGAGCCGTCCTCGATGTAAAGCCGATTGACCTGCTTGCCCTTCGGCCCGGTCTGATGCGTCACCAGGATCGAACCGAGGATGCGCGTGGCTTCGGTCTTCACATCGTCATGAGACTTGACGACCTTGACGCCGCCGGCCTTGCCGCGGCCGCCCGCATGAATCTGCGCCTTCACCACCCAGACCGGCCCGGGCAATTCGGACGCAGCCTTCATCGCTTCATCGACGGTGAAGGCCGCGATGCCCTTCGGCACCGGCACACCGAATTCGCGCAGCACCGCCTTGGCCTGATATTCGTGGATATTCATGGACGCTCCGTTCCCAACCCTCGGATGTCATTGCCCGCGAGGGCGGGCAATCCAGCGAGCAGAATAATGGCGGGATGGCTCCCGCTTGCGTGACTGTCGTGCCCCGCCTGCGGGGCCCACGACAGTGTAGTTACTTGTTCAAGTCCGGCGCGATGGTCTTGCAGGCATCGACCAGCTGCTGAACCGACAGCGCCGACTTGTCGAACATTTCACGCTCGGATGATGACAGATCGATTTCAACCACGCGCTCGACGCCCTTGGCGCCGATCACCACCGGCACACCGACATACATGTCCTTCACGCCGTATTCGCCATTGAGCCAGGCGGCGCAGGGCAGCACGCGCTTCTTGTCCTTGAGATAGCTTTCCGCCATCGCGATCGCGGACGATGCCGGCGCATAGAAGGCCGAACCGGTCTTCAGCAGGTTGACAATTTCCGCGCCGCCATTGCGGGTGCGGATCACGATATCGTCCAGCCGCTTCTCGGTGGTCCAGCCCATCTTGATCAGATCGGGCAACGGGATGCCGGCGACGGTGGAATAGCGCACTAGCGGCACCATGGTGTCGCCATGGCCGCCGAGCACGAAGGCGGTCACGTCCTCGACCGACACGTTGAATTCGTCGGCGAGGAAATAGCGGAAGCGCGCCGAATCGAGCACGCCCGCCATGCCGACCACCATGTTCTTGGGCATGCCGGAGAATTTCTGCAGCGCCCAAACCATCGCATCGAGCGGATTGGTGATGCAGATGACGAACGCATTCGGGGCGTATTTCTTGATGCCGGTGCCGACCTGCTCCATCACCTTCAGGTTGATGCCGATCAGATCGTCGCGGCTCATGCCGGGCTTGCGCGGCACGCCGGCGGTGACGATGCAGACCGAGGCGCCCTCGATCGCATCGTAGGAATTGGTGCCGGACATTTTGGCGTCGAAGCCGTCGATCGGCGACGACTGCGCGAGATCCAGCGATTTGCCCTGCGGAATGCCTTCCGCGATGTCGAACATCACAACGTCGCCGAGCTCACGCAATCCGATGAGGTGGGCGAGCGTTCCGCCGATCTGGCCGGAGCCGATCAATGCAATCTTGGGACGCGCCATGAGGAGATGAACCTTTATGTCAGGACCGTTTGGACGTCACGGCCGAAACCGCTTCGGCTTCGGCATGACGCTCGTGGGAAGGCCGCGGAACTGCGACCGGGCGGTGGTTAACGTGTCCTGCCATCGGCGACAAGCTTGCGAAAGGCGAAGGTCGCATGGATCGGCCTCACTGCTGATATACATTATTCCAGTGAGGTGGGCCGTTGCCAAGGGCGAAGACGCCCAACCATACACAATTCGACATTGCAGCGCACAAGGGTGTGCTGCGGGAGCGAGATCGCGAGAGTGGGGATAAGCCCTTTTCCCTTTCGCCCGTGGGCGAGGGACGTCACGTATCGATGATCCGCCCGCCACGCGTATCGGCATCGCGGCGCGGTCCATGCGGAAGCGCCAGGTAGCTCTGCGAACCCATCTCGATCAGGCGCGAGACCGTGCGCTGGAATTCGAACAGTTCGAGCCCCTGGTCGGCGACATACAGTTCGTGCGGTTGCGCCTGCGCGGATGCAATCAGCTTTACCGCATTGTCGTAAAGCGAGTCGATCAGGATGATGAACCGCTTGGCCTCGTTGCGCTGGGCGAAGCGCATCACCGGAATGCGCTCGATCACCAGCGTGTGGTATTCATGCGCGAGCCGCAGGAAATCCGCCGAGCCGAGCGGCAGCACGCAAAGGTCGGGGAAGGCGAAACGCGCCGCACCCATCGCCGCCTGCGGCACATGCAGCTTGCGGCCCTTCACGACGAGATCCTGCGGTGAACCGCCCTGCCCGAGCGTGATGCGCGACCAAGCTTCGTCGATCTCGCGATCGGCACGCTCGTCCGCCGGCACATACCAGACTCGGCCTTTGACCAGCTTTTCCAGCCTGAAATCGGTGCGCGCATCGAGCCGCACCACATCCATCTTCTCGTCCAGCAGCCTTATGAAGGGGAGAAAAAGCGCCCGATTCAAGCCGTCCTTGTAGAGATCGTCCGGAGCCACATTCGACGTCGCCACCACCACCATGCCGCGGTTGAAGAACTGCGTGAACAGCCGGCCGAGAATCATCGCGTCGGCGATGTCGGTGACATGGAATTCATCGAAACACAGCAGTTCGGCATCGTCGGCGATCGCATTCGCGGTCAGCACGATCGCGTCTTCGTCGGGTATCTCGCCGGCTTTCGCTTTCTGGCGAAAATCGTAGATGCGCTCATGCACCTCGGACATGAATTCATGGAAGTGCACGCGACGCTTGTTCGATATCCGGCTCGATTCGTAGAACAGGTCCATCAGCATGGTCTTGCCGCGCCCGACCTTGCCGTAGATGTAGAGACCCTTCAGCGGCGATTTCTTCACGCGACTGCCGAACAGCCAGCCGAGCGAGGATGATTTCGAGGCGCGCCGCTGCTCGACGAGCCGCTGCTCCAGCGACCCGAGCTTCTCGACCGCCGCGGCCTGCGCTGCGTCGGGCGAGATGGCGCCGTCCGCGATCAGAGCGGCGTAGCGGTCGCTGATGGATGAAATCATGAGGATCGGCGGGCGAGGCGGAAATGAAGCCGAGGCATAGCCGCCGCAGCGCAGGCGCCGCAAGACCGCGTGGGCGCGGTTAACGAAGGTTTAACGGCGGCAGCCAGCCGATGCATGGCTGCTGCCGAAAAATGCAGCTTGGCCCTGTCTTAAAAATGCTGCATCGCAACATTATCTTTCGAATCGCCGCCCTGGCCGCTACCGGCCGGGCAACGCGTCTCTGGGGAGGGACGAGGAGGGTCTCGCTAAGTCAGGAGACCGAATGACCGTACTCGACCCGCTCCCCGATGGGGGTCTGATCCGCAAATTGTGGATTGGGGAAGCCTATAAATATCGCGACCACCTGCTGCGGCTCGATCCCGAGAGCCGCCATCGCCGGTTCGGCGGCGGCGTATCGGACGCCTATATCCGCAACTTCGTCGACACCACGATGTGGCTGGACGCGATCGTGCACGGCTTCTTCGTCGACGGGCAGATGCACGGCGCGGCCGAACTGCGCCCGATCGGCGGGCGGTTTACCAAGCAGGCCGAAGCCGCCTTCAGCGTGGAAAACGAATGGCAGAGCCACGGCGTCGGCTCCGCGCTGCTGGAGCGCACGCTGCTGACCGCGCGCAACCGGGGCATCGCGCATCTTCACATGGCCTGCCTCGCCGACAATCGCAGGATGCAGCAGCTGGCGCGGAAATTCGACGCCGAACTGAGTTTCGATTTCGGCGAAGTGGTTGCCGAAGTGGAAGCGCCGCATCCGACGCCGCTGTCCGTCGTGCGCGAGATGGTGTCCGACGGCCAGAGTTTCGCAACTGCGATCCTCGACGCGCAATCCCGCCTGTTGAAATCAACCTGACGTTAACCAGCCGGTATCCGTTCCCGGCGCAAGCTGTCGCCCTCTCAAGGGGAAAGGGCGCAGCATGACCAGCAACGGCTACGACATCAGGGTGCTGCCCGCCTGCAGCATGGAAGACCATCACGCGCATCTGCTGCGTCTCGACTATCTCGACCGCTGCCTGTTCTTCGCGAACGGCAACGACGATCATGCGGTCGACGCGCATTGCCTGCGGCTGTTGTCGTCGCAGGCGATCGTGATCGGCGCCTACGAGCAGGGGCGCCTGCGCGCCAGCGTCGAAATCATCCCGGACCGCGGATGCAAGCGCGCCGCGGCGACATTGATCGCGGAGCCCGATTATCAGACTGACGATCTCGCGCGGGTGATGATGCAACGCGCCTGCGACGAGGCGAAGAAACACGGCCTCGACCGACTCGATATGGTCGCCATGACCGGCGAGCCGCACACCATCCGCTCGCAGATGGCAAGGTTCGGCTGACACCCGGCCATCATGCCGGGCTTGCCCAGTCAAACCGCCCGCTTCGCCGGCATCGCCACGAGCGGATAGGCCTCCTCGACCACATACGGCCCGCCGCCGACCGAATCGCGCGACGAATACAACACGAAGCGCTCCAAGCTAAACGGCGCCGAGCGAAACGATGCCCGTTCGGTCAGATAATCCGCGACCTGCCGGCTCGACGAATCGCGCAATCGGGCGAGCGTCACATGCGGCGTGAATTTGCGGCCCTCGGGCGCGAGGCCGACACGCTGCATCAGCCGCTCGATCTCGGACTGCAGATCCATCAGCGCCTGCGACGGCGCGACATTGGCATATACCGATCGCGGCTTGCGTCCGCCGAACGCGGCCAGCCCGTCGAGCCGCAATTCGAACGGCGCACGATTCACGCCGTCGAGCATCGAGGCCACGTCGTTCGCCACGCTGGCGTCGATGTCGCCGATGAACCGCAACGTGATGTGATAATTCTCGGGATCGATCCAGCGCGCACCCGGAAGTCCGCCGCGCAGGAAGGACAGCATCTGCCCGACATTCGCGGGAATCTCGATCGCGGTGAAAAGGCGCGGCATCGAGAACCTCCCATTCGGTCACGTGCGGACGTGACAATCGCGTGACAAGACACAGCAGGGCTGCGCACAACAAGAACGGATTCGCCGAAGCGGTGCAAGCGTTAGCTTGGTGCCCGCGTTTTCACACGCGCGATCAGCTCTTCGACTTTCGGCAGTATACCATCGACAATGATCTGCACGCCGGCTCCGTTCGGATGAACGCCATCGCGCAAGGCAAGCTTGGGATCGGCGGCGACGCCCTCCAGAAAGAACGGATAGAACACCACGTCATATTTCTGCGCGAGCGCCGGAAAGATCGCTTCATATTCGCGGACATACTCGGCGCCCATGTTGGGGGCGGCGCGCATGCCGCTCAGCAGCACCGGAATATTGCGCGCCTTCAGTTTCGCAAGAATGTCATCCAGCGCCTGCCGCGTTACCTTGGGCTCGACCCCGCGCAGCATGTCGTTCGCGCCGAGCTCGACGATCACCGCATCGGTTCCGTCGGCGATCGACCAGTCGACCCGCGACAATCCGCCCGACGCGGTGTCGCCGGAGACGCCGGCATTCTCGACCTCGACATTGTGGCCCTTGGCCTTCAGCGCGCGCTCGAGCGCCGCGGGAAAGGCGTCCTGCGCGGACAGGCCATAGCCGGCGGTGAGCGAATCGCCGAAGGCCACGATCTTCAAAGGCGATCCTTTTGCAGGCGTCTGCGCGGCAACCGGCGTCGCGAGTGTGGCAGCGAAACCAGCCAGCGCGAGTGCCGTAACTTTGAGCCTATGGACTAAACTCGTCATCGCACCATATGGACCTGATCGGACCCGGATTCTGCCATATCGTCCTGCGAAGCAAAGATTTCAATGCAGCAACACCAAGCGCCCGCCGGAACCGCCGTCACCCTGTCCGGCGTCAATCTGTCGCTCGGCAGCGGTGCCGCCCGGGTTCACATTCTCAAGGATATCGATCTGACCATCCGCCGCGGCGAGGCAATCGGCCTGGTCGGGCCCTCGGGCTCGGGCAAATCGACGTTGCTGATGGTGCTCGCCGGCCTGGAGCGCGCCGATACCGGATCGATCGTGGTCGCCGGCGAAGACCTGCGCCGCCTGAACGAGGATGCGCTGGCGCGCTTCCGCGGCCGCAATGTCGGCATCGTCTTTCAATCCTTCCACCTGATCCCGACCATGACCGCGCTCGAGAATGTGGCGGTGCCGCTCGAACTTGCCGGTGTGCCGGACGCCCATGACCGCGCCGCCGCCGACCTTGCCGGCGTGGGACTGAAGGAGCGGCTGTCGCATTATCCCGCGCAACTGTCCGGCGGCGAACAGCAGCGTGTCGCGCTGGCGCGCGCGCTGGCTCCCAATCCCGCAATCCTGGTCGCCGACGAACCGACCGGCAATCTCGACGAGAAGACCGGGTCGCAAGTGGTCGAGCTTTTGTTCAAGGGTCATGTCGATCGCGGCATGACCCTGATCCTGGTCACGCATGATCCCTCGCTCGCGCGCCGCTGCCGGCGCGTGGTGCGACTGCGGTCGGGCCGCATCGAAAACGATGCCGCGCCTGAGGCCGTGCGCGAGGCCGCAAGCGCATGAGCCTGACCTTGATGAGGCCAAATCCGTGAGTCTGGTTGCGACTCCATCGCGTCAGAACGGCTGGTCGTTGCCGCTGCGTTTTGCAATGCGCGAATTGCGTGGCGGGCTGCGCGGATTCTACGTTCTGATCTTCTGCATCGGACTGGGCGTGATGGCGATCGCTGGCGTCGGCTCGCTGGCCGAAAGCCTTGCCGGTGGACTTGCGCGTGAAGGCCGCACCATTCTCGGTGGCGATGTATCCTTCGCGCTGTTTCATCGCGAAGCAAATGCAGAGGAACGCGCTCTGCTGGCGCGCTATGGCCGCGTGTCCGATGCAGCGACCTTGCGCGCGATGGCGCGCGCCTCCGGCAGCCGCCAGGCGCTGGTCGAGATCAAGGCGGTGGACGGCGCCTATCCGCTTTACGGCACACCGGTGCTTGAGCCCTCGATGCCGCTCTCCGACGCGCTCGCCACGCGCGATGGCGTCTTCGGCGCGGCCGTCGATATCGCGCTGCTGACGCGTCTCGATCTCAAGGTCGGAGACCGCATCGAGGTCGGCAAAGCGCCGATCGAGATTCGCGCGGTGTTGCGCGGCGAACCGGACAAGCTGGCCGGCGGCATCGGCTTTGGCCCACGCCTTCTGGTGAGCATCGACGCGCTGCGCGCCACCGACCTGCTGCAGCCCGGCAGCCTGGTACGGTGGCATTACCGCGTCGCGCTCGACGGCAATGACGCGAGCGATGCCGCCGTCAAAACGCTGACCGCCGATGCCGAGAAGCAATTCCCGGATGCCGGTTGGGAGATCCGCTCGCGCGACAATGCCTCGCCGCAACTCGAGCGCAATATCGAGCGCTTCACCCAATTCCTGACGCTGGTCGGATTGACCGCGCTGCTGGTCGGCGGCGTCGGCGTCGCCAATGCCGTGCGCAGCCATCTCGAACGGCGCCGCGACACCATCGCCACCATGAAGTCGCTGGGGGCGACCGGCGGCCGCATCTTCGCGATCTATCTGGTGCAGGTGATGGCGATCGCCGCCATCGGCACCGCCGCCGGACTTGCGATCGGGGCCGCGCTGCCATTCGTGATCGCCTGGACGTTTGGCGCGATCCTGCCGCTGCCGGTCGAACCGGCTCTGCAATGGACGCAGCTCGCGCTCGCCGCGATGTTCGGACTGCTGACAGCGTTGGCCTTTGCGCTCTGGCCACTCGGCCGCGCGCATGACATCCCGGTCTCGGCGCTGTTCCGGGAAGCGGTCAGCGGCCGATGGAGTTTGCCGCGCAGGTCTTATCTCGTCGCCGCCACGGCGGTGACGCTGGCTTTGGCAGCGCTGTCGATCCTGCTCGCCTATGACAAGCGGATCGCCACCTTCTTCGTGGTCGCGTCGGCGGCGACGTTCCTCGTCCTCTACCTGATCGCCGGACTGATCATGCGGATCGCGGCGAAGCTGCCACGCTCGAAGATCACCGCGCTACGGCTCGCGGTCGCAAATATCCACCGCCCGGGCGCGCTGACGACGTCGGTCGTGCTGTCGCTCGGCCTCGGCCTCGCCGTGCTGGTGATCGTGGTGCAGATCGACGGCAACCTGCGGCGGCAATTCCAGGAAGCCTTGCCGGAACGTTCGCCGGCTTTCTTCTTCGTCGACATTCAGAACGCCGATGCCGCCCGCTTCGACGACTTCATCCGCAAGACCGCGCCGGATGCCACACTCGGACGCGAGCCGATGCTGCGCGGTCGCATCGTCGCAGCCAACGGAATCAAGGCCGAGGAATTGAAGGCGTCCCCGCAGGCCGCCTGGGCGCTGCAGAGCGACCGCGGCATTACCTATGCGGCCGACGTCCCGAACGGCTCGCGGGTGATCGAAGGCGAGTGGTGGCCGGCCGATTATCAGGGCCCGCCCCTACTCTCGATGGAAAAGCGTATCGCTGACGGTCTCGGCCTGAAGATCGGGGATACGCTCACCGTCAACGTGCTCGGCCGCAACATCACCGCCAAGATCGCCAATCTGCGGATGGTCGACTGGCAGAGCCTCGGCATCAACTTCGTGCTGGTCTATTCGCCGAACGCGTTTCGCGGCGCGCCGCACACCCATATCGCCACCCTGACGTTCCCGGGCGACACCACGGCGCAGCAGGACGCCACTCTCCTGCGCGAGATGGCCACTGCGTTTCCGGCGGTGACCACCGTCCGGGTCAAGGATGCGATCCAGGCGGTCGGCTCGGTGGTCGGAAATCTCGTGCTCGCCATCCGGGGGGCCAGCGTGATCACCCTGATCTCGGCGGCGCTGGTGCTGGCGGGCGCGCTGGCGGCGAGCCACCACAACCGGGTTTACGACGCCATCATCCTCAAAACGCTGGGCGCCACCCGCGGCCGGCTGATTTCGGCCTATGCCCTGGAATACACCCTGCTGGGGCTGGCGACCGGGCTGTTCGGGGTCCTGGCCGGGTCGGTGGCGGCCTGGCTGGTGGTCACCCGGATCATGAACCTGTCATTTGTCTGGCTGCCGGGCCCGGCACTGGCGGCCGCGGCCGGCGCGCTGGCGGTCACGGTGGTATTCGGGCTGGCCGGCACCTTCAGCGCACTTGGGCAGAAGCCCGCATCGGTATTGCGAAACCTGTAGCTTTGCGACATCTAGCCGCGTCGGTTGGTCTGATCTGCGACGTTCGCGACAGAGTATTTTTACCGCAATCCCCTGTATCATCAGGAAAGCTTCGCCATATGAGCGACTGACGTCGCGCGATAGGGCGATGAATTTTGGGGCGACAACTCAGGGAGTTCGATGATGTCGGACTTTGATCGAAACGCGGCCACCTATGACAGGGCCGCCGGGCGCGCAACAACCGCGGTCATTGACCAAGGTCTGCGCTCCTACATGCTGCACGTCTACAATTACATGGTGCTCGGCTTGGCCATCACCGGCTTTGCCGCGCTCGGCATCTACATGCTGTCGGTTACCGGCGACGCCGCCGCGGCCGCCAAGGTGATGCGAAACGGCGCGGAGCTTCCGGCTGCCATCCGCGGCGGCCTGTTCCTGACGCCGATCGGCTACACCATCTTCGTCAGTCCGCTGAAGTGGGTCATCATGCTGTCGCCGCTGGCGCTGGTATTCGCGCTCAGCTTCGGCATGGAGCGGATGCGTCCGGCCACGGCCCAGATGCTGTTCTGGGTGTTCGCGGCGCTGATGGGCATCTCGCTCGGCTCGATCTTCATGGTCTACACGCAGACCTCGATCACCCGGGTGTTCTTCATCACCGCGGCAACCTTCGGCGCACTCAGCCTGTGGGGCTACACCACGCAGCGGGATATTTCCGGCTGGGGCTCGTTCCTGTTCATGGGCCTGATCGGCGTGATCCTCGCCTCGCTGGTGAACCTGATCTGGCCGAACGGCATGCTGCAGTTCGTGATTTCGGTCGTCGGCGTCCTGGTGTTCGCAGGCCTGACCGCCTACGACACCCAGCGCCTGAAGAACGAGTATGTCTACGGGCAGATGGAAGGCGAGGCGCGGGAGCGGTCGGCCATCATGGGCGCGCTGTCGCTGTACCTCAACTTCATCAATCTCTTCACGCTGCTGCTGCAGCTGCTCGGACAGCGCGAGGAATAGAGGCCCGCTGGCCGGCGCCAACGGATACGGCGTTACAAAGAGTTAAGGGGCCCGGACGATTCCGGGCCCTTTTTCGTTGCAAGGGCCAAGCGCCGCTGGAATCCGGGGCCGAGGTTCCCTATGTTCGCGGCGAGTGTGGCCGCCCGCCGGGCGGCCTCCCGGCCCGGCGGTATCCGGGCTTTTGAAAGGGTTTTCCCATGTCCGATTTCGATCGGAATGCCGCCGCCGCCCGCGGTGGCTATGCGGACCGCGCGGTCGCCTATGATGCCGGCCTGCGCGCGCACATGATCCGCGTCTACAATTACATGGCCTCGGCAGTCGCACTGACCGGTGTCGTGGCGTACCTCACCTTCCAGATGGTCGGCGGCAATTCCATCTCCGTCGTTGGCGGAAAGATCAGCGGGCTCACCCCGCTCGGTCAATTCCTGTTCGGCGGCCCGTTCATGTGGGTGCTGATGCTGGCGCCGCTCGCGATGGTGCTGGTGCTCAGCTTCGGGATCCAGCGGCTGTCGGCCGGCACCGCGGCGCTGCTGTTCTATGTCTATGCCGGCATCCTCGGCGTGTCGCTGGCGACGATCTTCATCGTCTACACCGCGAACTCGATCGCCAACGTGTTCTTCATCTCGGCGGCGGCGTTCGGTGCGCTCAGCCTGTATGGCTACACGACCAAGCGCGACCTCTCGCCGATCGGCTCGTTCCTGATCATGGGCCTGTTCGGGGTGATCATCGCTTCGCTGGTCAATATCTGGCTGAAGTCGGACGCGATGTCGTTCATCATCTCGATCGTCGGCGTGCTGGTGTTCGCCGGGCTGACCGCCTGGGACACCCAGAAGATCAAGGAGATGTACTCAGCCTCCGACGACGCGCAATCGGCCGGCCGCAAGGCCGTGATGGGCGCGCTGTCGCTCTACCTGGACTTCATCAACCTGTTCCTGATGCTGTTGCGCCTGTTCGGCAGCCGCCGCTAAAGCGGACAGTACAAACCGAAACGCAAAACGCCCCGGCTGCTGCCGGGGCGTTTTCGTTTTTGCTATGCTGACCTGAACCCGGTTCGACCTCCTCCGCCGCAACCATGTCGCCGATCACAATCCGACCGGTTCAACCGGACGATATCCAGGACATCACCGCAATCTATGCGCATGCCGTCACGCACGGCACCGCGTCATTCGAGACCGACCCGCCGAGCGAATCCGAGATGGACCATCGCCGCCGTACGCTGGAAAACGGCGGCTTTCCGTATGTCGTCGCCGACATTGCCGGCCGGATCGCAGGCTATGCCTATGCCGGGCCCTACCGGACGCGGATCGCCTATCGCTACACGGTCGAGGACAGCGTCTATATCCATCAGGATGCACAGCGGAAGGGGATCGGCCGCATGCTGCTGACCGAGTTGCTGACCCGGGCCGAGGCGCGGGGTTTTCGTCAGATGATCGCGGTGATCGGCGATTCGGCGCAGCTTTCGTCGATCGCGCTGCACCGTTCTCTCGGCTTTACAGCCGTCGGCACCTTCACCCATATCGGCTTCAAGCACGGCCGCTGGCTGGACACGGTTCTGATGCAGCGCGCGCTGGGAGACGGCGCCGGCACGCCTCCCGTCACCCCGCAACCAGACTGAGCTTCTTGTCGAACACCCGCAGGACGCGGTCGAGTTCGTGTCCGCGCCGCATGATCAGCCCGGTGGCCGAGATCACGCTGAAGGCGCCCTGCCGGCGCGACAGCTTGGGGTTTTTCTCGATACGGTAGATCGGAACTTCGGACGAGCGCCGGAACACCGAGAACACCGCGCGGTCCTTCATGAAATCGATGGCGTAATCGCGCCACTCGCCGTCCGCGACCATGCGGCCGTAAACCTGCAGGATCCGGTCGAGTTCGCGGCGGTCGAACCTGACCTCTGCGGGAGCCGATGCCGTGGCGCCGGGCACGCCCCCCGATCGCGCGCTGGGTTCGGTATCGCCCGTCAGACTCATGGGCGCCTCCTTTCCTTCTGTGACAGGATGATGATTGCTGCTGGCGCGCGTGACCGCAAGACCCGCGTCCGGAAGCCGGCGCATGGCAGCGAATAAATTTGCGCAAGCCATTCAATCGATGCGCTGAGAAGCCGCGGTCACGGCTTCGTGCAGGGAACCACAATAAGGCCCAAATTCGGTCCAGCGCCCGCCCCTAAGGATAGCGATGTTGGATGCTCAAGACCCGGTCCGGAAAGAGCTCCGGATCCTCAGCCCCCCAGCCCCCCGGGGTTCCAACGGATCGGGTCGTTTGTATCGCGTACGTTTTGAGTACCGCGTACGGTTCAATCCCCAACGCTTCAAGGCCGGCTTCGCGCCGGCCTTTTTTTCGCGCGCTGCCTGCTGAGGGATCGTTATTGCAGAGACGCCGTGGTCGCGCCGTGGACTCCACCCGGAGCATCGGGCTTGCCGGCCTGCACCAGGATCGCGACAGCGTCGAATTTTCCCTTCGCGAGGATCTCGGACACGGACTTGGACAGAACCAGTTCTTCGCCCTTCCAGTCGCCGAGCTTGATCCAGCCACGCACGACATTGGTATAGGTCACGCTCTGCCCGCGGTTCTCGCCGCGTCCGATATGCACGGCAACTGTCTTGGCCAGTGGACATAACCAGACTTCGCCGGACTGCCCGGGCTGACTTGCCGCCGGGATCGATACCTGAAGCTTGCCATCGGCAACGGTCGCCTTCACCGGCAATTGCAGACGCTGTGGATTGTTGCGTGCCTGCTTGATGGCGCGCTCAATGGCGCCCTTGTCGCTGCCAAGCACATGCGTGGTGCCGTTGATCACGACCTGCGGCGTATAGATCGCACGGTCGCCGCGTACGCCCGCATAACCGCGTTGCCGCTTGACGTGTCCCGGCAGCGCCAGCGTGTCCTTCCAGCCGAGATAGTCCCAGTAATCCACGGACAGACTCATCGGCAGGATGGACGGATCCTGGGAGAGCTCGCTTAGCAGCTTGTCGGCGGCGGGACAGGAGGAGCATCCCTGGCTCGTAAACAGCTCGACCACGACCTTCGAGTCACCTGCGGCAACCGGCGTACCGGTCATCCAGGCCGCGCAAATGGCAACGACGACAGCAAGGGAATTGCGCTGGATCATGCTGACTTTCTGGTTTCTTGGCCGGCTTGTTCTTGGCCGCACGTGCCCCGCACTGGCAGTTCGATGATGCGCCCACTTAACCGGCTGGGGCGCCATCCGCCACTCAATTTGGAGTGACATCGTTAAGGAGAAATTCCGTTGCCGGAACAGTGAATAGAGCGGTCCGGCGCCCGATGGCGCCGGACCCTTGCCCGTCAGGCCGCGAGCTGCCGCAGCACGTATTGCAGAATGCCGCCGTTTTTGAAGTATTCGAGCTCGTCCAGCGTGTCGATGCGGCAAATCAGCGGCACGGTTTTCACACTGCCTTCAGCCATCGTAATTTCTGCGGTCACCTTCTGGCGCGGCCGCAAATCTTCAAGCCCGCGGATCGTGACGGTCTCGCTGCCCTTCAGTCCAAGCGTCTGCCATGACGTCCCCTCTTCGAACACGAGTGGGAGAACGCCCATGCCAACCAGATTGGACCGATGGATGCGCTCGAATGACTGCGTGATCACCGCCCGGATGCCAAGCAGAACGGTGCCCTTTGCGGCCCAGTCACGCGAGGAACCGGTGCCATATTCCTTGCCGGCGAAGACGACGAGCGGGACCTTCTCCTGCTTGTAGCGCATGGCGGCGTCGTAGATCGGCATCTGCTCGCCGTCGGGATAATGGATCGTGACGCCGCCTTCGACGCCGGGAACCATCTGGTTCTTGATGCGGATATTGGCGAAGGTGCCGCGCATCATCACCTCGTGATTGCCGCGGCGGGTGCCGTACTGGTTGAAGTCGATTGGCTTCACGTTGTGATCGATGAGGTACTTGCCGGCTGGCGAGGCCTGCTTGATCGAACCGGCCGGGGAGATGTGGTCGGTCGTGATCGAGTCGAGGAAGAGCCCGAGGATATGCGCGTTCATTACATCGGTCAGCGGTGTCGGACGCGGCTGCAATCCAACGAAATACGGCGGATTCTGCACGTAGGTGGAGTTGTTGTCCCACGCATAGGTCAGGCCGCCGGGCACCTCGATCTTGCGCCAGTTGGCGTCGCCCTTGAACACGTTGGCGTATTTCTTCGCGAACACTTTCTTGGTGACGTTCTTGCGGATGAAAGTGTCGATCTCCTTGGTGGTCGGCCAGATGTCCTTGAGCATGACCTTCTTGCCGTCCTTGTCGAAGCCGATCGGCTCCTTGGCAAGATCCTTCTGCATCGAGCCGGCAATGGCATAGGCGACGACCAGCGGCGGTGACGCGAGATAATTGGCGCGCACATCCGCGTTCACGCGGCCTTCGAAATTGCGGTTGCCAGACAACACCGCGGCCGCGACCAGATCGTTGTCATTGATCGCTTTCGAAATCTCCTCCGGCAGCGGGCCTGAATTGCCGATGCAGGTGGTGCAGCCATAGCCGACGAGATTGAAGCCGAGCTTGTCGAGGTCCTTTTGCAGGCCCGAGCTTGCGAGATATTCGCCGACGACCTGGGAGCCAGGCGCGAGCGAGGTCTTCACCCAGGGCTTCGACGCCAGACCCTTGGCCGCCGCCTTCCGGGCCAAAAGACCCGCGCCGATCATCACGCTCGGGTTGGACGTGTTGGTGCAGGAGGTGATCGCGGCGATCACCACGTCGCCGTTGCCAAGATCATGCTCGCGGCCGTTTACCGGCACGCGGGTCGCGAGATCGCCGGCCTTCTTGAATTCCTTGTCCATCGCCGCCGCGAATTCGGTCTGCACGGCTTTCAGCGGCACGCGATCCTGCGGGCGCTTCGGTCCGGCGAGCGAGGGCTCGACCTTGCCGAGATCAAGTTTCAGCACATCCGTGAAGGCCGGGTCTTTGGTCTCGGGCGTGAGATACATCCCCTGCGCCTTGGAATAAGCGGCGACCAGCTTGACCCGCTCTTCGTTGCGGTTGGTATCGCGCAGATACTTCACGGTCTGTCCGTCGACCGGGAAGAAGCCGCAGGTCGCACCATATTCCGGCGCCATGTTGCCGATGGTGGCGCGATCCGCGATCGACAAATCGAGAACGCCGGGGCCGAAGAATTCCACGAACTTTCCGACCACGCCGCGCTTGCGCAGCATCTCAACCACGGTCAGCACGAGGTCGGTGGCGGTCACGCCTTCCTTCAGCTTGCCGGTCAGCTTGAAGCCGACCACTTCCGGCAGCAGCATCGACAGCGGCTGACCCAGCATCGCGGCTTCCGCCTCGATGCCGCCGACGCCCCAGCCCAGCACCGCCATGCCGTTGACCATGGTGGTGTGCGAGTCGGTGCCGACCAGCGTGTCGGGATAGGCGATTTCGGCGGTGACCGGCTTGCCGCCGACCTTCAGCTTGCTCTTCTTGCCGGTCCAGACAACCTGGGAGAGATATTCGAGATTGACCTGGTGGCAGATGCCGGTGCCGGGCGGCACCACGCGGAAATTGTCGAACGCCTTCTGCGCCCATTTCAGGAATTTGTAGCGTTCCTGGTTCTGCTTGTATTCCTCATCGACATTCAGCTTGAACGCGGAATTGTTGCCGAAGAAATTCACGATCACCGAATGGTCGATGACCAGATCGACCGGCACCAGCGGGTTGATCTTCTGCGGATCGCCGCCGAGCAGATTCATCGCGTCGCGCATCGCCGCGAGATCGACCACCGCCGGCACGCCGGTGAAGTCCTGCATCAGCACGCGCGCCGGGCGGAAGGCGATTTCCCGGTCGGAGGATTTGGATTTGAGCCAGGCCGCCACCGCCAGGATGTCTTCCTTGGTGACCGTTCGACCGTCCTCGTTGCGCAGCAGATTTTCCAGCAGCACCTTCATCGAGAAGGGCAGCCGGGAAATTCCCTTCAGCCCGTTCTTTTCGGCGACGGGCAGGCTGTAATAGGCGTAGGTCTTGGCGCCGACTTTCAGGGTCCGGGCACAATTGAAACTGTCGAGCGAGGTCATGGATGGATCTTCCGTTTGGCGTTCCAGCTCTCACGAATCGGAGCTAACGTGCTGGGAACACGAAGCTTTTTCCGGGCGCGCCGGCGCGGCACCAAGGATTGGCGAGAAGCGGTCTAATCTGCGAGCTTATAAATTCTTTTTCGGCGATCTGCCATATGAACCCAAGGCTTCAACAACAATGCGGCGCATGTGTCGCGCCCTCGCCGCAGCCGGATGTCGCATAAGTGGCTGATACGATGATCCTTTCGGCGGAGGCCCTGTGCTGCCAGCGGGGCGGACGCTCGATTTTCGAAGGGCTCGGATTTTCCGTCGCGGGCGGCGAAGCGCTGCTGGTGACCGGGCGCAACGGCGCCGGCAAGTCGTCGCTGCTGCGGATGATCGCAGGCCTGCTGCGAATCGCCGGCGGCACCCTGTCGCTTGCCGGCGGCGATGCCGAACGCAGCATCGGCGAGCAGGCGCATTATCTCGGGCACAGCGACGCGCTGAAGCCGGCGCTCACGGTCGAGGAAAATCTCGTCTTCTGGACCGCATGGCTCGGCGGTGGCGGAGAGCCGCGCGCATCGCTGGCCGCAGTCGGGCTCGATAGCCTGTCCGCGTTGCCGGCGGCCTATCTCTCGGCCGGACAGAAGCGCCGGCTCTCGATCGCGCGCCTCGTTGCCGTGAAGCGACCGCTCTGGCTGCTCGATGAACCGACCTCGGCGCTCGATACCGCCTCACAGGCGGTGCTGCTCGAGCTGATGCGCGGACACCTGGCGGGCGGCGGGATGATCATCGCCGCCACGCATCTTCCGCTCGGCATCGACGGCGCTCGCGAACTCCGATTGGAGCGCGCCGCATGAGCGCGCTCAGGGCCCTGTTCATGCGCGACATCCGGATCGCGATCCGGATCGGCGGCGGCGCGATGATCGGCGTCCTGTTCTTTATGACAGTTGTGACGCTGATGCCGTTTGCGATCGGTCCCGATCTCGCGCTGCTGCAGCGCATCGGGCCGGCGATCCTGTGGCTCGGCGCATTGCTGGCCAGCCTGCTGGCGCTCGACCGGCTGCTCTCGGCCGACCAGGAGGATGGATCGCTCGACCTGCTGGTGATGGGGACGGCGCCGCTCGAACTCGCGGTCGCGGTCAAGGCGCTGGCCCATTGGCTCACCACCGCGCTGCCGCTGGTTGTGGTGTCGCCGCTGCTGTCGCTGTTCCTCAATCTCGATCTTTCCGCGACCGGTGCGGTCGCCGCCACGTTGCTGGTCGGAACCCCGGCGCTGACCTTCATCGGGCTGATCGGGGCCGGGCTGACCGTCACACTGCGCCGGGGCGGCCTGCTGCTGCCGGTGCTGATCCTGCCGCTTGCGGTGCCGGTGCTGATTTTCGGGGTATCGGCCTCCAATGCCGCAGTGATCGGTCCGGTACCGTTTGGCACGCCGTTCACGATCCTCTGCGCGCTTACGCTGATGTCGCTGGTGGTCGGGCCGTTCGCCGCGGCGGCGGCGCTGCGTGCGGGGCAGGACTAGTTCACGTTTTCGTGTTCGGCTGCTCCCAATGGCCGGGTCATTGCGACACAAGCGGGAGACATCTTCCGCCATTCCGCGCGGATTGGATTGTGTATAAATAGCGGACACCATGGCCCTGATCGACCTCGCCAATCCGACCCGCTTCCTGTCGCTGTCCGGGCGCATCCTGCCCTGGCTCGCGGCGGCGACGGCGCTTTGTTTCGCCTGGGGTTTCTGGCTCGCTGCGGGTGCGCCGGACGACTACCAGCAGGGCGCGACGGTCAAGATCATGTTCATCCACGTGCCGTCCGCCTGGCTCGCCATGATGGGCTGGATGGTGATGAGCGTCGCCGCGCTCGGCACGCTGGTGTGGCGACATCCTCTGGCGGACATGGCCGGCAAGGCCGCGGCCCCGATCGGCGCCGCCTTCACCCTGATCTGCCTGATCACCGGCTCGCTCTGGGGCCGGCCGATGTGGGGCACCTATTGGGTGTGGGACGCACGGTTGACGTCGGTCTTCGTGCTGTTCCTGATGTATCTCGGCGTGATCGTCCTGTGGCGCACCGTCGAGGATCCGACCCGCGCCGGCCGCGCCGCCGCGATCCTGACGCTGGTCGGCGCCATCAACATTCCGATCATCAAGTTCTCGGTCGATTGGTGGAACACGCTGCACCAGCCGGCATCGGTGGTGAAAATGAGCGGCCCCGCCATTCATCCGACCATTCTCATGCCGCTGCTGGCGATGGCGCTGGCATTCACGCTTTTGTTTTTCACGCTGCATTTTGCGGCAATGCGCAACGAAATCCTCAAGCGCCGCGTCCGCTCGATGCAGTTGATGCAGGCGGAAGCCGCACCCGGACGATGAGCTGAGCAACGATCATGGATCTCGGACCGCACGCCACGTTCATCATCGCTTCCTACGCCGCGAGCGCGTTTATACTCGCGATCCTGATCGGCTGGATCGTGATCGAGAATCGCGCGCTGAAACGCACGCTGGCGGAGCTCGAATCCCGCGGGATCAGGCGCCGCTCCGACGAGTCGAAGTCCGGATCGAAGCCCGACGCCCGCAAGCCCGTGGCACATTCCCTCGCATGAGCACGGCATCCGAACCCGCCAGCGGCGGGATGCGCCGCAAGCTTCTTGTCGCGCTGCCGCTGATCCTGTTCCTCGCTCTCGCGGCCTTGTTTCTTTACCGCCTTGGCGCCGGCGATCCCTCGCGCATTCCGTCCGCGCTGATCGGCCGCGAAGCGCCGGTTGGCGAACTTCCGCCAGTGCTCGGGCTGGTGTCGGACGGCAAGCCGGTCCCGACGCTGAACGGGGCCGACTTCAAGGGCAATGTCACGCTGGTGAATGTGTGGGCGTCGTGGTGCGTGCCCTGCCACGACGAGGTGCCGCAACTCGAGGAACTGGCGAAGGACAAACGCATTCGCCTGGTCGGCATCAACTACAAGGATCAGCCGGACAATGCGCGCCGCTTCATCGGCCGCTATGGCAACCCGTTCGCTGCGGTCGGCGCCGATCCGAATGGACGCGCGGCGATCGAATGGGGTGTCTATGGCGTGCCGGAAACATTCGTTGTCGGCCGCGACGGCCGCATCTCATACAAGCTGGTGGGACCGATCACCGAGCAGAATCTGAAAGCGGTCCTGATGCCCGCGATCGAGAAGGCGCTGGCAGCGAAATAACTGCGAGAGAATTCATCCGAGCTTCGCCTTGAGCGCCGCCGCCGCCTGCGCGACCAGCGCTTCGCGACTTTCGCGTCGGGGCCGGCCCACCTCCCTCGCCGCGGCGACAATGTGCGGCGGCGATGTGAACGGCGTCCCGCCGGCGAAGGGTGGGGCCGGATCGTATTCGAGCATGAGCTGGATCTGCTGGGCCACGTCTTCGCCCTTCACGTCGGCGACGACCTTGAACGCCGCGTCGATTCCGGAGGTCACGCCGCCCGACGTGTAGAATTTGCCATCGATGGTCATGCGCTCGTCGGAAGGAATCGCACCAAAATGCACGAGCAGATCGCGCGCCTGCCAATGGCCCCCGGCACGGCGGCCCGTGAGCATTCCGGCGGCTGCGAGCAGGAACGAGCCCGTGCAAATGCCGAACACGTATTGGGCGCGCTCTGCTTCACGACGGACATACGCCAGCCATGCCTCGTCCAGCATCGCGGTGTCGATCCCGGTGCCGCCGGGAATGACAAGGATATCGCTCGGCTTCGCGGTGTCGCGGGTCTGGGTCGGCAGCAGGGTGAGCCCGCGATCGGTACGCACCGGGTCCATCGACGCCGCCACGAGATCGAGCGTCCAGCCCGGCACGAGCGCCAGCACCTGATGCGGGCCGGTGATGTCGAGCTGCACCATATCCGGCACGATGACGATGTTGACCTGCATGATGCGGCTCCTTTCGCGGGCGATCAGCCCTGCGCCTCGTCCGGCTTGGCGTATTTCTGCAAGACGGGAAACTGCGCCAGCGCGTACACAAGCGTCAGCGGGATAAAGCCGAACGTCTTGAAGGCGACCCAGAAGTCCGTGGTCTGAGTCCGCCACACGATCTCGTTCACGATCGCCATTGCGACGAAGAACACGATCCAGCGGATGGTGAGGATACGCCAGCCTTCTTCGGTGAGGTGGAAGGCCGAATCGAACGCGATTTCCAGAAACGGTTGCTTCAGGATCAGGCCTGCTGTCAGCACACCGGCGAACAGCAGATAGATGATCGTGGTCTTGAGTTTGACGAAGGTCGGGTCGTGCAGCCAGATCGTGAGCCCGCCGAACACCAGCACCACGGCGCCCGTCACCAGCGTCATCACCGGGAAGCGCCGGATGAGCGCATAGGAGACCGCGACCGATACCACGAAAGCTGCCATGAAAGCCGCCGTCGCCCAGAAAATTCCGGCGCGTCCGTTCACGACAAAGAACAGGATCAGCGGCCCGAAATCGAGCGCGAGCTTCACGAACGGATTGAGCTGGGCTTTCTGTTCCATGACGTTCAGTCCTCAATCCCTGCCATCGCCCGCGCAAAATCTCGCGCCGTGAACGGCTGCAGATCGTCGACCCCTTCGCCGACGCCGATGAAATGAACCGGCATTTTGAACTTCTCGGCGATCGCGACAAGGATGCCGCCGCGCGCGGTGCCGTCGAGTTTCGTCATCACCAGGCCGGTGACATTCGCGCTCTTGCCGAACGCTTCGACCTGCGAAATCGCATTCTGTCCGACGGTCGCGTCGAGCACCAGCAACACAGCATGCGGCGCGGTGGCGTCGACCTTCTTCATCACACGGATGACCTTCTCGAGTTCCTCCATCAGCTCGGTGCGATTCTGCAGCCGCCCGGCAGTGTCGATCAGCAGCACGTCGACGCCTTCGGCCCTGGCGGCCGTGACCGCATCGAAAGCGATGCCGGCGGCGTCCGCGCCCTGCTCCCGCGCAATAACCTTGGCGCCGACCCGGCCGCCCCAGATTTTCAGTTGCTCGATCGCCGCCGCGCGAAAGGTGTCACCCGCGGCCAGCATCACCGTGCGGCCGTCGGCCGCGAATTTCGACGCCAGCTTGCCGATGGTCGTGGTCTTCCCCGAACCGTTCACGCCGGCGACCAGAATGACGAACGGCTTCGCACCCTCGATCTTCAGCGGCTTCGCGACCGGCAGCAGCACTTTCTCGACTTCTTCGGCGATAATGGACTTGAGTCCCTCGGCATCGAGATTCTGCGCATAGCGGCCCTGCCCGATCACATCGCTGATCCGCGCCGCGGTCGCGAGCCCGAGATCGGCGCCGATCATCGCCTCCTCGATCGCATCCAGTGAGGCATTGTCGAGCCGGCGCTTGGTGACGAGGCCGGTGATCGCGGTTCCGAGCGAGCCGGAACTCCGCTTCAGGCCGGAGCTGAGCTTCTTCCACCAGCTGGTGGGTTGTTCTTCTGTGCTGCTGTCATTCATGGGCGGCCGTGATAGCGGTTTACGCATGACACCGGAAGAGATGGTAACGCGGCTTCTGTACCGCGACGGGCTGATGCTGGTGCTCGACAAGCCGGCCGGGCTGCCGGTGCATCGTGGGCCGAAAGGTGCTGCAAGCAAGGCGGCCGGCATCGCGGGCGCGTTACAGGACCATTTCGACGCCTTGCGCTTCGGCCTGCCGCGGGCGCCCGAGCTTGCACACCGGCTCGACCGGGAGACCGCCGGCTGCCTGGTCCTGGGCCGACACCGCAAGGCATTGGCGACGCTCGGCGATCTGTTCAAGGAGGGCAAGGTTGGCAAGACCTATTGGGCGGTAGTCGAGGGCGGTCCGGAAGCGGATCAGGGCACGATCGACCTCCCATTGGGCCGCAAGGACCAATCCCGCGGCTGGTGGATGAAGGTCGACCCGGCGGGACAGCCGAGCCTCACAACCTGGACGGTGATGGGGCGCGCGGCTGCGCTCGGAGCCCAACCCCTGACCTGGCTCGCGCTCGAACCAATCACCGGCCGCACCCACCAGCTCCGCGTCCATTGCCAGGCGATGGGCTGGCCGATCCTCGGCGATACGATCTATGGCAACGGACCACGCTTCGGCGGGCCGGGACTACATCTGCTGTCGCGCGAAATCGTGGTCCCGCTCTACAAGAACCGCGATCCGGTTCGCGTCACCGCGCCCGTGCCGCCGCAGATGCGCGACGCGTTGATGGCGTGCGGATGGAAAGAGGAAACGGCTACAGCTTGTCCGCCAACATGACGCGGCCGGTGGCGGCGACAGCAAGTTCGCCCTTTTCGTTGGTCACGCGACCTTTCATGTCGACCACATCACGGCCCGCAGCGGTCGCATTTACCTCGACGACCTCCCAGGTCAGCGTGATCGTCTCATCGGCATAAACCGCCTTGTGAAAACGGATCGAGAAATCGAGACCCACCGCTTCGCTGCGCGCGGTGAAATAGGTCGCAGGCAATGCCATCAGATGTGCGGCCATCTGCGTGCCGCTGACGATGAGTTTTTTGTAGCGGCTATTCGCGGCCGCATCCTCGTCGAGATGCAGCGGATTGAAATCCCGCGCGGCGCGCGAGAATGCCTTCGCCTCGCCGGGCGTCATTGTCAGTGTTTCGGAAAAGGTCTCACCGACACGGGCCCGCATGACGTCACGCCGCAATCAGATGGCGGCCGTCATGCGCGGAAATGCTCACGTCGACGATGCTGCCCACGGGCGCGCCGCCGCCAAGGCGCACTGGCGTGAATTGCGCGGTTCGCGCGATACCGCCGCGCTCGATCAGCACGCTGCGGATGTGACCGATTTCGCCGTCGAGATGGCGGCGCAACGCGACCGCAGCCTTCTCACGCAGCCTGCGAGCGCGGTCCTTCACCACCTCGCGCGGAACTTGAGGCATGCGCGCAGCCGGCGTTCCCGGTCGCGGCGAGAATGGAAAAACGTGCAGATGGGTGACGCCGCATTCGTCCACGATGTCGAGTGAACGCGCAAACATCGCTTCGGTTTCGGTCGGAAAGCCGGCGATGATGTCGGCCCCGAACACCACATCGGGCCGCAACCGCCGCACCTGATCGCAAAATGCAATCGCGTCGCCGCGCAGATGCCGTCGCTTCATCCGCTTCAGGATCATGTCATCACCCGCCTGCAACGACAGATGCAGATGCGGCATCAGCCGCTGCTCCGCCGCCAGCGCATCGAGCAGATCGGAATCCGCTTCGACGGAATCGATCGAAGAGAGACGCAGCCGCTCGAGCTCCGGCACATGCTTCAGGATCTGCTTCACCAGTACGCCAAGCTTCGGCGCGCCGGGTAGCGTCTGGCCATAGCTGGTGATGTCGACTCCGGTGAGAACGATTTCGCGATAGCCGTTTTCGACCAGCTTGCGGACCTGCGTGACGATCTCTCCCATCGGCACCGAGCGCGAATTACCACGGCCATACGGGATGATGCAGAACGTACAACGGTGGTCGCAGCCATTCTGAATCTGCACCGTTGCCCGCGCACGTCCCTCGATGCCGTCGATCAGGTGAAGCGCCGTTTCACGCGCCGCCATGATATCGTTGACGACGATTTTTTCTTCCGCGTCGATCCCGAAGACGCCGCGCGCGAAGGCGGCCTGCGTGTCGCGCCAGGCCGAAAGGTCGAACTTCTCGGTATTGCCGACGACGCGATCGACCTCCGGCATCGCGGCGAAGGTCGCAGGTTCGGTCTGCGCCGCGCAGCCGGTCACCACGATGCGCGAATCGGGCTTCTCACGGCGAAGCCTGCGGATGGTCTGGCGGGCCTGCCGCACCGCTTCCGCCGTCACCGCGCAGGTATTCACCACCACCGCATCGGTCAGCCCGGCCTCATGCGCCTTGTTGCGCATGATTTCGGATTCATGCGTGTTGAGGCGGCAGCCGAAGGTGACGATCTCCACGCTCATGCGGGCGCCTTTGCCGCGAACAGCGCCGGATCGAAGGTGCCGTCGTATTCGAACGCGACGCCGCCCGTCATCAGCACATGGTCGTCGCGCTCGCGCCACTCGATCATCAGGTCGCCGCCGGGCAGCGACATGCGGACCTTGCGGTCCGTTCGCTTGAGGCGGGCGGCGGCGACGGCGGTCGCGCAGGCCGCCGAGCCGCAAGCTTTCGTCAGGCCCGCGCCGCGCTCCCACGTCCGCATCACTATATGTTGTGGCGACTTGATCGCAGCCAACGTGATGTTGGCGCGTTCGGGAAAAATCGGGTGGTGCTCGAGCATCGGACCCAGCTTTTCAAGCTCGTAGACGTATGGATCCTCGACCCAGAACACCGCGTGAGGATTGCCCATATTGACCACCGAGGGCGTGTGCAGGACCGGAGCATCGATCGGCCCGATCTGCAATTCGATCCCCCGCGTGTCGCGGAACTCCTCGGCCAGCGGAATCTCCTGCCAGCCGAAGCGCGGCTTGCCCATGTCGACAGTGAAGCTGCCCGGCTCCGGCCCGCGCCAGCAATTGATCAATCCTGCCTTTGTCTCGAAGGTCAGCGCATCCTTGCCTGTTTCCTCGAACACGATCGAGGCGACGCACCGCATGCCGTTACCGCAGGCGCCGGATTCCGAACCGTCATTGTTGAAGATGCGCACGAAGCTCTCGGTTCCGGCCGCGCGGGGCGGATAGAGCGCCATCAGTTGATCGTAGGGCGCGCCCGCGGGCGAGGCGACCGCCCGCGCATCGTCGGCCGTGATCGGCTGCGCATGCGCGCGCATGTCGACCACCACGATCTCGTTGCCGATGCCGTTCATCTTGACGAAGGGTTGGTTGGCGAGCGCGCTCATGCCGGATGCCGCTGGGATGCCTGAATGCTGCCTATATGGGGCAATCGGCCGGTCTTGACCACCCGCGCGGTTCCATGCGGCCGGCGCAGGCCGGTGCGGAAATGGACTGCGCCGCGCCGGGGTTTGACATGAAAAGGTCTGCATCCGCGCCATAAGGGTGAAGCCCTCAAGGAGATCATGACATGCTGTCCCGCCGTTCGCTGGCTGCCGCCGCCTTGGCACTGGCGCTCGCGATCCATCCGGGGCTGGCCGCTCAGGCGCAGCAGGAGGATGTGTTCGGCGCCGAGATCACGCTGCCGGAGCAGACCGTCGTCTATCTGCAGGGCACCGGCACCTGGGACACCGCCTATGAGACGGTGGTCGAGGCCTTCAAGACGGTGCACGAATATATCGACAAGCGCGGGCTCAAGCCCGACGGCGCCGCGATGATGGTCTATACCGGCGCTGACGATACCGGTTTCGATTTCCGCGCCGCGGTGCCGGTGATGGGTCCGTTCGACAATCCGCCCAAGGGCGACATGGCGGTCGGCACCTCGCCCACCGGCAAGGCCTACAAGTTCGTCCATCGCGGCGCCTATGACGGGATGGAAAACCTGTACGAGGCGATCACCAATTTCTTCGACGAGAAGAACCTGGAACCGGGCGACCTGTTCATCGAGCGCTATGTCACCGATCCGCGCACCACGCCGGAGGACGAGTTGGTGATCGAGGTGATTTTCCCGGTGCGGAGCGAAGGCCCGGAGACGGTGCCCGCGCCGGACGACAGCCAGCCGAAGCCGCAGTAACAAGCCTCTTTGAGCGGTTTCCTTGACTTCGGGGGCCCCCGCCCCTAGTTTCCGCCCGTTCTCGCAAGAGATGGACGTCTGAACCGCCGACCGGTCCCGTGAGGCCGGAGGTCCCCGCCCGACAGCGCTGTGCGCCCTCGGGCGTAAAGGTGTTTTTGTAATGTTCGACAATCTGTCGGATCGGCTGAGCGGAATTCTCGACAACCTGACGCGCCGCGGCGCGCTGCAGGCCGAGGATGTCGACGCCGCCATGCGCGAGGTGCGGCGCGCGCTGCTCGAAGCCGATGTGGCGCTCGACGTGGCGCGCGGCTTCATCGAGCGGGTGCGCGAAAAAGCGGTCGGCGAGATCGTCGTCAAGTCGGTCACCCCCGGCCAGATGGTGGTGAAGATCGTCCATGACGAGCTGGTCAATACGCTCGGCTCGGACGCAGACCCGATCGACCTGAATGCGCCTGCCCCGGTCGCGATCATGATGGTCGGCCTGCAGGGCTCCGGCAAAACCACCACCACCGCCAAGGTGGCGAAGCGCCTGACCGATCTCTCCAAGAGCAAGGTGCTGATGGCCTCGCTCGATACGCGCCGCCCGGCCGCGATGGAGCAGCTTGCCATCCTCGGCAAGCAGGTCGGCGTCGATACGCTGCCGATCGTTGCCGGCCAGACGCCGCCGCAGATCGCCAAGCGCGCCATCGAAGCCGCGAAACTCGGCGGCTATGACGTGGTGCTGCTCGATACCGCCGGCCGCATCACCCTCGACGAAGCGATGATGGCGGAAGCGGCCGAGGTGAAGCGCGCCGCAGCTCCGCATGAAGTGCTGCTGGTCGCCGATGCGCTGACCGGCCAGGACGCGGTCAATCTCGCTCGCTCGTTCGACGAGCGCGTGGGCCTCACCGGCATCGTGATGACCCGGGTCGACGGCGACGGCCGCGGCGGCGCGGCGCTTTCGATGCGCGCCGTGACCGGCAAGCCGATCAAGCTGATCGGCACCGGCGAAAAGATGGATGCGCTCGAGACCTTCGATCCGCAGCGCATCGCCGGCCGCATCCTCGGCATGGGCGACATCGTCTCGCTGGTCGAGAAGGCCGCGGCGAATATCGATGCCGAGAAGGCGCAGCGCACCGCCGAGCGCATGCGCAAGGGCACGTTCGATCTCACCGACCTGCGCGAACAGCTCAAGCAGATGCAGAAGATGGGCGGCCTCGGCGGCCTGATGGGCATGATGCCCGGCATCGCCAAGATGAAGAATCAGCTCGCCGCCGCCAATCTCGACGATTCCATCCTGAAGCGGCAATGCGCGATCATCGATTCGATGACGCCGCAGGAGCGGCGCAATCCGGACATCCTCAAAGCCAGCCGCAAGAAGCGCATTGCCGCGGGCTCCGGCACCTCGCCGGAACAGATCAACAAGCTTCTGAAAATGCATCGCGGCATGGCCGACATGATGAAGGCCATGGGCGGCGCCAAGCGCGGCCCGCTGGCGGGTCTTGCCAATGCCCTCGGCCTCGGTGGCGGCATGCCCTCGCCGGAAGAGATGCAGAAGATGGCGGAGAAGATGCAGCAGCAGGGCGGCGGTTTGCCGCCCGGCATGCCCGGACTGCCGCAGAACATGCCGGGAATGCCCGGCGGGTTGCCCGGCCTCGGCGGCGGCAAACTGCCTGGTCTCGGCGGCGGCTATCACGGCATCGGCAAGAAGAAATAACCGACACACTCACTCACAACATTCGAACGAAAGGAAACTGAAAATGCCCGTCGTCCTGCGCATGGCCCGTGCCGGCACCAAGAAGCGCCCGGTCTATCATATCGTCGTCGCCGACTCGCGTTCGCCGCGCGACGGCCGCTTCATCGAGCGGCTCGGCCATTACAATCCGCTGATGCCGAAGGATAACGAGAACCGGCTCAAGTTCGATGTCGAGAAGGCGAAGGCCTGGATGGCCAAGGGTGCGCAGCCGTCCGACCGTGTCGCCCGTTTCCTCGACGCCGCCGGCGTGATGAAGCGCGAGAAGCGCAACAACCCGGAAAAGGCGATCCCGCGCAAGGAACGCAAGGCGATGGCGGAAGAGGCCGCTAAGGCTGCCGCCGCTGCTCCCAAGGCGAGCTAATCGCGCATGTCGCGTCCGAGCGACGGGCGCGAGCAACGAGTCTGCGTGGCGCAAATCGGCGCCGCGCATGGCCTGCGCGGCGGCGTGCATCTGCGCTCCTTCACGCAGGATCCGCTGGCCTTTGCGGATTATGGTCCGCTCGAAACCGAAGACGGTTCGCGCCAGCTCGAGGTCGACAGCGTCAAGCCGTCGAAGGACGGCTTCACCGTCCGCTTCGTCGGCGTCACCCGCCGCGAACAGGCGGAAGCGCTGCGCAACATCAATCTCTATGTCGATCGTGACCGGCTGCCCGCGGCCGACGACGACGAATTCTATTTCGCCGACCTGATCGGTCTTGCCGCGGTGGACCCGCAGGGCGAGACGCTGGGCGAGGTGGTCGCCATGCATAATTTCGGCGCCGGCGATATCCTCGAACTGAAGCTTGCGGCGGACGGCGCCACCACGATGCTCCTGTTCGACAAGGCGACGGTGCCGGAGGTGAA